>Ga0315273_10010007_pt1 | contig 12058 bp, 9 predicted proteins | sample YL17G02_0_MG_FD_205753 | JGI IMG/M metagenome (GOLD analysis project Ga0315273, IMG submission 205753) | Sediment microbial communities from Yellowstone Lake, YNP, Wyoming, USA - YL17G02_0 | ecosystem: Environmental > Aquatic > Freshwater > Lake > Sediment | place: USA: Wyoming | collected... | reverse complement strand
CTTTTCCGAAGCGGGGTGGGGAATCTTACTCCCAACGCTTCGAGAAACGGGGATGATGTCGAGTAGCGGTTTTATAACCCGTTGGAGATCCGGCCAGGTGGGCAATCTCCGAGGTTGTGAAACGACTTCTAGTCTTCCGCCACCCCGAGGCGGAGCCGGGTCAGGCGGGCGAGGGCCGGCATCGGAGCCGACCCGCAGCCGAGAAGGGCGTCGTGAAAGCCCTTCAGGGAGAATCGCGAGCCGAGCTTGCGGCGGCACTCCTCCCGCAGGTCGAGGATCAGCTTCTTGCCGAGGGTGTAACGCAGGTAGAAGGGGTCGAACGTGCCGCGCTCGGACTCCGCCCGCGCGACCGCCTCGGTCATCCAGGCCTTCTCCCGGAAGAACGCCGTTCCGTCCTCGGTGGACCAGTCGGGCCGGGTGTGCAGGCGGATGCCGTTGACGAAACGGCAAAGGCGGTTGAGCGCCTCCTGCAACTGGATCATCCGCGCGTCCGCGGCCCCGCCGCCGAACCCCTGCTCAAGGGCCATCAGCTCGCAGTAGTGCGCCCAGCCCTCGCCGAAGACTCCCCACCAGAAGCACTTTCGCAGGAGCGAGTCCACCCGGTTCTGGTGCAGCCCCTGGATGAAGTGCCCGGGGTAGGCCTCGTGGATCGTCAGGTTCTCGAGCCCGCGGTGGCAGAAGGCGGCGAGATGTTCATTCTGCTTCTCTACGGGCCACTCGGGATCGGCGTCGGTGGCGTAGAAGGTGGAGCGCACGCCGGGTTTTTCGAACGGACCCGGCCCCCACATCGAGCCGAACGACCACCGCATGAAATCCGGGGTGTCGTCTATGTGGACCCGGTCGGGCGCGGGAATGGAAACGACGTCCGCCTGTTCCATCCAGCGGTAGATGTCTTCCGCCATTTTCCGAAGCGTGGACACGACCGCGCCGGTCGCCGGATGATCGCCGGTCACCCGCTCGATGACCGCGGCGGCGTCGTCCCCCGGGCGCAGGGTTGCCGCGCAGTCCCGCATTGCGGCGCGCGCCGCTTCGATTTCGCCGAGAGCCCACTCTTCGAGCTCGGCAATCGGAGTTTCGATCATCTCGGAATGCGAGAGCCAGCCTTGATAGGCCTCCCGCCCCAGAGCGTAAGCCGTGAGGTCTCCGGCGACGAGTTCGGATTTCATCCAATCCACGAGGGACTGGATGGCCGAGGCGGCAAGCGTCGTGGATTCCGAGAAATCGCTCTTGAGGGCGGCATCGCCGACACCGGCGAAAAACCGCGGCAGGTCGGCCTGGATGAGGGTCAACGCTCCCTCCATGCCCTGGATGCCGTAGCGGATCATGATCGGGGCCGGGCCGCGCAGGTTGGCGCGGACCCGATCGGCGAACATCGGCACCTGGCGCTGCTTGGCGACCACGGCCCGCAGGCGCTCCTCGCGCGGGGCGTAATCGTAGATGAGAATGGAATTGAGCTGGCCCGAGAGGACTTCCGAGTACCAGCTTGGATCGCGCCGCCAGGACAGGATCACCCGGTAGTCGTGCAGCACCGAGCGGATTTTCGAGGCGAGGATCCCGCGGTCCACGGTCTCGTCGGAAGTCAGCCCCGCCTCGGCGAGCCGGTCCACGCGGGCGAGAAGCGAGTCCAGATCCCGGCAGAACCCAACGATTGCGCTTTCCGAGAGATCCTCAAGCCGCAGGTCGTGCTCGTGACGCCCGAGCGCTAGAGCGGCCCCCGGGTGGAAATCGAGAAAACGATCCACGAACTGGCCGCTCAGGGCGGCAAGCGAAGCATCGGCCATGGCAGGCTCCCCAAAATTCGCGGGAAGCCTAGCAAACCCTGCTATCCTTGAACAGGTGCCGTCCCTGATGGAAGACCGCCTGTATTTCCGCCAGTTGCTGGCGGGACGCGATTTCGCGCGCGCGCATCAGGTCGCCGAACAGATGGTCAACTTCGTTTACCTCGTCGGCGACCGGAAGGCGGGTGAGTGCCTCGTCGTGGATCCCGCATGGGACGTCGAAGGGCTCGTCCGCATCGCCGAGGAGGACGGGCTGAAGCTCGTCGGCGCCCTGGCGACGCATTACCATCCGGACCACATCGGGGGCGACCTGTTCGAGATTCCGGTGGAAGGCCTGGCCCGGCTCCTGGAGCTGCGTGGAATGAAGGTCCACGTCCAGAAGGAAGAAGCGCACGGCGTGAAGTACATGACCGGCCTCGGGGATTCCGATCTTGTGCTCCACGAGGGCGGCGACCGCGTGGCCGCCGGGGAGGTCGAGGTCACGCTGCTGCACACGCCCGGTCATACACCGGGCAGCCAGTGCTTTCTGGTCGGGAACCGCCTCGTATCCGGCGACACGCTCTTTGTGCAGGGTTGCGGCCGGGTGGATCTGCCGGGGGGCGATTCCGAGGAGATGTACCGCACCCTCACCCAGAGACTGGCGGCGCTTCCCGACGATACGGTGCTCTACCCCGGCCACAACTACGGAAAGACGCCGACCGCGACGATGGGCGAACAGCGGAAGTCGAACTACGCCCTGAAGGTACCCGACATGGCTTCCTGGCTGCGGCTGATGGGGTAGGGGGCCCGTCGCGGGCCTCACGCCCTCGCGAAATCTATGTAGCCGCGCTCCACGTTCACGCTGATCAGCTCGACCCGAACGCGATCCCCGACGTCGAGACCCTGGAAGCCCTGCTCGATCCGACCCTCGACGGGGGGCTGGAGAATGCGGGCCCAGGTGCCTTTTTCGCCCGCGCCGGTGACGACGGCGTCGAACCGCTCGCCGATCCGGGACTCCAGAAGCATCGCGGCGGCTGACTTTCGCACGTGCCGTTCCACCTTGTCGGCCTCATCCTCCTGCTCGGTGCAATGCCGGGCCAGCTCCTCCAACTCGCCAACGGAGTAGGCCGGGGCCCCGCCCGCGAGCGCGCTCTTCACGAGCCGGTGGGTGATGAGATCCGGAAAGCGGCGGTTGGGCGCGGTGGAATGCCCATAGTCGCGAACGGCGAGGCCGAAGTGGCCGGGCGGCGCCTGGCCGGGGCGCTCGACGGCGTACTCCCCCGATCCGAGCAACTTGATGATCGTCAGTGACAGGTCGGGAAAGCGCAGGCGATCCTTCTCCCGCATCCGCGCGAGGAACTGGGACAGCGCCCGGCTGTCGGGCTGGCCGGGAAGGCTCTCGCCGTGCAGTGCGGCGACGCCCACGATGCGGTCCCAGCGTTTCGGGACGCGCACCACGCGCCGCAGAGAGGGGAGGCGCTTCGCTTCGAAGAACCGGGCCACCACGCCGTTGGCCGCGATCATGAAATCCTCGATGAGCTGGCGTGCCCGGTTCTTCTCCTCGATACGAAGCCCGCTGACCTGGTCGCCGTCGAAAACGGCCTTCGGTTCGAGCGTCTCGAAGTCGAGCGCGCCGTGTTCCTGCCGGCTGCGGCGCAGAAGCTGGGCGGCGGAATCCTGCAGGCGCAGGTTCTCGGAAAGTCCCTTCACGCGGGTCATCGGCTCGGGCGCGGGGCCCTGGCCCTCGAACCAGGCCGCGACCGCGTCGTAGGCGAGCTGCGCGTGGTTGTGCACGGCTGCGAGGGAGACGTCCGACCCGTCGAGCGATCCATCCGGTCCCACGAGAAGCTCGATGATGATGGCAAGGCGATCCTCGCCGGGATTCAACGAGGTGATGCCGGTGGACAGCACCTCCGGGAGCATCGGAAAGATCTGCGCCGCGGTGTAGACGGAGGTCGTGTTGTGCCGGGCGTGCTCGTCGATGGCCGTGCCCTTTTCGACGATCGCGTCCACGTCGGCCACGGCAATCCGCACACGGATCGCCCCGCCCGCCGCCGTCTCGGCCACGGTCAACTGGTCGAGATCGCGGGAGTCGTCGTTGTCAATGGAGCACCAGGGCATCGCGGTGAGATCGCGCGCCTTGCCCGGGGCGGCGGGTCCGTCCAGCGCCGCGACCTCCGCTTCGACCCGACCGGAGAAGTCGGGCCAGAGCCCCCGCTCGATCATGACTTGATGCGCGATGGCGCGCAGCGAGTGCCGGTGCGATCCGTGCTGTCGTCTGTTCATCGAAGGACACTCTCCACCCGCCGGCGACGGCGGGAGTTCTTTCAGAACTTGAACGCGATCCCCGCCGAAACAAGATCCAGCCGCGTGTCGGAATTGGTGCTCAGGACATCCGGCGAGGCCTTGAACCGCTCGTACTCGAAACGCAACGCGACGCGGCGGACGAGATCCACCTGCAAGCCGGCGCCGTAGGTCCAGTCCGAGCCTGAAGAAGCGGTGCTGTTGAGACCGCCGATGCTGAAGTCCGTGTCCCAGCGGGTCAGCCCCGCCTTGCCGAACAACCGCAGTCTGCGGAGCAGCGGGATGGATCCGACGAGGTAGAGGTTGTAGACCTTCGCGTCCGTCGAGACCTTCGTGCCGCTCACCTCGTCTTCGAACGATCCGAGATCAGCGTAGCTTACTTCCACGCCGAAGAACTTGTAGAAGCCGACGCCGGCGAAGACCTTCCACGACCCGGCGTTGACGTTCAGATCCAGGTTCACGGAACTATCCTGCGCCTTGGCCGTAGTCTGCCCGCCGCTGACGCCGATGTAGGAGTGGAAGGACGGTAGGGGACCCTGAGCGGCTGCCGGGCGTGCCGAACAGCAGATCACCGCGGCGCACACGAGAGGGATGATATTCACCGTTCGACGACCCATCGCGTTTCTCCTCTGACGGCTCTCTGCGGGTCCGTGAAAAAGGGGATCAGGCACCTTATCGCGTGCGTGAGAAGAACCGGTCGAGCGAGAACCGGCCGGCTCCGGTGAAGATCAGGGCGAGGAACACGAGCAGGTAGGCGAACGCCAGCTCCCGGTCGCCGAAGGGGCTGCCGGCGAGGACGACGAACCCGGCGACCCCCATCGTGAAGGCGACGAAGCCGGCGGCGAGGCGCGTGCCCGCTCCGGCGAGGACGGCCAGGGCGCAGAAGAACTCGGCGAAGATGGTCAGCGCCATGCTGACCTGCGGGCTCACGCCGAGCGGATCTGGGAAGCCCGCGCTTTTCTCGCCGAAGGACGCGAGCTTGCTCCACCCGTGCGTAAGGGCCATGACGGCCCCCGAAATGCGCAGAAGGAGCATGCCGACCCCGGCGCCGACACCCTCCGGGCCGGGGTCAAGGATCCGGCGTGTCCAGGTCCGCATCTATTTCTGCTTCCAGGCGCCGTCCGGCATCTGGATCCAGTCGCCCGGCCGCGCCTGCTCCCGCAGCGTGGAGGCGTAGGTCTCGCGGATCTTCGGAAGGTCGGCGGCAGCGACCTTCTTCGCGGCGGCGATCTCGCGGAACAGTTCCTCGCGGTCGGTGTTCTCGGCCTTGACCAGGCGCCCAACCTCCGCGCGTGCCTTGAGATCCGTCAGGCTGTCGAGGCTGCGGGCCTCGATCAGGGCGCCGTTGTTTTCGCCGATCACGCCCCTGGCCTTGTAGTCGTTGATCGGCGCCACGCGCGCTGCGCGCGACTCGATGATCTTGCGGATCGCGGGATTGCTGATCTCCGGCTGCGCAACGCCTGCCTGCGCATACGCGGGCGTGATCCCCAGCAGGCTCGACAGGGCTCCCGTGCCGATCCCGGCGCCGTCCGAAGCCGCGCCGGGGGCCTGTCCCTGGGACGGCGCAGGCTGGCCTTGCGGGGCGGCCGGGGCTGTCTCGCCCGGCTGCGTGCTGCCCTGTGCTTGCGCTGCCGCTTCCTTGCGGACTTCCTCCTCGATCTGCTTGGAGAGATCCTTGATCGCCGCGGCCGGGAAGTAGACGTTGATGGTCACGCAGGCGGCTGCTGCCAGCGCGGCGGCGATGATCACGGTCAGGACGGGTTTGCGGGTCATTGGGATTCTCCTCTGGGGGGATTCTCCTCTCAGGAGGACTCCACTCCCGGGAAAGCGCGTGCAGTGTAGCGCGGTTCGGCCGGCTGCACCCGTCAGCCCCCGCCCGCCGCCGGCGGGGCGTCCGTGGGCGGGGCGTCCCCGGGCGGTTGTGTCGAAGCGGCGTTGACGTCCAGGGAGCGGAGCCGCTCGAGCATCTCGCTGAACGAGATCGGCGTGCCGGGCTCGCCATTGACGATCTCGATCGGAAAGGGCAGCCGCCGGGTCAGAAACATCTCGCGGCCGCGGCTCTGCTGAAGGCCTCTCAGCAGGAACGCATCGTCGGCGAGAGTCATGTGGATCCCGAAGGCGTCGTAGGTGAACTTGCGGATGAACCGGGTCAGACCCCGGCCGAGCGCTCCGACGCCGCCGCCGGTGCCGAGGATCGCGAGGTTGTTCACGGCCTTGACGTTGACCGTGCGCCCCACGCCGTCCCGCTTCACCGTTTCGACCTGCCCTTCGAAGCCGACGGGCACGCCCCGGAACAGCTCGCAGTCGCGCACCCATCCCTGGAGGATGCCGGTCATCTCGCCGAAGTTGAAAGTCCGTGTCACCTGGCCGAGGTCAATGTCGCGGAACTCGGCGGAGAAGGTCATTTGCGGGTAGCGGGACAGGATATCCACTCCCGAGATGTCGCCCACCTTCAAAGTGCCCCCGAAGAGCGACATTTCCCCTCCCCCCTCGACGTGGAAAGAGTCCGGCGTGAGAAGGAACTGCGGAAAGACCCCGTTCATCTCACCGGTCAGAGGCGGCAGGCCGAAGGCTGCCGCGGCCTTCTCGAGACGAAGCCCAACAAGTTGGACTCCGCCGTCCATGCGACGCCGCGCCGAGAGCAGGTCCGCGAAACGCACGCGCTCGAGAGCGACGCGCCCGCCGAGAACGGGAACGGTGACGATCTCCTCAAATTCGAACGAATCGCCCCGGATCTTCAACGCTGTCTGAGTCGGCGGAACGTCCAGCCCTCCTACCGACAGCCGATCGAACTGCAGCCGTCCCGTGCGCGGCTCACCGTGGAAGGGAGAGCCGGTCGCCGCCGATCCGCCGGAGCCCACGGGAGGGACCCAGGTCAGATCCAGGGGAAGGTCAAGATCGAGCCCGCGGACCTCGACAAACCCCTCCGTTCCGGCCAGCTGCACTCCTTCGAGACGCAGCCGGCCCTCGACATGGTTCTCGCGGGAGGCCGAATCGGTCGGGGCGGCCGATCCGGAGGTGGGCCCGGCCAGGCGCCCCGTCGCGTCCAGCTCGGCGACCCCGCCGGCTTCGATGCGGCTGAAGAGGGGAATGGACTCGCCAAGCAGTTCTTTCAGGTAGCGGCGCACCGTCGTCGAGAGATCGTCGGCCCGTGCCGATAGCTCGAAGGAAAGGGGCTGGGATCCGGTGAACCGTGCGGAAACGGCGACGGTCGGCCCCTGGCTCAAGTCCCATCGGGCCCGGCCCTGCCCGTCCCGCGTTTCGGATTCGGGATGTGCGAGAGTCCCCGACACCGCGAGCTTCGACGGCAGGTCCTTGCCATCGGCGAAGAGGCTGTCCCACAGCACCTCGAAGCCGCCGACGTCCGCCTCGGCGTCGAAACCCAGGGACGATAGCGCCACATCTCCCCGAGCCTGCCACCGCCAGGCCGTGTCGAGACCCTGCAGCGCACGCGCGCCATCCACCGAGGTGAATCCGCTGCCGCGCACGGCGGCGCGCCCATCCGCCGACCACGCCCCGGCCTCGTCGAGGCGCACCGAGGCCTCGCCGGTTGCCGTTCCCTGCAGCGCGTAGCCCGGCAGGAGATCGCCCGTCAGGGGCCGCAGCAACTCCCGCCAGCGGGGAAGAGAGACTTCGTCGAAAGCGATCTTCAGCGCGGCTGCGTCCGGCTCTGCGGATGTATCCGGGTGTGCGGCCGCGGCCGGCTGCGCGGCGGTGGCCGGCTGTGGGGCCGCGTCCGGCTCCGCGGATGCCTCCGGCTGTGGGGCCGCGTCCGGCTGCGCGACTGAAACCGGTCGAGCCGACGCCCCCGGCTGCGCGGAGGCGTCCTGCGGCGCACCCGCTGCCACACTCGGGGAGAACGCCTTCAGCAGGCGCGCCGCATCGCCCTGCCCCGAGGCGCTGAGGGCTATCGCGCCGGGCACTTCAATGCGAGCCAGATCGAGGACGGCGGTTCCGCCCCGAAGGGGCACGCGTCCCCTCGCCGTGAGCGAGCAGGCCATCGGGGCGAGGGGGCCGGTCGCCACGGTCCCATCGAGCTTCAGATTCTCGACACGCAGCATGCCGGATCCGGGCTCGAAGCGGACCCCGGCCTTCGCAGACGCTCCCGTGAGGGACCACGCGGGCTTCGAGGGCCTCGAAACGGGCGGGCCGGCCGTAAGCGATGCGACCGAGACCGTCGCGGCGACGGTTGGGGATGCGAGCGGCCCGTCCACAGTCCCGAAGGCCGAGACGGTTCCCGACACCAACGCCAACGCCCGCAAATCGAATCCGAAGGATCGCGCAGCGTATGCGAGACGCCCGAGATCCGATCCGGTCCAGTTCCAGTCGAGCCGGGCGCGCGGGCCGGCCGTCGGGTCTGCCCCGTTTCCGATGAGAAGATCCACGGGACCCGTCGCTCGCAAATCCCCGAACGCGGCCGTCAGGATCCGAAGGGCGCCCGACAGGCGCGCGGGGGCCAGGGAAAGCGTACCGTCTGATTGCACTTCCACAGGGAACAGATCGGCCGGGACCGACCAGCCCGTCCCGTCGGTCGCGTGCGCCTCCCCACCCGCGATCGCCACCCGCGCAGACACCGGGCCGCCCAGCTTCGAGAGCCGGATGGCGCTCGTCCCCTCCATGGTCAGCGCCAGCCCATGCGGGCGGGCGGACACGCCGGGAATCTCGACGGCGGCCTCCGCTGCCCTGACGGAGAGAGACCAGTGCGGATCGGATTCTTCCTCCTGGCTCCAGTCGCAGTCCGCCGTGCCCTCGATCCGCCAGCCCGCGGGGAGCGCGCCCGTAAGAAGGAAGAGAGGGCCCAGACGGACCGCGCGAGCCGTCAGCCGAGAGCGCAGCGGCTGCCGGCGGGCCGGGTCGAGTTCGCCCGTGAGCTGGAGCGTGTCCGCGAACGGAAGCGAGGCGGCCATCTCCAGCTTCAGCGGCGAATCCGGAGTGTCCTGCCGAACGGAACCGCGCAGGGACGCCGGGGAGAACTCCACCCGTTGCCCGGTCACTGAGCCCACGAACCGATCCGCCTCGACTGTGACGGAGGCAACGCGTCCGTCACGGGTGACCTCCACAACACCTCGCAGATTCTCGGCGGAAGCCGAAACGGGGTCAGCGGCAGAAATCTTCACGGCAGGCACGCTTTCAGAGCGCTGGCCGACCGTACTGGCGGAGAACATCGCGACCAAAGGCGCGAGTTCCAGCCGGTCGGAATGAAAGCGGACGGTTGCGGCGAGATCCGGCTCGCCGACGCGCGACGCGTCCACGTCCACGACGAGGCTCGTCTCTCCGCCGCCGGCGGCGAGGATCACGCGGCCGGCGGAAACGGATACGACGCCCGCGTGGAGTTCGGCGGGAGCACCGGCGGCGGGCGCCGCGGCCCCGGGAGCTGGAGGGGCGAGCCGCGCTTCGAGGCCCTCGATCCGCAGCGCGTCGAACCGTCCGGCCGCGATCCCGGTCAGGCTCCCCTCCGCCGTGAGCCGTGCGACCCGGAGCGCATCGAGGAAAGGCTGGCCGGCCATTCGGCGGACGACGAGATCGTACAGGACGAACCGCTTCGTGCCTTCGACGCTCAGTCTGCCGAGTCGAACCTCAGCTCCCAGCCTGCCGGCGAGAATCGCCTCCACGCGTCGGCGGGGCAGGTCACGAAAGAACCACGCGCCCGCCGCCGCCGCGGCCAAGGCCAGCGCCAGACCGATCAGCGAGAGAAGGAGAATGCGGCGGCGGCCCCGAAGAAACACGACGTTGCCATATTACCGCCTCGTGCTAAAATGGAGGGTTCGGAGGGTTACCCATGAACCGACGGGCGCTTCGCGCCAGCCTCGTTGTCCTATCTGCCCTGATGCCGATCGCGGCGCGGGCGGGGATCGTCCTGGAGTTCGAACACCGCTTCCCGACCAATCGGGCTCCGGTGTCCGCCACGGCGCAGATCGAGCCCGACCGCCTGCGGATCGATTTCGGCAACCGGACGATCATCTACCGCGACGACCGGGGACTGATCTGGCTCGTCGAGCCGGCGGAAGGCCGCTACACCGTGCTGACGAGAGCGCAGCTCAAGTCGATGGGCGAACAGATGGCGGCCCTGCGCACGCAACTTCAGGAGCGCACGAAGTCCATGACGATCGAGCAGCGGGCCGTGGCCGAGCAAATGATCGCCGCCGCCGGCGACACGACCCCCGGCGTTCCGCCCCAGATGGAGAAGACAGGCCGGACCGAAACGATCAACGGGTTTTCCTGTGCCGGGTGGGAGGCGCGTCGGTCCGGAGGCACCCCGCAGGAGCTCTGGATCGCAGACTGGAAGGTTGCCAGGCTGCAGCCCGCGGACATGATGGTTCTTCAACGGTTCGGTGAGTTTCTTGGAGCGATGGGACCGTTGGCGGAGAAGCTCACAATCGGATTTGCTCAGAAATACGACGGTCCCGGAGCGCTGACGGGTTTCCCGATCCGCGTCGTGACACCCATCGGCACGGGTCAGCTCGTGGACGAGGTGCGCAGCATTCGAAGGGAGAAGATCCCCGCGGACCACTTCGAGCTTCCCAAGGGAATGACCGCCAAGCCCGCCGGTGGATCGCCCGATGCCACGCCTCCGGCCGCGCTGAAGACGCCCCCGGCGCAAGTGCCTCCACCCCCTCCCGCCCAGCCGCCCTCACTCTCCCCGCCGTCTCCGCCCCCTCCCGCTACGCCGCCTTCTCCGGCGCCTTCCTCCACCGGAGAGAAAAAGTAGACCGTATCGCCGAACAAGGGGGTGCGGGGGTGCAGGAGGGGCGCAAGTCTGGCGGAGGGGGTGGGATTCGAACCCACGGAGGACTTTCGCCCTCAGCGGTTTTCAAGACCGCCGCCATCGGCCACTCGGCCACCCCTCCGCGGCGCGACCAGTTTACGACGGTTCCTTCCTGTTGCTAGTTCCGCGTGCGCGCGCGGCCGGCGCGGGGAGCGGGGCGGTTCGGCAGGGGCGGAAGGGCGGGAAGGGGCCGTGCGGCAGGCGCGACGAGACGCCGGATCGCGGCGAGCATCTCGTCCGGCAGACAGGGCTTCGTCAAATAGGCGGCGAAGAGATTTTCTGGGCCGGGGTTCGCGTTGGAGCGGGCCGTCAGGGCCACGATGGGGATGTCGCGCGTCCGCGCCTCCCGCTTCAGCAGACGGCTCGCGTCCAGCCCGTCGAGGAGGGGCATGAAGATGTCCATCACGATCACGGAGGGCAGCAACGCTTCGGCCTGTTGGATCGCCTCGTCTCCGTCGGCGGCTTCCGCGACCCGATAGCCCGCATCCTCCAGAGGGATGCGGTAGAGCTCGCGGACCTCGGCGACGTCGTTCACGAAAAGAACGAGGGGCCGGGCGGACGTCGAACCCGGTTCGTTCACGAGCGAAGCTCCGCCCTCAGGCAGGCGCACGACGCCGCCGAAGAAAAACTGTGACGGGCCGTCTTGTCAACGGCGCCGTTCGGCTGATTCAAGAATCCCCCGCGTGTGATGCGGGAGGATCCTAGCCCTGTCGGAGACGAGCGGCAAGAGGGAATCGTACCGAGTCCATGCGCGAATACCATATCAACCCTTGCAGATGCGCCGTCGGCCCGACGGACGCGTATCATCAACAGATGACCAGAGGGCTCGAATGCGCCTGTACTTGATCAATCCCTTCAATCCGCTGGTCTCCATCACCAAGGGCGGCTACAGGAACAAGTACCGCGTGTGGAAGCCGCTCGGCCTGCTGGTCGTGGCGGGCCTGACGCCGCCCGGGTGGGAGATCTCGGTCTTCGACGAGAACACGGGCGTACCCGACTACTCGATCCTGCCGCCCCCCGACCTCGTCGGAATCACCGCGTTCACCTCGCAGGCCGCTCGCGCCTACGAGCTGGCCGCCGAGTTCCGTGCCCGCGGGGTGCCGGTCGTGATGGGCGGCATCCACGCCAGCATGTGCCCGGAGGAGGCGCGCGCGCGGGTGGACGTCGTGGTGATGGGCGAAGCGGAGGGGGTCTGGGGACAGGTCCTGGAGGACGCCGAGCGGGGCACCCT
>Ga0315273_10010005_pt1 | contig 12061 bp, 10 predicted proteins | sample YL17G02_0_MG_FD_205753 | JGI IMG/M metagenome (GOLD analysis project Ga0315273, IMG submission 205753) | Sediment microbial communities from Yellowstone Lake, YNP, Wyoming, USA - YL17G02_0 | ecosystem: Environmental > Aquatic > Freshwater > Lake > Sediment | place: USA: Wyoming | collected... | reverse complement strand
GTCTGGCTCGACTACATCCACCGCCGCGAACTCCAGTCCGGGGTCTTCGCCGCGCAGGTCCGCGACCAGGGCGTCGTCGGGGTGACCTCGAACCCGACCATCTTCCAGCAGGCCATCGGCCAGGGCAGCGACTACGACGACGCCATCCGCGCGGGGCTCGCCCGGAATCTCGCCGGCGTGCCGCTCTATGAATCGCTCGCCATCGAGGACGTGCAGGCCGCCTGCGACACGCTCCTGCCGGTGTTCGAACGCAGCGGCGGGCTCGACGGCCGGGTGAGCATCGAGGTCAGTCCGCGGCTCGCGCACGACGCCGACGGTACGGTCGAGGAGGCACGCCGGCTCCGGGCCACGGTGGCCCGTGCCAACGTGATGATCAAGGTGCCCGCCACGGCTGAGGGCCTGCCCGCGTTGCGCACGCTGATCGCCGAGGGCACCTGCGTGAACCTCACGCTCATCTTCTCGCTCGCGCGCTACGAGCAGGTGATGGAAGCCTACCTCTCCGGCCTCGAGTCGCGCGCGGCCCGGGACCAGCCGCTCGCGCCGGTCGTCTCGGTGGCCTCGTTCTTCGTCTCGCGCGTGGACCACAAGGTGGACGCCGCGATCGAGCAGCGCCTGGGCGCCCTGCCGGCGGACTCGGTCGAGCATGTCGAGCTCGCGGACCTGCGGGGCCAGGCCGCGGTCGCCAACGCCAAGCTGGCCTACGCACGCTTCCGCGAGATCTTCGACGCGCCGCGCTTCCTCGCCCTCGCCGCGCGCGGCGCGCGGGTGCAGCGCCCGCTCTGGGCCTCGACCAGCACCAAGAACCCGGCCTACTCCGACACGCTCTACGTGGACGAGCTGATCGGCCCCGACACGGTGAATACCCTCCCGCCCAGCACCCTCGCGGCCTACAACGACCACGGCGTGCTCGACCCGCGGCTGCTGCGCGGCGCGGACGAGGCCCGCAGGCTGTTCCGGCGCCTGCCCGAGCTGGGCGTGCCGGTGGATGGCCTCATCGGCCAACTCGAGGAGGAGGGCGTCATGGCATTCGTGAAGTCGTTCGAATCCCTGCTCGCCACGCTCGAAGAGAAGCGCGCGCGGATGGCGGGTTAGCGTGGGCGCGGCCTGGGACGGCGCGCGTCGCGGGGAGTTCGCCGCCCGGCTCTGGCGGAAGGACGCCACGCTCTGGAGCACGGAGGCGGCGCATCAGAAGGTCGCGGCGAACCGCCTGGGCTGGCTCGACCTGCCCGCGGGAATGCGCGGCGAGGTCGCGGCGCTCGAGGCTTTCGTGGCCGAGGTCCGGGCCGCGGGCTTCACCCACGCCGTGCTCCTCGGCATGGGCGGCTCGAGCCTCGCGCCCGAGGTCATGCGGCGCATGCTCGGCGTGGCGCCCGGGTTCCTCGAGCTCACCGTGCTCGACAACACCTCCCCCGCCGCGGTGCGCGCCGTCACGGCCGGGCACGATCCGCGGCACACGCTCTTCCTGGTCTCCTCGAAGTCGGGCGGCACCATCGAGGTCGCCTCCTTCGAGAAGCACTTCTTCGAGTGGACGCGCGCCGCGCGCGGGGCCGATGCGGGCCGCGCCTTCGTCGCCATCACCGATCCCGGCAGTCCGCTCGCGGCTCGCGCCGCCGAGCGCGGCTATCGCAGGGTGTTCCTGAACCCGCCCGACGTGGGCGGACGCTACTCCGCGCTCTCGCTCTTCGGCCTGCTGCCCGCGGCACTCATCGGCGCGAGCCCGGCGGCGCTGCTCGAGAGCGCGGCGCGCGAGCTGCAAGAGGCCCGCCGCGACACGTCCGGCGGCGCGGGCGTGGCCTTCGGCGTCGCGGTGGGTGAGGCAGCGCTCGCCGGCCAGGACAAGCTCACGCTCGCCTTCGGCCCCCGCTGGGCGCACTTCGGCGCCTGGGTCGAGCAACTCGTCGCCGAGAGCACCGGCAAGGACGGCCACGGCGTCGTGCCCGTGGACGGCGAAGAGTCGGGGCCCGCCGCACTCGCCGGCGCGGACCGCGCCTTCGTCGCGACCCCCGATCTCGACCCCGGCCTCGGCCGGCCGATCGCGCATCGCGATGGGCCCGCCTGGCTGCTCGACCTCGAGTCCCCGCGCGACCTGGGCGCGGCCTTCCTGCGCTGGGAGATCGCCACCGCGGCTGCGGCCGCCGTGCTCGGCGTGGATCCATTCGACGAGCCCAACGTCTCCGAGGCCAAGCACGCGACCCAGGCCGTGCTCGATCGCGCGCTCGCCGAAGGCCACTTTCCCGCGGAGGTCCCGCTGGCGAGCGGCAACGGTTGGAGCCTCCACGCGGCGGGCCCGGCGGAGCCGGCGCTGCGCGCAGCCGGCGCGCACGAGCCCGGCGCTGCGCTCGCGGCACTGCTGTCGCTCGCGCGACCGGGCGACTACCTCGCGCTGCTCGCCTACCTGCACGCCACGCCCGCGGTGGACGAAGCGCTCCAGCGCCTGCGTGCCGCGGCCGTCGGGCACTCCGGGCTCGCGAGCACGCTCGGCATCGGCCCGCGCTTCCTGCACTCGACCGGCCAGCTGCACAAGGGCGGTTCCGACCAGGGTCTCTTCCTGCAGATCACCGCGGACGAGGGCCTGGACGTGCCGATCCCGGGCGAACCCTACAGCTTCGGCATGCTGCGCCGCGCGCAGGCCGCCGGGGACTACGAGGTCCTGGCCCGGCGCGGCCGGCGGGTCGTTCGGCTGCACCTCGAGGGCGACATCGCGGCCGCGCTCGCCAGGCTCGCGGGGGCCTGAGCCGCACGCGCGGCGCAGGCGCGATGGAACACACAGGCGCTGGGAACGCGCGAGCGCAGGCACGGCGGAGCGCGCCGGTGGGGAAAAGCCAGGCCGCGACCCCGCGGGGCTCCACGCCCGCACCCGCGGGTCACGCACGGCGTGGCGCGATCCGCCGCTTGGACGAGCCCCGCCACCGCGGGGTATCCTCATCGGTCACACTCGACGACCGACCGACCTCAGCCCAGAGGAATCCCGCCATGCTAGAGCCCATCCTGGCCGCGCTGCTCGCCCTCACTCTCGCCGGCCCGGCGCGGGCCGCGCCGGCGCCCGACGCGCGCGCCCTGCTCCAGCAGGTGAGCGCCGCCTATCGCGCGCTCACGAGTTATCACTTCGAAGGCGCGATGAACACCCGCATGAGCGGCGGCGCGGACCAGAGTCTCGAAGTGCCGCTGGTCCTGGCGGCCGACCGCGCAGGGCGCACACGTCTGGATCTCCGCCATCCGCAGCAGGGCGGCCTGCTCGTCTCGGACGGCAGGCAGACCTCGACCTACATCTACTCACTCAACCAGTACACGCAGAAACCGGCGGAGGCCGTGGCGGACAGCGCGGGCATGCCGAAGCCGCCGCAGAACTCGCCGATCGCGCGCTACTTCGATCCGCTTCAGGACCTCAAGGCCGCCGAACTCACGGGCGAGCAGCAGATCACGGTCGGCGCTACGCCCGCCGACTGCTGGGTGGTGCGCTGCGACATGATGCCGCCCCAGGCGCTCGCCGCCGACAGCACCGCGCGCGCCACGGTCACCTTCTGGGTGGAGAAGGCCCGCGCGCTGGTGCTGCGCGACAGCATCAGCATCAGCCTGCGCAATCCCGCGACCGGCGCGAACATGGCGATGGACCAGGTCACGAGCTTCACGCTCGGCCGTGTGAACGAGGCGTTGCCCGACTCGCTCTTCGCCTTCGCCATCCCGGCGGGCGCGAAGTTGGTGCAGGCGTTCGGCCCGCAGGCCGGCCCCGAAGTCCCGTCTCCGCTGGTCGGCAAGCCCGCCCCGCCGTTCACGCTCAAGGGCGTCAAGGGCAGCACCGTCTCGCTCGCGTCCTACAAGGGCAAGGTCGTGCTGCTCGACTTCTGGGCCACCTGGTGCCGGCCGTGCCGCATCGAGATGCCGCGCGTCGAGGCGCTCTACAAGGAGTTCAAGGCCAAGGGCCTGGTGGTTTTCGGCGTCAACTACGCCGAGGACATCGCCACCGTGAAGGGCTTCCTCGCCCGGAACCCCTACACCATGCCCATCCTGCTCGACCAGAAGGGCGAGGCCGGACAACTCTACCAGGCCGACGCCATCCCAACGCTGGTCGTGATCGGCAAGGACGGGAAGATCAGCGCGTACTTCCAGGGCGTGCGCGAGGAGAGCGTGCTGCGCGAGGCCCTGGCCAAGGCGGGGATCAAGTAGCGGCGCCATCCCATCCTTGATTCCCCCGCCCGTCCGGCTATCCTCCGAGACGCGCAGCCTCCGCGGGGCAGCTTCCGTCCAGCGGGGGTTTCGCTTGCCGGCCCCGGCACATCCGCCCCCGCCGGAGTTGATGTTATGTCCAATCGGACATATAATCCCCGGTGGGGACAATCGTGAAGCACCTCGTGTGGCTGACCGACGAGGTGTCCACGCCTCCGTTCACGCCCGGGGCGGGCGCAACTGCTGGCGAGCTGATTCGGCTCCTGCGGCTCGGGGAGCATCTGGGCATGCCGGACTCCAGGCCAATGCCGGTCATCGGCCAGGCCTGTCATGAACTGAGAATCCCCGATCTCGATCGCGACCGGCGCATCCTCTACCACATCGGCCAGGACGCCATTGTCGTCCTCGGAGTGGAGAAGAAGAGCAGACAGAGGACTCCGAACCGGATCGTCGAGATGTGCCGGCGAAGATTGCGGGCGTACTTCCACCACAGGTCTGCAGGGGGACCAATCTCATGAACGCAGCGACACGCAAGCGCCTCGAGGCGGCCGGCTGGAGGGTCGCCACGGAAGTGGAGTTCCTGAAACTCACCCCGCAGCAGGTCGCACTAATCGAGATGAAGCTCGCGTTGCGCGACGCGCTGAAGCTCCAGCGGGCGCGCAAGCGGATCTCGCAGACCGAACTGGCCAGGCGGATCGCATCGAGCCAGTCCCGTATCGCGAAGCTCGAGGCGGGCGATCCCGGCGCAACCCTGGACCTGATGATCAAGGCCCTGCTCGCAGCCGGCGCGACCCGCGCGCAGGTCGGCAAGGCGATTGCCGGCGGCGCCCGCCGCGCGGCGTAGTCCGCGGCCGCGTGCGCAACTTCTTCGCCCGCCCCATCGCGGCGCCTTGCGGCCTTTCGCGCCGGAGCGCCACCCTGAGCCCCCGGAGAGCGACTCCCGGGCCGAAGACGTCATCGCCACGACGGCCGGGTGGGTCAGCTCGCGCTCGACGCTGATGGCGAAGAACTCCTGGCGGCAGGCCCTGGTGTGCCCGACGCGCGCGAGTCCGTAACGCTCGACCGCATCACGCTCGGTCACCGTGGAGATCGGCAGCACGCCCAGCCCGTCGGCGGCGGCGATCTTCATGAGCGCGCCGTCGTCGTACCCGGCGACGACGCGGGGCCGCAGTTCGCTGCGCTGGAACCAGTGGTCGAGCGAGCGGCGCAGCGCGGTGCCCAACGTGGGCAGGAGCATCGGCGCGCCGTCGAGCGAGCGCGGGAAGCAGCGGCGCACACGCGCGGCCAGCGCCGGGGCGGCGCAGAACGACACGCCGCACGCAAGGAGGGCTACTCATCGGATGGCGCGACGATCCACCCGCGGGTTACATTCTAGACGGCTCGATCCGCTGGTTCGGCAACCTGTTCGACTAAGGTATATCCTGTCCCGCGCGTCTTCCTTCCCCTGCCCTGACCAGCGAGGTCCGATGTGCTGAACGTACCGCTCGTCGCCTGGATCGGGTTCTCGGTGTTCATCCTGCTGATGCTGGCGCTGGACCTCGGCGTGTTCCATCGCCACAGCCACACCGTCTCGTTGCACGAGGCGCTCGGGTGGACCACCGCGTGGGCGACACTCGCGCTGCTCTTCGGCGCCGGCCTGTGGCGGCTGGCCGGGCCGCCGAAGGCCGTCGAGTTCCTCACCGGCTACCTGATCGAGTTGTCGCTGAGCGCGGACAACGTGTTCGTGATCGCGCTGCTCTTCACCTACTTCGCCGTGCCCGCGAGTTTCCAGCACAAGGTGCTGTTCTGGGGCGTGCTCGGCGCCGTGGCCATGCGGCTGGTGATGATCCTGCTCGGCACCGCGCTGGTGCACGAAGCGGCGTGGGTGCTGTACGTGTTCGGCGCTCTGCTGGTGGTCGCGGGGGCCAGGATGGTCTCGAACCGCGTCGAGGAGGTGCACCCCGAGCGCAACCCGGTCGTGCGCCTGTTCAGGCGGCTGATGCCGGTCACCGCCGGGTTCCGCGAGGATCGCTTCCTCGTGCGCGAGGCGGGGCGCTGGCTGGCGACCCCGCTCCTCATCGTGCTCGTCTGCGTCGAGGTGACCGACCTGGCGTTTGCGATCGACTCGATCCCGGCGGTCTTCTCGGTGACGCTCGACCCGTTCATCGTGTTCACCTCGAACGTCTTCGCGATCCTCGGCCTGCGCTCGCTGTACTTCCTGCTGGCGCGCGCGGTGAACGCGTTCCGCTATCTCAAGCCGGCGCTCGGCATCGTCCTGGTGTTCGCGGGCGCCAAGTTGCTGCTGGCGCAGACGGCGTGGAAGATCGACAACCTCGTGGCACTCGCCGCGGTCGCGGCGACGCTGGGCGCGAGCGTGGTGGCCTCGATGCTGCGCCCCGTCCGCGACAAGACCGCGTAGGCCGCCGCCGAATCACTCGCGCACACGCGGCTTCGCGAGCCGCGGCTGTCGTGTTCAGCCCGCCGCGAACCACTCCCCCACGAGCGCCAACTCGACGTTTCCGCCCGAGAGGATGACGCCGACGCGCTGGCCCTCGGCGCGGACCTTCCCCGTGAGCAGCGCGGCGAGACCCAGCACGCCGGTGGGCTCGACCACGAGCTTCATGCGCTCCCAGACAAAGTGCATGGTCTCGATCAGCGCGCTGTCTGGGACGGTCGTCATCTCGTCCACGTGGCGGCGCATCATCTCGAACGTGAGCGGTCCAACGCAGGGCGTGCGGGCGCCGTCGGCGATGGTCACGGGCGGCGCGATGCGCACGATGCGGCCCTCGCGAAACGAGCGGCAGGCGTCGTCGCCCGCCTCGGGCTCGACCCCGATCACGCGGCAACGCTCGCCGCACCTCAGATCGGCGGCCAGCGCCGAGCCCGAGATGAGCCCGCCGCCGCCGACCGGGACCAGCAGCAGATCCATTGGCCCGGCGTCGTCGAACAGTTCGACCGCGGCGGTACCTGCCCCGGCGATGATGTCCGGGTGATCGAAGGGCGGCACCAGTGTGAGCCCGCGCTCGATGGCGAGCCGGGCGGCCAGCGCCTCGCGCTCCTCGCCCAGCGCATCGTAGAAGACCACCTCGGCGCCGTAGCCGCGCGTGGCCGCAAGCTTCGGCCGCGGCGCGTGACTCGGCATGACGATCACGGCCGGCGCTTCGAGCATGCGCGCCACCAGCGCCACTGCCTGCGCATGGTTGCCCGACGAGTAGGCGATCACGCCGCGCTGGAGGGCCTCGGGTGCCAGCCGCGAGATGGTGTTGTACGCCCCGCGGAACTTGAACGCCCCCATGCGCTGCAGGTTCTCGCACTTGAGGAACACGCTCGCGCCAGTGCGCTCATCCAGCGTGCGCGAGGTGGCCAGCGGCGTGCGGTGGGCGACTGCGCTCACGCGGTGGATGGCATCCTCGAGCCGCGCCGCCATCTCCTCGCGCGTCGGCAGCCCGCCGGGGGCGGGCGACGCGGCGCCGGGCGTGCTCATCCGCCCGCGCCCCCACCCGGCCCCAGGCCGGACTCGGTCTGGCGCCGCGGATCCAGCGCCTGCTCGATCTGCTCCGGCGTGAGATCCGTCATCTCGCGCGCCAGTTCGCGCACCGGGCGGCGCTCGGCGAACGCGCGCTTGGCGATCCCGGCGGCGCGGTCGTAGCCGATCAGCGGGTTCAGCGCGGTGGCCATGCCGGGCGAGATCTCGACGTAGCCGCGGCAGGTCTCCTCGTTCGCGACCAGCCCGGCGATGGCCTTATCGGCGAACACGCGCGCCACGCGCGCCAGCAGCCGGATGCTCTCGAGCAGGTTGCGGGCGATGAGCGGCAACATGGTGTTCAGGTCGAGCTGCCCCCACTGCGTGCCGACCGTGACCGCGAGGTGGTTGCCCATCACCTGGGCGCCCACCTGGATCACCGACTCGCAGATGACCGGGTTCACCTTGCCCGGCATGATGCTCGAGCCGGGCTGCACGGCGGGCAGCGCGACCTCGGCCAGGCCACAGCGCGGGCCCGAGTTCATCAGCCGGATGTCGTTGGCGATCTTCATCAGGCTCGCCGCCACGGTGTTCAGCGCCCCGCTCGCCCAGGTCGCGGCGTCCTGCGAGGCCTGCGCCTCGAAGTGGTTCGCCGCCTCGCGGAACTCCGTTCCGGCGACCCGCGATAACTCCGAGGCCACGCGCCCGGCGAACTCGGGATGCGTGTTGAGCCCGGTGCCCACGGCGGTACCGCCCAGCGCCAGCTCACGCAGGTCGGGCAGCACGGCCTTGACGCGTGCGATGCCGTGCTCCACCTGCGAGGCGTAGCCCCCGAACTCCTGCCCCAGCCGGATGGGGGTCGCATCCATCAGGTGCGTGCGCCCGGTCTTGATGATGCCATCCCAGTCGCGCGCCTTCTGCGCCAGTGCTACGCGCAGGTGCTCGAGCGCGGGAATGAGCTGGCGTTCGATCTCCAGCACCGCCGAGAGGTGGAGCACCGTGGGGATCACGTCGTTACTGCTCTGCCCCAGGTTGACGTGGTCGTTGGGGTGGACCCTGCGGCCGAGGATCCCGCCCGCGCGATGCGCGATCACCTCGTTGGCGTTCATGTTGGTGCTGGTGCCACTGCCGGTCTGGAAGACATCCACGGGGAACTGCGCGTCCCACTTCCCCGTCGCCACCTCGCCGGCGGCCTGCTCGATGGCCCCGGCGATGGCCGGCTCGAGCGATCCGAGACCGGCGTTCACCCGCGCGCAGATCTGCTTGAGCAGCCCGAGCGCGTGGATGAACTCCGCGGGCATGGGCTCCCCCGAGACCGGGAAGTTCTCCACCGCGCGCTGCGTTTGCGGGCCGTAGAGGGCCGACGCCGGCACCTTCATCTCGCCCATGCTGTCCTCTTCGATCCGATAGTCGGTCACGGTCACTCCTCGGTGATCTCGAAGCGGCTGCTGATGCTGACCGCATGCTCCAGCATCGCGTGCACCGCGCAGTACTTCGTATCGCTCAACTCGATGGCCTCCGCCACCGCCGCGGGATTGAGCCCCCGGCCCCGCACCCGGTGGATGATCTCCATCTGCGTAAAGATCCGCGGATGCTGATCCAGGCGGCGCTCGGCGACCACCTCGACCTCGTAACCCGTCACCTGCTGGCGCTTCTTGCGCAGGATGCTGATGACGTCCATGGCGGTGCAGCCGCCCAGGGCGGCCTGCACCGCCTGCACGGGGCTCGGGCCCTCGGCCTGGGGACCGCTGTCGAGCACGAAGGCCTGCTCGCCGACCCGCACGCCGAAACGCAGGCGCGCGCCTTCGAGGGTCTCGAGCCGGAGGGTAGCCCGGCTGCTGCCGTGCGTGGGCGGTTTCGGGGCGGCGTCACTCATCAGGAACTCCCGCGGCCGCTCGCGCGGCCCGTCTCGCGTTCCGTATCTGCGGCACTCCATCGAACAGCACCAAGCCGGAGTCTAGCCCGGACCATTCATGAAACACCAGCCGAGAGGCCGAGCTGAGGCGCGGCGACAAGGCGCGCGAGCGGGCCGCACCGCAGGCGTGTCATAGGACACGCCGAGGAGCACCCCGGTCGCGCAACCCAGTGGCCGTGCTCCAGCTCGTGCTCCCAGGCTGCGCTTCATGAATCGTCCGAACCAGGGGCTTTGCCGACCGTGCGCCAGCGTCACCCGAAGCGAGGCACTGACGCGATTTCGTGATGATCGAGGGACGCCACTTCGTATTCATCGCTTGAGGCACCGCATCCGGTATCCCGAATGTGGTGCAGTCGTCAACTTGCCTGCGATTTACCATTGACTCCAGACTACGGATATGGCCTATTGTCTCCAGTTGCATATCCCCCGCCCTCGGAACAGGAGGCCACATGGCAAAGGCTCGCAAGAAGCGTACGGAGTACACGGCCGAGCAGCGCGAGAAGGTGCTCGCCGCGGCGAAGTCCGAGAAGCTCACGGCAGCGCAGGTCCAGAAGAAGTTCGGCGTCACGCCGGTGACGTACTACTCGTGGCGGAAGAAGTCCGGCGTCACGCGCAAGCGCGGCAGCAAGCGCGGGACCAAGACCGCAGCGGCCGCCGTCGTGGCCCGCCCGGTCGCAGGTGATCTCAGCGCGCAGGTCCGCACCGAGGTGCAGAACAAGATGCGGCAGATCATCCCCGGCATCGTGCGCACCGAGGTGAGCGCCTACCTGGACTCGATCTTTGGCGTGAAGCGCGGGCGCCGGCGCAAGAAGAAGTAGTCCCCCGCAGGACGCGAGCGCGGCCCGTCGTCATGGCGGGCCGCGCGACGTTGCGGGTGCTGGTGGGCTTGAACCGCTGCCCCGCCGGCGCCCGACTCCTCAGCCACGCGTCAGCGCCGCGAGCCGCATTTGCTCGCGCGGCGAGGGCAGCGCCAGTGCGCAGACCAGCCCGACCAGCAGGAACCCGGTGAGCGCCGCCAGCGCCGCGACGATCCCGAACGCGTCGGCCAGCACCCCGATCGGCGCGACCAGCAACACCCCCACGCCCCAGGCCGCGCCCATCAGCAGGCTCGAGATGGTCGAGGAGTGCCGGGGCGCCAGCTCCTGCCCGAGCACGATGTTCACCGGCAGCGAGCCCTGGACGATGAACGAACCGAACACCAGGCAGACCAGCCCCGGCACCGTGGGCAGCACCAGGAACGCCAGGAAGAACGGGATCGCGCCCACGAAGGACTGCACGACCACCACCCGGCCGCCGACCTTCTCCGCCAGCCAGCCGCCCAGGAACCCGCCCAGCGCGCCCATCGAGAGGTAGGCCGTGAGCGCAGTGCCCCCGAAGGCGACCGGATAGCCCATCCGGTGCAGGTGGATCGGCAGGAAGGTCATGAACCCGTACGAGACCGCCGATCGCGCCACCACCGCGATGTAGAGCAGCGCCAGCGGCCGGAGCACTGGCTTCAATGTGCGCAGCGGCGGCGCGCCGCCACCGGACTCCGTGCCCGCCCCGCCCGGCTCGCGCCCGGTGCCGTGCATGCGCACCAGCGCCGCGATCAGCACGGCGGCCAGCACCAACCCCGGGAACATCACCACCCACGAGCGCTCGAGACCGACCCAGCCCACCACCACCACCGAGATGAGCGGACCCAGCGAGCCGCCCAGCGTGCCGCCCGTGATGAACACCGACATGGCGAGCGAGCGCCGCGCCGAATCCTGGGTCGCCAGCACCGCCGACTGCGGGTGGAACCAGGCGATCCCCAGGCCGCCAACCATCAGGATCGCCACCAGCGCCGCGTACGAGGGCGCCAGTCCCACCGCGCTCATGAACACCGCCGCCACCAGCGGTCCGAAGCCGATCAGCCACGGCCGGCGCACGCGGTCCGCCACCAGCCCGAAGAGCGGCTGCGAGAACGCGGACGAGAGCGAGGCCAGCGCCACCAGCGTGCCCACCATCGCCAGGTTCAGATGCAGACGGGTGGCCAGCAGCGGCAGCAGTGGCGAAAAGAACGAGGAGTACGCATCGACGGTGAAGTGCGCCGTCGTCAGCAACGCGAGGCGCGGCGTGAGCACGGAGCGCATGGGACCACGGACGATAACACAGCGCCCCGCCTGGCTTCAGGCAGGGCGCCGAGACGAGCGCAGCAGCCGGTCAGGCCGCCAGGCGCTCCATCGTCGTGATGTAGCGTTCGGTGCGCGTCACCTCGAGGCACGCCCGCTTGAGCAGTTGTGGCGCGAGGTCGAGCGTCTGCTCCCGTCCCACGCGCTCGAGTTGCGCGAACGATTCGGCGCTGGCGGTCGCGCCCATCGTGACGCACATGCCCTTCAGGCCGTGGGCCTCGAACTCGACCCCGTGGGCGTCGCGTCCGCTCACCGCCAGTGCCAGTCGCTCGAGCCGCGGACGCACGTCGCTGAGGAATGCGCTGAGCAGGGAGTCACGCAGGGCCGGGATGCCCATGCTGGTCTCCTCGAGCCGCGCGAGGTCGAGCGCCGGCCGGGGCATGTCGG
>Ga0315273_10010003_pt1 | contig 12062 bp, 36 predicted proteins | sample YL17G02_0_MG_FD_205753 | JGI IMG/M metagenome (GOLD analysis project Ga0315273, IMG submission 205753) | Sediment microbial communities from Yellowstone Lake, YNP, Wyoming, USA - YL17G02_0 | ecosystem: Environmental > Aquatic > Freshwater > Lake > Sediment | place: USA: Wyoming | collected... | reverse complement strand
CAAGAGCTAATAGATTGTCACATATGGATAGGAGAGCAACAAGATAGTCATTGGCGTAGTCACTTATATGAATGGTTACAATATATTCAACGAAATAAAAGAGATACTAAAAGACGAGATGCAAAAGATATAGAAGTGCAAGAGGAGTTAAAAAAGTTTCGTAACAATATAATGAATGAGTGAAAGGGGTAGGGTAGTGATATTGTTGTTAAGGCATAAAGATGAGCTATGGGAACATGAAACCAGTCTAGTAGACTTGACTAGTGTAAAAGAAGGAATAGAAAGTGTAGTAGAGTGTATTCATAAAATAGCAATGAAAGAGTTATATGTACGAAGTCTTGGAAGTATGTGGGATTGGGAAGTACGTACCAAGAATATGTTTAAAGATAATCATTTATATAAAGTTGGTGACGTAGCAATGCTTCCAACAGGAAAAGTAAATAGACTGATAGGATGTGGTTACATTACACGAAAAGAAGTATATGACGTATTTTGGACATATCATCTACGATTAAAGTTCTGGGCACCGGATAAGCATTACTCAAAGATGAGTTACAAATTTTAATGGAGGGTAAAATGAGTAAACGAGGAATTATTTATCAAGAACCTGATAAGCGGTGTGAGTATTGTGGGAAGTATGATGAATGTCGGCCATTCGGAAAAAATAATGAACAGATCTGTTTTGCATGTATGAAATCAGGAATCAATAAAGAAATCGCATATAATAAAGTAGAAAAGTACTTATTTGGAAAACGCCGTGTTTGAAAGTGTCATAGAAATGGTAGGAATATTCGGCATACTTATATTTTTTGGGTTATGTGTATGGGCATTATTAGGAAGGCTTGAATAAAAGGAGTAGTATGAGTAGTATGAGTTGGCATTATCGAATACGTAAGAGGATAGTAGATGATGAACCAGTATTTGATATTGTGGAAATGTATAGTAATCCAAGAGTATGGACAGAAGAAGGAATGCAACCGATCGGGGATACGAAAGAAAAAGTAATACAAACTTTAAAGCATATGTTAAAAGATGCAAAAAAGTATTCGGTACTACATGATAAGATAGAAGAGGACATTATGAAAAAAGTAATAGAAATAAGTGGGAATGATAGTACAGGTTCAGGAATCATTACCATAACTATGGTAGGAAGTACTGTTAAGTCACCATTAGCGTTTGATTTTGTTTCTGAGAATGGTAAAAGAAGATATCATTTCAATGTACATAGTGAGAATTGTAGAGAGCTTGCAGCATTTTTAGTGTCAGTAACGTAGTGGAGGAAAATGAAATGACAGAAGGATATTACCATAAGGCAATTGAAATGAGTTTGGTGGACTGGTTTGCGACATTTGCACCGGAACCAGATGAAGCAAGTATAAGTGTACAAAGATCACATGACTTAAATGAGGCACGTAGAAATGACAGGTTTATCGCAAGAAATGATATGCAAATCAGATGTGAATTACGTTATAAGTGGGCAATGGTAATGATGAAAGCAAGAGGATAATATGGCATATGCAAATAAGATTATAGAGTATGCCCATAAGATAGAAAAGAATACGGCAGATTTTACAGTAAAAGATTTGCAAGCGTTTATGAAGATATGGATGAAGGAGAAGTCAAGCGTGACACCAGAACAAAGAACAGTGTATAATCAAGATGTAGCAGCAATGAAAATATGGAGGGAGAACGAAAAAATGGCAAAGCATACAACAGGTAAATTTAAAGATGCTCAAATGAGTCGATTATCCGAATTGGGGATTGAAAGTCCTATCAATGATGGAAAAGAAGAAATCATCATACATGCAGAAGAAGTAGTCTGTGATATGGGATTAACACGAGCAGATGTAATTGCTTTACAATGGGCGTTGAGTAAGATATTTGAGGACTATGATCTGACAAATAGTGAAATGGAAGTACCGTTAAAAGCATTATTAGAGTCACTAGAGAGCATATAAAAAAGGGCATATGAGAAACTTATGTATTGGTTTATGGATATCATTTGCAATTTTACTTATTGCATTTATAGTAACGTATTATACGAATGATCTATTGCTAGAGCAGAATGAGAAATTATTTGAAAGATTACAAGCATGTGAAGGTAACACGGAAGAGCATATGAGGTAGAGTATGGCAGAAGAAGATGTAGTAGTAGAACTGTGTATGACAGCAAGACAGGTGCAAACTTTAAGATGGGTATTGATATGTTGGCTAGGGCAGTATGAAGATAAAGAGTGGTCTGTATACCGAGAAGATACACAAGCAATATTTGAGGCATTACAGGATGTATAATGGAAAAAGTACTATCAGTATGTGATGTATGTGAGTGTCCAGTAACACAAGATAATGGACTAACTTGGTTAATCTGTGGGCATGTGTTTTGTGACAGACATTACCCAAGTGGAGGTAAAAGATGTAATAAGTGTGAGATTTGTTTGTGGACTAATAAAGGAATTATGACAAATATCTATCAAGCAAGATATGACTGTAAAGAAATAACTCCGACAGGACTTTCAGGATATAATGATGTACGATTGGGGTTATCTAGAGGAAATGGACGTAGTGATATAGTGATACAAAGTACACTGTCTCGATTTGTAGTAGGGAAAGAATACCTCATAAATGTAGCGGAGGTACGATGAGTAAAGAAGAATTAAAGATTCAAGCACTATATAGAGCGGTAAAAGAAGCAAAAGGTTATCCGAGTAGAGGGCTACTTCAAGAAGAAATCAATAAAGAGTATCATAAGATACTAGAGGAGCTAATCAAAGAAGAAATCAAAAAAGAAAATGAAGTAAACGAGCAGGGAGGATAACATGGGTTACATAGAACAAAGCATTTATATTTCTATAGGGGTAGGACTAGTAGTGTATATTGTAGTGTCAGTATATCTCATTGAATGGGGTAAGAGAATCTAAGGTGAAAAAATGAAAAAATTAAAATACACAAAGATAAAACCAAAGGTAAAAGGATGGTATTGGTATAAGCAGACAGTTAATGGAGAAGAGTTAAAACAAATATTGGAAGTATTTTTTGGTGAAAAGACAAAAATATGGTATGCACAAGCAGAGATAGATAAAGTGTTTAAAGTGGATGAATGTAACGGGTTGTGGTCTGATGAACCAATTGAAGAGGCTATATGATTTATATAGATGTAGGGTATTATGTAGGTAGTAAGGAAACGGCAGAAGAATTAATAGAGCTACTAGATAAAACAGTAAATAATTATTCTGTAAAACATAGTTTGGGGTATGTCGTACATCATAATGTAACAGTAGTATCTATTGCGACAAAGGTGATAGAATGATACCCAAACATCTACAAGAAAAAAGTGCAGAACAAATAGTCGGAAGTATAAAATGGCAGATATGTGGCATCGACAAATTTGTATATGATAGGGACTATAATAGATATATCATACTGTTAGAGAAGTTGTTGCTACTAGCAGTAAAAGACGCATTAATAAGTACGCATGAAGAAAAAGGCACATATGTAGGCTATGTGCAAAGTGTTGAAATGAGAGCGACTACATTCTTGAATACGGTACTACCAAAGGAGTAGAATTATGGGTATAGGATGGGCAAATGATCCACATTGGGATGATCCAGAAGCAGTATTTTGGAATCCTGGTAGTGAACGAAAAATGCCAATCAAGTGTAAGTATTGTGGTATTACTGGATTACATTGGGTACAAGTAGAAAAGAGATGGAAGTTATATGATACAAGAGATAATCCACATTTTTGTATGAAGCTATTGGTAAAGATAATATGAGAACAATAGCAGTGGATCTTGAGTATGATTACATGAGTCCATTCATATGTACAACGACAGATGAGGACTTAGTATCAAGGCTATATAGAACAAAGGTATTAAGTCAAAAGAAAGAAGTAAGAAAGATATGTGAGAATAGGAACATACGAAAAGTATTTCATAGTGCAACAGGAGACATGTTTCAGTTACGGTGTATAGGTATAGAAGTGAAGGGGCCGGTAGAGTGTACATTTATCTTATCAAATTTAGTAGATGAAAATTTTAAGCCTAAAAATCTTAAAGGATTGGTTCGAGCACATTTAGGCATAGATACGAGTGAAGCGAATAGGTTGAAAGGGATTATTAAGAAGTTTAAAAAGAAAGCAGAAAAGGGTGGGTATCCTTTTAAGTGGAGTCAGATACCAGAAGAAGTAATGATTCCGTATGCAATGAAAGATCCAGAATACACAATAAAGTTATGGCATTATTGGCAACAGCCGCTAGAGGAATCGAGAGAACTATATGAGTTTGAAAAGAGTCTGATGCCATTGATTGTAGATATGGAGTGGAAGGGATTACGTATTGATAGGTCGTTATGTCGAAATAGAGGATATGAGTATGGCCGCAAGCTAGAGCAGTTATATGATGATATGTCGAAGTATTTGGTAGATAATAAAATTGTATTGGGGAAGGATTTTAATCCTCGATCACCAAAGCAGATACAAGATGTAATTATGCAGTTGGGCATGGAGGATAAAGTAGAGCGTAGTACAAAGAATAAGCGTGTACCAAAGACAGATAAAAAAGCGTTAGCAATACTATCGAATGATTCAATATTCTTTAGTATGTTAAGTAAGAGTCGGTTTTTTACGAAACATAAAGGCACGTATTATGATCCATTATATGAGTATTATACCAGTGAGAAAAGTGATATTGCGCATTTTCTCATGTATCAAACGGGGGCGAAAACAGGGAGATTTAGTGTTGAGTTGGCACAGACATTTCCCAAACCAGAAGAAAGTAAGTTGGCGGGGGAGTTGCATGAAGTAAGAAAGTGTATCATTCCGCGTAGAGGGAAAGCGTTTCTGTGTATGGACTATGAACAACAAGAGATGAGAATATTCTGTCACTATTCAAACTGTCAAAGAATGATTGATATCATTAATGAGAAAACAGGAACAAAAGGGTTTGATATCTATGTAGAGACAGCAGATATGATGTTTGGAGAGTTGTTTCAGAGGGAGAGACTAAGAAAAGCATTACGATTTACGACAAAGACAGATGCATTAGGCATGATATATGGCATGGGGCAGAATAAGTTGATTAAATCAACAACAGGATTGCTCTATGAAAAGTTTGATAAGAGTATTGTAGAAGAGATAGGAGTATCCGATCAATGGGCGTATAATACATTAAAAGCGTTTAAAGAGTTGTATCCAGTAGATCAATTCAATAGAGAGTGTATGTCTGAATTGTATAAGACAGGAGCAATGACATTAGAGTTCAATAGTGAGTTAATGAAGTTTAAGAGACAGTATCATATACCACAAGATTTTGCGTATCGAGCAGGAAATGCAAAGATCCAAGGAACAGCAGCGTATGTGATTAAGAGTGCAATGAAGAGAATAGACAGTAGGATAGAAAAGGAGCGATGGAGGGGGAGGGTGGATGTAGTATTGCAGGTACATGATGAGTTAATTTTTGAAGTGGATAATGATCTACCGTTTATAAAAGAAGTATATCAAACGATGAAAGAAGAGATGGATGATCGAGTCACCTTCAAGGTACCGATTACCACATCGGCTAAATGGAGTCCTATTTCACTGGGGGATGTAAAGGAGATATCATATGCATAAGTATACGTGGAAAACACCAGAAGTGGCAGATAGTAATCTTGTGGGATATGGTATAGAAGATATAGATTTTTTCTATAATAGTGATCTAAGCGGAAAAGTAATTATAATAAATGATGCGGGACAATCTTTTGAAGTACCAGGTCATGCATTATTAGCATTTACAGCATACTGTTATGTACGACGAAATAAGATAAGTGCTTTGGAGGATATGGATTGGCAGCAGTTATTAAAAGAGTAGTAGAGTTAGAGTAGAGGAGTAAGTATGGGATTTAGAGTAAATAGATGGCCTGGTAGGAATAGGTGGCATAGTGTTCAATGGTCAATAGGTGAGAATACAATAGCAGTATTGTGTGATAGAATGTGGTTTCGTTTGGAGAGATGGAAGCAACAAGGATATTGGGTTACATGGTCTACTGAACAACGCTTTGGAGAGCGGTTGGGTTATGAGAATCCAATATGGCAAATAGGTAAAGGAAAGTGGTTTAGAGTAGCATGTTTTTCATTGGCGACACCTGAATGGTATTATACAGAGGAAGAATATAAGAAGAAGGTGTTGTTAAAATATAGGAGGAAAGATGAAAGGAGCAGTAAGAGATTATAAAAGAGATGAAGAGATATTATGGCTGCGAAATAACAAAGGATGGACATTTATAAAAATTGCACGAAGATACGATATAACAAAAGGAAGAGTAAGAACATTATACAATAGGGTAGTAGAGGAAAGAAAGCTAGAAGAGTTAAACAAACGAATGGGGATAGGGGCATAGTATGACAAAAAAGAAAAGTCATACCTTGGAAGAGTTAGAGGATCTAGTGATATATGGGGATTGTGTAGCGACTCGAATGTTAGCGTTAGTAGACTTAAAGAAGAAATACTATAGTATCGAGCCAGCAAAACAATTACAAGCAATTCAAAAAATATTAAACAAGTAGGAGTAAAAACATGGGACAAAAGAAAATAAAGCGAAGTAAGACAGGTTCGACGGAAGTAGATCCAAATTTAGCGGAAGTAGATGAAGAAAGGGCAATGGAGTTTGATATTGACGAAGAAGAAAAAGAAATTGTATTGGTGCATCATTATCGTCGTAAATGGGGAGATGAGGTTGACGCAGACATAGATCATTTGTATACAGTAGAAGCAGCAGAAGAGTTAGTAAGTGTGCTGATACGTATGATTGAAGAGTTGAAGAGGCTAAAAATAATTGAAAGAGATGAGAGGCTATTGCAAATATCAAAACTTACGCCGACACCTATTGAAGGTAATCCGTTACGTGGTCCGAATGACATAGAAGGGAAGTAGTATGGAATGGTATACATGGACGGTATTAGTGATTATGGGTATTACAGTAGGAGCATACGCATATGTATACATAGTGAAAGATTGGTTGGAGTATAAGCAAGCAAAGAAAGAAATTTTTGCATTTGTGAAATCGTATAAGCCACGATGTACAGGGAATAATAGGTTTGAGGTAACAGCAGAAATTCTACAAGACTCATTCAGAATGTATAATGCGACAATAATTTCAAAGGTGTGGTTAGAGTTAGTGCATGAACGGATAATTGAACAAGATAAGCAAGATAATGCATGGTGTATACGTTAATAAGGAGAAAAAAGATGCCAGATCGTGATAATTTAGGGATAAGAGTAGGAGACAGTATCATTCATAAGAATTATGAGTATGTGATTGTGGATATTCGATGTGATGAAGTGATGGAAGGAGCAGAGTTGTTTATTCGAGCATTTGATCCTCATAAAGCAGATGTAGAACAACAAAAGAGAATGAAGATAGATCAAACTGCCGGCAATCTTTTGGATATGTTTAAAAAGATGTCAGAAGGTGGAGGACCAGAAGGTATAATAGGAAGATTTGGCATTGGAGGATAATAATGAGTATAGAAGTATTTTTATATATGTGTGAGGATTGTGGAACATGTATATGTAAAAGTAAAGATTATCAGAGTTCGTCGTATAATAACTATTGTGCAGGATGTAAACAAGGAAGCTTTTTTAAAAAGGTAGTAATTCGTCAGACATTTGATGAATATTATACGTTTGTGTTAGAGGAGAAAAGGAATGATAGTAAAGAAGAAGGAAAGGTTGATGTCGATAGATCCGTCGATTAACAATTTAGGTATGGCGATATGGGATATGACGACAAAGAAACTACTGTTATGGAAATTGGTACATCCGAAAACAGATATGAGAAAGAATGAATACGAAAAAGCATTGTCAATGTCAGATCAGTTACGAGAGTGGAGTAAGATATATGTAGTGAATCATACGGTATTGGAAGTACCAGAGCATTGGGCAGTAGGGGGATTTGAAGCACGAGAGACAGGGAGTATTGCAAAGCTGTGCTTTGTGTGTGGGTTGATTTATAGTATGCAATATAGTATGGAGACATGTGAGCTAGTGTCACCGAGGGGGTGGAAAGGGCAGATGCCAAAAGAAGTAATGGCGAATAGGTTACAGGATGAGTATTGGGCAAAGTATCAAATTGATATGAATGGGACTGCAACAGATAAAAAGTTAAATGAAAATGTAGCAGATGCGATAGGAATAGGGCACTATAAACTTTTTGGAAGTGTGTAGTATGAAAAGTAAAAAGCGTGGTGAGTATAAAGGAGTTAAATTAACAAAGTTTCAGAAAGAAGAAGCAGAAAAGTTAGCATTTGAGGCACTGATAAAAGAAATAAAGAAGAATATAGGTACTGGATATGAGAAATAAAAATTATCTGTATTTAGTATCAACAAAAGCAGTGACAAAGAAGTATGACATGTTCTATGTGTTTATGTGTGATGAGTCGGTATTCGAGTTTAAGTTAAGTGAATATCGAGTATGTAAAGATGATGACTTTATTGAAGTATCAAGTCTAGATAACTCAGTAATGGAATCATTTAGTTTGCATAATTTAATGAGAATCAAGTTTGTGAAGAGTACAGCAAAGTTAGTAGGAGTAGAAACAAGTCCACCGATATTAAAACCAGTAGCCTAGAGAGGGAAGTAATGAATGAAGTAGTACAAAGGCAAATGGATATGACCTTAGAAGAATTTAGAAGATTGAAAATACCGAATGGATGGAAACTAAAGCATGTAGATGGATATGAAGTATGGGATAATGTTACAGTAACAATAGAGAGCGTTATTAAGCCTAGCTTTATCATGCATGTTATATTGGAGAAAAGTAATGGAATTTAGAAAGCCGAAAGTATTTGTAATAGGTGAGACAAAAATAGAAATAGGAGATGAGCAAGCGTATCTGGAGCATATAGGAGCGCCAGATTGGTATTCTGGGGAGTGTAGTAATATAGAAGAACTATCAGAAGTCTACTCACGTAGCTGTTATAAGTCTTTTGGGGTGGGGCTGAATCCGAATATTACAAAGGTGCGTGAAGGGAATGATGTTCATTTAAAGAATGTGATAGAGAGTGGGCATGGGTCAGTGCTAGAGCATGGCATGGTAAATTTTATGTTCTGTGATGTGAGTAGGGTATTTACACATGAGTTAGTACGGCATCGAGTAGGCGTGGCAATTAGTCAAGAGTCATTGCGATATGTACGATTGACAGAGTTAAAGTCATTTGATTTCCCACGATTAGAAGAGGAACTAACAGAGGAAGAAGAAGAGTGGTTTAGAAACTTAACAAAAAATGTATTTGAATATTTGGAAAGTGCTCAACGATTAATGTCTGTACATTTTAGATTAGATGATGAAAAGTCGTTTGCAAAGAAGAAAAAACTCACAAGTCGTATAAGAAGATTGGCACCATTAGGATTGCTAACTAATATAGGATGGAGTGCGAATTTACGCACATTGCGATATGTTATTCCGTTGAGAACACATAAGGGTGCAGAAGAAGAAATACGAATGGTATTTAAAGAAGTGGGAAGAATTTGTAAAGAAAAATACCCGAATATCTTTTTTGATATGGAATGGATATCAGATGGAGATAGTACGGGTCTGGGGGAGTGGCGGATAGCAAATAGAAAGGTGTAGTATGGTTACAGAAAAGAGAGCATTTGAAATATATAGAGAATTGGATATTGCCATACTACATACGTCAGAAAAACATCCTACAGCATATGCTATAAAGTTTTATAAAGGAGTATGTGGGTATTGCGAGCCTGAGAGGTTAAAAGAATTGATTGAAAAAGAAAAGATAAAGGAGAAAAAATGAGTATTGAAGATGCAGAAATAGTGAAGTGTGGATCAATAGCAAAAAGAGTATATATGAGTGGCTACTTAGGGCTGCTAGAGGGATTAGAGAAGAATTGTACGAAAGGAAAAGAAACAGTTACATTTACACAAGTAGATTGGGATGGAGCGAAAGAAATTATCAAACAAGTAGAAACAAAGATGCAAGAAATGAGTAAGCTAGTACATGTATCAGGAGCACACGGATTATGTAGGGCTACAGCGTGTCAATGGGAAGTATTGGAGAAAATGAGAGATAAGGCATCAAAGGATGAAAAAAAGTTAAACGTGCTATATCCATTAGTAGAGCAGGTGATAGGAATTGTAGATAGTTTAGTTGAAAATAAAGTAATGGCAGCAAGTGAGTGGTGGACACGAAGATCAGGAGAAATTAGATCAAAAATAGACGACATGAAAAGATTGTAAATAGTGTAGTAGATAGGAAAGTATGATATGTCAAAGTACATTGTAATAGAGCATAACATTGTAATAGAGCATCGTAGTACTGATTTTGAACATTGGGATTATTTTTATGCAGAAATTATAGACAATAATAGGCCAGATGGTTATAAGATACGGGCGAGCGCAAGTGGTGAGTGGAGCTTTGTTGCTAAAGTTATTTCAGAATGGTTGAAAGATTTTAAGGAGTAAATAGATAATATGAAAGAAGTAATAAGAATAGTTCCGATATTACATGAAGTGTATGGGGGATTTAACTACATAGGTGAGACTGAAACGCACTTTTTAGTAACAGTTATTGATCGTGAAGGATATTGTAATAATGTTGTATATGCATTAAGTAAAGATAAGTTTAGGGTAACCTATAAGAAAGAATAATATGGCTGAATATGTGCATTTAATAGGAACAGAGCAAGTACAAAGTGCAGCGAATACAATGAGAGATGCAGCACATGATATGCGTAATGCAGCGAATACAATACACAATGCTTTGCAGAGGCATGAAGAAATGGTATGTAATGCGTTATGTATTCATGGGCAAATAATGATAGAAGTAATGAAAGAATTAAATAAACTTAAGATGGAAGGTATGGAAAATAATGGAGAATCAAAAAACAATAAGTGAGTGGGGATTTAAGACATTTGGGTATCCTAAAGACGCAATAGTTATTGTTAAAAGGATGTTAAAAGAATCAAATGAGTTAGAAGAAGCTATAAAGAGTGATGTAACATATGATATGATAGCTGATGAATGTGCAGATATCTATATTGTAATGTGCCATGTATTTGCAACAATGGGGTTTGATCTTCATGCATGTGTGGATCATAAAATGGAAATTAATCGAGCACGTAAATGGAAGATAGCAGGTGACGGGACGGGGCAGCATATAAAGGAGTAAGTATGCCACAACAAAAGACATGTGAAGTATGCAACGGAAAAGGATATGTTGTGCCAGGTGGAGTCGGTATGGCTAATTGTTATATGTGTAATGGGTTAGGATTTGTTGATATAGATGCAATAGAAATTAAAGTAGGAGATTGGATACAATATAGAGGAGATCCTAGTGGAATATTTACAGGTTGCGTAATAGAAGAAGATAAATATAAAACTTATTTTGTTTTGTCTGGAAATATTAAAGTACAAAGAAAAGATATAATAGAAAAGATTACTATGGGACTTGATCCAGATGCAAATGAGAAAATGAAATACCCGCGTAATATTGGGGTAGAAGCAATGAAGGAAAAACAAAAACAAGAAGAGAAAGTAAATCATCCAAAGCATTATACCTTTGGTACAATTGAGGTAATAGAGGTAATTGAGGATTGGGAATTGGGATTTCATGAAGGGAATTGCATTAAGTATATTGCGAGAGCAAAGCATAAGGGTGAAGAGTTACAGGATCTTAAAAAGGCACAATGGTATTTGAATAAGAAAATTAAGAATATGGAGTTATGGATAGCAGCAGGAGATGATAAATAAGGAGTAGTACAATGATGTTCGATGTAATGGTAAAAGCAGGAAAGAATGTAGCAGGAAAAGACATATTTAATGTATATCGAGTACATGATACAACATTAAGTAGTTATCTTCGTAATGTACAAGATGTAGGTTACTATGTTGTAGCAGTAATTCCATTGTTCAGAAAGAAAGAACAGATACTAAACCGTGATCCAGAGGAAAGTGGGATATCTGTTCTTAATATAAGTGAGGCTTATTATAAAGACATAAATCCTCGTTTGTTAAAAACTGTAAGCAAAGAACCTCCATATGTTCCAGTAGATAGTATTGGTGAGTAGAT
>Ga0315273_10010002_pt1 | contig 12063 bp, 9 predicted proteins | sample YL17G02_0_MG_FD_205753 | JGI IMG/M metagenome (GOLD analysis project Ga0315273, IMG submission 205753) | Sediment microbial communities from Yellowstone Lake, YNP, Wyoming, USA - YL17G02_0 | ecosystem: Environmental > Aquatic > Freshwater > Lake > Sediment | place: USA: Wyoming | collected... | reverse complement strand
GGTTCGACGTGGGGCACAACTACAACAAGGACAGCCGGGAGGCGGTGTACTCGTTCTTCGGCAAGTCGCTGCCGGGAAAGCCTTTGCCCCAGCCGGTGAAGGAGCAGCCGTTCGAGGTCGAGAAGAACGAGGACCTGCTCTGCTTCCCCGAAGGCAGGTTGCCCGACGGCGCGCTTGAGCCCGACGCCATCGCCAAGCAGCTCATGCGCGATTCCGAGGCGCAGCTTGAGGCGAATCGGCCCAAGGACCCCGCCGGCCTCGATCGATTCCGAAAGCTTTACGAACCAGCGCTGAGGCGCGCGCTGTCGATACCGGCGAGGATCAAGGCGGAGGCGCGAGGGGTCGAGAAGATCGAGGGCATTACCGTGAGCAAGCTCGTCCTGCGCGACGAGTCGCGCGGCGCGGAGGTCCCCGCACTGCTCTGGGAGGGCGAGGCTCCCGCCGAGCCGAGAGGCGTCGTGCTGCTCGTGGACGAAAAAGGCAAGAGGGCGTTCCTGAACCGCCGGGGCGACGGCCCCGGCACGCTCGTTCAGAACCTGGTCAAGAAGGGCTGGCGCGTGCTGGCGATCGACGCGTTCAACACCGGCGAGCACGCCGCGCCCAAGGACGCGCCCGCGCGCGAGTACGACAAGGACTTCTTCGACACCTACAACCGCACCGACACCGCCGAGCGCGTCTACGATATCCTGCTCGCCCTCAACTTCCTGCAGTCCGGGCAATCGCAAATCACAAATCACAAATCACAAATCGCCCTCGTGGGCCAGGGCAAAGCTGGTTTGTGGTGTATGTTGGCGCGACCGTTCTCTACCAAGGTCGACAAGCTCGTCGTCGATGCCGCGGGGGTGGATGCGTCGAGCGACGATGTGCTGCTGAGCGACTTCTACGTGCCGTGCCTCCGCCGCGCGGGGGACTTCAGGACCGCCGTTACGCTCGCCGCACCGGGTGATCTGTTCATACACAACACGCAGGGCAAGTTCGATACGTCCTGGGCCGAGTCGGCATACAAGGTCGGCAGACGGTCCGGGGCGCTCAGGATGTCGGAGACTGTGTCGGCGGACTCGGAAATCGTGCGGTGGCTTTGTTCGGAGGACTAGATTCCCTACAGCACCACGTCATGCTGAACTCGATTCAGCATCCAGGCGCGAAGGGATGGGTCCTGAATCGAGTTCAGGATGACAAGGATGCGGAGGAGATGCTTTGGACAACGTGAAGATCGGATTCGTCGGAGTTGGGGGGATGGGGCAGTGCGCCCACCTCAGGAACTACGTCACTCTGCCCGGCTGTGAGGTCGTGGCAATCGCCGAGGTGCGAGAGAACCTCGGTAAGAAAGTCGCCGCGCGGTATGGGGTGCCGAGGGTCTACAAGGACCACGAGGCGATGCTCGCGGCGGAAAAGCTGGACGGCATCGTCGCGAGCCAGCCATTCAACCGCCACGCGACGCTCATTCCTGAGCTCTACAAGGCGGGCGTTCCCGTGATGACCGAGAAGCCGCTCGCGGGGACGGTCGAGAACGGCGAGAAGATGCTGGCGGCGCTCAAGAAGAGCGGCTCGTGGCACATGGTCGGCTACCACAAGCGCAGCGACCCCGCCACAATGTATGCCAAGGCCGAGATCGACCGGCTCAAGGCATCAGGCGAGCTCGGCCCGATGCGATACGTGCGGATTCTGATGCCCGCGGGGGACTGGGTCGCGTCCGGATTCTGCGACCTGATCAGAAGCGATGACCCGGCGCCTCCGCTCGTGTGGGACCCGCCCGCGTCGGATATGGACAAGGAGACGTTCGACCAATACGTGGCGTTCGTCAACTACTACATCCACCAGGTCAACCTGATGCGGCATCTGCTGGGCGAGCCGTATAAGGTCACGTTCGCGGACGCGTCGGGGGTGGTGCTGGTGACGCAGAGCGAAAGCGGGATCGCCGGGATCATCGAGATGACGCCCTATCAGACCACCATCGACTGGCAGGAGCAGGCTTTCGTCTGCTTCCAGAAGGGCTACGTCAAGCTCGACCTGCCCGCGCCGGTGGCTGTGAACCGCCCGGGGCGAGTCGAGATGATGCGCGATCCGGGAGAGGGCAAGACGCCCGAGACAATCGTGCCGATGCTGCCGTGGGTCCACGCGATGCGCCAGCAGGCTGTGAACTTCGTGAGCGCGATCAAGGGGGAGTCGAAGCCCCCGTGCGAAGCGGAGGAGGCCTTGCAGGACCTGATTATCGCTCGGGACTACATCAGGTTGCTGAAGGGATGCTGATTCGGGCAGGATGCACAGGATGTACAGGATGTCTCTATCCTGCCCATCCTGTGCATCCCTGTTGATGGAATATCGCGATGAACATCCTCCTCATCCAGGCTGACCAGCAGAGGCGCGATCACATCGGGGTCTACGGGAACGGAGTCGTGCGCACGCCCGCGGTGGACCGGCTCGCGGGTGAGGGAGTCGTGTTCGACCACGCGTTCACCCCGTGTCCTCTGTGCGCGCCTGCGCGGGCGTCGCTGCTGACCGGCAAGCGGCCGATGAAGCACGGGATCCTGTTCAACGTCGAATCGGGGTCCGTTGCGGGGCGCGATTTCGCCGGTGCGCACGCGACGCTGGGCGACCTTGTGACCGGGCGCGGACACCGGGCTATCCACTGCGGCAAGTGGCACGTGGGAACGAGCCTATCTCCCGCCGAGTGCGGATTCGAGGGCATCTACTACCCCGGCTACGGTTACCCCGACAAGCATCCGCACTACCGTGCCTATCTCGAGGGGATGGGCGCCGAGTTCAGGCTCAAGGACGAGGTCTATTCCCGCCGGCCGGACGGATCGGACAAGTACTGCCTGTCGGCGATACTAGACGCGCCCGAGGAGGCGGCCGAGCCGTGCTATCTCGTGACACAGGCGATCGAGGCGATGCGGTCGGCGGTTCGCGAGGGGAAGCCTTTCTTCGTGCGCGTGGACTTCTGGGGCCCGCACGCGCCATATATCCTGCCCGAGCGCTACGCCCGGATGTACGACCCCGACGCGCTGGAGCCGTGGCCCAACTTCGACGACGATCTCGCCGGCAAGCCCGAGATCCAGAGGGCCTACCGGCGATATTGGGGGCTGGAGGGGTCCACGTGGCGCGATTGGTCGAGGTTGGTCGCGATGTGCTACGGCTATGTCACGCTCATCGACGACCAGGTCGCGCGGCTCGTTTCGACGCTGGATGAGCTCGGCGTCGCGGGGGATACGGCCGTTTTCCACACCTCGGACCACGGCGGGATGGTCGGCGCGCACACTCTGGAGGACAAGGGGCCGTATCTGTACGACGAGGTGATCCGTGTCCCGCTGATCGCGCGCGTGCCGGGGATGAGCGGCGGGCTTCGCTCAGATGCGGCGGTCTACAACATGGACCTGATGCCGACTGTGCTCGATCTGGCCGGATGCGAGCTGCCCGGGGACATCGATGCGCTGTCGCTAGTGCCGATCCTGCGGGGGGAGTCGGAGAGCGTTCGCCCGCCCGATGAACCGATCTGCGTCGAGTTCCACGGGCATCAGACGCCGTATGAGCAGCGCCTGGTCCGGACTCGGAACGCGAAATACGTCTTCAACGCGCCGGAATCAGACGAGCTCTATGACCTCGAACGCGACCCGCACGAGCTTCACAATGTGGCGGGCGATCCGGCCTATGCCGGCGCGCTGGAGGAGATGCGCCAGCTTCTGCGGCAACACATGATCGATTCGCGCGACCCGCTGCTCCCGTTTTTCGAGGGCAGCCGCCTGGCCTCGCCGGTGCGCCACTCGCCAACCGGCAGGATCGAAGCCTTGTAGGAGGCATAGGTCCCATCTGTCCCATCCCGTCCTATCCAGTCCCATCCCGTCAACTAAGGTAGAACCCGAATATCCCCCTGTTTCCGCACCCGCAGGACCGGCAGCGAGTAGTTCGGGCCGAAGGGGCGCTCGATGCTGGAGATGCCGGTCACACGCACGAACGAGTCCCTCGCCGGCTTGGTGAGACTGCCGGAGTTGACCTTGAGGCCGATGAGGCCGGTCCCGTCGTCGCGGTTCGAGCCGTCGTCGATGTAGAAGTAATCGTAGGCCGAGGTTGACACGACGCGCCCGTAGACCGTCACCAGCAGGCTGACATCGTTCGTGCCGACGCCGCCCGTGATTCCCGACTTCAGCCCATTCCTTCCGCCGCCGATCCATTTCTGAGGGATGCCGATAGGTCTGAGGATCGGGTGGGCGCCGGTCCTGGCGAGGGTTGCGCCCTGGATCGAGCGCTCGCCGTTCACGGTCATCACCGTGCCCGAGACCTCGACCACATCCCCCTCGACATACCCCGCCGGGTTCGTGCCGAAGAGCAACTGGGTCGCGCAGGCGCGGTCCATCTGCTCGACGTACATTCTGCCTGCGATGTCGTTCGTGCCGCTGGTGATCACCGCATCGCGCACGCGGACAGGCGTCCCGCCCGAGATGCCGTTGAGCTCGCCGATCGTGACGCTCTGGATGGGCACGCTGGTGAGCGCGTTATAGGCATTCACGATCCCCCAGCCCGTATACTGGTCCCAGCCGGACGGGGCAACGTCGCGGCAGGTCGTGTTGATCTGGTCTATGACCTGAGTTCGGGTCCATGTCGGGTAGTAGCTCCACATCAGGGCCGCGATCCCCGACACGAACGGCGCGGCGGCGGAGGTGCCGCTGGCGAACGTGTAGGAGCCGTCGTAGTACGTGCTCATGATGCTGTTGCCGGGCGCGACGACGTCCAGATAGCCTTCGTAGTTCGAGCCGCCGTCGCCCCAGTCGGCAGCGGTGCAGCGCTGGCCGTACTCGTTCGACGCCCCGACCGCGATCACCTGGTCGTAGGAAGCGGGGAAGAAGGGCAGATTGCTGTCCTCGTTGCCGCTCGCGCCGACGAGGATGCACCCCTTGCCGGCGGCATAGTTGACGGCATCCAGCTCCGCCGGGACGTCGTCGTAGCCGCCGAAGCTCATGTTGATGATTCTGGCCCCGTGGTCGGCGGCCCAGATGATCCCCGCCGCGGCGTCGGCCTCGGTGCCGTAGCCCTCGGAGTCGAGCGCCTTGATCGGCATTATCATCGACCCCCAGCTTACACCGGCCACGCCGTAGATGTTGTCGGTCATGGCCGCCGCGACGCCCGCCGTGAACGTGCCGTGGCCGTGGTCGTCGTAGGGGTCGTTGGGGTCGGGCGCGCCGGTGATCACGTTGCGGCCGGGCACGATCTTTGCCCAGAGGTCCTCATGGTCCGTCATGACCCCCGTGTCCACGCCGGCGATGATGATGTCGGGGCTGCCGGTCGTGTAGTCCCATGCGCGCTCGGCGTCGATCCCGACGTCCGGGTTGTCCGCGTCATAGAGCCCCCATTGGAGGAAGAACCCCATCAACTGATACCAGTCGTCGTTGGGACTCTTGCAGATCGAGACAATGTGGTTCGGCCCGGCGTATTCGACCCGCGGGTCCTTTCGGTAGAGCTTGATCGCATCGTCTACTGAGACCCCGGCGGGCAGTTTCAGGGCGTGCATCCTTATCTGATCGACGGAGTTCAACACACGCGTGCCGGCGACCGCGGGGGTCGAGAGGATCTGCGCACGGGAGCCGGGCTTGTAGGTCACGATGATCTCGTCCGGTCGCTGAGCGGCGCCGGCCGCGTCAGCGACGAGCATCATTAGGACAAGCCAAAGCTGGGGCCAGATCGAGCGGAGTCTTGCTAGAGGGTACAACTCAATAACACCTCCCTCTACTTTCATTATAACCCACGTTTGGCGTCAGGAGGTATAATGTAGCTGAGCCATCGTGGAAAACGCAGCAACCAATCAGGACCAACTGCTGGAGGCGCTCGCGAGCGCGAAGCGCGTCTTCGTCTTCACGGGCGCGGGCGCGAGCAAGGAATCCGGCCTGCCGACGTTCAGGGAGATCGACGGCGAGTGGCGTAAACACGACCCTATGACCTTCGCCACGTTCGAGGGTTTCAAGTCAAACCCCATCGCAGTGTGGAACATGTACCGCCTCCGCCAGCGTCAGATCGCCGAGGCCGAGCCGAACCCCGGGCACGTGACCATCGCGCAGATGGAACGGTTTTACCCCGAATTCCTGCTGTGCACCCAGAACGTGGACGACCTGCACGAGCGCGCCGGCAGCCGCAAGATAGTCAAGATCCACGGCGACGCCTTGGGCATGCGCTGCCTGGAGTGCGAAGAGATCTACGACACCCGGGACTTCGACTTCCCCGACGAGTTCGCCGAGGACACACTTCCCCGCTGCGCCGAGTGCGGCTCGCTCTGCAGGCCCAATATCGTATGGTTCGGCGAATACGTTCCGCGCGAGGCGATGATGGCCTCGATCTCCAGCGCTTCGAGTTGCGATCTGATGCTGATCGTGGGAACCTCGGGCGAGGTCTCCAGCGGATACGGCTTCGCCGAGTATGCGCTCGCCAACCGTGCGACGATCGTCGAGGTGAACCCGTCCGAAGGGGTCTTGACCCGCCACGCCCACTTCTGGATACCGGAACCCGCAGGCGTGGCGCTGCCGAGGATTTGGGAGATGGTCACCCAGCGCCGCACGTGATACCGTGCCGAGTCCTTGTCATTCTGAGCGCAGCGAAGAATCTCGGCCGGATTCTTCCCTGCGCTCAGAATGACGAGGAGGGGGAGGGCTAAGCCGCCGCGGGAGCCGGTTCGGCCTGGACCGGGTCGTGCAGTTGCATCGGCATGGTTACCAGATACGCCCTGCCGCCGCCCGCCGGACGGGTCATGAGGGGGGATAGGTCGGAGTTGGCGCACAACTCCACCAGCGAATCCGCCTCCAGCCCGAGGAACAAGATGGCCTGCTCCAGGTAGACCGAGTTGAGGGCGACTATCAGATCCGGCCCGCCTCCGCCAAACTCGGCGGCAAACGACACGCTGACCTCACGCGACAGACCCCCGGGCGAGTCCGGTTCCTGCCCTTGGCGCATTGTTGTCCGCCCCTCTTCGGGGGAGAGAACCACGACGACTCGATGGTTGGCCGGGGTGACGAAACCGCTCTCGCTCTGGCGGGCAAGCAGCGCCAGTGCCTCGATCCAGTCACCGGCACGCGCAATCGCCTTCAAGCTGAACTCGGTTGGCACCACCTTCTGCCAGTTCGGAAACTGCTCTGCCACCAACGGCGCGCGGATCTGTTTGCCACCCGCCAGGTGCAAGACAGCGTCGGTTTCCGAGAGCAGGAGCCGGGCCCGCGCAGCGCCCGCATGGCCATCTCGAAGGGCTCGCCCGAGGTCCGCGTGCACGAGCGCGCGGGGGATTCGCCCGATCGAAGACGATGAGTACAGGAAGAGCCTGTGGGTGTCCGTCGCAGCCATCTGCCCATCGCCGCTGAACAATATCGCGTTGATTGCCGGTCGGCTCTCGTCGCCGGAAGCAACCGTCGCTGCCGCGCGGATCGCATCGAGGTCGCGGTCGGTCAGCTCCCATCCCTTGGACTCTCTTGACATGTGTTTGAGCTCCTTTCGCAGCGCATCTCGCGCGCGGTCAAGTCGGCCACGCACGGCGGAGACGGAGACATGAAGCAGCTCGGCCGTCTCTTTGTAATCGTAGCCGTGAATGTAGTGCATTCGCACGACCCGCCGATGCTGGGCGTTGAGAGCCGAGAGCGCATCGACCACGGCATCGCGTATCGGTGAGGCTGCCGCCGAGCTCGCCGCATCAGGCGACGTGTCGTCAAGCTCGCAGAGGGTAGGCTGGCCAAGGCGCCGCCGCAGCCACATCCTTCCCTGGTTGCGCACGATCGAGGCCAGCCAGCCGGCGAATCGCTCGGGGTCGGCGAGCTGGTTCAACCGCTCGAAGGCGGCGACGAACGCCTCCTGTGTGAGATCGTCGGCGTCCTCGGGGATAGCGGCGAAGCTGAGGGCGATCCGCCTGGCCAGGCTGTAATGCCTGCGAAGCAAGGCATCGAACGCCCTCATCTCCCCGCGCCGCGCCCGTGCCACGAGTTCGCTGTCGGTCGGCATCCATCGTCTCCGGATTTGCGTTTTCACCTATCCAGATGCGCCGAGGGGGCGAGAGTTCACGGTGGGAAAGCTCATCTTCGGCTCATACTAACACTCGTTCCGGGCGCGGTCAACTGGGAGGGGGATTCCATGCCGCGCGCACGACTATGCATCGGACGGCTGTTTGCGCCGATGCACAGTGGCGCGGGAGAGGTATGCGTCGGGGCAAACAGCCTCCCGACGCATACCTTTCCCGGAGGAGCGGACCCGAGCTGGGCCCGGGTCCGCCGCACGCATGCCTACGGACCGGCGCCGACGGGTTACTGGCTCGCTGACGTCGGCATTGGTGTTGACCCGACCTGGTCCAGACTCACTTTGTTCTTCAGACACAGGTCGCTCTTGTTGAGGATTATGAGCTGGTTGTCCCGCACGATGTAGATCGAGCTCGTGTCCACGGTGATGGCCGTGCTGGGCGGCGGGGCCGCCACGTTCACCACGGGAGCCGGCTGCTCCGGCACGTTGACGACCGGGGCCGGCTGCTGCGGAACATTGACCACGGGCGCGGGGCAATTCACCACAGGCCGGACCGCGGGGCCTGCTCCTTTGCGCGCCGGTATGGCTTTCGCTTTGTGGCGAGCCACCCGGTAGCAGCGATACTTCGCCTTTGGCTTCATCGCTGTCTTCTTGTGCATCTTGTGTTTCGTCGTCATCTTGTGCGCCTTGGGCGTGGTCACGTACTTGGTCGCACTCATGGCTGGCATGGAAACCAGCGACGCGACAAACACCACAGCCAACAAGATCACTAGCCGTCGCATCGTCCAATCCTCCCCTGGGCCAATCTATAGAGGCCCGCGTTGTTGCTGGTAGAATATACCCTGCATAGTCCAAGTCCAAAGTAGGAAGGCATAGTGTCACTTTTGTGTGCTCGCATGGTCCGGGAAAGGTATGCGTCGGTGTCAACAGCCTTCCGACGCATATGTCGTGCGTGGATTCCCTTGACATGCCGCCTGTCAAATGCTACATTCTACCTGGCTGATCATGAGCGAACTGCTGCGCAATCTGGCTGCCTGCATTAGAGAACGGGCCGACCCGCGGGTCCACGTCGTCACGGGCTTGGAGCTTGCGGAGGACGAGCCTACTGCCCTAGCCGCCGCCACGCCTCACGTGGCCGGCGCCGAGGTGGTCGAGCCGAGCGGCAAGATCGATCCCGTGCCCGTGGGCGATCCCGAACCGGGCCGGTTTGGCTGCTTCATGGACGGCATGGAGCGGCAGCGCGTGGTGCTCTACTTCTCGGCGGTTCCTGTGGTCTACGGCTATACCGCCGCGGTGATCCGGACGCGCGGGCCCGACAGGCGAATGCGCACGCACGCCCCGCCGGCCGTGCGGGAGGCCCTTTTCTACTCGAGGAGGCTGGTCGATCTGCAACTCGACGGAATCGACTCGATCGACACGGACGACGAGGAGAAACCGGTCGAGGAGCACCCGATGATCCTGCTCGACGCCGCCAGGAAGAAGGTGTCTGGCGCTCGCGAGCGGCTCGAAAGAGGCGTGACATCCGAGTGGCTGGCGGCATCCGACGAGGGCAAAGATTGGCTCCTGGTGGACGGGTCGCTCACGGGCGACTACGATCAGTATGCTGAACCGAACATGGTCGGGGTCGTCAAGAGCCACCAGACGCAGTATTTCCCGATGGAGGAGCAGCGCAAGATACTGGGGCTGCCGGTGGGGCAGCGCAGCGGGGTGTTCATCCCAAGGGGAAGGCGTCGCCCCGAGGTCTATAGCTGGTATCTGCGACTGCGGTCCAATGAGGGCCAGGACGTGCATTTTGGGTTGGTGCGGATAGAGGCGGCGAAGTGTGAACGCACCCTCGCGAGGGCCGACGAGATATCGCGCTGGCTTCTCGCGGAGCGCTCGCCTTTGAGCCTGCCGGATGCCCGCTGGGACCGCATGATCTACCCAATCCGCGACTGCGAGCAGTACCTGAGATCGCTCGCGCCGAGCCGCACAATGCTTGATGCGGCGCTCTTGCGTCTGACTCGGTGACCGAGAACGGAGGAACAATGGAACTGAAGCAGATCGGCCGCGTCGTGGCGACGGAAGCAAAGCCGACCACGGCCTACACCTTCAACTTCTGGGCGAGCGACGATGCCAAGGTCGGCATCGGCACGCTTGTCGTTGCGAGCAAGCCCGGGTTGGAGGTGTACGGGGTTGTGGTCGAGGGGTTCGGGTTCACCGACCTGGGGTCGGCGCTTCACGACTACATCGGCTCCGAGGGCGACCCCGGCGCCGAGTCGATGACGATCAGGCCCGAGGTCAAGTGCTACACTGCGGCGGTGCTGCGCGTGGACCCGGAGGAGCCGCTGCAGCCGGTTCCGGTCGCGCCGGTCTACCTTGCGGACGATCTCGCCGTGGGCAAGGCACTGCGGATGGACGCGTTTCAGGACCGCACGGGGATTCCCGTCGGGCTCTACCAGAACGGGGACCTGCTGTCGCCCGTCTACCTCGACTCCGAGTTCCTCCTCGGCCCCGAAGCTGCGCATCTGAACATCACCGGCGTATCGGGCCTTGCTACCAAGACCAGCTCGATCGAGTTTGTGCTGCTCTCGATCTTCGAGCACTTTCGGGAGGACGTGGCGGTCGTCTGCTTCAACGTCAAGGGCTCGGATATGCTCTTTCTGGACTTCCCCGCGTTTGCGCGGGAGGGCGAGGGTCCCGCCGAGCCAGCGTTCCAGCAATCGCTCGACGACCGCGAGCGCGAAATGTACGCCCGGCTCAGGGTGCAGTGCGAGCCGTTTCGGAGCGTGAAGTACTACGCACCGTTCAAGTCTGACCGGGTAAACTTGAACACCCTGCGCACTCACCCCGACCTGGTCGGGTCGGTCACCCCGATGTCCTGGGGGCTCAAGGACATATTGCAGTACACCGAAGTCGTGCTGAACCGCGACGACGTTGACGCCAAGTCCGACGCGCTGATCCAGTACATCAACCAGCGCGTGGTCGATCAGACCTCCGAGCCGAACGGGCAGTCGATCACCGTCCGCAACTTCCAGGACCTCAATCGATGGTTCGACCTCGTCTTACAAGAGATGGAGCAGAGTAACCGGTCCGAGTGGAAGACTCACCACTACGCCACGATCCGCAAGGTCTACAACCGGCTTTCCAACCTCAGCACGCGTTATCAGGGCCTGATCAGCCCGGATGAGTTCGCGTCGGACCTGCCGTGGGGCGAGTTCGAGGACCGGACGGTGTACGTGGTCGATGTCGCCAACCTCGAACCCCAGGCGCAAGACCTGGTTTTTACAAGAATTGTCTCGCAACTTAGACAGCACCTGGAGACGGGCAAGCTGGGGGTCAAGCACGTGATCGTGGTCGTCGATGAGCTTAACAAGTACGCGCCCTCCGACGGCCCGGACACGTATCTGAGGCAGACCCTGCTCGACATATCCGAGCGCGGGCGGTATCTGGGGATGGTGCTCTTTTCGGCGCAGCAGTTCCGCAGCCAGGTGCACAAGCGGATCGTGGGCAATTCCGCGACCTGCATCTACGGCCGGATGGACATGGACGAGCTCGCGACGCCGGGGTATCAGGTGCTTACGTCCGCCACCAAGGAGAAGCTCGCGACGCTCTCGAAGGGCCAGCTCATGATCCGGCATCCGCACTTCGCCCAGCCGATATTCGTCAAGTTCCCGAGGCCGAACGTGATGCGCGGGCCCGATGGGATCAAGATGTTCCCGCCCGCCGAGGACTTGCCGCTGGAGGAGGCCGTGTGGCGCAATCTCTCTCGCCTCGACCAATCGCTGAGTCGGAACGAGGTCAAGGACGTGGTTGCCGCCGCATCGGACCCACAGGAGATCGTGCGCGCGATGAACATGACGCTGCAGAAGAACTCAGACGACCCGACCGGCTACTTCAGGAGGGCCGTCAGGAAGAAGGCCGGCGTTGTCAACGTTGGCCCGGGGGAACAGCCAATGGCCGTCCCCGGCCTCGACTCAACAACGACCGATCCGTTTGAGAGGATATGAGGCATGCGCCTGGTTCACATCGCTGATGCGCACTTGGGCTATAGGGCCTATAACAAGGTCAATAGCTTCGGGATCAACGCTCGCGAGGCGGACGTTC
>Ga0315273_10010001_pt1 | contig 12063 bp, 13 predicted proteins | sample YL17G02_0_MG_FD_205753 | JGI IMG/M metagenome (GOLD analysis project Ga0315273, IMG submission 205753) | Sediment microbial communities from Yellowstone Lake, YNP, Wyoming, USA - YL17G02_0 | ecosystem: Environmental > Aquatic > Freshwater > Lake > Sediment | place: USA: Wyoming | collected... | reverse complement strand
CCGCGCCTGACCCGTCCATGACGTAAGCATCGCGACGTACCGGCTCGCCCGCCCGGAGACGCGCGAAATCGGGAGTGGCGGCCGGGCGTGGATTGCGGGCCGTGCCGTGTGAGCGCCCTTTCCACGATCACAGCCCGCTGCTGCGTCCCGCCATGGCCCATGGCGCGGACGCCTGACCCGACCCATGGAGGCCCGGATGTCACTCGAGGGGAAGATGGCGCTCGTCACCGGCGCAAGCCGCGGACTCGGACTCGCCACCGCTCGCGCGCTCGCCCAGCAGGGTGCGCGGGTCGCGTGTCTCGCGCGCGCGGGCGCCGAACTCGACGCCGCGGTGGGCTCGCTCACGGCGGCGGGCGCCAGAGCGATCGCGGTGGCGGCGGACCTCACCCGCGAGGCCGAGGTGGAGGCCGCGGTCGCACGCGCGGTCGCGTTCGGCGGCGGACTCGACATCGCCGTGCTCAACGCGGGCACCTGGCAGGGCGGTTCGGTCGTGGACACACCCGAGGCCACGTGGGATCTGCTGCTCGATCTCAATCTGAAGGGCGCTTTCCTCGCGCTCAAGCATGCCGCGCCGCGAATGATCGCGCGCGGTGGCGGCACCATCGTGGGGATCGACTCGATCGGCGGGCTCGCGGGCGGCGGCGGCTCGGCGGCCTACTCGGCGAGCAAGTTCGGGTTGCGGGGCCTGCTGGAGTCCGCGGCGCTCGAGCTGCGAAGGAGCAAGGTCCGGGTCTCGATCCTCTACCCGCACAACATCAACTCCGGCAAGCGGCCGATCGCCGACGATTCGTCCGAGCGCTTCCAGAACCTCGAGCCCGAGGACATCGCCTCGCTGGTGGCGTTCATCTGCTCCGCGCCACCGCACGTCGCCATCGGCAGCGCGACCATCTGGCCGCTGAACGCGGGGATCGGCGTCTCGATGGTCTAGCTCCTTCCGAGGACTCCGGACGAGCGCATGGAGTCCCCCGACACAAGGCGGGCGAACACCGGCCGGCGCCGGACGAGCGTGCCCCCTGATCCTGCCGTGGGGGCCACACGGTCGGGCTCCCGAGGCCGGCCGGGGCCACCGGACGCGTCCCCTCCGGGCGCCATCCGGGCGTGATTCCCGCAGCCCGGCCCCGGCGCTCATGCCGATACCCGTTCCGGCCGATGACATCCCCCGCCGGGGCCGCTCGCCGGACCCCCGGCGGAGGCCGCCCCGCCCGACCCGCATCCCGACCGCGTCCGGCGCGGCCGTGGCCGCGCTCGCGCGCTCCGCGGCGCTCCCCTAGAATGGGCCCCGGCCGGCGTGCGGCCGTCGGGGTCTCGAACCGGACGTGGGGTGGAGGAGGCGGTGATGGAGGCGAAGTTCCCCGAGTGCATGAAGTGTCGTGAAGGCGACCTGCTGCCGCTGTCCGATTACGGTCGTGAAGGCGCGCCGATCACGTACAAGGCGTGGGTGTGCAGCAATCCGAAGTGCGGCTTCAACATCCGCATCGACAACGGCGAGATCAGCATGGGTCGCGAAATCGGTCCGTCGAGCAAGTGAATCCGTCCCCGTCCTCGCCGCGCCCACCCGCCACTCGTCCGCATCGGAGCTAGGGATTGGTCCGAGCCATCGTCTTCGATCTCGACAACACGCTCACCGACTTCATGCGCATGAAGGCGGCGGCGATCGACGCGGCCGTCGACGCGATGATCGATGCCGGGCTCCGGCTGCCGCGCGAGGCCGTCCGCGCCCGCATCGACGCGATCTACCAGGAGCAGGGACTCGAGTACCAGAAGGTGTTCGACCAGCTGCTCGAGAGTGAGCTCGGTCACATCGATCCCAAGATCCTCGCCTCCGGCATCGTCGCCTACCGTCGCGCGCGCGAGTCGAACCTGGTGCTCTACCCGCACGTCCAGATGACCCTGCTCGAACTCGTCCGGCGCGGCATCAAGCTCGGCGTGGTGTCCGACGCTCCCGGCCCGCAGGCCTGGCTGCGCGTATGCCAGCTCGGGCTGCAGCACGTGTTCGAGGCGGTGGTGACGTTCGAGGACACGCGCGAGCTGAAACCGAGCCCCGCACCGTTCCGCGAGGTGCTGCGGCGCCTCGGCGTGGAGCCGCAGGAGGCCCTGATGGTGGGGGACTGGCCAGCGCGTGACATGGTGGGCGGCAAGCAGCTCGGGATGCGCACCGCGTTCGCACGCTACGGTGATACCTTCGGCACCGCGGAATCGGGCGCCGATCACGATCTGAACGACGTCTTCGAGCTGGTCGCCATCGTCGACCGGCTCAATGGCGCGACGGCCTAGGCCGCATGTCGCGCGTGGGCCACACGGAGGGGATCGCATGTCCGGCAAGGTGAAGGCCGCCAAGGTGAAGGTCTACGCCGCTCCCGAGGGGACCGGTGGACTCGATGGGCATTTCCACGTCTACGTGTTCGATGTCTTCAACCAGACCTTCCTGCCGGGCAATTCGTTCGACAACATCGAACGCGCCGCGGCGTTCCAGCGTCACGAGCAGGAACGCATCTACGCCGAGCAGGAGGCCGAGCCGGCGCTGTTCGACCTTCCATTCATCTCGAACGACCCGGATCTGCTCCGCCGCATCGACCAGGACGCCGCGTACAAGGACCGGCTGATGCGCGAACTGGACTCCGAGGCGCGCGGACGCGCCCGCGCGCGCTGACCAGCGCGCGAGCGTGGAACCCTCGTGCGACGCATGAGTGCGGGGTGTGGGTGGTCGGGGGCGGCGTTCGCCCTGGCGGCGGTGTGCCTGGTGTCGGTGGCGGGGGCCGCGGACACGCCGCCGTCCACCGCAGGCGTGGTGCGCGACCTCGGCCCGCAGCAGGCGCCGGCCGACAGCGCCCGCGACGCCGCGGCGGCCCGCGCGGGCCCCGCCGTCCCACCACCGGTCCCGGTCACCAGCGACACCAGCCTCGGCGCCGGACCACGCGTACCCGGCACCGTGCTGCGCATGGGCGAAGGCTACGCGCGCTCCCGGCGGCGCCCCGGTTTCGCTCCGACCGAGAACGTCGATGCCGCCGCCAGCGCGGTCATGCTCGCCGGCCCGCTGCGCTTCTTCGGTGTCGACGGGAGGGCACGCACCACGTTCGATCCGAGCGGGCTGTCGCGGGTGACCTGGACGATGAAGCCGCTCGCGCCACACCAGCGGGACTACATCGAAGACCAGCTCCGCCGCCTGGGCTACCGGCCCCGGTGCCAGTATCTCGACGTGAACCGGCGCGAGTGCGACTGGGTCGGCGAACTGCAGGTGCATGTGAAGTGCGACACCGTCATGATGACCGCCGAGGTCGTCCGTGCCGGCGCCGCGCCCAGCCGTGACCTGCACCTGCACACCGAGGAGGATCGTGAACGCGCCGCCTTCGACACGCGTCTGCGACCCTACCTCGACGACCCCACACCGATCCTCGCCGACACGCTCACGCTCGACCCCGCCGCACCCCCCGGCAGGCACGCGGCGCCGGTGCTCATGAAGACGGTGCCGCCGGTGTACGACGACGCACTGCGGGCGCGTGGCATCGTCGGGGTCGTGCCGGTGCTCGCGTTGGTCGGGTTGGACGGGAGCGTGCAGTTCACCCGCGCCGACGAAGGCCCCAAGGAGCTGCGATCCATCGCGTTGGAGAACGTCTCCCAGTACCGCTTCGGCGGATACTTCGATTCGGGCAAGAGAGTGCGCTTCTGGGTCTGGATCCCGGTGCGCTTCGGGGTGTGACGCCATGCTGCTCGTGACCGCGGATCAGATGCGACTGATGGATCGCGCGACCATCGAATCCGGTCACGCGAGCGGCGGAGAGTTGATGGAGCGCGCCGGCGCGGGCGTGGTCGAGGCGATGGAGCGGCGCTACGGCTCGCTGCTCGGCCTGCGCGTGCTGGTGCTGTGCGGCACCGGCAACAACGGCGGCGACGGCTTCGTCGCGGCTCGCTGGCTGGCGGCGCGCGGCGCCGCGCCCCTGGTGGGGATCATCGGCGACCCGACCCGCATCCACGGCGTGCCGCTCGCGAACCTGGCGCGCCTCAACGACCTCGACCTGCCGGTGCGACCGGTGGACTCCGACCAGGCGCTCGCGGCACTCGTGGCCGAGCGCGACGGCTGGGATCTGGCGCTCGACGCGCTGCTCGGGACCGGCGCCCACGGCCAGCCCGAAGGACTGATCGCCGCCGGCGTGCAGGCGTTGCGCGAGCTCGACGAACGGGGCACGCGCGTGGTCGCCATCGACGTGCCCACCGGCGTGGACCCCGACCTTGGCACCATCGCCCGCCGGGCGGTGCGTGCCGATCTCACCGTGACCTTTGCCGCGCCAAAGCGCGGCCACTACCTGTATCCGGGCCGCGCGTTCGTCGGAGCGCTCGAGGTGGTGGACATCGGGCTCGCACCGGACGCCATGACCGCCACCGCGGTGCCGGTCTCGCTCGCCACGCCGCCCGCCATGGCCTCACTGCTGCCGGTGCGCGATCCGCGCGCCCACAAGACCAGCGTCGGCCGCGTGCTGATCGCCGGTGGCTCGCCGGGTCTCACCGGCGCGATGACCCTCGCCGCCCGTGGCGCGCTGCGCGGCGGCGCCGGCTACGTGCGCTGCGCGGTGCCGGCGGGGCTCGCCGACGTGATGGCGATCAAGCTCACCGAAGCGATGCCGATGGCGTGTCCCGAGACCGTGGACCACGCCTTGTCCGAGGCCGCCTACGGGCGGGTGATGGAACTGGCGAAGCTCTCCGACGTGCTCGCGCTCGGGTCGGGGATGTCACGCGACGCCGGCTCCGCCACGCTCACGCGCCGGCTGCTGAACGATGCCCCCTGCCCGCTGGTGGTGGACGCCGACGCGCTCAACGCGCTCGCCGCCGACCCCGCCGCGCTCGCGCGTCGCGGCGAATCGCCGCGCGTGCTCACGCCGCACGTCGGCGAGATGGCGCGGCTCACCGGGCTCGATACCGCTAACATCGAGGCGCGGCGCATCGACCTCGCGTGCGAGTTCGCCGAACGGTGGCTGGCGGTGGTGGTGCTCAAGGGGGCGCCCACCGTGGTGGCCTCGCCCGACGGACTCGCCACGGTGAATCCCACCGGCAATCCCGGCATGGCGACCGCCGGCAGCGGCGACGTGCTCACCGGCGTCATCGCGGCGCTGCTGGCGCAGGGGCTGACCCCCTACGCGGCGGCCTGCCTGGGCGTGTTCGCACACGGCATGGCGGGTGATCTCGCCGCGGTCGAGCACGGCCAGCTCGGCATGATCGCGGGTGATGTCGCGGAGATGCTGCCGCAGGCGTGGCTCGCGCTCACCCGCGTGCGCGCGCACCGCGCGGGCTGAGCGTCGCGCGGTCGCGACCGCGCATGCCACCCGCTCGCCGGCGGCCGGAGATCATCGGGCGCGGCGTGACGCAACGCCCGCGTCTGGGGACGCGGGCGTGCGGGAATCCGGGGTATCGGCCGGGCTCAGACGTGTGGCGCGATACGGGCGACCAGCGCCGGCTTGGGCGCGACGCCCACGATCTTCTCGACCACCTGGCCACCCTTGAACAGCATCAGCGTCGGGATGCCCTGGATGCCGTACTGGATCGGCACCGAGGGGTTCTCGTCGACGTTCATCTTCATGACCTTGAGCTTGCCGGCGTATTCGGCGGAGATCTGATCCACCGTCGGCGCGATCATCCGGCACGGCCCGCACCACTCCGCCCAGAAGTCCACCAGCACCGGGGTGGAGGATTTCAGCACTTCCGCGTCGAAACTCTGGTCCGTCACCGCGGTCGCATTGGACATCTTTCGAACCCCTTTCACGCCTCGCGTATGATGCCTGTTGTGCGGCGAAGATCGTTGCTGCCCGTGCTCCTCGGGGTATCGGGTCTGACCGGTCACGATTTCGCAACGACTTGCGCGACCGGGTCGCACCCCAAACGATCTTCGATGCACAATCTCATGATGCACTGGCTCAGCCGCCCACCTTGGATGCCGGCGACGAGCCGACGATTCCTTCCTCACCGGTTCGGCCGGGGACGATAGTCACCCGTCAAGACCGCGTCAAACCCTGGCCGGAGACCACGCCGGATGATCCCGCTGCGCGATCAGAACCCCTCGCGAACCACCCCGGTCGCCACCCGCGCGCTGATCGCGTTGAACCTCGCGGTATTCGTCTACGAGGTGCTGCTGGGACCCCGGTTGCGGATGTTCACCAGCGAGTACGCGCTCATCCCGGCCCGCGTCGCGCACGGCATGAACGGCGGGACCGCCCTGTTGCCGGCTCTGGCGACATTCGTGACCTCGATGTTCATGCACGGCGGCTGGCTCCACCTGATCGGGAACATGTGGTACCTGTGGATCTTCGGTGACAACATCGAGGATCGGCTCGGGCACTTCGGCTTCCTGCTGTTCTATCTCGGCGCCGGGCTCGCCTCGGGCACCCTTCACACCGCGCTGCAGGCCGATTCGAACATCCCCACGGTGGGCGCGAGCGGCGCCATCGCCGGGGTGCTGGGCGCATACGTCGTGCTGTTCCCACGCGCGCGCATCATCACGCTGGTGCCGATCTTCTTCTTCATCCAGGTCATCCCCATCGCCGCGGTGTTCTACCTCGGCTTCTGGTTCATCCTGCAATTGCTGAGCGGCGCGATGTCGCTCGCCTACGGCGCCAGTGGCGGCGTCGCGTGGTGGGGGCACATCGGAGGATTCGTGTTCGGTGTGCTGGCCGGCGTGCTCGCCCGCGCGCGCCCGCCGGCGGCTTCCGGATTCCGCGGCTGACGACCCCGCGCTGTGTTCGAGTATCGTGTGGTCGCGGCGGTGGTCGCCGCGCCAGGTCCGATTCCCATGCCGGCCATCCGGAGAGTCCATGCATTTCCATCAGTTCTATGTCGGATGTCTCGCCCATGCTTCGTACCTGGTCGGTGACGGCGGCGAGGCCGCGGTGGTGGACCCCTCGCGCGACATCGAGATGTATCTCGCCGAGGCCGCCGCGCATGGACTCACCATCCGCTGGGTGCTCGAGACCCACCTGCACGCGGACTTCGTGTCGGGACATCTCGAACTCGCGGCGCGCACCGGCGCCCGGATCGCGCTCGGCGAACGGGCCGGGGCCGATTTCACGCACCGGGCGATGCGTGACGGCGACGAGATCACGGTGGGGGGTGTGCGACTCCGCGCCATGGAGACACCCGGACACACACCCGAAAGCCTCACCTTCCTGCTGTACGAACGGGCCGGCGACGAGGCACCCTGGGCGGCGCTGACCGGCGACACCCTGTTCGTGGGCGACGTCGGGCGCGTGGACATCCTGTCGAGCCGGCTGCCGGTGACCGTGCTGGCGGGAATGATGTTCGACAGCCTGCACGAGAAGCTGCTCAAGCTCCCCGACGCCACCCGCGTGTACCCGGCGCATGGCGCCGGGTCGCTGTGTGGCCGCGGCATCTCGAGCGAGCGCTGGAGCACCATCGGGCGCGAGCGGCAGACCAATCCCGCGCTGCGTCCGATGAGCCGCGATGCGTTCATCGCCGAGGTCACACGCGACGTGCCCGAGACGCCGATCTACTTCCTGCACTCGCGCGACCTGAATCGCACCGGTCCCGCCGTGCGCGGCGCCGAGTTGCCGCCGGCGCTGACGCCGGCTGCGGTGGCCGCGGCGCTCGCGGACGGCGCACTGCTGGTGGATGCGCGCCCGAGCGCCGAGTATGCCGCGTCGCACCCGGCCGGCGCCCTGCACGTCGGACTCGATGGCCAGTACGCCTCGTGGATGGGCACGCTGGTGGGGCCCGAACAGGCGCTGGTGCTGATGACCGAGCCGGGCCGCGGCGAGGAGGCCGCGATGCGGCTGGCGCGGGTCGGCTACGAGAACGTGGTGGGCACGTTCGAGGGCGGCGCAGACGCGTGGCGCGCTGCCGGGCTCGAGATCGCGTCGCTGCGCGACGAGGAAGCACGCGTCGCGGTACGCGGGGACCGGCGCGTGCTCGACGTGCGCCGGGCGCCCGAATGGAGTCTGGCGCACCTCGCGGGCGCCACACACGTGCCGCTGGCCGAGCTGCCGAAGCGCGTGAGTGAGCTGGACCGAGACGCCGAGTGGGTGGTGATCTGCGCCAGCGGCTATCGAAGCGTCATCGCGGCGAGCGTGCTCGAGCGCGCGGGCTTCCGCCGGCTCGTCAACGCCGCCGGTGGGCTCGATGGATGGCGTGCGGCGGGGCTGCCGGTGGCCACGGACGCCTGAGTGCGGGCGGTTGCCAGCGCGCGGACGCATCGGCCCGCGCGCTCCATCGGATCGCCCGCGGTCCGCGCGCCGGGGTTCAGCGCCCGGCGCGCAGGTGCGCCGCGAACGCCGCGTTGCCCGCCTTCTCGGCCAGATCGGCCGCGTCCGCGCCCGAGTCGTCCTTGAGCGTCGGATCGGCGCCATGGGCGATCAGCAGGTCGGCGGTCTCGGTCAGTCCGTGGAACGCGGTGCCGTGGAGCGGCCGGTAGCCGCGCTCCTGGCGGGCGTTCGGGTCGGCCCCGGCATCGAGCAGCATCGCCACGATCGCGTGCGAGCGCGACGCCACCGCGCTGTGGAGTGGCGCCACGCCGCCGAAACCCGTCGCGTGCACCGACGGATCAGCGCCCGTGGCGAGCAGCCGCCGCGCGCATTCCGGCTGCGCGAAGAACGCGGCGAAGTGCAGCGCGGTGCCGCCGTCCGCCGAGCGCGCCTTCGCCAGCGATGGGTCAGCGGCGAGCAGCGTGCCCAGCCGCTCGAGGTCGCCGGTGGCGGCGGCCTCGAACACGTCGAGCGGCGGCGCGACCGCCACCAGCGCCGGCACCAGCTCGGGGTGCCGGTGGTACAGCGCCTTCATCACCGGCGAAACGCGATTCGAGTCACGTGCGCCGGCGAGCGACGGATCGGTGGCGAGCAGTTCGGCGAGCCGGGCGGCGTCGCCTTTCTCGATGGCTTCGTGGAACAGGTCCGCGCTCATGACTCCCCCGGGTCGGTGTCGCAGGCATTTGATTAGCTAAGCTAACTACATTATGGTCGTTCCATGCGCGCGACGTCAAGACCCCGCCGGGACCCCCGTCTCGATCCGCTGGCGCAGGCCCTCCACGGCGCGGCGATCCGCATCCTGCGCCGGCTGCGGCGCGCCGACCGCGCGCTCGGGGTGGGCCCCGCCCAGCTCTCGGCGCTGTCGGTGCTGGTGTTCGGCGGCCCCCAGACCTCCGGCCGTCTGGCGGCGATCGAGCAGGTGAGCCGCCCGACCATGACCCGCGTGGTCGCGGGTCTCGAGCGCGCGGGGCTCGTCGAACGCACCCCCCACCCCGCGGACGGCCGCGCGTACACGCTGCGTGCCACGCCGGCCGGGACGCGGCTCATGCAGCGCGGCCGCCGGGCGAGAGTCGCGCTGCTGGCGCGCGCGCTCGCCGGGCTCGATGCCGACGAGCGCGCCGTGCTCGAACACGCGAGCGAGCTGATGACCCGGCTCGCCGCCACGGATGATGCGCGGGATCGCTGAGACGCCCGTCGGGGCGGCGTCCGGCGTCCGACCCCACCCCCCGGCGATCGTCCGCGTCGCGTGCGGCCCGCCGCTCCATGGCGTACCATCCGCTTCCTGCCGCGCCGCGCTCGACGCGCCGCGCGCCCCCGATCCCATTCCTCGACCGCGCCCTTCGGAGGCTCCGTGCGCAACGACCTCGATTCGCTCATGAAGCTGCGCGACATCGCCGGCATGGTGGTGTTCGCGTTCGATCGCTACACGCCGGCGATGTACTACGCGACCGGCCAGAAGATCCACGTCGGCATCTACGTGCGCGCCGCCGACGGCCGCGCGCACCTGGCACACGATCCGATGGAGCGTGATCAGGCCGAGGCGGTGGGCTGCCCCACCTCGACCTACGCGCAGCACGGTGTGCCGCAGCGTATCGAGAGACATCGCGACAGGATCCGGGCTTACGCCGACCTCGCGGCCGAGTTGCTCGCGTCGCTCGGTATCAAGGGCAGGGTCGCGTTCTTCGGCGACCTGCCGGTGATGCAGGGCTATCAGTTCATACAGGCGGTGCGCGAGATGGCGCCGGACATCGAGCCCGATCTCGGCCAGCCGGACCTGATCACGCTTGCGCGCACCACCAAGGACGGCAACGAGATCGGGGCCATCCGTCGCGCCTCGCTCGGCGTCACCACCGCCTACGGCAAGCTGCGCGCCTATCTGGCCGACCTGCGGAGCGACGGCGAGGGCTTCCGCGATACCGACGGTCCGGTGACGCTCGGCACGCTGCGCGCGCTTCTCCACACCGAGTTCCTCGCACACGGACTCGAGGGCGGCGAGAGCATCGTGTCACAGGGCCGCGACGCGGGCGTTCCGCACAACCGCGGCAACGACGCCGAGCGTCTCAAGGCCGGCGCGCCGGTGATCGTGGACATCTTCCCCGGCGAGGCGGGTGGTGGCTATTATTCCGACTTCACCCGCACCTTCTGCATGGGCAGGGCTTCGCCCGAGCTGAAGAAGCTCTACGACGACGTGCACGGCGCGTTCCGTCTCGCGATGGACCGGCTGCGCGTGGGCGAGTCGTGTCGCGAGTACCAGGAGCGCACCTGCGCGTTCTTCGAGGAGCGGGGACACGCGACGCTTCGCACCAACCAGACCACGCAGGAAGGCTACTGCCATGGCCTCGGTCACGGCGTCGGGCTGGCGGTGCATGAAGAGCCGAGACTCGCCGGACCACCGACCAACACGCAGAAGCTCGAGCCCGGCATGGTGGTGACCATCGAACCCGGCCTCTACTACCCGTCGAAGGGCATGGGCGTGCGCATCGAGGACCTCGTGGTGATGACCGCCGACGGCGCCTACGAGAACCTCACGCCGGCCCCCTACGACCTCGAGATCGAGCCACGCGCGTGAGACCCACGTCGTTCGAGATCGCCAATCCGAAACGCGCCGAGCGCGCCGTGCTGGTGGGCCACGCCGGCCGCGGCAGCGCCGGAGCGGCCGACCTGGAGCGCTCGCTCGACGAGCTGGCGCTGCTCGCCGACACCGCCGGAGCGCGTGTCGCCGGTCGTCTCGCGCAGCGGCGCGGCACCATCCACCCTGCCACCTTCCTCGGCAAGGGAAAGGTCGACGAGCTCAAGGCGCTCGCCATCGAGCACGACGTCGACCTGGTGGTGTTCGACGACGACCTCACGCCGGCGCAGGTGAAGAACCTCGAGAAGGCCCTCGATCGCAAGGTGATCGATCGCAGCGAACTGATCCTCGACATCTTCGCCAAGCGCGCTCGCACGCGCGAATCGCGTCTGCAGGTCGAGCTGGCGCAACTCGAGTACACGCTGCCGCGGCTGACCGGCATGTGGAAGCACCTCGAGCGCCAGGCGGGCGGAATCGGCTCACGCGGTCCCGGCGAGACGCAGCTCGAGACCGATCGCCGCCTCGTGCGCGTGCGGATCGCCAGGCTCAAGCGCGAGCTTGAGGCGGTCGAGCGCGAGCGCGAGACCCAGCGCCGCCGCCGCCGCCGCGAGTTCCGCGCCGCGCTGGTGGGCTACACCAACGCCGGCAAGAGCACGTTGTTCAACGCGCTCACCCGCTCGGACGTGTTCGTCGAAAACCGCCTCTTCGCGACCCTCGATGCGACCACGCGCCAGATGGTGAGCCCCGACCGGCAGGTGGCGCTCGTCACCGACACGGTCGGGTTCATCCGCAAGCTGCCGCATCATCTGGTGGCCTCGTTCCACAGCACGCTGGTCGAGGCCATCGAGGCCGACCTGCTGCTGCACGTGGTGGACGCCTCCGATCCGGCCTACCCCGCGCACGTGCGCGCGGTCGAGCAGGTGCTCGAGGACCTCGAAGTGAAGCCGCGCGAGACGAGGCTCGTATTCAACAAGGTGGACCTGCTGTCCGACGAGGACACGAACGCCGGACTGGCGGCCTCGTCGCCCGGTTCGTTCCTGGTCTCGGCGCGAACCGGCGCCGGACTCGACGCGCTGCGCCGGTTCGTCTGGGGTTCGGCGGCCGAGCCGGCCGCCGATGCCGCGCGCACGCGGGCCCGCACCGCCGCCGCCCGGGAGGATGAGTCGTGACCGTGCCCGACGCGACCTTCGATCTGACGTTCGATACCCATCTTCCCGCACCACCCGACCGTGTGTTCGAGGTACTCACCGAGGG
>Ga0315273_10009998_pt1 | contig 12065 bp, 8 predicted proteins | sample YL17G02_0_MG_FD_205753 | JGI IMG/M metagenome (GOLD analysis project Ga0315273, IMG submission 205753) | Sediment microbial communities from Yellowstone Lake, YNP, Wyoming, USA - YL17G02_0 | ecosystem: Environmental > Aquatic > Freshwater > Lake > Sediment | place: USA: Wyoming | collected... | reverse complement strand
AGGTAGCGGGAAAGCTTTACACCTCTCTCTCCGAGAGCATCATTCAGAATTTTCGAAGCGTGCTTTGCTTGCCCGAGTGAGCAATAAATCTCAGCGGCATCGATTGCAGCATCGCAGGCATCTTCGTTGGATAGCTTGCTTTTGTGCCGCAGGATGAATTCGTAGTACTTCAGAGCCGAGCCGTAGGCAAATTCAGAACGATAGGCCGCCGCTGCCTTCCTGGCAAATGGGATTGCCTTCTCCGGATGGTTCCCTTCAGTGTAATGCATGGCAATCTCGAGGTAATGGCTTTCGGGCCCCAGTCGTTCCTCGATGGTTTCTCCGATCTTTCGATGAAAGCGCCTCACTTGAGTTCTGGATAAGTCGTGTCGTACGACTTCACCGATTAATACATGGCGGAATTCGATACAGTCTTCGCCCTCACCCGGCACAACATGAATCATCTGGCTCGAAAGAAGCTCCTCAACAACCCTGATCAATTCAGCTTCGCTGAAGGATGCGGCAATGCGAAGCAGGTCCGTTTGCACCTCCCGGTTAAACACGGCCAGCCACTGAATCAATTCCCGCGCATGCGACGACAGGCGGGCAAGCCGATGGTGCAAAACTACGGCGACACTTGCCGGGACTTCAATCTTTTGAAAGCCTTCGGGATCGAAGCACCAGCCGCTCAAATCCCTCCGCAACAATCCCCGATCCACGAGGTGCTTCAGCACCTCCTCGGCAAAAAATGGATTTCCCCCGCTGGATCGGTGAATCCAGGAACCGATTCGCTTTCCAAGTGCTGTGTCACCGGTCATGCTGCCCACCAGGTCCTCCACCGAAGCCTCCGAGAGTTCGCCCAGAGTCAGCGTTTCGGACCGGAGGTGCCGCCCACATTGCTCCATCAACCTGCCTACCGGACTCTTTTCTGCTTCACCCGGACGAACGCTCACGCATATTAAAACCGGATGCGTCGATATATCCGATGTGAGGTACTCCAGAACTGTTGTCGTAGCTTCATCGGCCCAGTGGTAATCGTGAAGGAAGAGCAGAGTCGGGCCTTGGGTTAAACGGCTCAGAATTTCACGTGCAAGAAGATCGCGAAAATGGCCGGCGGCAGAGTCTGACAACATCTCATGGACACCCGCTTCGGCAATGCCCGGTTCAGCAATTGACTGAAAAACATCCCGCGATGAGGATCGGCCGGCACACTCCATTCGAGGCATAGTGGTGTCCAGCACCTGCCGATAGGGGTTATAGGACCGGTTGTCCTGGGGACTGCAGCGCCCTTCCACAATGCGCCACCCGTGTAGAAGCGCCCAAATACGAAATTCCTCCATGCAACGGGTCTTGCCCGCTCCTGCCTCGCCGAGCAGAAAAACGGTACCGCCCCGTTGGCTCTCACGCGCTGCTGTCGCCTTCTCTTGCAGGAATGACATCTCCCGTTCCCGGCCCACAAAATGCCCCAGGGCAAAACAACTCTCTGATGGGACTCGGACATCGCTGGAATGATCCCGTCCGGTGGCGGCACTTAAAAGTCTTACAACCTCCGTGGCAGACGAGGGACGCCGTGCCGGATCCTTCTCGAGCAGATCCCGCAGGACCTGCGCGAGGCCAAATCCTGAATCCAGGCACTCCACCGCACGCATATCCGCCCTGCCCTGCAGATGCTTTTGAACGATATAGCCCTGATCGTCCTGCTCGAATGGCAGCTTGCGCACAAGCAGTTGGTATGCGAGAACGCCCAGCGAATAGAGATCGGAATGGGCGGTGTGCGGATTTCCGAGCAATACCTCGGGCGCGCAGTAGGTTAGTTCGCTTGTATCGAGTCCATGAAGGTGTTCCTGCACCGCATTGCCGAGCCCATAGTCCAGAACCCGGATCACCTTGGATTCGCCGCCTGAACTTGTGCAGATCACGTTCGAGGCTTTGAGGTTCCCATGAATAATGCGTTCCGAATGGAGATGCTGCAGGATGCGACACAATCGGACGACGGCCTCTATGATCCGTTCTCCGCTCCATCCCTCGCTGGCGGTGAAAAGATCGTCTCCTTCCACATATTCAGACACGAGAAACGGCCCATGGTCCGCCCCTGCGATGCCGAGATCGAGGAAGCGCGCGAGGCCGGGATGCCGGATCCGGCCCAGGATCGAAAATCGTTGGCGCAGCGAGGTCAGATACTTGTCGTCAAGCGACGGGACGGCAAGAAACCGAATCAGCACGCGGGACTCCCCGTCTCTCAGGTCCGTGCCCAGGAACATCCAGCCTGATGCCGGCGAACCGCGCTCATACTCAATCCGATAACGGTGATTGATTAGTTGTCCTGGTTTGACTTTCTCCAGAGCCATCGGGGCACCTCGTCCAGGTTGAACGCGAATCCACGAGAGCAGCGTCAGGAACGGCCCTGACGAATAGCAGAGCGGTTGCGGCCCTGCCACGCACCAACAGATGCACTAAGCTACAGACGTCCGAGGAAACACCGGACGGAGACCTGCGCCAAGAGGGGGAATTGAATGGCAGCCCATTATAGGCACGGCTTCGGCGCCAAGCAACGCTGTATTGCTTGACACGGCGGGAGAAGTTCCCCCACACTGCCGAATTATGACTGCCAAAATTCGTATTCTCAGCCTTGTTGCCGGTCTTGCCCTCCTGCTGGCCGCGATTTCCCTTGCCGTGCCTCAGCAGCCGACGGACGTCCTCAAACTGAGCGCGCTCGCCGGTGCGCGCGGCGGGAACCTGGTCGCTGCCGTCAACTCCGATCCGCCGTCGTTTAACCGCATGATGGCCACCGGGCTCGCGCACGCCATCGTCACCGACCGCATCTCAGGCGACCTGGTCCACGTCAACCGCGCCACCTTCGAGCTCGAGCCTTCTCTCGCGAGCCGCTGGGAAACTTCTCAGGACGGCCGCACCTTCACCATCCACCTGCGGCGCGGCCTGCGCTTTTCCGACGGCAGCCCGTGCGACGCCGACGACGTCCTGTTTACCCTGCAGGCGCTCCAGGATTCCAAGACGGAATCGGTGCTGACCGACCAGGTGAAAGTCGACGGCGTCTTCCCGACCTTCAGCAAGATCGACAGCCACACGCTGCGCATCACCTATCCAAGACCTTCAGGAATCGGTCTGCGCGCCTTCGACTCCATCCCCATCCTGCCGCGCAGCCGCCTGCTGAAGGCCTTCCAGGAAGGCAAGTTCCCTTCCGCCTGGGGACCTGCCGCCCCTCCCGGCGAAGTCGCCGGCATGGGTCCGTTCCGCCTCAAGGAGTACCAGCGCGGCATCAGGATCGTCCTGGAACGGAACCCCTATTACTGGAAGACCGACAGGTCCGGGCAGGCGCTGCCCTACCTCGACAGCATCACCTTCCTAATCATCAAGGACCGCAACGCCGAAGCCATGCGCTTCTCGGCCGGCGAGCTCGACCTGGTCAACGTCCTCAATCCCGAAAATTACGCGCTGCTGCGGCGCGCGCAGAGCCAGGGCCAGTTCGTCCTCAAGGACCTGGGGCCCGGCTTGCGCATCGACTTCCTGTGGTTCAACCTCAACACGGGGAGCGAGCGCGCAGCCAAGGCGCGCGTCGATGCGGAAAAACAGGCGGTGTTCGAGAAGCCCGAGTTCCGGCGCGCCGTATCGCTGGCGCTCGATCGCGACGGCATGGTGCAGTCGCTCTATCTCGGCCTCGCCACGGCGCAGTTTGGCCCGATCAGCTCGGGCAACCAGCCGTGGTATGACCCCAAAGTCCCCCGCGCGGGCCTGAATCCCGACGAGGCCAGGAAAACGCTCGCCCGGATCGGCCTGACCGATTCGAACGGCGACGGCATCGTCGAGTTCGGCGCGCAGCGGCGGCCCATGGAAATCTCCATCCTGACCGCGAGCGGCGTCGCTACCAGGGAGAGGGTCGCGCAGGTCGTCAAAGACAATCTCGGCAAGATCGGCATCCGCGCCGAAATCCAGCTCCTGCAGCCCAACGAGCTGATCGCGCGCATTCTCAGCAATTTCGATTACGAAGCCGTCCTGTTCGGCTTCGGGGCGACCGACGTGATCCCCGACCTGCAAAGCGACGTCTGGTACTCTTCCGCCAAGAATCACTTCTGGCAGCCCTCGCAGGCCAAGCCGCAGCGGTCCTGGGAGGCGGAGATCGACACGCTCACCTCGCGGCTCGTGCGCAGCATCGACCCGGCGGCGCGCCGGGCCGCCTGCTTCCAGATCCAGCAGATCTGGGCCCGGGAAATGCCCGCGATCCCCATCCTGTCCGAAAACGTGCTGGTCGCCTGGAGCAACCGGGTGGGAAATATCCGGCCTTCGATTCTGACGGCCGCGCCCCAGTTGTTGTGGAATGCGGAAGAGTTGACGCTGAAGCCCAGGTAAGCCTTTGGGAGGGCGGGCATAATAACCTGCCGCGGGTGAGCGTCCACCCGCAGAGCGGGTGGCATCAGGAGGCCCCCCGGAGGGGGGCAGGACAACAGCCCCGGGCAAGCAAAGCGCAGCCCGGGGTGGCAGGCTCCTATCAGGATAAGCCCCGGCAGGGGCGCCAGAATGTACTCACGGAAAGACCTCTTTTCGAGTCTCACCGCCAGAGGCGGTGGTTTACCTTTATGCGATTGTACCGGAAGCCAGATCAGGCTGATGGGGAATAGGGGGAAATGCGATGCGATTGCTGATGGCCATGCTCAGGCGCGCGCTTCAGCTCGTGCTGGTCATGCTGCTGGTTACGGCGGCCACGTTTCTGCTCTCTTCGCTGATTCCGGGTGATTTCTTCTCCATCCATCAGGTCGATCCCACCATCTCCGCCGAGACCATTCAGCAGATGCGCCACAGTTACGGCCTCGATCTTCCGGTGCACCAGCAGTACCTGCGCTGGCTGAAAAACCTCGCGCGGATGGACCTGGGCTACTCGCTCTTTTTCCGCACCTCCGTGCGCGCGGTCGTGCTGGAAGCCCTGGCCAGGACGCTCTGGATCGGAATCCCCGCGCTGATCCTCGGCATCGGCGCGGGAATCCTGCTGGGATCGCTGCACGCGCTTTACGGGAACCGGGCCGCGGGACAGACCCTCGACTTCATCTTCAGCGTCGCCCTTTCCCTGCCCGCCATCGTCCTGGGCCTCGCCGCCCTGATGCTGGCCGCGCAGACCCACTGGTTCCCGCTGGGAGGCATGAACTCGTCCAGCCTCCAGGAACCGGATTTCTGGCGCTGGCTCGCCGACCGGGTCCATCACCTGGTCCTGCCCGTCTCCTGCCTGGTGATTCCGATCACGGCCACGGTCGAGCGCATCCAGTTCGCCGCCACGCGCGATTCGCTGCAGGAGCTCTTCATCCGGGCGGCCCGGGCGCGCGGCATCGGACGGTCGCGCATCTTCGTTCAATATCTGCTGCGCCCGACGCTCAACCCCATCCTCTCGACCTCGGGGCCGATGATCGGAGGCGTGTTGAGCGGAAGCCTGGTGCTGGAGATCATCTTCTCCTGGCCCGGGCTGGGGCAGATCACCTACGACGCCCTCTTCAACCGCGATCTCTTCCTCCTGGTCGGCTGCGTCGTGGGCAGCGGTTTTCTGCTCGCCTGCGGCAACCTGGCCGCCGATTTCATGCTCTTCGCCCTCGATCCGCGCACACGCCAGGCTCAAGGGAGGGTGCAGACATGAAACTCGCAAGACTCGGCGTGTATGCCGCGCGCTTCTTTACGCTGGCTTTGTGCCTCGCCGCGCTCTTCAGCGACTTCCTGTCGCCCGGCCCGGCATCGGAGCAGAACCTGACGCGGGTCTACGCGCCCCCGAGCCGCATCCATTTCGTCGATGGGCAGGGTGTGATGCACTGGCGGCCCTTTGTCTACCGCTGTGAACTGGAGAATCCACTCGACCTGGTATACCGCGAACGCACAGACTCTCCCCGTCCCCTGGAGTTTTTCCGCCAGGGCTACCGGTATAGCTGGCTGGGGCTGATTCCGATGTCGGTGCACCTGATCGGCGGAGCGGAGTTTCATCCCCTGGGCACCGACGATCTCGGCCGGGACATCCTGTCGCGCCTGCTCGCCGGTGCGCAGACCTCGCTGATCGTAGTCGCCGCCGGCGTCTGCATCTACGGGCTCATCGGGTTGGCGATCGGCTCGATTGCCGGACTGATGGGGGGCTGGGTGGATGCCACCCTGATGCGATTCTCCGAATTCGTCCTGGCGCTGCCGGCCCTCTACCTGATTCTCGCCCTGCGGGCGTTGATGCCGCTGCGCATGCCCTTCTGGCAGACGGTCCTGCTCAACGTCGGCATTATCGCTGCCGTCGCGTGGCCACCGATGGCGCGCGGGGTGCGCGGCCTGATTTTCCAACTGCGCAGCGCCGGCTACGTGGAGGCGGCCCGGTCGATCGGCTGCACGCGCCGGCAAATCCTGGCGCGCCACATGCTCCCTGCGCTTCCGCCCTTCGTGCTCACCCAGGCCGCGGTCGCGGCGCCGATCTTCCTCCTGGGCGAAGTGGTGCTCTCTTTCCTCGATGTCGGCTTCCGCGACTCGGGCGAATCCTGGGGCACGATGCTGCGCACCCTGCGCGATCCCAGGGTCCTGACCGATTTCTGGTGGAACCTGACCCCGCTCCTCCTCGTCTTCGCCACGCTCTTCTGCCTCAACATCGTCAGCAACCGGGTGAGGATCGAGCGCGATGCGATAAAAATCTGATTCCCTGTGCCGAGCCTTGGCCTCCCGAAGGCTCGGTGGTAGTTTTAAGCAGTCAGCCGCGTTGAGAAAAAACTGAGCCACCCTCGCCTGGAAGGAGAGCGGTTCGTGCGGTGTCCCCTGAAGGGGACTGACCATGGGACACGGATCTCCAGGGATTCACCTTGGACACCCACAATGCAACCCCAAATGCCAGATCAACGGCAGTACATTAAAGTTAGGAAAGGGTCAAAGTAGCATCGTTTCCCGCCGCTTGCTTACGCGCGGCTCTGTTTTGGCACGCTCCACAGAGCCGCGACCGTGAGGGAGCGGTGGGAGGGGTCCCTCATTAATCACTCTGGCTCGTCAACTGCGACGACTTCGCCGCCCTATTCTTCGCCTGAAGGCGAGGGATTTCGACCATCCCCGATGGGGATATTAAGACAGGAGGAGAATCCGATTTTCGATCTCGTCCGCGACACAAGATCCGTCAAGTCGAGGGCCTGGAGCCTGGCGGCAGGGGTCTGCATCCACATCACTGTGCTCGGAATCCTCGTGGTGGTCGCGCAGGTGGCGGCGGCCCGCTCCTCCTCCCGGCGCCTGATGGCCGAGCTGCAGCGCGGGATGGCAAGCTACCGCATGGTGCTGCTGGCCCCCGCATTAACGCCTGCGCAGGCCAATACGGCGGATGCAACCAGGCCCCGCCGCGCAAAGCCGCGCATCAGCGCACCCAGGCCGCTGGCCGTCCCCGACCCGCGGCTGCTGCAGCGCCTGGATACACGCATCCAGGATTTCGTGCGCGATAACCCGGGAATGGAGAGCGTCATCACGCGCGAGATCGTCCGCGACGTCGACTCCGGAGCGCTCGATGCAAAAAAACTGCTCGAGGGCAGCCATCTCGAGGTCTCCTTCGATTTCGACGGCGCGGGAGGGATGGGCCCGCCCCGCGTCACCGCGTCCTCTCACGTCCCCTCCATGGATCACCTGGGGATCGAGACGGCGAAGCTGCTGGAAAAATACCGGCTGCTCGCTGCTTTCCGGGGCTGCGCGCGCATGTCGATTTCAATTAGCGTTGGAGATCAAATCACGGTGAAGCTGGAAGGAGCGGTGCCGGATCCCGCTGCACTGGAGGAGGTGAAAAGCACGGTCGAGAGCACGCTGGCTCTCCTGGGTTTCGCCCTTACCGGAAGCTCGGCGGGGTTCATGCTTGAGGACGTCGCGGTCGAGGCGCAGGGCACTCGCATCGCCCTGGTCCGGGTCTACGACAAGCAGGCCCTGATCGACTATCTGATGAAGTATTACCAGGCCGAGGCCAATAAGTGAAAACGGGGTCAGGATCCGCAATTTCACGCCTGGCCCTAACGGACACTCTGCGCGTCGCGGAACCAGACGTTAAATTGGGGTGCCTGACCCCGAAGTTCAGAAAAATCTTCGACTACTTCTTCGGCGGAGCGACCGCGTCTTTGCAGGCTTTGGCAACCCGGAATTTCACAACGGTCTTCGCAGGAATCTTGATTGTGGCGCCGGTCTGCGGATTGCGGCCCATGCGCGCCTTGCGCTGAGACTTCACCAGCTTGCCGAGGCCGGGGATCACAAACGCTCCAGCCTTCTTCGTTTCCGCAACCGCCGTGGCAGCCAGAGTGTCCAGTATGGTGTTGGCCACTGCTTTTGTCACGCCACCCTTTTCCGCTATCAGCGAAACCAACGTGCCTTTCGTCATCACTTTTCCAGCCATAACAAACTCCCCTCCCAATGAATGTTTTTGAACTCTCCGAACACGTAGAAGCTAACAAAGACACTCTCATTTTGCGGATATTCTGCGAAAAAGCAATGACGAATTTCGTTTTGATGCGATAAATCGCGGGTCCGGGGCCAATGGGCGTGATGCAGTCACAACAGGGATGCAAGACTTTTCTGCTCGATCTCGTCACGCCGTTCCCTCGCTCGCGACCCGGTCCGTCGCCGCAGTCCGGCGGCGCATTAGGGAAGCTTCTTGCTCCATCGAGTGAGGATCAGGTTTTCTTCATCCCACACATTGCGGGAAGGTTCGTGTCTCTCGCTCAGAACCCAGCCGGCATTCAGGCGATATTCGACATCGCGCTCCCAGTAGCTGCGGAAGCGCGCATAATCCGGGCCGCCCGGCGAGGCCGGAGGCCTCGGTGTCTCGGGGGCCTGCGCTCGCGCCAGGTTGCTCCAGCGCGCCTGGCTCACGAACCAGATGGCGCCGCCGCGTTCGAGCGCCAGGCGCAGCTCGCGCGCAACGCCGCTTTCGGGGCGCCGGCCGAGCATCGCCTGTTTGAGCAGGTCGTAGCGCATCATGGGCTGACGATCGAGATCGGGGACGGTGATCCACGGGCACGGCCCCCGGTAGTAGCGCTGGAAGCTGGTGTTGAGAAACCAGGGCGAGACCACGATCAGGTCCTGCGGCGCTGCGCGCCCGGCGAGCAGGCCGGCCACCCGGTCGACGTTGCTGTGGCGCATGCTCATCCAGGACCAGGACGGCCAGGCTGTGAGCGCCAGCGCCGCAATTACCGCCAGCGCGCCCAAAGGGGGTCGCGACCGTTCGAACGCAGCCTCGATAGCGAAGGCGGCGAAAGCGGCCGGCGGCAGGAAATAGCGCGGAAACGGAGGCACTCCGGCCAGCTCGACGAAAAGAATCTGCACCAGCGCCGCGAGCACGAACACCGACAGCAGGTAGCAGAAGACGGGAGCGCGCCGGGGTGAGTCACTTGCTCCGGTCCGTATCGCCCGGGCGACGCTCCGGACGGCGAGAGCGAGGAAGCCAAGCCAGAGCGCGGGAACGAGTCCTGAATGGGACTGCGCGATTCCTTTAATGAACTGCAGCCAGTCGACCCGATAATGGAGGATCACCGCCCACTCGCGGGCCCGCTGCAGCGTTCCGGCATAGATCAGCAGCGACAATGCGGCGCAGATGCCGGGAATAAAAAAGCGCAGGGAGCGCCATTTCTCGCCGCGCGACGCGGAGACGCCGGCCGCACAGAGGCAGAACACGCCGACCCACAATGCGTTGGTGTAGATCGTCTGGACGCACAGGACGGAGCCGAGGGTAGCCAGCGCCAGCGTAAGGAACGAAGGCCGCGCCAGGCATGCACCCATGAACCCATAGGTCCAGAGGAGCAGGAGCAGGCCCAGGCCGTACGGCCGGATGCTGTCTCCCTCCGAAATCCAGACGGAGTTGGCTGCAAGCAGAACGAGCACGACAACCGGCCGCCTGTTCCCCAGAAGCCGCGCCACAAAGTAGACCGAGGCGAGGAGCGCCAGTCCGACCAGGAGGCCGAAGACCCGCAGGCCTTCATCGCCCGCCCTCCACGAACTGCCCGACCAGAGGCGAAGCGCCGACGGGTACAAAGCCGGGAAGGAATCGTAATCGAGCGAGCGCCAGAGCGAAGACCAGGAAGGCAGGCGCGCCTGCTGGATGCTGTTCGCCTCGTCGCGCCAGAGCGCGCCCGCCGAGAAGAATCCCAGCCCGTGGAGGATCACGGCCCACAGGAGCAAAAGCAGAACGAGCGCGCCCTGGATTCGACCGGCGGTTTCTATTCGCATATTGCGTCACGGAACACGGATCTGCCGGGATTCACCATGGAGAACCTCGATGCCATCCAAAATGCCAGAACACTCGCGAGACATTGAAATTTAGAAAAGATGGAAGCAGCATCGTTTCCCGCCGCTTGCTGACGCGCGCGGCTCTGTTTTGGCATGCGCCACAGAGCCACGACCATGAGGGAGCGGTGGAAAAGATCCCTCATGAATTATTTCGGCTCCTCGACGGCGTTGACTTCGCCGCCCTCTTCTTCGCCCGAAGGAGAGGGGTTTCGACCAGCCCCGAGGGGGACACTAGCGGCGCCGCATCACGCAGGCGATCGCCGGGCAGAAATCCCGCCACCTGTGAGTAACGGCATGAATATAGATTCCACCCGGCAGGAGGTAGCGCAGGATTCCCCACCAGTCCATCAGCTGCAAACGAGGGTCGGCCAACAGCCAGAACTTGCGGGAGCTCCTGTGAATGTGCGTGGGATCCTTATCCAGAACGCGGATCACCGGCCCGGCCAGGCCGTCATAAACCGGCACCACAAAGACCAAGCCCGCACCGGGCCTCAGGTGCCCCACGATCCAGTCGAACATGTCCGAAACGCCGGCGACATGCTCGAGGACGTCGAAGGCCGTGATGACGTCGAAGTAGCCCTCGAACGGATAGGCCTCCGGAGTGGAGATCCCGAATTCAATTTCCGGCGCCCGTTTTGACGCGCACCCGATGGCATAGTCGCTTGCATCCATGCCGCAGCGCTGCCAGTGCAGGGGCAGCGACGAGAGGAAGTGGCCGAAGGCGCAGCCGATGTCCAGTACCCTGGGGCGCTCGACCCCTGCCACGACCAGTTCCACCAGTTGTCGATAGAAGGCCAGCTTGCGCGCGGGATTTTGCCGCTCATAGTTCCGGTATTGGGTTTTGTAATAGGCGCGATCGAAAGACACCGGAGACGATGCGCGATCCGCTGCCTTATTGCTCATCTAGGACTCCAACCGGCGCTTGATGAGGAGCATCAGCGTCCGAATAATCGTGCGCCCCACCTTCATCTTGCTCTTGCCCCTCTTGAGGTCGTAGCGCAGCACCAGCGGCACCTCGCAGAACCTCAGGTTCATCCTGCGCAGTTTGAGAAGAATATCCACCATGCACTGGAAACCCTCCTCGTTGATGAACTCCTGCCGGTAGCGGCTCACCGCCGCCTTCAGCGCGGACGCTCGGTAGGCCCGGTACCCGCAGGTGAAATCGCGCACGCCGGGGATGGGAAATACGATCCGGAACAGCAGAGACCCGGCATAACTCAGGAAGCGGCGGAACGGCGGAACGCCGATAACCTGCGCGCCGTCGCGGTAGCGCGACGCGACGATCACATCCATGCCCGCGTCGATCCGCGCCAGCATCAGCGCGATCGCCGCCGGCGTGTGCGTATCATCGGCATCCATGGTCACGATGACGTCATCGCCGCCTGACGCATCGACCGCACCGAGCAACCCGCTGCGAATGGCGGCGCCCAGACCGAGATTCGACCGGTGCTCGATGAGGGTTGCGGGCAGCGGGCCGGAATGCGCGCGCACGACATCGCCTGTGGCGTCGCTGCTGCCGTCGTTGACCACGATCGCATGGAGCGCGATACCGGACTCCCCGGCAGCCCGCTCCAGGGATTTCAGAACCGAGCCGATATTTGCGGCTTCGTTGAACGCGGGAAGCACGACCCACACGGTGCGTTTCCGGGCAGAGCGGTCGGGATTCATCACGATGGCGTCACCCTGTCATCTGTTTCTCTTTAGTGAAGTGCGTCTCAAATCCTTAACCGCTCCCTCACGGTCGCGGCTCTGTAACCCATGGATTCAACAGAGCCGCGCGCGTGAGCAAGCGGCGGAATATGCGCCGGGATTTGCGACGCACCACCCTT
>Ga0315273_10009996_pt1 | contig 12067 bp, 14 predicted proteins | sample YL17G02_0_MG_FD_205753 | JGI IMG/M metagenome (GOLD analysis project Ga0315273, IMG submission 205753) | Sediment microbial communities from Yellowstone Lake, YNP, Wyoming, USA - YL17G02_0 | ecosystem: Environmental > Aquatic > Freshwater > Lake > Sediment | place: USA: Wyoming | collected... | reverse complement strand
TAATATACTCAACAACATCAACGCGACGATCAATGATGGAAACTACGTATACGCCCTTCAACTGATCCAGAACTACTACCAGTTCGATCAGGTGAAGCTCATTTCTCTGCTGTTTAGTAATCTGAACTCCACTGGACAGGCAGCTGATGCGTATGTGAGGTTAAGTACAAGATATACTGCCTTAGACGCCAATTATAAACAGCTGGGGACCGACTTCTACACGTTGCTATCGGTGAATCAGGTTCAGGCCGAGAACATATCCCAGCTTGAAAAGGATCTGGCGAGTAGTAAGGAGAACTACCTCATTTTGAGCATCACGGGGATCCTGCTGATGTTCGCCGTCGGCTTCATCGTCGGGCGTAGGCCCAGGTTTTTCTAGTTTTTCTTTTGCCTGTTTCATTCCCCCAATAAACGCTTTAAGCCTTCTTTGTGGTAGTCTGGTTGATTGCTCATGAAGCCTGAAGAGGTCGGAAGGATCGCGGTCCTGGGGGCCGGCGTCATGGGGCATGGAATCGCCCAGATCGCCGCCCAGGCGGGTATCAGCGTTACTATCAGAGATGTGGAGCAGAGGTTCCTCGACGGGGCCAAGGCCGGGATAGAGAAGAACCTCGCGCGCCTTGTGGAGAGGGGGCGCCTCAAGCAGGAGGACACCCCGCTCATCCTGGGGCGGGTAAGCATGATGCTGAGTCTCCCGGATGCCGTGAGGGACGCCGACGTAGTCGTGGAGGCCGTGCCCGAGCGGATGGAGGTCAAGCACGAGGTCTGGGGTGAGGTCTCCAAGCACGTGAGGGCGGGCGCCGTATTGGCGACGAATACGAGCAGCCTGAGCATCACGAAGATGGCGATGGTCGTCTCAGATCCGGGGCGCTTCGTGGGGATGCACTTCTTCAACCCGCCCACGATACTGAAGCTCGTCGAGATCATCCCGGGTGAGGAGACGAGGCCCGAGACGATCGCGGTGGTGAAGGGGCTCGCGGAGAGGCTCGGGAAGACGCCTGTCGTCGTGGGGCGGGATGCGCCGGGATTCATCGTGAACAGGGTCCTGATAACCTACCTGAATGAGGCGGCGAAGCTCCTACAGCATGGCTATACTAAGGAGCAGGTCGACGCCGCGATGCAGTACAAGGCGGGGATGCCGATGGGTCCCTTCATGCTCACCGACCTCATCGGGTTGGACATAACCTACAACATCCTCAGGGTCTTCGAGGATAACCTCGGGGCCGCCTACAGGGTGGCTGAGCCGATACGGAGGCTGTTCGAGGAGAAGAAGCTGGGTAAGAAGACCGGTGAGGGCTTCTACACCTATGGGAAGCCTGAGGTGAGGGAGGAGCAGGCGAAGGGATTCGACCCCGCCCTTCTGCTGAGACCCTTCGTGGCTGAGGCGGAGAGGCTCGTCGCCGAGGGGATCGCCGACCCCATCTCCGTGGACATCGCCATGAAGCTGGGCGCCAATCTCCCCATCGGGCCGTTCGAGCTCAAGGCCCGCCTCGAAGCCGGTGTGGGCCTGGAGGAGAAGCCTGTCCTCACCGAGGCGAAGAACGGCGTCCTCAAGATAACAATTAACCGCGCCTCGAAGCTCAACTCCATCACCACCGAGATGCTCAACACGATCGCGGACGCCGTCGAGAAGGCCGACTCGGACAAGTCTGTGAGGTGCATCGTCATAACCGGCGCGGGGGACCGTGCGTTCTCGGCGGGGGCGGACATCGACGAGTTCAGCAAACTCACGCCCGCCCAGGCCCTCGACTACACGAGGGCGGGGAAGGGGGCGATGAAGAGGATCAAGGCGGCGAAGAAGCCCGTCGTGGCCGCCATAAACGGCTTCGCCCTCGGCGGTGGCTGCGAACTCGCCTCGTGGTGTGACTTCAGGGCCGCGATTGACAAGGCGAAGCTCGGGCAGCCCGAGGCGAACCTCGGCGTCATACCCGGGTGGGGCGGCACGAAGATCCTCACCAAACTCATGGGGAAGCAGCGCGCCAAGCTCCTCATAGCCACTGGTGAGACCATAACCGCCGAGGAGGCGAGGCAGATCGGCCTCGTTGACAAGGTCTACCCCTCGGCCGAGTTCAGCGCCAAGGTCGACGAGTTCGTCTCCAAGCTCGTGGCGGCGTCACCGACAGTCATAGGCGCCGTGAAGAAGCTGACGAACCCCAACGTGAAGGATGAGGACCTCGAGGCCGAGTCATTGGAGTTCTCCAAGCTCTTCGAGACGAGGGACTTTAGGGAGGGCGTGTCCGCCTTCAAGGAGAAGCGGAAGCCCGTCTTCACCGGAGAGTAGCCGTCTAGGGCGTCTTGAAGGAGAGGATGGCCCTCTCCCCCTCCTTGACGACCGTGAATATGACGCGTGTTCCTATTGTGATCTTCTCTGGGTTACCCACGGCCATCAGCCCCGATATCGAGGGGCCCTCGTCGAGCCTTATGATGCCTACGGCGTAGGGGCCGCGTCCCTTGAATGCGGTGGAGGGCACCCTGTTCAGGGTCACCGCCTCGACGACGCCTCCCCCCTTGAACTCGTGCCACTCCTGTTGCTGGGAGCCGCACTTGGAGCATATCTGCCTCGGGGGGATGTGCAGCTCGCCGCAGCTCTTGCACCTGTTCCCCATGAGCTTTCCCTGGGCCACGAATCCGTTGAATGCCTTGGTGGTGAACTCGCTCAACTCATCCCCTCCTGAATACTTGGACCGTTACGCTTGCGCCCGCCGCGCCCACGTTGTGGGCTAGCCCAGTCTCGGCGCCCTGGACCTGGTGTTTCCCGGCTTGGCCGCGTAGCTGTTTGAAAATCTCGTACGCCATGGCGGCGCCCGTGGCGCCTACGGGGTGGCCCTTCGCCTTGAGGCCGCCATCGGGGTTTATCGGGATCTCACCGTTGAGGGCGGTCCTGCCCTCCTCGGCGGCTCTGCCCCCCTGCCCCTTCGGGAAGAAGCCGAGGTCCTCGGTCGCGACGACCTCTGCGATGGTGAAGCAGTCGTGGACGTCAGCCACCTGGATGTCCTTGGGTGTTGCCCCCGCCATCTTGTAGGCGTCCTCGGATGCCTTGACGGCTGCGCGGAGCGTGGTGAAGTCGGGGCGGCTGTGGAGGGCGATGGTGTCGCTTGCCTGTCCCATGCCCGCGATCTTGACGGGGGTGTCCGTGTATCGCCGGGCGACCTCGTCGGCGGCGAGGATCACGGCAGCCGCGCCGTCGGAGACGGGGCAGCAGTCGAAGAGCCTCAGGGGGGAGGCTATGGTCGGGTTGAAGTCGGACCAGAGGAACTCCATCTCATCCTTGAAGGTTCTGCCGTCCCTCTCCCCGAGCTTCTGGGCGATCGACGCTATCTCCGACTGGAACTGCGCCTTTGGGTTGAGTGCACCGTTCCTGTGGTTCTTGATGGTCACCGCGGCGAGTTGGTCCCACCCGGTTCCATATTTGTTGAAGTATGCAGAGGCTATGGCGGCGTAGATGGCGGGGAAGGTGAAGCCGACGGATGTCTCATATGATGAGTCGGCGGCGAGGGCGAGGGCATCCGTCACCTGATCGGTGGTGAGCCTGCTCATCTTCTCGACGCCGCCCACGATGACGGCGTCGGTCATCCCCGACGCGATGGCCATGACGCCGAGGTTGAGGGCCGCCCCGGAACTCGCGCAGGCATCCTCTATCCTGTAGGCGGGGACGGGGTTTACGCCGAGCCAATCAGCCATCACGGCCGCCGTGTGACCCTGCCCCTCGAAGACGTCGCTCGTGAAGTTCCCTACGAACAGGGCGCCCGCGTCCCTGAACCTGAAGCCGTTATCCACGGAGCCCGCCGCATCGAGGGCGGCCTCGACGAAGAGCTCCCTCCCAGTCTTATCGGCGTGAAGCTTGTTGTGAAACCTAGTCATCCCCGCCCCCACCATCGAGACGCCCCTGTGGAGAACCAAGCACCACACCCAGATGCAACCTAGCCAGCGACGGGGTTAAGAATTGCGTCGAATGTTGACTCGACACTAGACGAACAGGGCTCATATTTATCGTGACCCGACGATGTATAGAATAATGGCGAGACGCCTTTATTCCTAGAAAACGTTAAATTATTTTCAGTGAAACATCCATTCGGGTGTATCAATGAGCATAGCTTTTGTCCTAATCAACACCGACCTCGGTGAGGGTACCGACGTCAGCAAGGCTCTGAAGGAGATACCTGAGGTCAAGGAGGTCTACGGCGTCTATGGCGTCTACGACTTCGTCGTCCGTCTTGAGGCTCCCACGATGCAGGAGATCAAGGACGTAATAACTAGCAAGATCAGGCGCCTCAACCACGTCAGGTCGACGCTTACGATGGTAGTCCTCGAGTAGCCCCCTTTTTGTGGGTTCCCTACTTCTCGGATTCTAGCCTGTAGTGGACTATCTGTTTGACGCCGTCTCTGAGTCTCCACTTGGGTTTGAACCCCAGGACTCTCTCTATCCTTGACGTGTCGTAGCTGAACTCCTTTGTCTCGCCTCGGCGGGGTGGGGCGTGGGTGATGGAGACGCGCTTGTTCGTCGCCTCCTCGACTTCCCGTGAGACGATGCCAGCTATCTCGTTGACCGTGGTCGTCTCGCTACCTATGTTGAGCGTCTCGCGCTCTATGCCCTCAGTCACGACGCTGAGGATGATGGCACGCGTTATGTCTTCGACGTGTACGAAGTCCCGGGTGCTCGTCCCGTCGCCGTAGATGGGTAGGGTCTTACCCTCGACGCCGAGGGTGACGAACTTGGGGATGACGCCGACCCAGTTCGTGTATAGGCCGACGCCGTAGACGTTCCCGAATCGGAGGTTGACCGTCTCCAGGCCGTGGTTCAGGTTGTGTGACTCGATCAGCTTCTCGCCGGTGAGTTTGGTTACGCCGTAGAGGTTCAGTGGGTGGGTGGCGTGGTTCTCGGTCACCGGCATCGTTGCGGGGACGCCGTAGACTGCTGCGCTGCTGCAGAAGACGACTCTCCCTACGCCGTTTCTCAAGGCTGCCTCGAGGACCTGGTGTGTGCCGTAGATGTTGACGGATATGGCCTCCTCGGGTTTCTCGTTGCATGTGTCTAGGTCGGATAGGGCGGCGGCGTGGACCAAGGCGTCTGCGCCCTTGAATGCCTTATCGAGATCGCTGGGGTTCCTGATGTCTCCCTCGACGATCTCAAGCTTCCCGACCTTCAGTCCCTTTATGTGTCTGTAATCCCCGGCGGACTGGTTGTCTATTGTAGCTACGCTGTGGCCGTCCCCTAGGAGGTTCTTGACGAGGGTGGAGCCTATGTAGCCCGCCCCGCCGGTGACTGCTACGCGCATCGCGGTTCAGCAGGTTATTGGGGCATCCGGTTAAAGGGGTTGCCTGTTCGCCTTTACCCTTATATCCCTCTCCCCATTCCTCGCATCATAGTGGTTGACATGGTCTATTGCCCCAAGTGTGGTAAGGAGTTCCCAGCTGACGCTGCATTCTGTGATAAGTGTGGTCAGAAGATGGATGAGCCCGTCAGCCCCTTCGAGGGGCGGTGGGGCCGTAGGTTCGAGAGGCGCATGGAGAGGCGTTTTGAGCGGCTCGATCGCGGCCCCGATTACCTCGACGGCGTGGGGTTCGGCGTCTTCCTCATCGGCGTGGCCTGGGTCCACCTCCAGTGCCCGTGGGTCTGGGAGGAGCTCACATTCTGGTTCCGTGGCTGGGTGAACGGCCCCACCGTGCTGCCCGTGATCCTTACCGAGCCGGTTTTCATATTCTTCACCATCATGGCGGTCTGGGGTCTAGTCGAGGGGGCCCTTAGGATGGTGTCGGGCCGCGTCATGAAGGGGCTCGGCAACGTCGTCGGGGCCCTCGGAGGCTTCGCCGTGGCCTACATGGTGAGGCTCTACGGGCAGGGGGCGATAAGCGGCGCGGACCTTCTCCCGGGCCTCATAATAATAATCGGCGCCAGCATAGTGCTCAGCGCCGTCGTCCACTCCTTCGCGTGGTCCTCCCCTCGAAGGGATTAAGAACGCGATGATGCACGGGTGAACTGTGCTCACCCAGCAGATACTCGGCCCTGTCTACCTCCTCGACTCACCCTACCACGGCTCTCAGGGCGTACTTGGGACGTACGTCGTGAAGGGCGGGGAGCCCATGCTGATTGACCCGGGGCCGACGAGCCAGGTGCCGGGGACCCTGGAGGGGCTGAGGGAGATTGGGATAAGGCAGCTCCGGTACGTGGGGCTCACCCATATCCACCTCGACCACGGCGGCGGAGCGTGGAGGATGATTGAGGCACACCCCGAGGCGGACGTCTACGCCCACCCTAAGGCGGTGGAGCACCTCGTCGACCCGAGCCGCCTCGCCGCATCGGCGAAGCGGTTCTTCGGCCCCGCCTACGAGAAGTACGGCGAGGTCCGCGGCATGAACCCCATGAAGATTCAGGAGTCGAAGGACGGCGAGGTCCTCGACCTGGAGGGGGCTACGTTGAAGGTGATCTGGACGCCGGGGCACGCGAGCCACGGGCAGAGCTTCTGGGAGCCCGACTACAGGATCATCATCCTCGGCGACTGCGGGGGTAGCTTCAGCAAGAGGAGCGGGAACATCTTCCCCATCACGCCGCCTCCCTTCAACCCCGAGAGGGCGCTTGAGACCCTCGACAGGCTCATCGCCCTCCGCCCCGAGATAGTCTGCTACAGCCACTTCGGCTACTCATACGACGCCGTGAAGAAGCTCACATTCTACAGGGGGGAGCTGCAGACGTGGGTAGAGGTCGTGGAGAGCGGCGTCAGGGAGGGGCTCGACCTGAACGGCGTCTGGGAGCTGCTCAAGGAGCAGGACCCCATACTCCGCCTCTCCCTCGACGGTGACGACGGCAGGCGCAGGACCGCCATCCCAAACATCATAGGCCTCGTCGAGTACACGAAGTGGAAGCTCAAAGAGGAAGCCGCCAAGTCTTCATAAGCACCCGCGTCCGATCCTTCAACGATCGAGTTGTATTCTGAGAGCCACTGCCACCTGGGTGACATGAGCCCCGGGCGCGCGCGGCGCGGGCATGCTCACCAGAGAGCCGTGCAACATTATGCGGGTGGCGGGTGTTCTGAACGTGGGGATGGGCAGCAAACCGAGCTGCGTTGACTGGGAGAAGGTCAGGTATTACTTAGACCTTGGCGAGAAGCTCAGGAACTAGAGCCCCCACCGCACGTGTAACCATACAATCACGGGTAACAATCAGGTGGAAGTGAGGATAAGGCTATTGAGAATTGGATTCACTTATCTGGGATTCGCGCGCTAAAGCCAGCGTAATACCCACACATATTAACCGTTACAGCGAAACAAGAAAGTGATATGAACAGACTACAGGGAAAAACCGCACTGATCACAGGAGCGGGTTCAGGTATTGGCAGAGCCACAGCCATCCTATTCGCAGCTGAGGGCGCCCACATCGCAGTAAACGACATCAGCGAAGAGGGAGGTCACGAAACTGTACAGCTGATTCAAGAAGCCAAGGGAGAAGCCACATTCTACAAGGCGAACGTGACAAAGTGGCCGGAGGTTAAAGCCATGGTCAGTCAAGTACTTGATCGCTACAATGGAATCGATATACTGCACAACAACGTGGGAGGATGGCAGAGGGAAAACAACGATACGGTCGTTAACGATTCCGAGGAGGAGTGGGACAGGCTCATCAACCTAAACCTACGTGGAGTGTTTCTCGTATCGAAAGAGGTTGTTCCAATTATGATTGAAAAGGGTGGTGGATCGATAATTAACACCATAACTACGAATGCCTACATGAACTATGTGGGGAGTCAAGCGTACGGTGCTGCGAAAGGGGCCGTGCGGGAATTGACGAGGTCGATGTGCCTCGAATATGCCAAATACAACATCAGGGTCAACGGACTGGTCCCAGGGGAGACTGTGACACCTCAGTGGACGGCATCAATCGAGAGTTCTCCAAACCCGGAGGAATCGAAGAACTTCCTTCTCAAGAAGATACCGATGGCGCGGTTTGCTAGACCAGAAGACATAGCCCTGGGGGCGCTCTTCCTCGCATCCAACGACTCAAGATATGTCAATGGTCACGTTCTCTTCGTCGATGGTGGATTGACCGCTGGATTTTACGGATAAGTGAAGGTAGGAACTTGAGGAGGTAGGGGAACAGTCAGCTAGCGTAGCTCTGTCCCTGTACGATGCGTGTGCGCATCGATATTCATTCGACTGCCTCCTATCCTGATGTGCCTAGGTTTTAAGAAGCTGAGGGAGCGCGCGCATTTAATGCGTTATATTTGATTATGTTGAAAAAAATAACACCATCAATAGCCTATCAGTGATTTAATGTCAGTCGTCATAGATATCCCAACCATCTCAGTGCTGGTGGCCTCCGCTAGCGTGATAGTGGGTGCGATCTATTACGTGTACGCGCAGGAGTTGATTCCTCTTTCAATCTGCTTTTACGTAAGATGAGGCTTATGCCAAAGTAAATTTAGGTTAAAATTTTTCGTGGATTAAAGGATTAGTAAAATGACTACTCGTGGATCATCTTGTGCGCGCCATATACCCCCTAAAAACATTTTTCTCGTTGATGTTAGCGTGCGCTTGACGAGATCATGTAGGACTTGAGGCGAATTTCTCCCAACTGACGATATCGTCTAGACTCTTCCTCTCCTTAGGCGCCGGTGTCTCATCAGGCACTCCTATAGGCATAACCGCGACGGGCCTTAGTTTATCGGGGACATCTAACAGCTTCCGAATCAGGTCCTCCCTACCAGTCTGCCCCATCCAACACGTTCCAAGACCAAGATTCGTAGCAGCTAACGCGATGTGTTCAAACGCAATTCCTAGGTCGTTACTACACCAATTTGGGGAAGCTTCCTGATCCGCCAAGCCGACTATCATTAGCGGTGCTTTCGCCGCCCACTCCGATTTAGCCAGCTGCTTTATAGTTTCCCTGTTCTCGACGACTATGAAGTGCCATGGCTGTTTGTTGCTGGCTGAGGGGGCGATTCGAGCCGCTTCAAGGATCTTTAATGTTTTTTCCCGTGGTACGGGGGCGTCCTTGTATCTGCGGATGCTTCTCCTCTTCAGCAGAACTTCTTCAAAATTCAATTCAATCTCCAAGATGAAAAATCGTAAGGGGAGGATATAAAGAGAGTATCACCCAATAGTGCTCGTGCGGATTTTATTTTTTAATCGCGCGTGGTATCAGGTGGAAGTGAGGATAAGGCTATGGCCCCAACCCCAAATCCTAGAATTCAATCTTCTTCTTGGCAAACAACCCCTCAATAAAATGCTCTAATCTCTTTTTAAGAGGCATGAAGATAATTATGATAATCGCTATAGAAGCGTAATGAGCATACCCCGATTCCTCTCCAAGCATTCCCCCCAGAGATGTGGCAACAAGGTGTTGTGAGTAATCGAAGATGAAAATAATTATCGCTGTTAACAGAGAATAAGATATTCCCTTTTTCACATACACCGAGATATCAAATAAGCGGTCTTTCAAAATCGCCAAACCAATTATTACTCCAAAAGAGTCAACTAGAAGTATACCTAGAGGCAATAAAAATGGAACATCAACGCCAAAAGTCGGAAGAACCTTCACATAAGCTATGCCTAAAACAATGAAGCTAGCTAGAATATATTCCATATGACGGCGAGTTATGGGAGAGGGCTCCGTTTTACGGGCTTGGAATAGAAGCCAGCAAGAAGACAAAATGGAAATATAGTATACTAGAATCCAAGTCCCATTTGGACTAAAGATTGTTATGGCATCCGCACGAGCCATGTTACCCCAACTATAATTATAGACGCCGGAATAAGTTCGGACAAAGCCTGTAATGTTTAGAATGACGCCTAAGAGACCGTAAAGGTAGAGGGCTATTGTAGATTTCTTTCGTGGCTGGTTTAGATAAGTCGTCGTAAAATGGTAGATGAGGGTCGGAAACATGCTAAATGGGATACTCATAATGTTTGGATAAAGTATTACCTCATCAGGGAAATCATTTCTAATCATCACAAGAAATATGCCTAAATCCCAACAGGCCGCGATGAATAGAATGAGTGCGAAGAGAATATGGTATTTTTTTCTCCCTCTCCATAGGATAACAGACGTCACTAGTATGTTAATGGCGAAGCCTAGGAGCGACGCGATAGATGTTACAATTACGACACTCGAAGGCACGTATTACAAATATTTTGTTACTTCTAATTAAATGATCGCGTGCCCAGCTACGTATACTCCTAGGGCTCCAGCGATGTAGCTAACCGACTGGAGCAGTGATAGATCAACCATTCAAATTACACCTGATGATGAGTCAAGTGGAAGTGAGGATAAGACTATGGAGGTTTCGGATTAACCTCTAAATCCTCGTCTTTCCTATCCTTGGATATTTAAAGGATTAAATACCTCAGAAGAAGAAAAGCGGGTTAATCCGAATTCTCTATGGCCCAAACCCAAAATTATACTATTTCTCAGTTATTCGTGATCCAGCTTCTATACGCGTTCAACCTTGAATATAGCAGGCCTTAACCCATCCGGACAAGATGCTATCATAACTCCCTTATCCTCATAGAACTCAAAGTCACCGTGAGACCTCAGCAGCATAATCCATGGGAAAAGGGTGTCCCAGGCAAATGAGCAGAACTTTTCAGGCATGTGAGGAGTCTTCTCTGCACCGAATATGTACTCCTGTCCAACCTTGAATTCGTCGCATGGTCCGCTATACTTGGCTTTGATCGGTGGGTCCTTGAAGACCTCATTCATGTTGAAGCACTTTATCACCGTGACTTTAACACTGCTCGGTCCATTCAAAACCAATTACACCTTAGTACAGATCAGTACAAGTAGGCATTTATGGTTATCGTTAAGTGAGAATAAGATATTCGTATTTCAAAATGCTTCACATAAGATGAGGCTTATACCAAAGTAACTTTGGGTTAAGATTTTTCGAGTAGCAATGAAGCGGAGAATAAGACTATTAAAAAATACCCGAAAATACACGTTCATCAACTAAAATTTAACTATAACCTAACATAATATGGAATGATAAAAATGGACTCGTTACTAATCATAGGCTCCGCGGGCAGCGTAGGCCACGACATGATGTACCAGATCGCCTCAATGCGAAGCGACATCAAGGTAATAGGAGCAGACGTAAACGAAGAGAAGGGTACCTACGAGATGGAGGAAGCCCTCCACACAGCCCACAACTTCGGCAACTACCCCGACATGAGCTTCCGAAAACTGAACCTATTCGACATCGACGCCACCACCGAAGCACTGAAGGATATTAGACCCAAGGTTATCTGCAACCTCGGCAGCCTAGGCAGCTGGTGGGTCACAAGACTCCTCCCCGACGATGTATACCACAAGATCGGCCCAGTGGGTCCCTGGATCCCAAACCACTTCACCCTCGCTTACAAGCTGATGCAGGCAGTAAAGAACTCCCAGATCAATACGCATGTTGTCAACGGCGCTTTCCCCGACCTAACCAACGTCATCCTCTCAAAGCTCGGCATGGCTCCAACCTGCGGAGGAGGTAACATGGACCTAGGTATAAGTAGAGTCCGCCGACTCGTCGCAAGAGAAATGAAGATACCGTTTAGAGACGTTTTCGTCTACGGTGTCGGCCACCACGGCACCTACTACACGGTCAGGATGGATGGGCCCATGTGGATTAAGATCATAGCCGATGGCGATGATGTTACCGACAAGTATCCTCATAAGAAGCTCGTAGAGATGTACCAGGGCTTTGGTTACGGGAAATCAATCCAGTCTCCGAGTGCGCTCGTGGACCAGTTTAGGACGAGCAGTAGTTTCCTCAAGCATTGCCTCGCCATCTACTATGACACTGGGGAGGTTTGTGCAAGCGTCGCGGGTCCTAATGGTCTACCCGGTGCTTACCCATGTAGGTTGAGTGAGAGGGGTGCTGAGTTGGTTTTACCCGGTATTAGTCTTGATGAGGCGGTTAAGATTAATGAGGAGGGTGGTCGAATCGACGGGATCGAGAGTGTGAGGCCGGATGGGACGGTTGTCTTCTGTGAAGAGAATGTTGAGTATATGAAAGAGGTCGTCGGCTATGACTGTAAGGAGCTTGCTCCCTTCGATCAGGAGAGTCGCCAGAGGGAGCTTGAGGCGGGT
>Ga0315273_10009995_pt1 | contig 12068 bp, 8 predicted proteins | sample YL17G02_0_MG_FD_205753 | JGI IMG/M metagenome (GOLD analysis project Ga0315273, IMG submission 205753) | Sediment microbial communities from Yellowstone Lake, YNP, Wyoming, USA - YL17G02_0 | ecosystem: Environmental > Aquatic > Freshwater > Lake > Sediment | place: USA: Wyoming | collected... | reverse complement strand
CTCTCGGTCGCGCTCGCGATCGTGATCGCCTACCTCGTGCTCTCCATCAACGTCTATCTCGAGACCCACGTCTTCAAGGTCTTCCGCTACGGCTACGGAGTCACCGGACCGACGGAGGCGCGTCTCATCCTCCTCGGCCTGAATCTCATCGCGCTCGTCATCGGACCGCTGGGGTTCACTGTGCGCCGGGTGGACTTCACCGTCTTCGACATCGTCGGCGTGGCGGCGGCGCTCGGCATGATCGCGCTCCTCTTGACGCGCGCGGGGCGGAATCTGCGCGAGCTGGGGCGCCTCGAGCCGCCGGGCACGCCCCGTCACGACTGATCGTATCGGCGCCAGGGAGGAAATCGTGATCGCGGCATCCCCTCGGAGTTCCGGGCCGTCCAACGCGCTCGTCGCGCTCCGTCTTCTCGTCCTCCTCGCCGCGCTGGCCGCTCTTACGTGCGGATCGGTGGGTTGCCGGAAGAAACCGCCGGTGAAATCGATCGCGGACGAGAAGCTCTTCAGGAACATCGCGCTCACGCAGATCGCGGCCGACAGCGTCTTCAACATGCGCGACACGCTGAAGGTGGAGCGCGGCACCTGGAAGTCCCCGGAGAGCACGGCGGGATACGAGGCCTACCGCGACAGCGCCGTCTACCGCTTCATCGAGGAGCGGGAGGATCGCGGCGACCGAGGCGCGAGCGACAATCGCTACTACTACGACCCGAACGGAGCCCTCTTCTTCTACGAGGACCGAGGCGAAGAGAAGGAGCCGCGCGGCTCGCTCCCCCCGATGTCGCGGCTCGTGCAGCGGACGCTCATCTTCGCGCCCGACGGCCGACCGACCTGGGGACGCCGTCTCGTAGACGGCGCCGCCGCCGTGGTGCCCGACTCGCAGTCAGCGGCCATCGCCGAGCGGTCGCGCGGGCTTCTGGCCCATCTGAAGGGGATGACCCCGTGAAACGGCTGGGCGCCGCCCTGGCGATCGCGCTCCTCGTCGCCGGCTGCGCCGTCCGCGTCCCCCGAAACGTGGGCGTTTCGATTCCCGGACCCGCCGGAGGATTGGAGGGCTCCCTCTTCCTCCCCGACGGCACCGGCCCGCATCCGGCCATCGTCCTCATCCACACCGCGCGGGAGAATAGCCGCCTCGACTATAGTCAGGAGGCCCGCTACTTCGCGGCGCACGGCGTGGCCGCGCTCGCCTACGACAAGCGAGGCACCGGCGGATCGGCGGGCGATCTGGGCGCCTCCGACTTCGCGTTCCTGGCGCAAGACGCGGTGGCCGCGGCGCGCTTCCTCCGCGCACGCTCGGACATCGATTCCACCCGTGTCGGCTATTGGGGCATGGGGCAAGGGGGCTGGGTCGCCCCACTCGCGGCCGAACACGACACGGTCGCGGCCTTCGTGGTGCTTGTCTCGGCGCCGGTCGTGACGCCCCTGGAGCAGACGATGGTGCAGAGGACCGAGGAACTCGCGGCGAAGGGGCTCGACAAGGGAACCGCGGAAACGATCGCGCGGCTGAGGCGGCGGATCTGGGACTACTGGCTCTCGCCGCTCGGGTCCGGCACGGCCGTGAGCGACTCGCTCCACGACGCGTTCCGGACGGCGACGAAGCGACCCTGGTTCGCCGGCGCCGTGGTATCCCACGATCTTCCCGAATCGCTCATCGTGGATGAGGGGATGGGTTCCAAGGAGCATCCGGCGCGATGGTGGTTCAAGGACGACATGCCGACCTTCTGGTCGCTCCGGCACGATCCGGTCGGCGTCCTCATGCGCGTGCGGGCGCCCATCCTGGCCGTCTACGGTGACGAGGATCGAGTGGTGCCGGTGGTGGAGAGCGTCGTCAATTTCCAGGCGGCCTTGGGCCGGTCATACAATCGCCGCGGAGTCGTACGGACCTTCCGCGGCGCGGATCACGCGATGCTGGTGCGGCAGGGCGCGGGTCTCCTCACGAAGATCGAGCTCGCGCCTGGGTATCGCGACACGGTGACGGCCTGGCTGGACCGGACGATCCGCTAGGGGTTCTCGAGGTCGATCGACCAGACCCAGAGGTCGCCGGTCTTCTTCGCGTCTTCTCTAACCGTATTGACGGCATCCTTGAGCCGGCGATTCGCTTCTTCGTCGGTCATCGGCAGCGTCTGCACCTCCCCGATCCCACGCAGATTGCCCGGCGCCATCGGATCCTTCACCCCGTGCTGCCTAGGTCTAGCCACCGGACCCTCGGCCATCGCCTTCTCGAGGAATTCGATCGGCCGGCGCGATCCGATCGCAATGATCGATTCCTTCCCTCCCGCGCTGTCCACGATCCAATGCGTCACTCCGGTCTCTCTGTCACCCGGAAGCCGATGGGACATCCCTCCTGGCAAGGGATTCGCGGATGAGTGTTCCGGGAGCGGATAGAGCGTGAACACCTTTCCGGCCGCGTCCGTGTCGACAACGTAGACGTACATGGTGTCGGAGCCATTGACGAGCAACGAAAGGGCATCGCGCGGCCTGAGGCTGTCCCCGCGTCCGAGTGTCACGTCGTGTTCCCCCACCCGGCGCTGGAGGATTGCCGTGGCCGTGAGAGGCGCGGGCGCCACGGGCGCCACGGCCCGCATCGTCACCTGCGACGGAACGGGCGTGTGAACCGGCTTCGCCAGATACTCTCGCCCCACCAGCACTCCCGCGACCAGCGCGACGGACGCCATACTGCCGGCAACAGCCCACCGGACGCGACGTCGGATCACTTCCCGACGCGCCATCGCGCCGAGCGTCCTCGCCAGGTCGAGTTCCATCTCACCCGAGGTGGCGTACCTCTCGGCGGGATCCGGGTTCAGCGCGCGCTCCACCACCTGGATGAATTCCAGCGGGAGATCGGCGCGCCGGTCGCGGATCGACACGTGCCCGCCGCGGCTGTGCTCTTCGTTCAGCTCTCCGAGAGACGGGGCTTCGATCGGGAAGCGCTTCGTCACGAGTCGATAGAGCAGTACGCCCAGTTCGTAGATGTCGGTGGGCGGGCCCGCGACTTCTCCCCGGAGCTGCTCGGGGGCCATGTAGAGCGCCGTTCCCTGAACGCCCCCGGTCCATCGGGCGGCGCCCGACGCGGGCGACTCCGACACCGACCCGAAGTCCATCAGGACGATGCGGCCCCCCTCCTCGCGCATCACGTTCGTCGTCTTCACGTCGCGGTGGATGAGACCCGCGGCGTGCACGGCCGCGAGCGCACGGCAGAGATCGAGCCCGATGACGGCGGCCTCGCACGCGCTCAAGCGTCCCTGTTGCGTGATGACCTGCTCGAGCGAACAGCCCGCGATGTACTCCGTCCAGAGCCCGACGCGGCCGTCGTGCTCACCGGCGCCGTGAACCGTGACCACGTTCGGATGCCGCACGCGCGCGAGCCGGCGCGCCTCATCGAGGAAGCGCTGCACGAGCTGCGGGGAATCGGCGTAGTCGGGACGGAGGAGCTTCAGGGCGACCACGGAATTCAGGATCGGATCCATGGCGCGGTAGACCTCGCCGCCGGTCCCCTCGCCGATCTTCTCGAGGACATCGAGGCGGCTCCAGCGGAAGAGTGGCTTCTCCGCATAGACGGTCGCGGCCTCGGCCGTCTCTGAATCGGGTTCCGCCGTTGCCGTCCGTGTGCTGGCCTGCGACGGATCGACCGATTCATGGGCGCGCCGGATCCGTTCCAGAATCGAGAACTGCTCCATCGATTCCAGATGCTCCGGACGACGAGTCATTTCATGCACCCAATCCACCGTCGCGCCGTCGGCGACCGCGGTTGCGATTCGGCTAATCGTGTCGGCCATGACCCACCTCGTTCCCTCGGCTCACGCCCCGTGGGGCTTCTCGGGGCGCATCATCTTCCCCAGTCGGGCGATCGCGCGGGTCGTCATCATGCGCGCGGCGTCCACGGAGACCTGCGACATCGCGTCGGCGATCTGCTCGTAGGTGTAGCCCATCTCCACGCGCAGGATCACCGCCTCGCGCTGCTCCTCGGCGAGTTTGGCGAGGCACTCGTCGTACCGCTCGAGCGCCTCGTGCCCCACAGCCTCGTCGAGGGGCGACGGGCCCGCGGCGGCGTGATTCTCACCCAGCTCTTCCTGTTCCGGCCGGCGGCCCACTCGGCGCGCCTCGTCCCGGACCAGGTTCATCAGGATGTTCCGGAGGTAGGCCAGGAAGGCCCCCTCGTGCCTCGGATCGAACCCGTCTATATGGTCTAACGCTCGAAGCATGGCGACCTGAACAAGATCTTCGGTGTCGGTCAGGTCGCGCGCGCGCGCCGGGAGCCGCCCGTGGGCGAAACGGATGAGGGGTCGGTAGATACGGGAAAGGAGCCGTTCCTTCGCGGCGACGTCGCCGCCGCGAATGAGCGAGAGAAGGGTGGCCGTGGTTTCGAGGGGGGACTCGCCTTGGCCCATGTACGGCATGGTACGCCTAGTGGGCCGTGGGCGGCAAGATTGCCCGGTTGGGGGGTTCTTGCCGCCCCGAGGGCGGTGGGAGAGGCCAGCTCAGGCGCCTCCCACCCCTGGGGTCAGCAACCGCAGAGAGAGTTCACAACGACTTTGTCGGTTCGTGCTGCATCGGTGTACGCCTCGAATGTGACCGCTACGCCCATGACATCCAGAGTGGGAGCAGCGGTAACCGGGGCAGCGCTCGAATCAGAAGGAATTGGGGGGGGGGTCCCACTTTGGGCCGCCCTGGACTTCGGGGAACCCTTGGTGTTCTGGTGCTTCTTGTGGTCATTTTCGTCGGTATAGGTCTCATCCTCCAGTTCACCCCTCTCCCTCAACTGCTCATAGATTTGCTGTGCATATTCTTCGTCCTTGATCCACAGGGTGCCATTGAGCTTTCCATTTGCGTCACGCTCGGTCTTCCACTCAATCAGATTCGTGAGATCCTTCAGCTTCGTGGTTCCGCACCCCACAGCGGAAATGGCGGCGGCACCCGCCACAAACGCCGCCCCCGCGAGCGAAGCGTTTTGCAAGAATTCCCGGCGAGTCTTGTCTTCGGCCATGGCATGGCTCCTTTGGTTCGAGGGCACCTGTGAAACGCTTCATCACCTTCGACAACTGAACACGATGGGCACCGCACGACAGGTCATCCGGTCGCTACGTCTGAATCCACGGGCTCGGCATACTTCTTCATCGGACACTTCAACTCGGCGGGACTCCCGGACACGAATCCCCGCATCCACATCAACATCTTCTCTCCCTCCACCCGAATGGCGCCGTCCTCGAGGATCCGGCCGACCCGGTTGTTCGAATGGTTGAGCGCGACCGTGCACTTGTTGAGATCCCCGTTGGCCCGGATCACATAGGAACTGGGCCGGGCCGCGTAGCAGATCTTGTCCGATTCCGTGAGTTCCATGAGCCTCAACCCACGGGACCGCGCGTAGGAGCGCAACGGCTCGAGGGCCGCGTCTTTCTCGGCGACGTCGAACACCGCCAGGCCGTCGTCATTCGCTCCGCCGAGTCTTGCGAGTTCGCGTATGAACATCTCGAATCGGGAGTCCGATCCGAACGCCGCGGCGCAGAGATCGATGAACTGGGGAATGATGGCCGCGTTCTCGCGATCCACGTGCACTCGTATCGTGATCCTGAAATCTTGGTCCAGGGCGCTCAGGGCCAGGAGATTCCCCCAGATCTTGTCGAAGCTTCCCCGTCCCCCGGCCAGCACTCGTTTGCCGTCGTGCCATTCTCGCGGTCCGTCGAACGAGATCTGGTACCTCGACACGCCAAGCTCCAAGAGGCGTTCCGCCACGGGGAGGGTCAGGAGATAGCCGTTGGTGGTCGCGTCGGAGTCCACACAAAGCCGAGGATTCGCCTCCGCCAGGTCGCGGGCGTGCGTCATGACGTCCTCGATCACCCCGCGGGCCAGGAGCGGCTCACCACCAAACCACGACACATGGAGCGTCTCGAGCTCTGGCATCCTCCGGGAGAGGAGGTTCTTGATACCCTTCACGACTTCCGGCGCCATCTCCCTGTGCTGAAAATCCTCGTAGCAGTAAGTGCACCGGAAGTTGCAGGCTTCGGTCGGAAGCACGATCAGATGGAGACGCTTGTCCGATAGGCGAATGGATGTGGCCGACGATTGGCAGTCATCCGCTGGTTGCTTTCCCGACACTGACCCTCCCTCCACCATCGCTTCTCAGTCCCAGTCGCCGGTGGCGACGAACGCGCCCCAGAAGAACGGACTCGTGCTTCGTCCGTGGGCCCTCCGGCTTCGAAGCACCTCCAGCGTCGCGGCGCGAACGGCCTGCGCCGTCGCGGTGACTCCGGAAGCACGGTTCTTGTATAGCGCCGTCATCCACTCCCGCGCCGCCTCGTCCTGGACAGGCCACAGGCTGATCACGAGGGCGGAGACCCCCGCCGTATGGAACGCTCTGCGGAGGCCGAGCAACCCTTCGCCCTGGGTCGCCGTCGCGATCCCTGTATCGCAGGCGGAGAGAACCGCCCACTCAACGCCGCGGAGATCGAGAGAGGCCACCTCCTCGGCGGTTAGAATCCCGTCCTCCTCGTGGGGCGTGGCCTCGGCCCGGCGGTTCGCGGATGCCAAAGCCAGGCCCGACAAGAGAAGCGGGCTCGCTTGGTCAAACGCCGGACGAGGCCGCGGGCGAACAGCCGGTTCGAGCCCACCGATCCCACGGGAACTCGCGAGTTCTTGGAGACAGCGAGTCGGGTCGAGAAAGAAACCGTGCGTAGCGAGGTGGATCACTCGCTTCCCAGGAGCCAGACGCTTGAAGGCATCCTCCGTCGCTTGAGCCCCCGTCATCACGGTCACGTTCACCGTGTCGCCCCAGGCCCCGGCGATCTCTTCCACTTCCCGCCCCGATTCCGGAAGCGCTCTGAAGGTGGCGTCATAGAAGCCCTGGCAGTCGCCCTCCCCGCCTCTGGAGGCCGGGGCGCTCCTGCTCGCACTGCTCCCATTTGCGGATGCGCCGTCGAAATCGACGCCTCCAAGCGCCAGGAGGCCCGACCCGTGCGAGACACGGGCATGGGTCGCAGCAATGTCGGACTCCGATGTCGCGTAGTGCATGGCGAGGTCTCGTTCCACCAGATACGACTTGCCGCTGTCGGGAAGCGCTCCGAAGTTGACGCGCTGGAGCGATCCGTCCGGCACGATGAGGACCCCCTCGACGTCTCCCAGCGCACCCAGGACCGGATCCCAAATCGCCCGCCGAAGTGCTCGTCCCGCTGTGCGGGAGGCGGCCTCGGCCTTCGCCGCCACCGCCGCGTCTCCCGATGCGGCGGCCATCACCGCGCTGGCCCATCGCTGGACCAGCGCGTCGATCCTCGAGGCGTCGCCGATTGGGATGGCCGCCGGCACACCCGAGGCCCCGTTCACGAAAGCGACGTAGAAGCGACGCTTCGAATCGTCGGTGTAGGTCGCATACGCTGCGAGGCCCCAACCTGGCGGCACCGCGCCCAGGGCATCCGCGAGGCTCAGGCGCGAGGCCGACTCCGATGCCAGGCTCGCGTTCAGGAGCCCGAGGTTTCGCTCCGCTACCTCCACCTCGAGCCGCGCCGACCGAAGGCGTGCTTGATATCGTTCGATCCCGTCATCGCCGGGTCCTTTGACGAGAATATCCGCGAGCCGCTGCCGAGCGGCATGGAGCGCCCGCAGGGCCGACGTCGTGGATTCGTCCACGCTATCCCCCCAGGAGGCCCGGCTCCGCGATGCCATTTCATCGAGGACGAGCGTCCGCACCTGAGCCACTGCATCCCACGCCGCGCGCACGGAAGCCTCCGACCCGCCCGATCCACCCCGCTCGACCAGCGGCAGCAAGACGTCCAGACCGGTCCGGTTGCCGGCGTCCCTCCGCGCGGCGTAGGCCAACGCCTGGCGCTCGGAAACGCCTCCGGCGATGAGCCGAAGGTGATTCGCTCGAATTTGGGATGCACGGAGCGCCAATGCGAGCGCACCGAGCGTGTCTCCCTTCATGGCGTGGTAGTAACCGAGATCGGCGAGCGTCGGCGCCAGGTAGGGGTGCTGCGATCCCAAGGTGCCTTCCTGGATTTCGAGCGCCCGGCCGTCCCGCTCCAGCGCGAGGTCGACCGCGCCATCCGCGGCATCGACCCTGGCGAGCGCGCGAAGAGTCGATGCCAGATCGGGGTTCTTGGGGCCTCTTGCAGCCTCCTGGATCCGCATGGCCTCGAGCAGGGTGCGGCGCGCCAGATCGCGGCGACCCAGGGCGAAGTTCATCCGACCGGTCAGCATCATGTAGGTTGCGACTTCATTGTTGTCGGGACCGAGCACGACTCGTTGGAGCCGAACCGCCTCCTGGTAGAGCGAGAGAGCGCCGGCGGCATCACCTCGATCCTCGCGAATCCCGCCTAGGCTGTTGACGGTTCGGGCCACCATCGGATTTCGTCCGTCGGGAACGAGGCGGCGCATGACGGCGCGGGCCCGCTCGAGGTAGCGTCGCCCCTCGTCGTAGTCGCCCATCTCCACGAAGAGGGACCCCAGATTGTGGAGCACTGAAGCTGTCGAGAGATCATCGAGCCCGAGGGTTTCGAGCCGCAGGCGAAGGACCCGCTCGTAGAGGCTGGTCGCCTCCCGGTACGCACCGCGTACGTACTGGATGTTTGCGAGCATCTCGAGCCCGTACGTATGTTGGAGATCCTCGTCGGGGAGCAGGGAGTCCTGGATCGCGACAGCCCGTTCGACGAGAGCGCTGGCGCTGTCGTCATTGGCGGCGCTGAATTCAAGATTGCCAAGCCAGATTAGTGTCCATGCCACATCCCGGTGCCACCGCCCGAGTGATCGGATCCTGAGCTCGAGGGCGCGCTCGAGCGGCGGACGCCCCTCCTCGAGGCGGCCGTTCTGGACGTGCAGGCCACCGAGATTTTCGAGGCTGACCGCGAGCGACGAATCGGGTGCTGAAACGCTGTCCTTGATCGCCACGGCACGGAGGCAAACGCCCAGAGCCTCGGGCTCGTGGAGCTTCCCTCCCTTCCTTAGAACCTCGGAGAGGATGTCGAGAAGATCGGCCACTTCGGGAGAGTCGACACCATGCAAGCGCTCGGTCGTGGTGAGGAGTTCGCGAACGCGACGCTCGGCTTCGGGGTATCGGCCCGCCTTCATTTCGCCGCGGATGACGGCGGTACCATCGAGCTGGGCCGCGACGGGGAGGGGATGAAGGAGAACCGCCGCTCCGACCACGCCAACAACCACCCAAGGCAATAGCCGAGCCCAAGGCCGGCCAGGCCATGCGCGCGCGGGTGCTCGATGTAGACGTCGGGAATCCAAGGCTCCACCCCCACGGTGGACTGCGAGCCTTGAGGATCGGCCCAAGGGGAGTTGGACCGATTAGTGCGCTCCAAGATATAAGGAGACACCCTGAGGCCCATGCCTGTCAACTTGGCGGGCTTGTCGGCGGCGGTGCCAGTGGGAGAAGCGCCGAGCGCCCCCGCTACGACGTTTGGGGTATGGATTTTCCGTCGCAATAATTTCGGGCCGGTATATGCTGAGCGTCATGAAGTGGTTGCGGGGCCCCTTGACGGGATTGTGCGCCACGCTCTGCGTGGTCGGCCTGCTTTTCGGCGTGACCGCCACGTACTTCTCGCGCGTCCTCTTCAACCCGACGATGTTCTCCAATCGGGTCGCGGATTGTTTCTCCGACCCGCACGTATCGCGCGTGGTCGCGGGCCAGGCTACGGACCAGATCCTGGCCATGAACCGCGATCTGACTCCCTTCCGGCCCATCATCCTCGGCGCCGTCGAGCGGGCCGTCCAGTCCGCTCCATTCCGCGCCGTCGTCCGCCGCGCCGCGAGGAAGATTCATCCCGTCCTCATCACGCACGGGGAGAACCTCGCGCTGACGCTCCAGGACATCAACTCCATCGTCCGGACCCAACTGGCCATGTCTCCGCAGCTGGCCGCGAAACTCCCCCCGAAATCGCAGCTCGCTCTTGGCTCGGCCGAAGGCTGGCCGAACGGCCGCGTCCTGATGGAGGTGATTCGAGTCGGACATCGCCTGCAACGACAGGCGATCGGCTGGCTCGTGATCGGCTTGTTCACGGGGGTGGTCGGGCTTCGCCTGTCGCGCCGGAAGTTCAAGTATCTCCTGGGCCTCGGCCTCTGGCTTTCGGGCACGGCGCTCCTCGTGGCGGCGGTCGCGCGTTTCGGTGGCGCCGCGGTCGCCCCCATGATCGTGTCCCCCATCGGCTCCGAGCTCGCGCGGGGGTTGTGGGCCGTCTTCATCGGCCCGCTGGCCATCCGCATGCTGGTCATTGCCGGCGCCGGGTTCGTGCTCATCGCGGCGGCGACGTCGATCCTCGAGAGGATCGATCTGGCCGAATTCGCAAGGGCGGCGTGGGGCCGGGCTCGGGTCCGTCCACAGCACGCGGCGACGGCCATGCTGCGGGGTGGGCTCCTTCTCGTCGCGGGCGTCGCCGTCGTCTTCTACCCGAAGGTGGCGGTCCAGGTCGTGACGGTGGCCATGGGGAGCGCTCTCTTCCTCGTCGGGATCCAAGAGGTCCTCAACACGACGATTCGCCTCGCCGGAACCGACGAGGCCCATCACGCCGGGGCCGCGAAGCGAGGCGGCACATTCCTCCCCGTCGCCGTCACGGGCGTGCTGGTGCTACTCCTCGCAGGCGGAGCGCTCTGGCTCGCGCGCCGCGGCGAACCGACCGAAGTCGGGCCGGCCGCGATCCTCGCCTGCAACGGGTCCCCCCTGCTTTGCGACCGGCCGTTGAACGAGGTCGTCTTCCCCGCGACCCACAACTCGATGTCGGCCGCGGACATTCCGGCCTGGATGTTCCCAAATCAGGAGCGTTCGATTCGGCCCCAGCTCGAGGACGGAATCCGCGGCTTCCTGCTCGACGTCCACTACGGTGAGCGCGTGGGAGACAAGGTCCGCACGATCATGGAGAACGAAGAGAACGCGCGGAAGAAGTACGAAGCGGTGCTCGGCAAGGAAGGAATCGACGCGGCGCTCCGAATCCGCGACCGCATGGTCGGGAAGGCGGAGGGCGCGCCGGAAGTCTACATGGGGCACGGCTTCTGCGAACTCGGCTCTACCCGCTTCGTCGACGCGCTGACGGAGATGAAGGACTTCCTCGTCGAGAACCCGAACGAGGTCGTGATCATCATCATCCAGGACGAGGGCGTCACGCCGGCCGACGTCGCCAAGTGCTTCGCCGAGAGCGGCCTCGAGGACCTCGTCTATCGAGGGCCGGTCACGCCCCCGTGGCCCACGCTCCGCGAGATGGTGGAGCGGGACGAGCGCGTGCTGGTGTTCGCGGAGAACAATTCGGCGGGCGTCCCCTGGTATCACCAGGCCTTCGAAACGATCCAGGAGACCCCGTACGGATTCCACAAGCCCGAGGAGTTCTCGAACAAGCCGAATCGCGGCGGGACGTCCGGTTCCCTGCTCATGATGAATCACTGGATCGAGACGGCGCCGTCGTCGCTCCCGAGCAACGCGGCGATCGTGAACGCCTACGACCTGCTGCTCAAGCGGGCTCGCGACTGCCGGCGAGAGCGCGGCATGGCGACCAACCTGATCGCGGTCGACTTTTACCGGACCGGCGATCTCTTCAAGGTCGTGCGCAAGATGAACGGGATCCCGGAGGCTCTGGGGCCGGCAGCGCCCTGAGCCCGAATCCCTTCCCCCCCTTGATGCCCCGCTCGCTCGCACTCGGTCTGCTCGGCCTCCTCTCTCTCGCGGGCTGCGCACCTTCCGAGCAGGAGACTCAGTACCTCGCCCAGAAGGCCCTCCTTGCTCGACAGAACCAGGGAATACGCGAACTCATCGCCGAGGCCGAGCGCGGTTCGATGGTGCCGACCGATCGCTTCCTCCTCGGCATCGACGAGAAGCTCGTCGCGGAACTCCTCAGCGCCCAGCTCCCACTCGAGCGCCCACTCGGAAAGCGCTTCATTGTGCGGATCGATTCCGCCACGGTGCTGCTGCGCGATAAGTTCGGCGCCATCACCATCGATGGCACCGTCTACCGTCCCAAGACCCCCGATCGGAGAACGGCCCTGCGGGTCTATGGGGGGCTGGGCGCCGTGAGCATCGATTCCACGACCGACATGCTGAGCATCGCCATCGCCATCGACCACATCGAGCTCGTGCAGGCGGGAATTCTCGAGGA
>Ga0315273_10009994_pt1 | contig 12068 bp, 12 predicted proteins | sample YL17G02_0_MG_FD_205753 | JGI IMG/M metagenome (GOLD analysis project Ga0315273, IMG submission 205753) | Sediment microbial communities from Yellowstone Lake, YNP, Wyoming, USA - YL17G02_0 | ecosystem: Environmental > Aquatic > Freshwater > Lake > Sediment | place: USA: Wyoming | collected... | reverse complement strand
GGCCAACCCGACCGTCTGTTGCGTCGCCCGCCATAGTTCCGCAGGATCCATTTCCACAAGGCCCGGAGCAGGGTAATGGAGCTTTTGTGAAAGCATCGCCTGTCCGCGCACGCTGCCGTCGGTGCCGACAATCAGCGTGCGAACATTCGTGGTTCCCGCATCAATCGATAATACCGCCTCAGCCATAAAGCACCCCCGGATTCATAAAATGTTTCGGATCCAAAGCATCCTTAATCAACTTGAGCATCTGCATGCCCGATTCGCCAACCTCGGCGGGCAGCCAGTCGCGGCGGATACGTCCGATACCGTGATGGTGAGCAATTCCTCCTCCACCGGCCACCGTTTCCTCCATTGTCCTGCGCCAGCATTCCCGGTAGATGTCGGCCATTGTGTCGGGATTGCCGGGAATGGCTGCGAAGGTAAAGTACAGGTTGATGCCTGAGCGGTAGCAATGAGAACTGTGAGCGGAAGCCACCCGCAGGCTTTCGACCTTCCGGAGCGAGCGGATCACGTTGTGGTATATCGGGCCGATGCGGTTCCAGGTTGCGGCAATCTCTATGGTATCGGCGATGACACCCATTTTGATGAGATCTTCGAAGCTGGTGACATGGTTCCGCTCTCGGTACCAGTGTTCTACTGCCGCCGCCGGTGCAGCGGTACATCCCAGGTCGGAAGCGGCAGCGGCGCATGCTGCAAACTCAACATCGACGCGGGTAGCCGGTCCTTCATGGATGAACAGCAGCAAGGCATCGTTTCCGCGGGCATAATCACGGAAGAGTCGGGCGCATTCAGAAGCGTCATATTGCCGCATCACCGGCGGCGTCCATCCCGACTGGATGATATAGCGCTGAAGTGCGAACCCCTCTTCCATTGTCGGCGCGTAGTAGGCGCTCACGATCCGCTTTTCGGGTTTCCAGCGGAGCGTAAAGGTAACGGCGGTGATCACCCCCAGCGTCCCTTCGCTGCCGATAAATAGCTGCTTCAGGTCGGGGCCCGCCGATGCCCGCGGGGTCATCCGGGTCTCTATGACCTCTCCGTTGGGAAGGACTGCCTCCAGCCCCAGGACCATGTCCTCGATATTGCCGTAGCCGCTGGAGAACTGACCTGACGAACGCGTGGCCACCCAGCCTCCCACCGTGCTGAGATCGATGGATTGGGGATGATGGCCGATTGTGAGGCCATGCTTTTCCAGGGCGGCTTCCGCGTCGGCGCCGCGCACTCCGGCATCAAAGGTGACGATGAGGTTCTCAATGTCCAGATGCCGTATCCACTTCATGGAACTCATGTCCAGAAGAACTGTCTGCGGGTCGACCTTGACGCCGCCGCAGACTCCCGAGCCCAGTCCAAAGGGCACGAGGGGCGAGGAACTTTCGCGGCACAAATTAATGACGGCGACGACGTCCGCCGTCTCGGCAGGTCTGACGACGCAGGCAGGATTCGGGATGCTGCGTCCCTGCATTTCGTCAAGTTGGCTCAGCACCCAGTAATCACGCCGTCGTTCCCGGAGAGTAGGCACATCGGTGAAAACCTTTTCCGGTCCCAGCGCCTCCTGCAGCTTCGTGGCGACAGATCTATCCACGAGCGCACTCCTCTTCCTCTGTCCGCACGTTTCTCATCTCGCTCCTCCGGATTGCCTGACATGATCGGATCTGTCGCTCCCTCTCCTCTTCTGGCCACTCAAGGAGCTTTCCCATGTGATCCGCGGCGGTCTCCAGGGAAGCCATTCCTCCGTCTTCGTCAAAGCGGGCGCGGGCACTGCGCCTGACCCAGTAATCCTCAAGGGTCAGCGCACCCTCGGTCAGGACCGCCTGCCGCACTTCCACTGCAATTCCATTTCCCTTTGCAAAGATAGCCAATGCCTCGCTGCCGTAGAGGAGGGCTGCGCGTTCGGCTTCCTGCGGGGCAAGCCCGAGGCGCTCGATACGGGAGCAGAGGGTCTCAAAGGAACCGGAGAAGTCGCCTCCCGGCAGGGGGTCCACGGCTGTCTGCGCATCAATGTGCGCGTGGTTGAGCAGCTTTTCACAGCGATCGACGAGCTGTTCCGCCATGGCCCGGTACGCGGTAAGCTTGCCGCCTGCCACGGACAGGAGGCCCCGGGGGCCTTCCATGACCTCATCGCGACGTGAGATTTCAGAAGGCTTCTTCCCTTCTTCCCCCAGGAGCGGCCGCAAGCCGGACCACAGGGCGACGATATCCCGATCGGTAAAGGGCTCGACATCCAAATAGGACATCGCCGTATCGAGCAGGTAATCGATGTCATCATGCGTGATCTCCGGCCAGTATTCCGCTTGGGGATAGAAGGTATCGGTGGTGCCGAAATAAACATACTGCCCCCGGGGCACGACGAAGAGGCCGCGGCGGTCCGGTGCATACATGATAATCGTTCGCGTGATGGGAATACGATCGCGGGACATGACGATGTGGATTCCCTTGGTGAGCTGCAGCTTTCTTTTGGCGCCGCGATCCTCCATCAGGCGGACTTCATCCACCCAGGGTCCGGCGGCGTTGATGACGATGCGGGCACGCACCCGCGCCGTCCACTCATCGCCCGGCAGAGTGCTTTTCACGACCGCCCCCGTGACGCGGGATCCCTCCTTGATGATCTCACGCGTCGCGGCATAGGTTGCCGCGACCGCTCCCGCACCGAAGGCACTCCGCACGTTCGCCAGGGTCAGCCGGGCGTCGTCGGTCAGGTATTCCGGAAACACCACCGCGCCGGAAAAATCCGTCGCCCGCACCAGAGGCTCCTCCTGCTGCAGGCGCATCTTGCTCCAGACTACATGCCGCTCTCCCTTCTCCACATTGCCCAGTTTTTCGTAGGACCACATGTACGCCTTGAGAGCCTGAATCTGGACCTTGGTTTTTGCCGGTATCACCATGGGATTGGTCAAAGAAAGGTGCGGGGCGATACGGCGAAGCACTTTTCGCTCATTCGCTGCCTGACGGACGACCATCAGGTCGCCCTGCGCCATGTATCTGCTTCCGCCATGGATCAGCTTCGCCGAGCGGCTGGAGGTCCCTGCCCCGATATCCCCGGCATCGATCAGGGCGACGCGGAGTCCTCGCATCGCCGCATCTCTTGCTGCGCCGGAGCCGGTTATGCCCGCTCCGATAATGAGTAAATCGAATTGCTCGCCTTCAAGAGCCGAAAAAAGCGCCTGGCGATTTCTGAAATCCAAAGCGGTGTTGCCCATTGAATTGTCTGATTACCTTCCCCGTAGAAATTCCGAATCACCGCAAATAAATAATGATAAGGCATGGGTTTTTGACGGGGGGAGTGTAAGCTGCGGGGTATTGTGTGTCAAGGAAATATTGGCCGCATAATGTGGGGTGCGCGCCTTTCCGATAACCGTTGAAGGGGGGTATCATTGACGGCGCGCGGCGACGAGGGCGGCGATGTGCGCCGGCGTCGTCCCGCAGCAGCCCCCGATAATGTTCGCTCCTGCCTTCAGCAGGTCGGGAAAGAAGGAGGCCGTGGTCTCCGGCGTTTCGGGATAGGTGACCCGTTCGCCCTCCATCACGGGCAGGCCGGCATTGGCGTGGATCAGGATCGGCGTTTCCCGGTCCACGGCCCGGATCTCCCGCACGATTTCCACCATCCGCGCCATCCCGCTGCCGCAGTTGGCGCCGATGATCTTCGCCCCGGCCTCGACGGCGGCCCTTGCCATCTGCGCCGGCGAGACGCCCATGATCGTCCGGTATTCCCCCTTGGGGGTCTTGTCGAAGGTAAAAGTGCAGATGATCTCCAGTTCGGTATGGTCTTTGGCCGCCCGGATGGCGCACCGGGCTTCGGCCAGGTCCGTAAAGGTCTCGATGCAACAGGCGTCGGCGCCGCCTTTCTCCAGGGCCACGGCCTGTTCCCGGAATGCCTCGTAGAGGTCAGCTTCCGTCACCTCCCGGGTCAAAAGGAGCTTCCCCGTGGGTCCGATGGATCCCAATACGTGCCGGTCCGAACCTGCCGCCTCACGGGAAATGGCGGCCGCGGCTTCGTTCAGTTCCGCCACGCGTTTGTCCAGACCGTAAAAAGCCAGCTTGAATCGGCTGCCCCCGAAGCTGTTCGTCTCGATCATGTCCGCCCCGGCAGCGATATAAGCAGCGGCAACGGCAAGCACGGCCTCCCGTTTATCCATGTTCCAGCGCTCCAGACATTCCCCCGGCTGGAATCCCTGCTGCTGCAGCATTGTCCCCCAAGCCCCGTCGGAGATGAGAATCCGACCCTCCTTGACCTCACTGTGAATCTTGTTCATCCTCCGACCTCTCTTCGCTACCCTGATAATTGCATCCGTCTCATATTTAAGGACGGCCGCTGCGATCCATTCCTTGCGCTAACAGAATCCGAAGCCCAGGAGGATAGGGGAGACATCCTCGCCGGCCCCGTCGATCTCCGCCTGCAGGCGCTGGCGTAGCTGCTCCGGAAAGATATGCAGCCCCGATTCAAGAAAGATCATCGGTATTTCCGCACGTACCTTTTGCGCTGCCGCGCAGATTTCCTCGCGGATGGTGTTGCAGGCCAGCAGAAGCATTGACATCGGGAAGCCTCCTGAACTCAGCCGACGGGGTGGAAGCCCAGAGCGTCAATAAACCGGGATTGAAAGGCCGGGTGACCCGATAGTTCGACATGTTCCGTCCCGGCGGCAATGGCCGCCGCGCGGTCCCACTGCAGCCGCGAGATCAGGGTCAGCCAGGCGCCGAGCCCGGCGGCGTTGCCGGCGGCCCGGATCTTCTCCGGCGCTACGGAAGGCAGCAGGCCGATGCCGAGGACGCTTCCCGCCCTCAGCCGGCTGCCGAAGGCCCCGGCCAGGAGCACCTCGTCGAGATCGTCAGCGGACAGCCCCCATCGTTCCAGAAGGATCTCGATTCCGGCCCGGATGGCACCCTTGGCCAGTTGCAGGGCTCGCACATCTTCCTGGTACAGGGCGATCCCAGCCTCGTCGTCCGCCAGCAGAAAGGCACTCCCCTTCTTTTCTTCGTGCAGCCTGCGGCGCAGGGCCTCGGGTACATTCCCGGGACATGATGCGGGCCGGCAAATCCGTCCCCCACGATCGATAATGCCGATCCGGAGCAGTTCGGACGCAGCATCGACGAGTCCGGAGCCGCAAATTCCCCGAGGCATCCCGCCCCCTGCAACGGACAGCCGGACATCCTCCTCCATGCGCACGGCAACGATGGCCCCTGTTTCGGCCCTCATGCCGTGGCGGATGCCGGCGCCCTCGAAGGCGGGCCCGGCCGCCGTCGAACAGGCCACCAGACGCGGCCCCTGCGCGAGGACGATCTCGCCGTTCGTCCCGATGTCGATGAGCAGCCGGGTTTTCTCTGACCTGTCCATATCCGTCGCCAGGATAGCGGCCGTAATATCGGACCCCACGTAGCTCGCGATATTGGGCAGGACGAGGAGCCGCGCGGTATCAGCCGCCTTCAGGCGCAACCAGCGGGCCGGCACCGTCAGAGGGGAACGGAAGGCGGGGATGAAGGGGGCCTGGGCCAAGGCGGCGGGCGATATGCGCAGCAGCAGGTGGCTCATGACCGTGTTGCCTGCGGCGGTCAGCAGATAAAGCCGCCGGTCGGCGATCCCGTTTCGCGCCAGCAGGGCCTCGAGGATCTCGTTGATGGAGGCGACCACCTGATCCTGCAACTGCGCAAGTCCGTCACTATGCTCCAGGGCATAGGCAATCCTGGTCATGACATCGGCGCCGACGCTCGCCTGCCGGTTCGTCACGGCCAGGGAATCGAGCAACGTTCCCGTCCGGAGATCGGCCAGGTATCCGGCCACGGTGGTCGTGCCGACGTCCAGGGCGACTCCGAAGGCCTCGGCGGTCGTATCCCCGCCCTCGGCGGCAATCAGGCGGTCCGGAAAGGTGACCGCCGTCACCTTGAAGTCGTGTTTTCTCAGGAGCTCCGGCAAGGTTCCGATCACCCCCGGGGTCACGGCGACATCGCGAGGCAGGGACTGCCGGAGACGTTCCAGGTCCGGTGTCTGATCGTCCAAAGATGGAGGCTTCAGTTCCCGGTAAAGCTTCTCCACATGTGCAGCCGGAGGATGGCTGCCGCCCGGGGCGATGTCCTTTCCCGCCTCCGCAGACGGCCGTACCGCTGTGCCGGCATCCACAAAGAGAGTCACGTGATCCAGGGGACGCCGCTGGCAGGCCAGCACCTCATCCGCCTTTAAGCGCCCGGTCCGGCGATGGTCTTGCTCCCCCGGCGTGGCCGGGGTAACCGTCCCGGACACGATTTGCATCCGGCATTTTCCGCAGGTCCCCCGGCCGCCGCAGTCCTGCAGGAACAGGACGCCTGCCCGGACGGCCGCCTCCGCCAAGGTGGTCTCGGGGGTAACCTGAAGGGCTCTCCCGCCGGGGAGGAAGGTGACGGTGGGATGTTCCGGCTGCATGGTTATCTCCTTGCCAGAGGTTTTAGCGCCAAAGCGAGAAATTTGCCGCCGAGGTTGCTGTAAGGAAGCCGCCGGCCGGCATTGTCAATCCCTTAACCCTTTTCTACAAATTCCCGGCATAATTGCACGCCGATATTGGGATTGAGGCTCCAGACGTCCGCTCCCACATAGTCGCGCACGGCCGCAGTCGTCGGGCCGCCGCCGATGATGACGAACCGGTCTTTCCGCAGTCCCCTTTCCTCCAGAAGATCCACCGTCTTCTTCATGGAGCCGAAAGAAGCGGCTCGATCATGGCCACAACTTCCTTGAAAATCTCCGCCGACAGGATCAGCTCTGCCAGGAAATACTCGCCGCTGCTGTATCGTCCCCCCACGTCCTCCATGCCCAGACGGCATTGCTCGAGGATGGACAAAGGCGCCATACCGGAGTGGATCGCCTCTTCAACGAGCCCGTGGATATCGTCATATTTGAGATCGCCCAGCGCCCCGGCGATTTTCCCGGCGGGCAGAACGGCGCGGAGCGCCTTGGGTTGTTCGGCCACGGGTCCTTCGGGAACGCTCGTGCGAGAGGCCTTCCCCCGATAGTTCCGGCCCGTTTCCACCATGGCCCGGAGGTTCTCCGGCCTGACATCGATGGGGCACTCGCAGCCGGAGGTCAGCATAAACCCGCCGCCGGCGCCGACCTCGTCGATGAGGCGGCGGCAATAGGCCTCCACTTCTTCCGGCTTGCCCAGGGAAAGCAGGGCCGCCGGCACATCGCCGCTGATGCACATGTGCCCGTCGAGAATTTCCTTGGCCCGGAAAATGTCGGTCGTGCCGTCCAGATCGCAGACGCACTTTCCCCGCGGGAGCTGTTTCAGGTAGGGGAGGTTGATCCCCCAGTCCGTATCGAAATGGAACCAGGGAAGGATCCCCTCGTAGATCAACGCGTCCACGTAACGCTGGAGGAAGGGCCACTCGAACCGTTCGAAAACGTCCAGACGGTAATAAAAACCGGAGCCCCGCTCCAGGACGATGAAGGCCATCTTCCGGCCGCTGCGCTTGCAGACCTCGATGCCGTTGGCGACGAGATCGTCGCAGCAGGCCATCATGGCTGCTTCCACCTCGCCGGGAACCTGGTAGAGGTCCTTGGTGAACTCGGAGAGCGTCCGGCACAGGGAAAAGGCCATCAGGACGGAATCGATTGTCACACCGAGGAGTATCGGCACCCCCTGCTCCTCGCAGAGCTTCGCGCGCTGCATCATGGTTGCGCCAGGCCTCGCCCTGGGTGATCCCGCAGAGACGGGCTGCCGCCGTTACCAGAATGGGGAATACCGGCTGCCGGTCCACCGCTTCGAGGGCAATCGCCGCTTCAAAGCGTTCCAGCAAGCCCATCGTTTCCTGCACCATTTCCTGCCTCCTGCCTTTTTCAGGCAAATAATTTATCCCCGATCAAAAAGCGCACCACGTGTCTCGACATCGGGTTTCCCCGTCACTGTGTTGCCAGTCAAAGGGTCAAAGGCCAATATCGGGTCCGGTTTTCAGCTTCACCCGGTCATGCTTTCAGGAGCTGCTTCGCCAGTTTTACGGCCTCCGAGGCGTTGGGAGCATAACCGTCGGCGCCGATGTCGCGGGCGAATTTTGCATTCACCGGCGCCCCGCCGACCATGACCCGGACCTTTCCCCGGAGCCCCCGCTCTTCCAGCATCCCGATGATCTTCTTCATTTCCGGCATGGTCGTCGTCAGGAGGGCGGAAAGGGCGAGGATGTCGGGAGGGCCCGCCTCGACCTGCTTCAGGAATTCTTCGGCGGCCACATTGATGCCGAGATCGCGAACGCTAAAACCGACCCCGCCCAGCATGACGGCGACGAGGTTCTTGCCGATGTCGTGGAGATCGCCGGCGACGGTGCCGATGAATACCAGCCCCTGACGTGCCGCCGAGCCTTCCCGAAGATGGGGATCGAGAACAGCCAATCCCTCGTTCATGGCTCGAGCCGCAAGGAGCACCTCGGGAATGAAGATGTCCCCGCTTTGGAACTGTTCGCTGATGATGATCATGGCCGCGATCAGGCCCTCATCGAGGATCTCCTGCGCCTGGGTCCCACTTGCTAAAAGTTCTCGGATCCGGCCGGCCAGCACGTCTCCGTCCCCTGCGATCATGAGTTCCCGGAGGTCCGCAAATCTCTGTGCGCCGGCAGGGGGGACGGATGCAGCCGCAGCGGCTTTAAGATCTCCTTCGCTCAGAGGGCGGAAGGCCCCGGCCTCGAGGGGCAGGCGCCCTTGCAGGGCGATCCGCTCGCCGATCCGGCGGACCCGGTCGAAGACGGCATGGGGCGGGACGGAGTCGGCAATACCCAGAATCAGGCGATCTCCCGGAACAACGCTGCGGAAGAGGTCGTCCATATAGGCCTGGAATTCCTCATCGCTCGCGGATTCTTCAAGCAGCAGGCACTCGGGGATGCCCCCGAAGAGAACGAGCTTGTCCCGCCACCGCCGGTAGTACTCCCCGATGGTCACGCGGGTCATGGGATAAGGCGTAATGGCCTCGGCGATGTGAACGCCGGAATCCCGGATGAGATCCATCAAGCCGAAATTCTCTCCGTCCGTGTGGGTGGCCACAAGCTTGCCCCGGGCCCCGAGGCGCTCCCCGGCCTTGCGCAGCCAGGGTTGAATCTCTCTGGCAAAGAAGGGGGCGTAGGTGATGGTGTCGTCGTAGTTGGCCCCCCACAGGATCAGCTCGGCAGGAGATTCCTCGAGAACCTTCAGGACCTTCTCGAAGTAAACCGCGACACTGGCAGCCAGGTCCCGCATTTCGCGCTCATGATCCTTGTATTCATAAAAAAATCGGGTGTGACCGAGGAATTCCTTTTGGATGTGGTGCATGGGCGAAGCGGCGAGGGACGGTCCGCCGGCGGCAACGATGCCGTCCTCCCCGGTCTGGGCCTGATAGGCGAGAAATCCATCGTAATTGGGGAAGACCTCCAGGTTCTCAAAAATATACGCGACGACCCGGTAATCCTCGGGTTTCTGGATGATATGCGCCTGCGTCCAGCCAAGGGAGGCGCCGGCCCGTTTCATGGCCTCGGTGAGCCCTCCCGCCGTATACACCATCCCGAGGGGGGTGTGATATTCGATGATCTGCTGGCCGTCGGCATCCTTCAATTTGACTTCGATGTCGTTGGAAAACCGCCAGCGGTAAAGGGACTGCTGAAAGCTGAACAGGCCGATGGCCCGATGGAGAATATCCTCGGGACCGCGAATCATATTGACGAAGTCCGGCACCATCCGATAAAGCGCCCAGCCCTCGGCCCGGGCGATGTCGTCATGGCTCATGGTCCGGAAGGATTCGGGCAGCGTGCCGCCCAGGGCATTGGCCATCCACCATAGATCCAGACGGGGCACAAAGGGGATGACGTCCACCATCTCGCCCCGCATTACCTGCATAATTCTCTGCCGGTGTGTCGTCATAACGCCTGCTCCTTTCGGATTCGGATAGCGGAAAAGATTTTTGAGACGCGGCGAAGCCATTTTTCAATAAAGGTCTCACAGGATGTCCGGTCAAAGGCCTTTCGCCGTGTCATAGGCAAGCCAGATCGCATCGATGATCTTGCGGGGATCCCGGCAGTCGCCTACGGAATGGACCTCGCCCCCCATGCCCTCCAGGGCTTTCGCCAGCCGAATCTCCGGCTTCATGCCGACCGCGAGCACGATGGTGTCGGCCTTTATATGCGCCTGATACCGCCGGCGCTTGTTGACGATCACGGCGCCATCGTCGGTGATTCTCGCCAACTGCGCGTCCGTCAGCACGCTGACCCCGTTCTCGGCAAGCATCTTGAAAAGGTTCTGCCGGTTGGCCTCGAAAATATCGGTCAGGACGCTCTCCAGCATCTCCACGACCGTCACGCGCTTGCCCTGCTGGGCAAGATCACGACAGCGGCCTTCGTCTGTCTGATCAGCTCGGGCGCGGCGCCCGTTGTGATCAGGCCGGCGCCGCCTCTGGCGCGCTCGGCGTAATAGGCGATGCCCGCGGTGAGATCATGCCGGCCGACTCCACGAGCCCCCAGGTCAGCATGGGAGCCATCACGATTCGGTTTTTGATCTCGAGCCTGCCGATTTGCCCCGGCTCGAACAGTCTCGTCAGCGCATCCGGCATTGCTCCGCTCCTGGGAAATACGATCTCGACACGCGCCCCCCCTCTATCCTTTCAGCGCCGCCTCGAACATCTCCTTCGTGATCGCCATTCCCCCGAAACCCCAATTCCCGAAATCGACCTCTTCAATGATACACCAGGTGTGAGGCTGCAGTTTCTCCTTGGGTTGGGGACGGGCTTCGATTTCCGCTACGATCTCCGTTACCTTCAAGATCATTTCCTGCTTTTTCTCTTCCGACAGGCTCCCCTTCATGACTTTGATGTTGATGAGCGGCATGACAATTCCTCCTTTCTCTGATGGATCCAATTCCTTTTCCTGATTAACAAACGCCTCCTAAAGACCAAACCCCACAATATCGTCGCGTTGTTGCCGGGGCTTATAATCGGAACATCGCACCAGGGATAAACTTTCCGCCGGGCATTGTGAAACGCAGTTGCCGCACCCCATGCAGTAGTCCTGGTTGATCCTGGCGATGTCGTCTTGCATATCTATGGCAATCATCTGACAGAGATCGACACACTCTCCACAGCCGATACAGCTTTCCGGGTCGACAACCGCAACAAAGTTCGATGCGACGATGCGCTTCAGACCGCGATGCTTAATCATGGGGATTAAAATCTCACAACAGCAGCCGCAGCAGTTGCACAAAACGATATTATTGCCCAGAAAGTTGTTGATGTTATGCATAAGCCCGTATTTGCCGCATTTTTTCAAAAATTCGCGCAGTTCTTCCCGGGACAAACGCCTGCCGAACTTTCGATCCACAATAAAATCCGCGGCCTTTCCGAAATAAACACAAGCCTCCATGGGGACATCGTCAATTTTGCAGGGGTGACCTTCAAACTTGGTCTGCTGTCGACAGGTGCATGTCCCTATGGCAAAGGACTCTTCCTGTTTTATCATTTCCGAAATACGTTCCCAGGTGACGATTTCGGCATTGCTCGGCAGCTCCTCCTCCACGGCAAGCGTTCTCAATCCCGGCGTGCCCAATTTTTTATTGGCCAACTCGACGTCCTTGTACAACTCGTTTAACACGACGCCCAGTTCCTCGTGCATTTTCGCTATCAACTTTGCCCTCTTTCTGGCCTTATCCGTTTCCTCTCCTTTGAGGAATTGAAGCTCGAGAATTCCGGGGGCGAAGGGCGGCACTGCATATTCTTTTTCATTATTTTCCTTCTTTACGACAAAAATGGTCCCCTCATCGGCCATGGCTTCCAACATTTGCTCCAACTGGGCCTCATCACGATTCAGCAGGACGGCCAGGTTTTTTAACGTATGTGCTCCCAGGGGCATTTGCGCGGCCAATGCCGCCTGCTCCGCCGTGAACAGCTCCCGCAATAGATTTAACACCCCCCCGATCGGCGGCAGTTTAGCGGCGTTCTGATTCAACCGTGCGCACAATTTCAGGTAAACATCCTCATTCATGATATCCTCCTGTTAACGTTACAATATTCGATCCTTTTCCCATTTTTTTCGGGTATAAGTTATGCGGAACATCCTTTATGCACATGCGTCTTCATGACGGACTGCAGGCATTCGGTAATATTCTCTGG
>Ga0315273_10009993_pt1 | contig 12069 bp, 12 predicted proteins | sample YL17G02_0_MG_FD_205753 | JGI IMG/M metagenome (GOLD analysis project Ga0315273, IMG submission 205753) | Sediment microbial communities from Yellowstone Lake, YNP, Wyoming, USA - YL17G02_0 | ecosystem: Environmental > Aquatic > Freshwater > Lake > Sediment | place: USA: Wyoming | collected... | reverse complement strand
CCGTATCTCCTTTCTAACACATCACTTAAGCGCCAACACGTCCTTAAGCGCTTGAAGGCGCATGCGCTAAAAAGCAAAACGATGTTTCAGGAATTGACAGACAAAAGGACTAATCTGCCATTATGACAGATAGTTGAGGGGAATTGAACGCCCTCACGCCGCGGCCCAGATGAGCGCCCGGCACCGGGTACCACAACGAATTAGAGCTACTTTGTCAGTGATCAAATTTCGGAAAAAATACGTCTAAACCACTTTGTCATCCTGAGGGTAGGCCAGACATTCCTGTCTGGCAATTGACAGGCAAGAATGCCTGTCCTACGATTTGAAAGATTCTTCGCTTCGCTCAGAATGACCGCCAAAAGGTTAATCGCCCTTTTATACGGGCAAGTTGACAAAGTAGCATTAGGAGCGGATTCAAGGGTTTTCGAACCTGCCGTCAGTTGCCGAACAAGGATTCGAGCGCTGAATCGCTTTTCACGCCGGCTTCATCCTGGGGGGCAGGCGTTTGCAGGGAAATTTCCTTCGGCAGCGAGGAGGGTTTGTCAATTTCGACAAAGAAGTAAAGGGTAGAATACTCGTCGCGCGATTCCTTGCCGGACACGAGTAAGTTCAGGATCGGAATATGACCGATGATCGGGACGGTGTTGAAGGATTTGAGCTTGCTTTCGACCTTGAGCCCCCCGATCACAAGGCGCTCGTTGAAGCCGATTTCAAAGGTGCTCTCCGTGTTACGGTTGCGGATTTGGGGCAATTGCGAACCCAGCGGCCCGGTGACGTAACTTGACACGTCCGAAACTTCCGCATAAACCGAAAGCACCACGCTTTCCTCGCCGATGACCAGGGGCGTCACAAAAAGTTGGACGCCCACATTTTTATAGACGGTGGTTGTGACCGCATAAGGCAACGTCCCGCTGATCTGGACAATGGGAACGTCCGTGCCGGCGCGCACACGCGCGGCCTCTCCCTGTCTGACGAGAAGCTCCGGCTCGCTTTCGATGTCCGCGTAACCTGAGTCTTCCAGCGCGCGAATGAAGAAATCAAAGGGCGTTTTATCGTTGGCATGCGGATTGGAGATGTGGACGACACCGCCCTGGAAACCGGGGACATTGGCGGCTCCGGCCGCCGGCACGGGCGCCAGTAACGTGTCAATATAACTGGAAGGATGGAGAACCGTGGTAAACCGGTCGAAAACATCTCCCTCGTTGTTCAATCGGCGGATGGAGGTTTCCACCCCCCACTGGAAGTCCAGGGTATTGCGAAGCTCGGCCACCACCACCTTGATATGCACCTGCTGAGGCGGGGAATCCAGTTTCCCGAGCACCTCCAGAATCGTGTTGAGTTTTGCCTGGTCGAAAACTCGGATGAAAAACATGTTGCGCTCGAAAATATAGGTGATCGATTCTTTTTTAATATCGAGGTATTGGGTTTTAATCAAATCCTCAATGGGCTTGATTCTTTCGGTATAAAGCGAAGTAACCTTGAGCTCTTTGTTCAACGTTTGAACGACCGCCACGTTATATTCATACCGCACCTCCTGCACGCCGATGTGCTTGATCCTGTAAAGGAGGACGAAGGAGCCGTCCGTGTCGAGGAAGACAAGGTCCTTGGTCTTTTCAACGACCTTCCAGAGCTCGGCTTTTTCTTTGGCATAGACCGCTTTAGGCAACTGCGGCTCGGCCCTTTCCTTCTGGGCCGCCTGGGAGGGGCGCGAATCCGGTTTCTTTACAACCACTTGCGCCGCGCCGGGCAAGCTGGCCGGCGCTGGTTTGGAGGCGGGCTCCGCAACGGCGATGGTCGCCGCGGGCGCGGGACGGGTGGCCAGAGCAGCCAACTCCTGGCGACGTTTCATCACGATCTGCTGAGTCGATTCGAGAAGAGTTTTCTCCTCGGCCGACATTTCGCCGGACTGGGCCGCCGGTCTCGAAGCCGGAGCGCTGGCCGTCCCCTTTTCAACATTTGCGCCCTTCTGAACCTTCCGCGCAACTTCGGGCGGCATCTCCTCGGGGCCCACGACCTTCGCGTCGATCTTGGGCGCCCTTTTCACGGGGCTTGCGGCGCATCCGGCAAATGCGCCTAATAGCACTAAAGAACAAAGGATATGTAATATTTTGTCAGGCATCGCCTTATTACCTTTGTCGAGCAATTATCCCCAACGTATCGCCATAGACATAAAATACCCCTGTCCTGGCGCGTTCAGTATATTCGTCCAAAAGGAATTTTCCCCTTAAAAATTTAAAAATGTCAAAATCGCGGCTTGAATTACCCGCCAAAATCCCAATAATGACAATTGATGGGGCCGCATAAGGCCGTTTTATCATCGTAAATCCTGTTATTTCAGCAGGTTGTGGTTGAATATGGCTATAAAGGCATTAGCTCTTCTTTCGGGCGGTTTGGACTCGACGCTTGCCGCGGCGATCATAAAGCAGATGGGCGTGGAAGTCCTCGGGGTCCACATGGTGCACGTATTCCTGCGCACAGGGCGCCCGGGGAAGACCGTCCTTCCCGCCGTCCAGATGGCCAGGCAGATTGGAATTCCTATCCGTCTGGTCTTTAATTCGCCACAAGTCCTTGAAGTTACCAAACATCCGAGGTACGGATACGGCAAAAACTTCAACCCCTGCATTGATTGCCGCATCTTAACGTTAAGAATGGCTAAAGAACTGTTGCAGGGCGAAGGGGCTCAGTTTGTGGTTACCGGAGAAGTTTTGGGCCAGCGTCCCATGAGCCAGCAACGAAATGCCATGGTTTCGGTCGTCCGACAGGCCGGACTTGAGGGATTGGTGCTGCGCCCTCTTTCGGCGAAGCTATTGGCGCCCACCATCCCAGAATTGCAGGGCTGGGTGGATCGCAAAAAACTTCTGGACATCAAGGGCCGTGGGCGCAAACCTCAGATGGAGCTTGCGCAAAAGTTGGGCATCCGTCACTATTGCCAGCCGGCGGGAGGCTGCCTGCTGACGGACCCCGGCTTTGGCGCGCGAATGAAGGACCTCTTCGACCACGGCAACTACGACCTTCGGGACGTTCACATGGCCAAGCTGGGCAGGCACTTCCGGCTGGATGAAGGAACAAAGCTGGTTCTCGGGCGCAACGAAAGGGAAAACGAGAAAATCGCCACCTTTGCGCGAGTGGCGGATCTGATCCTTGAGCCCAAGACCGTTGCGGGCCCAACGGGCGCCATTTCGGGCCGAAGTCGCATGCAAATGCTCGATCTGTCCGCTTCCATTCTCGGATACTTTACAAAGGCGCGCCAGGAGGCCCAGATCGCCGTGCTCTGGCGGGAGAAAAAGGGAAAACTTTCCGGCGCCAGATCGGTCGTCCCGGCGACGGCCGAACAGGCAGGCGCCCTGATGGTGGAATAGAAATGGATGAGCTTTCCGTCAAACTGCAATCGCTTCAGAGGATCTTCCGCGAGATGGGGTCGGCCCTTGTCGCTTTCTCCGGGGGGGTGGATTCCACCCTTCTGGCCAAGATCGCCCACGACGAACTGGGGGAGAGGGCGCTCGCCGTCACGGCGACAAGCGAAACCTACTGTGAAGATGTCCAGGAGGCGGCGCAACTGGCAAGCCTGATCGGGCTGCGCCACGAGGTGATTTCCACCAGCGAGCTTGCGGTCAGAAATTTTTGCGAAAACCCGCCCGACCGGTGCTACTGGTGCAAAAAGGAGCTGTTCGGAAAACTGCTCGAGATGGCCCGGGAAAGGTCGCTCGCCTGGGTGGTCGAAGGCGCAAACGCCGACGACCCCAAGGACCACCGGCCGGGCCTTGCCGCCAGCCGAGAGCTGGGGATTCGAAGCCCGCTGATGGAAGCCGATATTGCCAAATCGGAGGTTCGCGAGCTTTCAAAGCGCTTCAACCTTCCGACGTGGGACAAGCCCTCGATGGCGTGCCTGGCCAGCCGGTTCCCCTACGGCGAGAAGATCACGGCCGAAAAACTGTCCCAGGTCGCTCGAGCGGAGACACTCCTGCGGTCCATGGGCTTCAAGGTGCTGAGGGTGCGCCATCACGGCAACATAGCGCGGATCGAGGCGGGAAACGACGAGATTGCGCGTTTCGCCGACAAGGCCCTGCGCGAAAAGGTTTCCGAGGAGCTTCGCAAACTGGGTTTTGCCTACATTACCCTGGACCTGGAAGGCTACCGGTCCGGCAGCCTGAATGAGGTGCTGCCGGGGCGCCGGAAAGGGCGCTAAATATACTCCCCCGCCAGCACCTTGACCGCGGTGGCGATATCCTCGGAGCGCATGATGGTCTCGCCGATCAAGAGCGCCGAAACGCCGGCGTTCACCATCCTTTTGACGTCCTGGCGCGTGCGGATTCCGCTTTCCGCAACGACAACGCGGTCCAAGGGGACAAGAGGGGCGAGCGCTTCGGCCACCTCCAGACGCACTTCGAGGGTGTCGAGATTGCGGTTGTTGATGCCAATGATCCGCGCTTTTGTCTCGAGGGCGCGCGCAAGCTCCGTCTCGTCGCGGACTTCCACCAATGCCTTCATCCCGAGTTCGCGCGCCTCGCGCAGCAGGCGCTTGAGCTGCTCCTGAGGCAACGCGGCGACGATCAGCAGGACCGCGTCGGCCCCATAGGCGCGGGCCTCAAAGAGCTGATACTCGTCGACGATGAAATCCTTGCGCAACACGGGCACCGCGACGGCGTCCTTGACGATCTGCAGATAGGACATCGAGCCGCCGAAGTACTGCTGATCCGTCAACACCGAAATGCACGCCACCCCCCCCGATTCGAGCTGGCGGGCGATATCGGCGGGACGGAAATCCGGACGAAGCACGCCGGCGGACGGCGAGGCTTTTTTAACCTCGCCGATAATCGCCAGAGGACAACGGCTTCGCAAGGCGTCGCAGAAATCAAGCGGCACCGGCTGCTTGTCGATCATCAATTCCAGCGCGCGCATGGGCTTCTCGCGCTTGCGCCGCGCGACTTCGAGACGCTTATATTCCAGGATTTCCTGGAGAAGACCCATCGGGAAACTCCATCAAGTTCAATCATCGGCGCCGGGCTCCTGGGGATTTTGCAGCCGCCCGGCGATGGCTGCGCGAAGGTTTTCAATCTCCTCTTCGGGGACCCCCGGCCCCGGCCAGCCGCTGGAAAACTCCAGCTCCTGCTCGGCGGTCGGCGCCTGATCGTCGTCCAGATAAGCCGCGGCGCGCAGGTAGTGCGAGCGCCGAATGGCCCGAAGGCCGCGCCAGAAAAAGACCGCGACCGCAAGGGCGAGGGCGCCGGCGCTCAGTTGAAAAAGGAACGGCTCGCTGCCCAGCAGATTCATCGCCGCCACAAAAGCGAACGCCGCTCCAATGCTGACGGCCGTAAACCGCATGACACCGCGGTTTTTGAGGGAGTCGGCCTCTCGCAAACGCGCTTCATTCCGATCGCTGGGCACGGCGCACCTGAATCTTCCCACTCGGGAATCATTTTTTGCTTTCGACGGCGATGATCTTATCAACGGCGTCGGAGGTCGCCGCGCCATCCTCCAATCGCCCAATCTGCCGCACAATTCCCCCCCGGTCCACGGCCACAAAGAGGTTGCTTTCGCCGATGCCCAGTTCGCGCCGCAGGATCCCCTTGGGGTCACAAACGCTGATCAGATCCCCCAAGGGACATAAGCGCGGGTCCTTATTGCGGGAAAAACCGGCCGGCATGCCGCCCTTCAGGTAAACGACCTGGATCACCCGGACGCCCTTGAGCATCGCGTTATCCCTGAGCCGGCCGGAGTACACGTTGAAGTTGGGATCCGTGTCGGCGGCAAACCCGATCAGCGCGGGCTGTTTTGCGACAACTGCCAGGAGTGACTGAGGCAAGCCGTTTTCGTCCACAAAACGGACGTCGGGCAGGGGCCGGCCGGCCTGGATCTTCAAGTCCGCCAGCTCGCCGTTTGTCAACAGTATGTTGGAGCATGCCGCCGCCAGTGCCAGAATCCCCAAACCCAGCAAATGCCTCATGAAGATCCGCCTCCCAAGAGCCCGCTTTGAAGGCCGTCCGCTTGACACTCCCGGCGCTTCGCGCCATAATCATAGAATAAGCCTCGCCGGGACGCCACGAAAAAAAGTCCCGCGCAATCAAGGGGAAGGGAACACCATGGAGACAGAGCAGAGGGAGTTTGCAAGCCGCGCCCGGCGGATTCTGAGGATCCTGTCCCAGGAGTTCCCCAAGGCAAAATGCCGGCTGAACCATCGCGACGGCCTGCAGCTTCTGGTGGCCACCATTCTCGCCGCCCAGTGCACGGACGATCGGGTGAACAAGGTGACCGAGGAGCTTTTCAGGCGCTACCGGACGGCCACGGATTACGCGCAAGCGCGTCAGGAGCAACTGGAGAAGGAGATACGCTCGACGGGTTTTTTCCACAACAAGGCGCGCTCGATCATCGCCATGGGCCGCGCGATCGAGGAAAGACACGGCGGGACCATTCCGCAGACGATGGAGGAGATGGTGCAACTGCCCGGCGTGGGGCGCAAGACGGCCAACGTGGTTCTCGGCAACATTTTCGGCAAACCCGCGATCGTCGTGGACACCCACTTCAAACGGGTCATGGGCCGCGTTGGACTTTCAAAAAACACCGACCCCGACAAGATCGAAGCGGACGTCATGAAGCTTCTGCCGGAAAAGGACTGGACGGCCTTCTCCTACGCGGTCAACGATCACGGCAGGCTGGTCTGCACGGCGCCGACTCCGAAATGCAGCCGGTGCAAAATCACGGAACTGTGCGATTATTACGCCGATCCGGGGAATCCGAGAAAATAAGCAATCGACCGCTGCAACGATCTTTTTTAAAGCTGCGTTGTCAACTTGGTTTGGCGATTTCTGAGGAAATGGATCTCGAGCGCAAAAAAGCTGAATTTGTCATCCTGAGCGTAGGCCAGACATTCCTATGCCTTGCTCCAGTTAATATGCGTCGATCGGTGGTTTTTCTTTATCAAAATGGCAGAATGGTAGGGTGGGCCTGCGGCCCACGCGGCGACGCGCGAAGCGGCTCCCCGTGCGTGTTAACACCGCGTGGGCTGTAAGCCCACCCTACGTGCTCCAAAAACCGGCGCAAGGCATATTCCTGTCTGACAATTGACAGGCAAGAATGCCTGTCCTACGATTTGAAAGATTCTTCGCTGGCGCTCAGAATTACACCCCGGAGGGTTAGCCAGAAGACCGCCGATCACCGAACCCAAGGCCCCGGCGCCAAAAACAAGGACCCTCACGCGATACTCCCTACCGCCGGGCGTGTTTTACGCGAATTTCGCTGAGTATTATCAGATGTTTTCTTTCCTCAGCGATGAGGCGGTCGAGCAGCGATTGGATATCCGCGCCCTCAGCGACCTCTTTTAGGGCGGAGTAGAAGAGGATGGCATCTCGTTCCGCTCGGATGCCAAGTTCAAGAGCTTCAGGCAAAGTTTTTTCGCGGGCGAGAAGCCTGGCGGCGCTCGGAGAGCCGAAAACATTGGTCCTGATCAACTCCCGAACGTAGGCGTCCACTTCCGGGGCTTGCCGGAAACCGAAGTGGGGACGGACCGAGGCGTCTTCGTTGCGCATTCTAAGAAAGGTCTCACGGTGTTTAATCTCAGCACCTTTAAGTGCCGTGAAAACTCCGCGGATCTCCTCATTTTCCACGGCTTCGGCCGCCGCCCCGTAAAAGACCATTCCCGCCTCTTCGATTGTGACCGCGATTTTGATAATATCCAAGTCTTTCAACAGCATTTTAACCCTCCCGTCCTATTTGGTGCAAAACCGATTTTTTCAATTATACACGAAAGGGCCCCATTTCAACAAGTTGAGACCACGGGATCATTACGCTGCGGCATCGAGAGTTTTGCCGGGCGCCCGAACTTTTCAGGTAGGCCATCGAGCGGGTCGTTGAAAAGACGGCGAAAAAACCGGGGCGCGGATAAGCGAAAGGGAGGCCCTCACCCTCCCGGCGCGATGAAATGCGCGCAAAATAGTCTTGGAACGGGCGTGATTGACGATATAATGCGCGAGCATTTTTTTCGGGAAGAAGGAGGACAATCCATGAGCGTCGCGTATCATCTTGCCGGCGGGCTTACGCAAAACCAGCTTCAAGAGTGCCAGGACCTGGCGAAATCGATCCTGTCGGAGATCGGACTGCGAATCGACCACGAGGAAATTCTCGCTTTCCTTTCCCGTCAGAAAGGGGCCAGGGTCGAAGGGGGACGCGTTTTTTACGACGGGGATCTTTTCGAAAAATGTCTGAAGGACCAGCGCCAACAGAATGCCGATTATGTCTGGCAGTGGCCGGATGAAAAGGATTTCACCCTGCGGCCGGCGTACATGTGCCTGAACGTGTACGATGCGATCGGCGGGGGGATGCACCGTTCCACGACCGACGACCTGATCCGCGCGGCGAAGCTGTGCGACAGCTACGACATGGCGGGGCCCTCGCCGGTGCACCCGCAGAACGCGCCCGTGGCGCTGCGCCAGATCATCACCTCCCGAATCTGCATCGAGAACAGCCGGGCCGTGGGCAAGTGGATGGTGGTGGGAGACATCGAGGAACTGCGCTGCATCTGCGGGATGTCGAGGCTGGCCGGCCGCACTCCGCCCTACGTCGTCCTGCAGATCACCATCAGCCCTCTGAAGCTCAACGCCGAGTATCTGGACATCATCTGGCGCCTGCGGGATTCGCCGGAACTGGCCGGCGACGTCACGATCGGGGGCGGGTCCATCCCCATGTTGGGGGCCACGGGCCCGTTGAGCCTTCCCGCCGCCTGGACGCAGGCCGCGGCCGAGGCCATCGGGGCCTATATCACCGCGAAACTGATCAATCCGCGGGTGCTGGGAAACGTTTGCTTCCAAGTGTTCCCCTTCGACATGAGGGGGCTGGGAATCACCATGGGAACCCCGGAGGGGGCCCTGTCGCGCCTGGTGGGAAAACAGATTCAGGAAAAGCTTTTCAGCCGGACGATGGCGGCCACCTTCGCGTCGATGGGCCTGCCGCTGGACCCGCAGTCCACCGCGGAGAGGATGAGCAACGTGCTGGTGGAGGCGCTGGCCGGCTCGCGCGTCTTCTACGACGCCGGAATGGCGCCCATCGACGACATGTTCTGTCCGGAACAGGTGGTCCTCGACCACGAAATCGTAAAGTGGATCCAGCGCTTTATGAGGGGAATGGAGTTCGAAGGCGACAAGGAAAAAATTCTGGGGGCGATCCGCGAGGGCATGGCGGATGGGGGCTTTTTCATGCAGGAGTGGACGCTGCGGCACCGGGACTTCTACTGGACGCCCGAGCTTTTCAGCTACATGACGCTTTCGGGCTACATGGCCGAAAAGCGCAAGACGCTGGTCGAACGCGCCCGGGAAATCGCCGATGAGCGCATCCGGTCCCACCACTTCAGGCTTCCGCAGGACGCCCTCGCGGGCATCGAGCGGGTCTTCGAAGCGACGGCGGAAAAGCTGGCGAAGTAAAAATCTTCTCGAAACTCAAAAGAACGGGCGCACGCGCTCCCGCCCGCGGCGCACGGTCTCGCGCCGCGCCAAGGACCGCGTAAGGCCACGGACTGAGAGTCCGCGCTCCATCCAGCGGGTACAAAAAAGCCCCTCGGCCTCCAAACAAGGCCAAGGGGCTTTTTCAATGCGGGATTATTTCGTGTGCAGAAGCAGGATTTCCACCCTGCGGTTCTTGGCCTTGGCGTCTTTCGTGTTCTCGGCAACCACGGGGTTATACATCGCAAAGCTGGCGAGCACGACCTTCTCTTCCGGAACGCCTGCGCCAAAAAGCGTTTTTGCCACCTGATAGGATCTTTCATAGCCGAGATCCCAATTATCCCGATACTTGTCCTTGGTGGCCTTGATGGGATCGGCATCCGTATGGCCGTCGATCCGCAGGAACAAGTCCATTCCTTCCGCCTTGATTATGTCGGCAAAGAGTTTCATCCCTTCGAGACCCTTCTGGCTGATCTTGGCGGAGCCGGGGTCAAACAGGATATCATTCTTAAACCGCAGGCGGTCACCGACGAGGGTGACCAGCTCGCCGTGTTCCTTGGCGAATTGCTCCAGAGCGGTCTGCAGCCCTTCGGGCAACTCGGTTGCCTTCGGCCCCTTGCCCACCTCGCCCTTCAGGAAGGCGATCTGCTCGTTGAGGCCGGCGTTATCGTTGGTCAGTTTCGCCACCTGGCCCTTGCAGACCTCGAGCTGCCCCAACAGGCTTCCCTTCTCCTCGCCCATTTTCATGCGATCATTGTTGCAGTTGTCCAGTCTTTCGGTCAGCGACAGGTTGTCGGCGCGAAGTTTCCGAAGTTCCTGGTCGCTACACCCCGCGGTCAAAACAGCCAGCGCAAACAGCACAGCCCCCACATACACGGTCCGCCTCATTGTGTCTCCTTTCCCACCAGTTAGCCAATTATCCTTTAGTGAACAGGTTCACCAATATTGCGTTGATCCCCTGCACGCCGGCGCCCGGGATGAGCTGATTCACGGCCATCAGCGCCGCCCACAGGCAAGCCACCGCGCCCAGAACGAGCAAGACGACGAAAGGAACCGCGATCGGCGCCTCGTGCCCCGTCAGCCGCGCGGCTCCCGTCGCACCGATGCGCCGTTCGGCCATTTTCTGGATTTCCTCGGCGCTGACCTCCTCGCCCTCTTCAAGGGCCTCGGTCCCCTCGAGGATGGTTTCCTCGGCCTCTTCGGCGCCGGGGGCCATCTGGCCGGTCACCTCTTCGGTCGAGCCGGATTCCTCCTCCTCCTCGATGATATCGAGTTCGTCAAAAACGCCGGCGGTCCCGGTGTCCTCCTCCTCCTCGACGGGTTCCAGCTCGAACAGGTCCTCGCCGAGGTCCATTTCACCCGCGTCAACCTTGGTATCCGCCTTCGTTCCGGTCTCGGCATCGGTGCCGCTCTCCACCTCGGACTTGGTATCCGTCTTGAGCTCGGCGCTGGTATCCGCGGTAAGGTCGGTTTTCGTGTCTCCCTTTGTTTCCGCCTTTGTGTCGGACTTGGTCTCCGGACCCCGCGCGCCAAGGCCGACAGTGGGCGCCTTCAACGGTCCGCTCTTCTTCTTTTCCTCGGGCATCAGTTCCAGCGTTTCGCTGTCACTGGTGGGCTTTCCCTCCTCCTCGGTGAACAGCAGAAAGTCATCATCGCTCTTGAGGGCCTCTTCCAGATTGGCCTCCTTGGGCGCGGCGCTCTCCGCCAACGCGGTGATATCAGCCCTTTTGAACTTGACGATGTTTGCGTCGCGGAAGCTCCGAATTCCCTTTCCTTCCGCAAGGGCCTTAACCTCATCCCCGGTCTTGCCAAGGAGTTCACATGCCTCCTTCAGTGTCACATACTCACTCATTTCAGGCATTCCATAACCTCCAACAATTTACCCGACCAACCGTCAGGGCAGACTCTTGCGAATAATTTCGGGCGTCAGTTCCTTTCCCTCGGGTCCCGCGTTGAAGAAATCCAACTTCCTGTCCAGCGACCAATCTCTGGCCGCTTCAAGGGCCAGGACGCCTTTCGAAAGATCGTGCCGGTAAACCTGCACCTTTCCGGCCGCCGTGTCCACAACATAAATGATCACCAGCGTTGGACCGGCTTGTATCGCCTGAATGACCAGGGGCAAACCCTCGCTCTCTTCGCCCCCGCGGCCCTCCAGGCGCATCACGCTGGAAAGCCTCAGCGTGCGGCGCTTGATGTCAAAGCTGTAGATCTGGATCGTGCCGGCCCGGGGATCGGCAATATAAAGGATTTGCGTCTCCGCGCCGGCGGGCACGATCGAAATCGAATAACCTCCTTTTTGCGCGGACGGGCTTTTTGGCTTCTCGTCGCCCGCCAAAACCGCCGCCACGGCGAGCGCCGCGGCCACGCCCAAAACAAACCCCAAAATCCCTTTCTTCTTCATTCTTGCCATAAAATTATATGGCCCCGCAAATACAAATGCAAAAACTTTATTTCATTTATTTTAGCGCCTTTTTACGGGGGCGTTCTCCCGATAACCCCGGGATTTTTCAAGGGGCCCCTCACACGGCGCAAACCGGGCAAGCAGGTCCGCTAATAAACCTCTTTCGGGTCGAAAACCTTGACGCCCGTAGTTTCGAGCAGGTCCCCCCCGGCCAATCGCCTGTAAAAGCGGGAGGACTAG
>Ga0315273_10009992_pt1 | contig 12069 bp, 8 predicted proteins | sample YL17G02_0_MG_FD_205753 | JGI IMG/M metagenome (GOLD analysis project Ga0315273, IMG submission 205753) | Sediment microbial communities from Yellowstone Lake, YNP, Wyoming, USA - YL17G02_0 | ecosystem: Environmental > Aquatic > Freshwater > Lake > Sediment | place: USA: Wyoming | collected... | reverse complement strand
TCAACGCGCGGCTGCACATCCTCGACGGCCTGCTGATCGCGTACCTGAACCTCGACGAGGTCATCCGTATCGTCCGCACCGAAGACGATCCGAAGACAGCGTTGATTGCGCGCTTCCAGCTTTCTGAGGCGCAGGCCGAAGCGATCCTCGAGACCAAGCTGCGCCACCTCGCGCGGCTCGAGGAAATGAAGATCCGCGGCGAGCAGGCGGAGCTTGCAAAGGAGCGCGACAGCCTGGAAAAGCTGCTCGGAGCCAAGGCCCGGCTCAAGAAGCTGGTGCGCGACGAGATCCAGGCGGACGCGCAGAAGTACGGCGACGACCGGCGCAGCAAGCTGGTGGCGCGGGCTGCGGCGCAAGCCATCGACGAGACCGAGCTGGTCGCGAGCGAACCGGTCACCGTCGTGCTGTCGAAGAGCGGGTGGGTTCGCGCAGCCAAGGGCCACGAGCTCGACCCTCGCTCGCTGTCGTTCAAGACCGGCGATGAGTACCGCGCTATTGCCCGCGGCCGCAGCACGCAACAGGCGGTGTTCCTCGACAGCACCGGCCGTGCCTACAGCCTGCTGGCGCACACGTTACCGTCGGCGCGCGGGCAGGGCGAGCCGCTGTCGGGCCGCCTCGACCCGCCCGATGGCGCCACGTTCCCTGGCGTGCTGATCGGCGAGCCTGAGGACCGCTGGGTGCTGGCGAGCAGCGCCGGCTATGGGTTCGTCGTGAAGCTCGAAGACCTGCACAGCCGCAATCGCGCGGGCAAGGCGGCTCTCAACGTGCCGGAGGGCTACGTCGCGATTGCGCCTACCGTCGTGCCCGCTGGCGAGAATCCGCTGCTCGCCGCCGTGAACTCGGAAGGGCGCCTGCTGACGTTCCCGGTGGCCGACCTGCCGGAGCTGCCGCGCGGCAAGGGCAACAAGATCTTCGGCATCTCGACCAGGAAGTCGCTGGTGGAGCCCGAGACACTGCTGGCGATCGCGGCCGTTGCGCCAGGGCAGACGCTCAAGGTGCTTTGCGGCGACCGGCAGATGGGCCTGTCGTACAAGGACCTTGGCGACTACCGTGGCGAGCGCGGTCAGCGCGGCGCTGTGCTGCCGCGCGGGTGGCGCAAGGCTGAAGCGCTGGAAGTGGAGCAGGGGTGAGGGGTCAGTTGACCTCCAGCCCCGTCTTTACATCACCACCTGTTCCGGGCTGTTCACGAAGTAGCCCTGGATGAACTCGATGCCGAGCTGCCACAGCACGGCCATCGTATTGGCGTCCTCGACGCGCTCCGCGATCGTGGTCGCGCCGTGTTCGCGCGCCACGTCCACGAGCGCCTTGACCCGCTCCTGCAGCGGCCGGTCGTTGGCGAGTCCCTGCATCAGCGCGCCGTCGATCTTGACGTAGTTGACCGGTAGTCGATGCAACAGCGCGGCGCCGTCGCCCGACGCGCCGAAGTGTTCGACGGCGGTCTCGATGCCGAGCGCCGACAGCAGGCCCTGCAGCGTGCGTGCCTCGCGCGGCTGGGCATGCGCCATCTCTTCGGTAATCTCGAACACGATGCGGCTTGGCTCCACGCCGGAAGCCTTGAGCTGCTGCTGCAGCCAGGTGCCGAGCGTCTGGTCGTGCATCGAATCGCGGGAGAGGCGCACAAACACCCGGTGCGGCTGCTTGGCTGCACAGAAGGACATGGCGGCGCCGACGATCCAGCGGTCGATGTTCTTCATGAGGTCGGTGCGTTCGGCCGCCGCGAGGAACTCGGACGGCAGTACTTCCTCGCCGGTTTCGTCGAGCATGCGCACGAGCAGGTCGAACATTGGACGGTCATCGCCGACCAGGCTCGCAATCGGCTGCTGCACCAGCCGGAACCGGTTCGCCATCAGCGCGGACTTGATCTGGGTGGCCCAGGCGCGGTCCGCGTCGTCCATGGCAGGTTTGGCGCCCGCTGGCTCGCGATGGACGCACCGGTTGCCGCCAGCCGCTGCCGCCACGCGCAGTGCAGCGATCGCGGTTTCCAGCGGTTTCTGCAGCGCGCCGCCGTGGCCCTGCAGCGGAGCCGAACCGATGCTGCAGGTCAGCGCGATGGCCGTGTGGTCCGCCAGCAGCGGTTCCGCGGCGATCCGCTCGAGCAGGCGCGTGAGCCAGGCTTCCTGGTCGCGCGCATTGCCGCGTTCGAACAGCAGCGCGATGCCGTGCGGCGAGACGCGGCTCGCCAGGTCCCCCGGTTGCAGCTGCTCGTGCACGCGACGCGCAAGGGCGTCGAGGGCTTCCTCGGCCAGGATCGGTCCGTACTCGCGCTCGATGTGCTCCAGGCTGTCCGGCGCCAGATAGGCGACGGCGCGCAGGCCCGCCTTGAGTGGCTGCATGGCGCGTGCCTTGGCCGATTCGATGAATGCTCCCCGGCGCAGCAGGCCGGTCCGCGAATCGAGCCGCATCGCTTCCTCGAGCTGTTGCGCCAGCGTCTCGAGGTCGCGCTTCTGTGTTGCGACCCGCAGCCTGACCGCGGGCTCGCTTTCGAACTCGAATCGCTCGAGCATGAGTTCCAGCGGCAGCGAGGCGCCGTCCGGCTGCACAGCCATCGCGCTCAGTGCATGATCGGACCAGCGCCCTTGTGCTGCAGCGACCAGCGCACCCTTCAATGCAGCGTGGCTGCGGGCGTCGAACAGATCCATGAGCGGCTGGCCGAGCAACTCGTTCGTGTCCGCGTGGCCGAACAATTCGCTCCAGGCCGGATTCACGTCGACGACGATGCCTTCCTGCACGTGCGCGATCGCGTCCGTCGAGCCGGTCATGAACGCGCGCATCTGGTCGCGGTACTGCCGCGCGGAGGCGAGCGTGCCGTTCAGTGCATGGTCGAGCCTGGCGGCGTTCAGTTCGCGTGCGGCGACGGCCTGCAGGCGGCCGCGCGCTGCGAGCGTCACGACGTCCTGGGCGCCGAGTTCGAGGCCGCGCACGAGGTCTTCCTCGGTGAGCGACTCGCGCACGACCAGCGCCGGCACGTGCGAGGCGAGCCGTGCACGCTGCGCCATGGCGCTCTCGAGTTCGCCGGCGTCGGCGACGCAGAGAAACAGCAGTTGCGGCGCACGCGGTTGCGCGAGAGCGTCCGCGAGGTCGGTGAGATCCCGTACCCACGTGCAGTGCACGGCCTGGCCCGCATTGCGCAGGGTGCTGTTGATGATCTCGACGGGGTCCTGCTGACGTGAAAGGACCACCACTGGAATGGCGCTGGTTTCGCCCAAAATCGTACCCCGGGTCGCGAGCTCAAGTCGCGGCGATTACTGTTAAATCCGGCGGGATCATAGCACCGGGGTCTGCGGCGCTAGCGTGACGCAGGTGGCAGCATTGCCTTCGCGGCGGTGTCCCGGGTTCGCGCGGCGCGTGGCCGCCAACGGCGTCGACAACGCAGCCAGATGACGGGGCAGGGGGGTTCCGGGTATCATTCGCGGCTAGCTCACGGCAGCCCACCATTGCCGGGGCTCGCCGTCCCCGGTTCAACCGCCCCAGCCGCAAGCGCACCACACTCATGTCCACTTACAGCACCAACGAGTTCAAGTCCGGTCTCAAGATCATGATCGACGGCGACCCGTACGTGGTCGTGGAGAACGAGTTCGTGAAGCCGGGCAAGGGCCAGGCGTTCAACCGCGTGCGCATCCGCAACCTCAAGTCGGGCCGCACGCTCGAGCGCAACTTCAGGTCCGGTGACACCGTCGAAGGCGCGGACATCCAGGAATCGGAGATGCAGTATCTCTACAGCGACGGCGACTTCTGGCACTTCATGGTCCCGGAGAATTTTGAGCAGCACACCGCGGGCAAGGAAGCGATGGGCGACTCGGCCATGTGGCTCAAGGACGGGACGATGTGCACGGTCATGCTGTGGAACGGCGTGCCGCTGTCGGTGAACGCGCCGGCGCACGTCGAACTCAAGATTGTCGAGACCGATCCGGGCGTGCGTGGCGACACCGCCACCGGCGGCCAGAAGCCCGCCAAGCTCGAGACCGGCGCGGTGGTCCGCGTGCCGTTGTTCCTGAACGAAGGCGAAGTGATCCGCGTCGATACGCGCACGTCTGAGTACCTGTCGCGAGCCAAGAGCTGACGCGAGTGATCAGGGACTAACGCGGCAGGGATTGGCCGGCAAGCGCCAAGTCATGCCCCCACTCCCTGAACGAATACGGCCACCAGCCGCTCCAGCCCTCGCGCATCCGCGTCGTCGAAGCGATCGAGCACCGGGCTGTCGAGGTCGAGCACGCCCAGCAACCGGCCGCCGGCAATGATCGGCACGACGACCTCTGAATTCGATTCCGAGTCGCATGCGATGTGGCCGGGGAACGCATGCACGTCCGCGACGACCAGCGTGCGGCGCTGGGCAGCCGCCGCGCCGCAGACGCCCTTGCTCAACGGTATGCGCACACAGGCTGGCTTGCCCTGGAACGGGCCGACGATGAGGTCGCCAGACGTGTCGTCGAGCAGGTAGAAGCCCACCCAGTTCAGGTCGGGCAGACTCCAGTAAAGCAGCGACGACATGTTCGCCGCGCAGGCGATGAAGTTGGGTTCGCCGGCCAGCAACGCGCGCAGGCTCGATTCCAGATCGTCGTACAGCACCGCCTTGGGCAGGGCGCGCACATCGTTCACGGCATGCATCTTGGGCTCGCTCCGAAAGTGGGGGCGGACTCAGGCCCGCTCGTACGGAAAGGCAATGACGTCGTCGATGCGTCCGGCACCGGCAGCGACCATCACCAGGCGGTCGAAACCGAGGGCGACGCCCGCGCAGGGCGGCAGGCCTGCGGCCAGTGCATCGAGCAACAGCGCGTCCGCATCACGCACCGGCTGCCCCTGCACGCAGCGCCGCGCGATGTCGGCCTCGAACCTCGCGCGCTGTTCCGGCGCCGAACCGAGTTCGTGAAAGCCGTTCGCCAGCTCGAGTGGACCCCAGAACGCCTCGAAGCGCGAAGCGACTTCGCCGCGAACCTGCGCGAGCGCTGCCTGGCTCGCCGGAAAATCGTAAAGGAACGTGAGCCCGTCCTGCGCAAAGGATTCAGCGACGACCGTGCCCATTGCCAGATCGAGCACCTCGTCACGTTCGGCGCCGGAACGCATCGACTCCGGCACGTCCGTGCCGGCACGCTCGATCGCCTCGAGCAGCGCGGAAACGGGAGCGTGCAAAGGATGCATACCCAGGCGCCGCTCGAACGCGTCGCAGTAGCTGAGCGACTCGCTTGGTCCGCAGCGTCGCAACGGCTCGAGCAGGTGCCGAATCAGTGCTTCAACGTCACGCATCAATGCATGGTGATCGAGTCCATGCCGGTACCACTCGACCATCGTGAATTCTGGATTGTGGCGACCGCCGCGCTCGCCCGCGCGGAACACGTGGCACACCTGGTAGATGTCGGGCGCGCCGGCGCACAGCAGCCGCTTCATCGCGTATTCCGGCGACGTCTGCAGGTAGCCCGCGGTCGAGCCGCCCGCGGCGTCGTCGACGACCCGCAACGATTCAAGGTGCACGTCGGTGACCGCCGCGCCGACGAGCGCGGGCGTTTCGACTTCGAGGGCCCCGGTCCCGGCGAAATAGTCGCGTACCCGTGCCAGCAGTTCCGCCCGCAGCCGAAGCTGGGCGAGCGTGGTGGTCGGGCGCCAGTCGCCGGCCTGCGAATGCGCGCTACCGCTCATGCAGCAAATCGTGCGAGCAGTTGTCCCATGCGTACCGGCTCCGCGGGCTGCACGCGGGGCGCGAAGGCGACTTGCCGGCCAGTCAGTACGATGACGGTCGATCCCATGTTGAAGCGGCCGAGTTCCTCGCCACGAGCAAACTTGCGACCCAAGCCCTCATTGAGCGTGCGGACCTCGCCGCCTCGCGCCGGCGGCGGATTGATCTCGCCGGCGTAGACGGTCTCGATGCTGCCGACGAAAAGTGCGCCGACGAGCACCAGGCACAACGGCCCGTCATCGGTGTCGAAGTCGCAGACGACGCGTTCGTTGCGTGCGAAGAGGTCGGACACTGCGCGTGCCGTCGCAGCGTTGACGCTGAACAGCTCGCCCGGAACGTAGCGCGTCGCACGCAGCACGGCGTCGCACGGCATGTGGATGCGGTGATAGTTGTACGGCGCCAGGTAGAGGCAGGCGAAGCTGCCGCCCAGGTAGCGGGCCGCCGACGAAGCGTCCGCGAGCAGCCCTGCGCACGTGTAGTGCATGCCTTTGGCCTGCACCAGGCGTCCGGCATCCGTGCGTCCGAGCTGGCTCACTGTGCCGTCCACCGGCGACGCGAGCACGTGCGCGTCGGCGACCACCGGCCTGGCGCCCGGGCGCAGCTCGCGCGTGAAAAATGCATTGAACGATGCGTAAGTGAATGGGTCCGGCTGCAGCGCCTCGCGCATGTCGATCTGCGGATACGTCCGCAGCACTGCCTTCAGGATTGCGTTACGGACCGCCGGCCGCCGGCTGCGCGCAAGCGCATGCATGCCGCGCGACAGCAGGTGCTGCGGCAGTGCCTTCTGCAGCAGTGCGAAGAGTTCGTCTCCGCGCGAGCGCTCGAGGTCTGCGGTCATCGGCGTGAGTCCTCGTAGTACTGCACGACTTTCCGGTAATCGCGGGCCAGCACTGGCGCAGCAAGCGGCGGCGAGGAGTATGCCGCCAGCGCGCCGGCCGGCGATACGATGAACAGCCCGGCGCCGTGATCCATCGTGTAGCCGCCTCCCGGCAGGGGCACCTTGGCGAAGGGCACCGAGAACGCCGTCGCAGCCTGCGTCGCCCCGGCGACGGTCCCCGTCGCCGCCGAGAAGGAGGGGTCGAAGAACGTCACGTAAGCCTTGAGCACGGCCGGCGTGTCCCGTTCAGGGTCCACAGTGATGAGCAGCACGTGCGGTTGCTCGGTCGCCGGCAGGTCGGCCAGTTCCTTTTTCATCTGTGCCAGCACCGTGAGCGTGCCGGGGCAGACGTCCGGACACTGCGTGAAGCCGAAGAACACGACGGTCCAGCGGTCCCGGAGAAACCCTGCGGGCAGCGGACGACCCTCCTGATCCACGAGTGTGAGGGCGGGGAGCGCGCGCGGCTGCGGCAGGAGCGTCGCACTTTCGGTCGCGGGCGGCGGCGTCACTTTCGGCGGCAGCAGCGCACGGGCAAGGAAGAGCCCGGCCGTAGCCGCTAGAATGGCGATCAGTCCAAAACGAAGGATGGGTTGCGCGGTCATCGCCGCGATTATCCCATAGGACCGCAGACCGCAGACCGCAGACCGCAGACCGCATGCCGACGCCCAACCCGTTCACCCGCAAGCCGCCGCCGGCGCCCACCGTGGCGCAGCTCATCCGCTTTGGTGCGCGGGAATTCGACGCGGCAGGCCTCTGCTATGGCCACGGCACCGGCGATGCACGTGACGATGCGGCGGCGCTCGTGTTCCACGCGCTCGGACTGGACCACGCCGAGGTCGAATCAGCCTACGAGTCGCGCCCGGAGCCTGCTGCAGCGGCCCGCGTGCTGGGTTTGTTCGAGGAACGGTTGCGCCGGCGCGTGCCGGTGGCCTATCTCATGGGCCGCATGTGGTTCGCGGGGCTCGAGTTCGAAGTGGACGAGCGGGTCATCGTGCCGCGCTCACCCTTCGCCGAGCTGATCGCCGCCGGCTTCGAGCCGTGGATCGACCCGGCTCGCGTGCGACGCGTAGTGGACATCGGCACCGGTTCGGGCTGCATCGCGATCGCGTGCGCGCTCCGTTTTCCGCAGGCGGCGGTCGACGCCGTGGATCTCTCGCCGCAAGCGCTTGAAGTCGCCGCCCGCAATGTGCGATGTCATGGCGTCGAATCGCGCCTCCACCTGCACCGGGGCGACGTGTTCGAGCCGCTGGGGCAGAGCGTCTACGACCTGATCGTCTCGAACCCGCCATACGTCAGCGATGCCGAGATGGAGGCACTGCCGCAGGAGTACCGGCACGAGCCGGACATGGCCTTGCGGGCCGGCAGCGACGGCCTCGACGTAGTGCGCCGAATCCTGCGCGATGCCGACGCACACCTGGCAGCGGGAGGCATCCTGGTCGTTGAGGTGGGCGACAGCGACGGGCGGCTGCAGGAGGCGTTTCCCGGCGTTCCTTTCCTATGGCTCGAGTTCGAGCAGGGCGGCGGTGGAGTCTTCCTGTTGACGAAGGACGACCTGCACAGGCACCGTCGTGAGCTTTCCGGGACGAGCTAGGCATGTCGGGCAACACAATCGGACTGCTGTTCACGGTGACGACCTTCGGCGAGAGCCACGGGCCCGCGCTCGGCTGCATCGTCGACGGGTGCCCGCCGGGAATGCCGCTTACGGAGGAAGACATACAGCGCGACGTCGAACGGCGTCGCTCAGGCACCTCGAAGTACACCAGCCAGCGGCGCGAGCCCGATCGCGTGCGGATCCTGTCTGGCGTCTTCGATGGCCTCACGACCGGTGCGCCGATCGGGCTGCTGGTCGAGAACTCGGACCAGCGTTCGTACGACTACGAGAAGATCAAGGACCGCTTCCGGCCCGGGCACGCGGACTACACCTACCAGCAGAAGTACGGGTTCCGCGATTACCGCGGCGGCGGCCGCTCCTCGGCCCGCGAGACCGTGATGCGCGTGGCGGCCGGCGCCATCGCGCGCAAGTTCCTGGCCGGGAAGGGCATCGAGATCTTCGGCCATCTCTCGCAGATGGGTTCGCTGAAGCTGGCGCTGCTGGATCGTGCGGCGATCGACACGAATCCGTTCTTCTGTGCCGAGCCTGCGCGCGTGCCGCAGCTGGAGGCGATGATCGACGACCTGCGTCGCGAAGGCGACTCGATCGGAGCGCGGGTCGACGTGGTCGCCACCGGCGTGCCCCCGGGCCTCGGCGAACCCGTTTTCGACCGGCTGGACGCCGACCTCGCGCATGCGATGATGAGCATCAATGCAGTGAAGGGCGTGGAGATCGGCGCCGGTTTCGCGAGTGTCGAGCAACGCGGATCCGAGCATCGCGACGAACTCACGCCACAGGGCTTCCTCTCGAACCAGGCAGGGGGCACCCTCGGCGGCATCTCGTCGGGCCAGGACCTGCGCGTGAGCATGGCCATCAAGCCGACGTCGAGCATCGTCAAACCCGGGCGCTCGATCGACGTCGAAGGTCATCCGGTCGAGATCGTCACGACAGGGCGGCACGACCCCTGCGTCGGCATCCGCGCGGTGCCGATCGCCGAGGCGATGCTGGCGCTGGTGCTCGCAGACCATTTCCTGCGGCATCGAGCCCAGAATGCCGAGGTTCGCTCCTCGACTCCGGTGATCGCCTGACACCCCGGCAAGGGGCGGGGGGCGCTCCGCGGAAAGTGTGGAACATGTCCGGCATTCGCCCGCCCAAAGGGCTACAAAGGCGCCTGCAGCCGCAGTCGTGTTGGGTACGAGCGCGGCCGTGGGCTATAGTTATGTTAATTGGATGACGATACGCGAACCCAACGGACCGGTGGCGCAAGGCCGCGCCCGCGCTTCAATTCGCGATCGCTGGGAGAATCGATGAAGACTGCAGTACGCCGTGTCCTTCTCATGAGCGCGTTGATGGCCCCCGGTGCCCTGTACGCGCTCGGGCTGGGCGAAATCAAGCTGAATTCGGCCCTGAACCAGCCGTTTGACGCGGAAATCGAACTCGTTTCGGCTACCCAGGAGGACCTGGGGGCGCTGCGGGCTGCGCTCGCATCGAACGACACGTTCACCCGGTACGGCCTGGACCGCCCGGCTTTCCTCGCCGACTTCAATTTCCGCGTCGCCAAGGGCTCCGGCGGGCAGGACGTGCTGCGGGTCACCTCGCCGCGCCCGGTCACCGAGCCTTTCGTCACGCTGCTGGTCGAGGCCAACTGGCCGCGCGGCCGGCTGCTCCGTGAATACACGGTCCTGCTGGACCCGCCGGTCTATGCGCCGGGTCCTGCCGCCAGCCAACCGGTGGCGGCCGCTCCGCGCGTCAGTTCAGGCGGGGCCACCAGTGCCCGGGCGCCAACGCCGATCACGGAGACGTCGAGCCAGCCGGTCCGTGCTGCGAGCATGACCAGTTCGACCTCCCCCGCGCCGGCCATCGAGCCGGGGAGCACCTACCGGGTCCGCCCGCACGACACACTGTGGGAGATCGCCAGCGCCGCCAACCCTGGCTCGCGTTCGGACGTGAACCGGGCGATGGTTTCCATCTACCAGAGCAACCCGCAGGCGTTCGACAACAACATCAACGTCCTGCGCGCCGGGAGCACGCTGCGGATTCCGGATGCCAGCCAGATCCGTGCGATCTCGTCGGCGGAGGCCTCGGCCGAAGTCGCGCGTCAGTACGATGCGTGGCGCAATGGCTCGAACGCCACCGGTGCTGCCGCGGAAGCCGGCCGACTGCGGTTGGTGACGCCCGAGCAGGGGACTGCGGCGCCATCGACCGCCACGTCTGCGGCACCGACGACAAGTCAGCCCGCGACGGCCGCTGCCGCGACGTCCGCGGCAGGGTCGACCGAACTCGAGTCGCGCGTGCGGCAGCTCGAGAGCGAACTGGCCGAGGCGAAGCGCCTGCTGGAAGTCCGCAATGCCGAGCTGGCCACGCTGCAGGGCGGCACCCCTGCGCCTGTCGAAGCCCCGGTTCCGGGCGCCGAGACCGCCGCACCGGCCGAAACGACTGCGACCCCGGCCGAAGCCGCGCCAGCGGCGCCAGTGGCCGCCGAACCGGCCAAGCCCGAGAAGCCGAAGAAGCAGGCGGTTGAACCGCGGCAGCCTTCGCTGCTCGAGCGCCTCGCCGATTACTGGTGGGTACTGCTCGGCCTGCTGGGCATCGGACTTGGCGCGATGCTGTTCAAGCGCCTGCGACGCGAACGCGGCAGCGCCGAGGAGACCCTCGAAGAAGCGCTCGGCACCAGCGACACGCGTTCGTCCATGCCGAGGTACACGCCGCGGTCGCGTGACTCGGACATCGTTGTCGAAGAAAAGCGTGCGCACGAAACTGGTCGCGGCGAGGCGGCCGGGGTTTCCCGCCTGCCCGAGCCGACGCGCAAAGTCGTCACGGTCGAGGACACGCTTTCGGGCGACGGCCCGGCCAGCATGGAATCCGGCGATCCGCTCGCCGAGGCCGACTTCCACATGGCGTACGGCCTGTACGACCAGGCGGCAGACCTCGTGCAGCTGGCAATGAAGCGCGAGCCGCAGCGCCGCGACCTCAAGCTCAAGCTGCTCGAAATCTACTTCGTCTGGGGCAACAAGGACCGGTTCCTCGATCTGGCCCGCGAGCTCGGCGCGACACGCGCCGAAGCGCCGGCCGGTCAATGGGACAAGGTCCTGATCATGGGCAAGCAGATCGCCCCGGGCGATGTGCTGTTTGCCGGAGCACCGAGCGCTGCCTCGGGTGACTCGCTCGACATGGAGCTGCAGAGTGCGCCCGGTGTGCTCGACCTGACGATCCCCGAGGGTGATTACGCCCGGCCGGACATGGACCTCTCGGAAACCGAGATCGCGCCCGTCGACCGCTCCGGCATCGATTTCGTGCTCGACGAACCGGTCCGCGGCAAGGACGATTCGGCGGTGCTGCCGACGATCGAGATGCCGGTTCTCGCCAAGTCCGACAAGTCGACGGTCAAGATTCCGGTTCTAGATAAGAAGTCCGACAAGTCGACGGTCGAGATTCCGGTTCTCGGCAAATCGGACAGGTCGACCAGCGACACGCAGGAGGTCACGGTCGATGCCCTCGGCCTCGATCTCGATGCCCTGCGCTCGCTCGAGTCCATGGAATCGCTCGACGCTACCGAAGCGATCGAGATGAGAAAGCGCTCCGGCGGCGACACGGTCGAGACGGCGGGTATCGGCGGGGGCAGGAGCCTGCTCGACGAGAGCGAGACCGACCTGCTCAGTTCGACCGCCCTGACCCGCATCTCCGACGACACCTCCTCGATGCTGCGCGATGCGTCGCTCGAAGGCTTCGTCGACCTGTCCGACGCCACCGGCGAGTTGCGAGCGCTCGACCCGACGGAACTCAACGTCAGCCTCGGCGGGGCCGTCGACTATGAACTCGGCGGCGAGCCTGCCACGATGAGCGAAGTCGGCACCAAGCTCGACCTGGCCCGCGCCTACATGGACATGGGCGATCCCGAAGGCGCTCGCAGCATCCTCGATGAAGTGCTGCAGG
>Ga0315273_10009991_pt1 | contig 12069 bp, 12 predicted proteins | sample YL17G02_0_MG_FD_205753 | JGI IMG/M metagenome (GOLD analysis project Ga0315273, IMG submission 205753) | Sediment microbial communities from Yellowstone Lake, YNP, Wyoming, USA - YL17G02_0 | ecosystem: Environmental > Aquatic > Freshwater > Lake > Sediment | place: USA: Wyoming | collected... | reverse complement strand
CGTCTTGATGTTCCTCATATCCTTCCGTCCTTTCCTTTTGGCCGTCCTGTAGATCAGCCAGTGAGTGAGGCGTTCTTTGATCGTCACTTCGCTTTTTCCTTCTGCGCCTCGATCCAGCCCGCGCTTTTGTTGAGCACGTCCTCATTGATCCGCTGCCGCCCCTCGACGACGGCGAGCCGCGCATCAATCGACGTGATGCGCGTAACGGTGAGAGCCTCGTTGGCCGTCACGGCCGCGACGATCTCCTGCCGCACCGTGTCGAACACGACGCCTCGCTCGTGGATGGACGCTACGAGCCACGTCCCCATGAACCCGATGACGGAGAACAGGCCGAACACAATCGTCACGGCGTGCGCCAACGAGATCGCCTTGAAAACTTCGCTCTTGTCGCCGTTCGTGACGAGCTTGATGATCGCCATTAGACCGCCCCCGTTAGCATCTCTTGAGCGAGCCGCTTGGAGCGGTGCCCGGTCTGCGTGTACCACTTCGAGTCCTTCATCTGGAACGTCGCCTCGTTGTAGTTGCGCTTGTCGAGAGCACTCAGGAAAAGGTGGAACGTGGAGAGAACCGAGCGCCCCATGTTGAACGCCATGTTGCTCACGACGTTCTGCCGCACGGAATCGATGAGCAGCCAGTTCGGGAGCAGGCTCGCCGCGTCCCGCTGCGCCTGCGTGGCGTCGGCGTAGAGCAGTTGCTCGGCCTGTTCGTCACTGATGCCCTTGCCGCTGAGCAGCGGGGCGACGAGATCGCCGGGGATTCCGTGCGCCTCCAAGTTGTGCCCCCAACCGACGCTCCACTTCCCAGCGGGGCATCGGTAGGGTTGATGCGCCCCGGCAACGATGTTCGACCCCTCGTCGGTCTTGAGCGCGGCCAGCAATGCCTCGAAGTTCATACGCCACCCCCCACCGCCCTCAGTCGCGCCGGCGTCCACTGGCCGCGCTGCGTCCTGTTCAGTTCCTCATGACCGAGTCGCGCGTTGACGTTGCGCTCGAGCTCGCGGTCCAGGTGTCGCCCGACGGTCTGGCGCGATACGCCGAGCAGTTTCGATGCGGCGTTGTTCGAGCCCGCAGCCGTCACCGCATCGCCTACCGCCACGCGAACGAGCGCATCGAGGAATGGCTCGCCGGGGAGCCGCTCGCGCTCGACGCGGGCGTAGTGCTCGGCGCTGCGGTCGTGGGGGATCACGGATACACCCGATACGGTGCCGCCACGTAGGTGACTTGAGCGCTCGATGGCCCGCATTGAGGGACCGCGGTCGCGTTGCACGCGCGCACCTTGTAGCGATAGGTCATGCCCTCGGCCGGGAGACTCGAATCCTTAGCGAAGCACCAAAGCTCTTGCGGATTGAGCGGCCAGAAGGCCCCGTCGTCATCGGCGTATCCACCGTAAATAGACGACGTTCCGACGATGGCTTCGAGCCCGCCCGGATCGGTCCGTATGATCTCGTATCGCGTGGCCGTAGGCGTCTCGTCCCACGTCATGCACTCGGAACAGCCGCACTCGATCAGCGGGTCGGCGCACGGCGGGCCGCTCATGTCGAAGAGGGGCGGCAGGAGGCACGCGGCGAGGAGGAGGTGGATCATGGCTTTGGCCTGTACACCCGCTCGAACTGTTTCCGTTCACCCCAACGAACCAGCGCCCGCTCCAGGTCTCGCTTCCGCTCCGAGGCCCTCTTCGCCATCTCCTCGTCCATGTTCATGTTCTGGTAGCGGAACCCGGTCGTAATGTCGAGGAGCGACTGGAACGAATTGCCGTCAGCCTGCGATAGATACTGACGCCATTGGCGGTCGGACGTGGAGAGGAACCGCGATGCCACGTAGGACTCCGCGAGCAGGTAATACCGCTGGGCGTCGAAGGTGTACTGCGGCCTCCCGGCCTTATCGAATTCTTTCTTGTAGCCCATCCATTGCTGGACCGACTTCGGCATCTGCTCGACGATGACTCCGGCTGTATGAGCGTTCTTGCGGTCAAACTCGTTGCCAGTGAAGAAAGACTTGTTGGCCCCCACCTCGATGGGCACCTTGAGGAACGGCGTCAGCATCCCTACGCCGTTCGCCATCGTCTCGCGCAGCGTCCCTCGGAACAGTAGATCCAGGTTGCGAATCGGGAGGTCTATCCCAGTAATCATCTGGACGTTCTTGCCGTCCCTGTTGAGCCGCAGCTTCAACGCACCAGCGTCCCACGAGGTCATCTGCGCGTTCTCGTCGGCGCGGCCCACGAAGGGCTTGACCTGGGTGAGTGTCATACCGGGACGCTTCACAATGTTCTCTAGCTGGAGGCCGAGGTTCAATCTATGGAACGAGTAGAACGGGATCATCCGCTTCATCCACTGGCGCTCGAAGGATGTCAGCCCATTCGAGTAGTCCAGTTGGAACTTCTTGACTCTGGCTCCAACCTCTTCCGGGTCCATGCCGCGCCGCAGGTAGTTGAGGGCAAGTTGCGCGCGAGACTCGTTCTCGATGGCGGTCCCGGCTTCGCGCACCTTGGCGAATGGCTTCAGCAGCTTCGACTCGTTCCCGGTGAACTCGGCCAGAGCACGGGCCGACGTGTTGACGCCGTGGCGGTTGAGAATATGCCGCACCTCGTCGTAGGTGTACGAGCCGGTGGCCGTCTTGAAGACGCCCTCTCCCTTGCCAAACAGGATCGATGCGGTCTCCGCGTAAGAGCGCGGATTAATCGAATGCAGGCCGATGTCCACAAACGACTGCGCCACGTTAGAGTAGGCGTTCCTGACGTGGAAGGACGGGAATAGCCACGTCACGGAGCCCTTCCAGAGGTTGTTCGCCGTATCGAAACCCTGGAGGAGCGTGCGCCCAGCCTTCGACGTAACGACGTGATCGGCCATCGCGGCGACTTCGTTGGCTAGACTCTCGGGGAGCACGGCGGTCTTGCCTCCCCCGACGTTGAGTTCCTTGAACGGCGAGCCATCCGCGGCGAAGTGGATGTCGCCCTGCACGAGCTTCTTAGGGAAAAACTCCTCGAAGCCCTGGTACTTATTCAGCACCGCGTGAGCCTCTGCCCTGTCTCCTATGCGGCGAAACCTCTCAAGGAAGAAGGCTCGCTTCAACGTAGGAGACATGGCCTCTACGGCGGCCACCTTGTTAATGCCAGGAGTCACTTTTCCGGGCGTGAAAACGTCCCGAGTGGCCGTCTCTCCTTCCGCCCTGACACCCCTAGACTCCGCACTCAGAACGGTCTCCACCATGCGCTTCTGCCAGACCGAATCCGCTCCGTACTTCGCCGGTCGCGCGAGGTCGTAGAGTTCGTCGATAGGGATGTCCACGAACTTCGCCTGTAGATCCTCCACCATCTTCCTATTAACCCGTTTCGTGATGGAGTGCTCCCAGCGGCGGCGAAGCGATTCGATGGGGTCGTAGACGGGCCGCAGTATCGGGATGCTCTTGTCGGCCGCGTTGAGGCTGGTCGAGCCCTCGATCGCATCCTTGAGTGTCGTGTACGACCGCTCCTCGGCGTTGCGGCCCATACGGAGCAGGCGCTCCACCTCACCCTTGATACCGCCCAGCCCGCCCTTCACCTTGTAGATCACGCGGGCCAGCTCGTCGGGGTCGTTCCGGTAGTAGTGGGCGAAGTAGTTCTGGAGCTTCTGCTCCTTCGTAAGCAGCCCGGTTACGACCTCTTCGCCGAACATCTCGGACTTCTTTCTGGCGAGATACTCGATAGCGGGCTTGAACTCGTCGGGAACGGCCGCCATGCCGCCAGACTCGAAGGCGTCGATGACGGGCTTGAAGATTCGGTCCCGCTCCTCAGTGGACTTCTTGGCCCACGCTCCGAGAGGAGACTTTTCGATCTCCTTCCCGGCAAGGTCTTTCAGGTAGGCGTCGAGGTTGAGCGCATCGTCCATGACCTGACGCGCACCCTCAAGACCCTTGACGCCCCAGCCCTTGACGATCAGCGTGCCGACCGTATCGACGAGGTTCTTCTTGACCCACGCGGTCGAGGCGAGCGCCATCTGCCCGCCCCTGGTAGGACCGAGCCTGGCGGCCAGCTCCTTGGCGACGCCTGAATTTGCGATGGCGGACAGCGGGTTGTCGGCGATGTGGATACCGGCCCATTTGATGCCGCCACGGTCGAGGAGGTTGGTGGCCCCACCCTCTATGGCGGCGGCTACGCGCTCCTTGGCCTGCTGCTGTGCGAGGTCGCGCACGAACCCGGCGTCGATGGACCGCAAGCCCTTCGTGAACGCCTCTTCGGCCACAAGCGACGAATCCCTAGCCAACTCTGCCGTGACCTTCGCTGTTTCTTCGACGTAGAGGCGTTGTCCAGAGCGAGACAGGAACTTCCCGCCGACCTTGGCGGTCTTCCCGGCGATGCCGGAGCCGATGTACGTCATGGGGTCTAGAGCTACGTCCAGGCCCAACCCGACAGCCCCACGGCCGGTCGGGTCGGCCCACCCGCCCTTCTGGAATCGAGCGCCCTCACCGGTTTCGTTGTAGAGGCCGGGGATGAGATCGGAGAACGATCCTCCAGCCCCCACGCCAGCCTGCTCCATGACCTGGGCGAAGCCTTCCTTCTGACCCTTGAGGCTGCCTACCCCGGAGAACAGTTCATTCGCCACCCGGCCAGGGACGGCCCCGAGGCCGCCGCCTTGAGGCGCAAAGGTTTCCTCGGCGGCTCCTGCGGCTGCGTAGTTGCCGCGCATCAGCACGTCGATGGCTCGTCGGAAGAGACCAGGCGAGTCCTGCGCCGGGGTGGGAGCCCCTACGGCTGCGGCCTCCTGTTCGAGGACGGGGAGGGATTCGGAGGCGGAGGCTGAAGACTCGGAGCCGAAGAATGACCCGAGCAGGGGATTCTTCTTTGCACCCTTGCCGCCCGTAGGGGCCAGAAGTGGGTTTGAAGAAGCGCCGCTCGCCCCAACCGATCCGGGTTCGAGTAGCGGGCTCCCTGACATTTATTTCCCGAATGCCTTCGGACCAAGCCCCATCGTGTCCCAGAAGTTCGGAGCCTGCTGTTGTGGCCCCTGTGCCCCAAGCTCATCGTTCATCTTCTTGATCTGGACTTCGCGAAGAATCGGCCCGATTTCCGACGTGAAGTAGTCTTCAGCCGCCTTCTTGGCTTCCGGGCCGAACTGCTGCGCGTTGATAAGATGTCGCACGCGCTCTACGATCTGCTCCGGCGTCATGGCTGGTATCCCCGACGCTGGGTTCCCCCCGGAGAGGGCGATAGGAGCAACCTCAGCTAGCCCCCCGATGTGGCCCATGATCGTGCCGAGATTCTTCTTGTCCTCGGCTGCGGCCTTGTCGCCCTCGGTGCGCTTCTGTCGTAGACCGGCCACCGCTTCTTCGTGGCCGTAACGGGCCTTCTCCATCTCCAGATCCCACTTCTTCTGCTCGTCGAATTGATCTTTCTTGGCTTTTAGCTCGGCGTCGATCTGCTGCTGCCTTTCCTTCCGCGCCAGTTCTCGGTCAGCGAGATTCGCAGCCTGTAAATCCTTCTTACCCTGAAGCGCATCGGCCTTCATCTGCCGACGATCCTCCTCGCTCAAAAGATACGAAGCCGTCCTCTGCTTGGATCTGTTCCTTCCCTCGGCCACCTTCTCCTGGTACTTCTGGAGGTCGGCCTTCTGCTTGTTCTGCTGATTCAAGTATTGGTCGAAGTAGTTCGACGTTACCCCGCCATGCTTGTTGGCTGCGAAAGCGTTGACGGCATCGCCAAGTCCGGAGAACAACATCGCCAATGCGCTGGGTTTGTCCACTGACGGGGCTGGACCGGGATCTTCCGGAGCCAATAAAATGTCGAACAATTTCTGCCGGTCGCCAGGCGTCATGCTGCCGGTGTCAATGCTCGACGGCTCGGATGGAGCGGGCGGTGCAATAGGATTACCGGGCTTGAGAGCAGCCTGATTCAAGATGTCTTGAAGCGACGTTGGCTGATTCTGGCGGTATTGTGTTTGGGCCATCATTTCGCCCCAAAAGCCTTACCAGCCGCCCCGAAGAGGCTTCCAGCAAATCCCAGTATCCCTGACTTTTGCTTGTTGATTTGCTCCTGCTGACCCAGTCCGTATTGCACCCCGAGAGAGCCGTAGCCCAGAGATGGGTCGGTCACGAGTTGCTTCAGGAGGCCGAGATTCTCTTGATTTCTCTGGTAAGAATCGGCGAGATCCTGGTAATTTAGATTCGATGCTCGATTCGCTCCTGCGGCACCAATGGACGCCTGGATCGCATCGAAGAGACCGCCTCTACCGACACCGCCACGAGCCGCCGAGGCCCCAGCTGCATCCTGTTGCTGCTGGGTGGATCGAGCGTTTCTGGCCTGGAGCGACGCAAGAAGACGGGGATCAACACGCCCTTGGTCCTGGAGCATTTTCAAGAGATTTGCGAGGCCCTGAAGTTGCGGCTTTTCTCCGGCAGCGTGGATGTTATAAGCATTCTTCGCAGCCGTCTGCGTCCAAATGCTCTGGGGGAACTTGGTGAGCTTGAATGACTCAAATGCCATCAGGAACCGCCTTTCGCCGCGAGCTTCTCGCCCACCCATTGTAGGACACTCGCCGGGATGTCCACCTCGAACACCGAATACGTCGATTGGCGCGGGTCAGGTCGGCTGACCACGCGGTTCTCATCATCGTAGACCGTTTGCTCGACCTGGATCAGGAGCGCCGTGATGACCGTCTTCATGGGGCCTCCAAAGGAAGTATCAGTCCGCCAGCCGCCAGGAACTTCGCCAATTCCTCTCTCGGAACTTCTCCCCCAATATCGTAGACGATCACGTCGAACTTGCCGGTGAGGGTGTTGCGCCAGTCGCCGGGGACGAACTGGACGCCCTCTGGGCAGAAGGTCTTGAGCGCCGGGAGGATCTCGTAGACGGTCTGGACCGCCCCATCGAACAGCCTCGGGCCGATGCACATGCCACCACCGATCCACGCGACGGCCTTGCCCTTCACGTCTCCGGCTTGCTCTCGGCACTTGACGTTGAACGCCGTCTCGACCGAGTTGTCGATGCAGACGTTGATGTTGCCGCGCATGACCATGCGGTAGCCTTCGCCCGCGTGGATCTCCAAGGTGAGGCCGTCGCCGAGGTCGGTCATGCGGCTGTATCGGGAAACATGGCATCAACGAGTTGGCCGAGGGCCGTCTTGAGCGCCGTGCGGGTCGTGAAGTTCCGGTCGAAGTATTTGTCCGGCGGGGTCTTGTTCGTGTCGAGGCCGGAGAACAAAGAGTATTCGAGCGCGGTCAGGCCCTTGGGGATCGGCTGGCCTTCGGAGACATCGACGTAGCCGTAGACCTTGGCGTTGCCGCCGTCTTGATTCTCTCGGACGATGACGATGAAGCCGCTGTAGGGTGGATTTGCCATGGTGAACTCCTATGTGAGAATGCCGTAATTTTGAAGGGCCTGCACAACCTGACCAACCGTGTAGCCTCCCCATGTGGCTGTGTCGTTGGCGATGCCGGAGGTGTTGGCAACGAACGCCGCTGCTGCGATTGCGTTGGTGGGGCGGGCAATCGCCGCGACTCCGAAGACACCCTGATTCGTTGAGGCGCAACGGAAGTTCGTTCCGCCAATCGTGATCTCACCGGCGGCCGCACTCCCGATCCAGGCGTTCTGGTCGCGGATCGTGATGGCCTTGTACCCGGCGGTCGCATTGAGGAGCCGGATACCGTTATTCGTCGTGCCGCCCCGCGTCTGCTCCTCGATGATGAGGCCGCTGAGAGTGGTGTAGACCATGCCAGAAGACGGAGCAGCCTGATTCTCGATGTAACCACCGTAGGCATCGGTGAAGGTTCCGGCGTTCTTAACTGGCGCACAAGCCACGACACGCCAGCCGCCCAATTCGGCGAAGGTCTTTCCGCTGTTGGCCACAAGAATGTTGCCACCTTGAAAAAACCCACCGATGAACCCTGTTGGGATATTCCCCGATGTAACTTGACTGGTACTGGCGGCAAACAGACCACCAATCACATAACCGGATGGGTTGGCATTGTCGGTCCCCGTGGCTCTGAACTGTGCCCCAGAAATGGAAGACGCTTTCCCTGCGATGGTTGCTCCAGACGAAGCATTGATCGTCGGCGCGAAGATGATGCCGTTGGCGTTGGCGATGGTGGCGTTGATGTTGATGTAGGCACCGTTCGTGCTGTTGCTGCCTGGGCTGCCGTAGAACTGCCAGGTGGAGTCGGCGTTCATCCGAAGCCCGTAGGCCCCGGTGGAATCTGGGAAGGCGTGAATCCAGCGATCCGTCCCGCTCGTCAGCGCGACCGTGGGCAGGTAAAGGAACGAGCAGACCCCCGCCCCATCCACAACGGAACTATCGAGCCTCCCGCTCGTCCCCAAGCTCACCCCGGCGTTGTGAACGTCCTTAGCAGAGAATGTGTGGATGCCGGTCCAGGTCGGAACCATCGTCTGATCGACCGCAACCGTATCGGCTGCGACCGTTATTCCGAAGCCAGCCCCGACGTTGAAGGTGCGGTCGGCGGCGAGCGTGCCTCCACCTGTCAGCCCAGCCCCAGCCGAGAGATTGGTGGCAGCCAAAGCATAGGTCGTCACGGAGACAGCGTTTCGCACGAGCGTAGAGAGCGTGGCGTTGTCAGAGTGATGCGAATTCCCCAGGCGCATGAGACACGCCCGAACGTGAGGGTCCTCAACCGCCGCTATGGCGTTGCCGAAGCCGAAACCCATCTGCTCGCGCTCCCGCTGCGGCCCTGACCGTCAACCTCGGCGTCAACTCCACCGATGCCTCCGGTCCCTGTGCCGCTGTAAACGATCTCGAAATCGACCAGCTCGCCAGCTCTCCCGATCCCTACCGTCGTTCCTCGGTTCCCGTCGAGTCTCACGGACTGCGACCGCGAGTTCGACGTGTTGGCGGTATCCCTGTAGAGCGTGGCCGTCAGCGTTGCTGTCGCGCCCGTGCCGAAATCGCTGTGATTCACCGTTGCCTTCACGATGGCGAGATCGACCTTCTTGGACGCGACCTGGCCCGTCTTGACCGTCATGGTGACGGGATCGCCCAACTCCTCGACGTACACGTCGCCGGTCGAGGGATCACCGGAGAATCTGTAGTGCGTCGCTCCGATCAGGGCCGATGCCATGCAGCTTGTAGCCTTGGAGGTCGGCTGGCCTAGTTTAGGACGAGCCTCGCCCTTACTGTGCGCCTCCGCCATGTGGAATGGCATCTCGTGATCGTTGAGGCCGTCGCCGTCGAGGTCGAAGTCGAACCATAGGATTAAATTTTTGGCGTCCCATCGTAGAACCGAATTTCCCAGGAACGGAACGTTGACCTCCTGCTCCCACGCCATGTCGGTCGAGATGCAGGCGCAGACCTGGCCGTTCGTGATGTAGACGCCGAAAGGAGATACCCACGCTCCCCGAGGCTCTCCGGCGACCGAGAAAGTCGTGTAGGCGTATTCCCCGACACAGCCTGGGTGCCCCTTCAGCGGCCTTGCATCCGCACCGTTGAACTGACCATCGACAACACGAGGAACGTCATCGAGCGCCAGGACCGCACCCTCGCAGAGCAAGACCATCGTTTCGCCTACCGGCATCTGACCGACGAGTCCGTCGTGTTCGTCGAGAGGAAAGCTCGTCACGACGTAGAACTCGGGGAAAGACTCGGCGCGGCCCGCCTCGGAATAGCGCCATGCCCTCCGATGCGTCCTTGAGATGCCGCACACCGAACCCTTCCACGACACCATCGAGATGAAGGCCGGGGGCTGAGTATCCCTGGGAATCGACAGGTCCCCCACGGTCATCGCCGGAACGGTCGGAAGCAACTGCACCGTTGGATCTTGGAAGGCCGAACCATCCTGGTTGAACGTATCGGTGTACGTCGTCACGGAGATCGGGACTGTCGCCAGGAGTCCAAGATTGTCGATGGTGTTGGCGGCTCCTGGGACTGTCCTGTAGACGAGCCAGTGCGTCGCATCGGTAGGAGCCGTCTCGGTCCTCACGAGTGCTACCTGATTCTTGGACGTGAATGCGACGACCTCCACGGTCTCCGAGGGAGGCCCAGCGAGATCATCGGACGATTCGTAGTAGGCGTAGGAGTAGAACATGCTCCCCGTCGTGTTGAACGCCGTCACCGTGGAACCATACTGCGTGGACACGTCGTAAATCCGCAGCGTTGCCGCGTTCGTCCCGCTGTTGTAGGTGAGCGTCGCCCGGAGCTGCACGAGGCTGGAGTTCGCCGTCAACGTCACCGAGGGCGTGTTCGTGGTGCCCCTCGTCGAACTCGACCGAGTTGTCGTGTAGATCGTGCTCCACGTCACGCCGGAATCTTCGGATTTCTCCAAGAGCACGGTCACGTCGTACCCGGCGTCAAGGCTCCCACCCGTACCAATCCCGGTGAAGTCGCTGCTGTCTCCGGAGAGCGGCAACCCGGATAGCGACCACAAGACGTACATCGCGCGACCAGCCGTCGCGTCGGCTGCCCAGGTCTTCCATGTGTGCGTCACCGATCCGGCCACCGAAAGACTGCCGCTCGCGTAGGTCGAGGCTCCAGACCCGTCGTAGGCAAGAGTGGGATTCGTGAACCCTCCCGTGTTGGCCGTTGGGAACGACTTGAGCCCGGCCCCTGATGCCACGCTCTGCGTCAGCTTCACCTGCGGCGTCGCCATCCCCATGAGGCGCACGGTGCCGTCAGGTTTCAGGCACCTGTTCTGGTCGTACCCGTTCCCCAGATACCAGCGGTCGTCCTGGTGGCAGGCCATGAACCTCGTCGCCGACGTATTCAGGCCCGTTATCAGGCTCGCGAAAGTCCCGGTCGCACCTGGGGTCGCTGCCACAACTGTCGTAGAAATAGACGCGAGCAGCTTGTCGGTGCCGCCCGAGTCGAACTGGCATATCGCCACCCCTTTCACGATGGTTGAGCCAGCCGAGCCAAATGTCGAGCGGCCGGGGATGTTCCACACCTGCGTCGGGTCGTTCTTCCGGTAGTACCCGCCGGTCATCGTGGCGAGTTCCCCTGGGTCGAGCGTGGACGCATCCCTCGCGCCCGTCCCGGTCGAGACGTAGCCGCCGTTGAAGGGGATGGGGAGGATGTTGGACATCAGTTCGCACTCCTGGCTATTTCGTAGAAAACGGCTCCAGACGCTATGAGCGTCAGCGTGTCGCCTGCGTCAGGAACCCATGCCGCGCTGAGAGCGACGTTCCCGCTGTCGGCTAGTGTGATCGTGCCGGCCGTAAGAGCCACACAGCGGAGGATAAGGATCTGCCCGTCAACACTAGACGGAGCCACGAGCGTTGGCGTATTCGTTCCACTCGTGTTGGTGATGTCAATAAGAAAACGTCCGGCCGTCGTGATGGCCGCACTTGTGGTCAGAGCCTCAGTGGCCTTGAGTCCACGAAGATGACCTCCGCTCGTGACGTTTCCAGTAGATGTCACGGCACCGCACCCGACGGCTCCGGTGAGTGTCGAGGCTCCGGTAACGTCCAGAGTCGTTCCGACCGTTACCGCAGCGGCAGCAGCGACAAGGCCGCTCGCATTCACCGCAGCCAGGGTGGATGTTCCCGTTACTCCTAGAGTCGTCCCCACCGTAGCTGCGGCCTGCATGGTGACTGCACCGCTGGCGTTCAGCGTTGTGATCCCGGTCACAGCGCCGGTATCGCTGATTGTGACGACGCTGTTTTGGATGGCTTCGCCAGTCGCTCCGTCCCACCTGACTATCGCATTGTCGGTAGTGCTGTCGGCGCTCGTAACCGCAGACGCACCGGAATCAAGGTAGAGAGCTATCGGCGCGGTCAACGATGATCGGATCAACTCCCATCGCTCGATGCCTTTGTGGAAGTAACGGTACTTCCCGTTGGAATCAGTCTGCACCGTGTTGTTCGTGGCGACGTTGCTGTAATCCATGTCGGTGTAGACGGTGAGGCCAGCGCCGTCGTAGTTGGGCAGCGAGGAGCCGGTGTCAGCAGCCAGATTGACAAGTAGATCGCCAGCCGACACCGTTACGGTCTGCCCGACATCAAGCGTCAACTGAGTCGAGGCTACGCTGAGGATGCTCTTGAACTGCGCCGTCGAGGTCCCGACGATGAACTTATCCCCGGCTGCGAAGCCGTGTCCAGCCCTTACTGTCACCGTGTTCCCAGCCGAACCGCTCGTCACCTGCGCCCCGATCTCGTAAG
>Ga0315273_10009990_pt1 | contig 12069 bp, 10 predicted proteins | sample YL17G02_0_MG_FD_205753 | JGI IMG/M metagenome (GOLD analysis project Ga0315273, IMG submission 205753) | Sediment microbial communities from Yellowstone Lake, YNP, Wyoming, USA - YL17G02_0 | ecosystem: Environmental > Aquatic > Freshwater > Lake > Sediment | place: USA: Wyoming | collected... | reverse complement strand
CTCTTCATCGAGAGGCTCTGGTTCACGAATCTAGTAAGTCTCATGGTTCTCCAGGAGGTCCAAAGTAATGTCCTTCTCAGATGTTGGAGTACGTGCTGTTATCGCGGGTATGGGATCTTTCGAGGCTGATGCTCGAAAGTTCGATACCGTGATAGCTAAAATGGTAACTTCGACGACTCGAGCAGGGACTCAGACGTCGATCGCATTCCAAGGGACAACTAGCTCACTTCAGAGAATGGCAGTTGGGGCACTCTCTCTTAGTGCAATTGGGAGAACAATCCAGACAGCATTCTCACCAATTACGTCAATTTTCGGAGGTGTGTCGAGATCCCTAGGACGAATTTTCGAAACTGCAGCTGGCTTTGTCGCTGCAAATATCTTTGGAAAACTTGCATCGTCGATGCGTGATTTTGCGTATAATGCAATCGACGCTGTTGCTCAGATCGAACGACTCGAAGTAGGTATGACTGGCTTACTTGCTCGAGAGATTGCTGCAACCCAGAATGCAGGGAAACTATCGGATCAATGGGTTACGATCTCCGATGTATTCCCTGAGGCCGAAAAGCAAGCAAAGAGTATGATGGACGAGCTAGCTCGAATTGCCATTCTCTCTCCATATCAACTCGAGATGGTTGCGAATACATATCGGACTGCTATGGCCTTTGGACTCTCGTCAAAGCAGGCACGACTCTTTACGGATGCGACTCTGAATGTAGCTGCTGGTATTGGGGCAAGTACCGACATGCTCGAACGTATGGCATATAACTTGGCACAGGTTCGACTCCAGGGGTCTGTAACTAAGCTGGATATCCGACAACTCGCCTTAGCAGGGTTCGATCTCGTTGGTGTTTTGAGGGATGTTGGTCGTCAGTTTGGGATCGCGATCGAAGACGAAAAGGACTTCAATGAGGCGATCGCATCAGGGAAGCTTACCTGGGACGACTTCATCAATGGGTACTACAAGTATGCAACTCAGAACTTCCAGGGTGCATCTGAACGTATGGCGAGAACACTGTATGGATTGAAGTCGACCTTCAAGGATGTCTTCCAACTGACGATCCCGAAGATCTTAGGCCCGTCTGTCGATAAGATTGTAGATACCTTGAATCGATTCTTGAACATCTTCCTGAAGATCCGAGAGTCTAAAATTCTCGATCTAGTTGGAGAAAGACTCGCTAATGCATTTGGCGCACTTCCTAAACCAATCGCACGAGCACTCGATTTCTTAGAACAATATGCCGATCTTGTCACTGGGATTGCACAATCCTCAGACCCGACTGCAATCATGTATATGAGCCGTCAACTTCAGGAGCTGACAGGCGGGAATACACTTCGAGCTTTTATTAGTGCTGTATTTGGACCTGTAGGGACTACGATCTTCGATACGGTCTCGGGTGCAATCGATCGTCTAAAGAACTCGGGGATCGTAGCATATCTCGATGGAGTAAAGAAAGCAGTCGAAGATGCAGGGTTGGGAAGTACAGAATTCTGGGAAGCTCTCACGAAGTTTCTTCCCGAGGATCTCCAGACCTCTGTACTAGGATTCATCGACAATCTTGGGAAGGCATACGAGAATCTGAAGCTGTTCTGGGATACGAATGGTCCAGCTATCCTTGGGTCGTTCACCCAGATTACAGATGCAATTCTCGGGGCTGGGAAGGGTGGTGCGAAGACTGCACTCGACGATATGGGGTTGGGGATTGTGGGACTGACCGAAAACCTGAATACAAATGCACCTACGATTGTTCAGAAGATCCAAGAAATTGCTGACGTAATTACACTCGAACTCATCCCTGCCTTGCAGTCTGAGGAGTTCAAAACAAAGGGTGGAGGCATCGTTAATGGTCTTCTCGCAATGGCAGCTTCGATTGGGATCTTGAGTGCTGCTTCGTCGGTCATCCCTGCAATCGTGACTCTCTTCACGGGAGGTCTACTCGCACTTGGTGGACCAGTAGTTGCACTGGGTGCACTTCTAGGTCTTCTTGTCTACTTGATCTCAGTCTATGGGGCCCAGGCTTGGATAACACTCCAACAGATTGTTTTCATTATTGGGTATTACATTGGAGTGTTGATCGCATTTATCGGGAGCGTCGTCTCGAGTGCATCGACATCCTTCAATCAGATCATATTTATCATTGGTTACTACGGTGGTCTGATGATCTCAAAATTTAGCGAGATTGCAACGTCAATTGGGAAATCTGTAGGAGAGTGGGTAGCGATCATCACAGGGTTTGTGACTGGGTTCTATAATGCTGGTTCGGCTATCCTTTTTATCATTGGTTACTACGGTGGTCTGATGATCTCAAAATTTAGCGAGATTGCAACGTCAATTGGGAAATCTGTAGGAGAGTGGGTAGCGATCATCACAGGGTTTGTGACTGGGTTCTATAATGCTGGTTCGGCTATCCTTCAGGGGTTCTGGGATGGGCTAGTAGCTAAGTTCGAAGAGATCAAGAAATGGTGGGAAGGGACAGTCGCAACTATAATTCAGACCTACAAAGATGCACTCAACATAAATTCACCTTCACTCGTATTCAAAGATATTGGCGAAGGAGTTCTCGAGGGATTCATGATGGGACTCGAATCGATGATCCCAGCAGTTGACGCATTGATGTCTGACAAGATTCTCCCCCTGCTTGTTCCCGCAACACCTGCACCTGCAGTCTCGTCGATCCCTAAATCGACTGTCTACAACTACACGAAATCTCAGACGAACAATATTACGACTCGGACTCGAGATGATGCACAATTCCTGGCATACGAAATTGCACGGGAGAATGCTCGGAGGGCACGATGAATCGAATTCTCGATATTGTTCAGGGAACGACAACCTTCTCTCTCATGGCCCGAGGTGTAGTAGCACTCGACTATCTACCGGGTGCCCCTTCGGAGAATATGGTATCCGAGGGATCCTCCTTCATCGATGGGAGTCTAGTTGGGTCGATCGTATATGAGGACATCACCGAAACTTTTCGAATTCTCATAAAGGGAAAGACCTCCTCTGAAGTGCTCACTAAGATCGAGAATCTATCTCGGATCTTTAGACTTCTTCGGGAGTTTCGAACCTACGTGGTATATAAATCTGAATGTGACTCCCAGATCTGGCAATCTCCTCTCAATCGAGGGAACTTCCAGAGGGACGAACCACTCCACATAACATCTCGAGGTGCCTACGCATATTGTACAGTCGCGTGGGAACGAAAGTATTATTGGGAGTCTACGACTCTTACCGTCATCCCCCTTTCAGGTTTGTATCGAACTACTCCCTCAGTCGACCCTCTGAAGATCATCGACACACGAGAACAAAATCATACTACCCCTCTGAGCAATATCGACTTCGTCGCTGCAACACGTCGAATTACAGATTCGTCGAATGGGTTTGTGAACTTCTACATAGGTATGACGGTTCTCGTAAAGAATACTTCAAGCAATAATGGGACATACACTGTCGAGACTGTTGGCCCTTCAGGATCCTACATTCAAGTAGTTCAGAGTCTTGTCAATGAGACCCCAACATACCCTATCGTCATAACACCCTTTGGGAATTATGTCGATGTACTGGCGTCTAATGTCACTGGGTCGATCCCAGCCCCAATTCGGGTCGAGTACTTCAATTCGTACCCTGACTACCTCGGGACTTGGCGAACAGAAGAACTGATGATTGGGCATAATGTATGGTCCTCTCCGTCAACTCTCCCCTACATCTTCGAGGGTGAGGATGCTACCTCGGGAGGGAGTATTCTACCTGCAAATCCCGACTTGGATGCGTACTCTGGTGGGTACTGTCGTGTAACGAATGCACTTCCAACAGTTCAAGCTGGTTATCAGATCTTATGGAGTCTAACGAGTGCACAAGCAGGACTTTTCAAAGGGTATTCCTTCAGGGTCCTCGTAAAACTCTCGAGTTCACCTCCAGCTGATACATGGTTAGGTGCACAGGTTCGAGCAGTTATAGGACTTACTCTTCTCGAGGAGACTGGTCTCTCCCTCTTATCGACAGCGTCTCGAACTCTCTACGACCTCGGAGTTATACGTATCCCTCCAGGACTACCCCATCAGTCGAGCATCTATGATCTTCAGATCTCTCTGACGGGAACATCTCCATCTGGGACAACTACACTCAATGTTGACTACATTGCACTCATCCCCCTTCAAGGTTGGAGAGAGTTCCGTGCAAGTTCGTACAGTCTCCCGTATGGAGGGAACCTTATTGACGACAATATCCAGGAACTCACATACGTCTCCCTCTCGGGGAGTGCAATGACTGACTCCGATCGACTAGCGTACTATGTCCCGTATGGTCTCCCTCTCATGGTGTACCCAGGTCAAGCCCAACGATACTACTTCTACGTTACGGGAGGTGGTCCTTCGATTCGAACTGGGACTGTTCGACTTCTCTATCGTCCAAGGGTAACAGTCTTATGAACACATCGGATTCTCTTGGGGTAGCTATCCTCGATAAGTCACATGTTCAGATGCCTCTTTCCCTTGCGCCTCTGAAGTTTGTCCCGAGTAATTTCAGTTTTGCGTCTGTAGGGGGCCCTGAACGTGCGGAGATCGATGTATTTTCGTCATCCCCTGATGCACTCTACCAACTCTTCAATGTTCTGAGAAACCCTGTCGAGATCTTCTCGGCTACTCAACTTCCCTTATGGTGGGGGTTCATCGAATCAGTTCGAGTTCAGACGGGATCAATCGAAACTGAGGTCTCTCTGGCAGAGATGGCAAATCGAATCTGTGCATTGTATTCGACGAGCCTGGGAGGGACACTCTCGTCTCGTGCGACTACAGCATGGGCCTCTTCGACCGAGAGTGTCAATACCTATGGGACTAAAGAACTTCGGATCAGTATATCCGAAGGGTCCCAAGACCAAGCCGAACGATCTCGAGATAGTGAACTCGCTCTTCGAAAATACCCTATATCCGTAGGATCGATCTCTTCTACGGGAACAGTCTCAGCGACGATTACTTGCAAGGGGTGGTGGGATACATTGAAGTGGAAATACTATTCCCAGAACTCTGGGGTAGAACAATTCGACGTCACAGGTGTAGGGGTCCAAGAAGTTGGAAAGACCTCAGGAGACGAAAGAGTTCGACAGGGAATTACGATCAGTTCTTCAGTAGCATGGGTCGCAAACGAGATTCAACTAAAGGTTCGAAAGCAGGGAGCCCCAACTGATAATCTCCGAGTCGAACTCCAGAACAGTTCGGGGACAATGCTTGCATACTGCGAAGTTACTGGACCGAGCATGCTGGGAACCTACGAGTATGTCCCATTCGTTCTCTCGACACCAATTACAGTCACCCCAACGACTCAGTATATCATTCAAGTATCACGAACGTCGAGTGTTGATTCTAACAATCACTACATGACCGACATAAATACTGAAGAGGTCTACACTGGGGGAGTATTTCAACTCTGGAATGGATCTTCGTGGGTTGCACGATCCCCCGATGGGGATATGGTATTTCGTCTAGTCGGGGCACGAGAGACCACACTTCAGGTCTCGGACATCATTACTAGTTGTGGTCAATTCTTCCCTACAGTCAAAATTCTGACCCCGAGTGGGGTATACTCGAACCCTTGGAGGGATGGAGATAATTCGGGACTTTCTGAGATCACAGAACTTCTTCGGGCCGGCGCAGCAGGAGGTCCACGATATCTTGCTACAGTCCTGAAAGATCGAACTCTCGTAGTCTATCTAGAACCAACGGATGTCGACTACCTCATCGATAGTTCTGGGAACCTCTACACCCCCGAAGGGAAGACTCCGATCCCTCGAACTACGAATATCGCAGGGAAGTGGCTTCGACGTCTCGACATCCCAAATGTAAATATCTCGAGGATCTCTGATCCTCGATTGATGTTTATCGAGAAGTACGAGTGGCAATCTCGAGGGAGGAACCCTCGTCTAGAGCCTCGAGGTGCACTCGATGTTTGGAACCCTAATGGGATCCGGGAGGGATAGATGGGTCTTCCTATTACGTCTCTGAGCGAACTTGCTATGAAACTTCGGCCATACATGGTTGACGTTGCGAGTTCGGTATCGAATAACTCCGAAGTATCTTCAGTAGCGCGAGCTGTCATCGCCGGGGCTGGTCTCTCTGGGGGAGGTGTTCTGACGGCAGACGTAACTCTCTCGTTGAATCAAGGATTCGCACCAACGTGGACGAATCTCCACACCTTCGAGGGAGGAATCATCTCGAGAGGGATCGAACCTCAACTTACCGATGCGTATGATCTCGGATCATCCTCGAAGCTCTGGAGAAAGATCTGGGCGAGTGAACTAGATGCAGTACTCTTCGCACAGAACACCATCACCTTGCTTGGTGGTTGGTTACTGATCTCGAAGAATGAGGGATCCTTCGAATCGAATGTAGCTGCAGCGAATACGACGATCAATTTTGGTCAGTCGATGACTCCAAATGATTTCGTTCTCTGCCGAGCAGCACTCAAAGTAGAGTATCTTCAAGTGGGGACTCTCGTAAGTGGGACCACATACAATGTTACTCGAAACTTAGATGGGAGTGGGGCAAATGATTGGCCTGCAGGTACACCTTATTGCGTACTTGGGACGACTGGCGATGGTCGAATTGAATTAAACGCATACAATACACCTCGAATCGGCATCTTTACACAAGGAGCTACCTACAATGCATCGACGGAAGTCGTCAGGGTAGGAGATCTGAATGGATCGTTTGGGGTTGTATCGGGACTGTATGGTATGGGGATCGGAGACTACTCGGGTGGGAATTACCTAAAGTTCGATCCCTCAGGTGGATTTGTCCTAAAAGGGTCGAACGGTGGAATATCGCTCGACGCAAGTGGCCTATTGGTGACGATGCCAGCGAGTTCGTTCGATGCTACTAAAGCAGTTCAGTTTATGTATAGTGGCACACAACGTGCGGTTCTTCAGACCTATTTTGATAGTGGGTCTAATTCTCCTTGGGTTCAATTGAAGGCAACTGCCGGAAGCACCTATGACTCGGTCGCACAAATGTATGTCGTCAATCAAGACAACGATTTCGCTTCATTTGTCTTGAAGATCAAAAATGCAACTGTTCTCGATGTAGGGTATCAGCAAGAATTTCGGGTTCGGGGCGTGAGTGGGACAATGACCGACTTGAACGTAGTCGGGTCGCTGACTGTTCAGAATGGTGACAATGCCCCAAACTCGAACTTGATCGATGGTGAGGTAGGGGCACTTAACTTATACCTCAGTGATCTAAATGCGAACATTACTACGCCAACCGGGACAAATGCACTGAGGGTCGGGAATAAATATGGATCACTGCTTTTCCGGCGATCTGCTAATATTCACTACGCATCCAGACCAGAAGATTTGATCACCCGATTGACACATGCCTATCTCTGGGGGCCGAATAAACTGATCAGCGGTACGACTTACGCCACAGAAATGGGCGGGTCGGGGATGCACTTGACGGTCAACAATTCAGGCGGTTCTGAAAATACGTCTGTAAACTTTGGACAGGGACACCCGGTCGGAACAGGGATCTTCAACGGATCGAGTTCGTCATATTCCCGAAATATTTCAGACCTCATAGTTTCGACTAATGTTTTCTTCTTCGGGGGATGGTATAACCTTACCAGTGTAAACAGGGCGCATGGTCTATTCTCTCTGGGCTCAACAACACAGAGTTCCATCTGTTGGGTTGACTCCTCTAATTACTGCTACTTCCGCATTTACAATGCCACAACGAACTACTCAATCGGAACATCCTCAGGGTCTTTGACGACAGGTTGGCACTTTATCGGCGGTTGGCATCGTTGGTTTAGTACTGGGGATTATCATCTAAAGCTATTCGTCGATGGTACGACATATACGTATGCGGGCGGTGCGCCGACATCCGGGATGCGATCCCCAGCCGGGGTTATTGCATTTGGCATGGAATATGTAGCAGGCGGGTATTTGTACGGAAATATTTCGCAGTGCATGTTTGGCTATACTTCGTCTTATGGCGATGTAGCAATGCAAGAATATTACTACCTTACGAGACCAGAGTACAAATAGAAGGAGAAGATATGGACACTACTGAACTCGAGAAAATTCTTCGAGACGAACATCTTCGTCTTCAGACCCAGAAGACCCAACTCGAACATGCATTGTGGGCAACTGAGGGAGCACTTGCTCTCTCTGAGAGTTTGATCGAGAAAGTCTCGACAGTTCCCTCGGTTCCTTTACCCGAAGAGTCAAAATGAGTGTCGAAGGTGTAGTTATTTCGAGACTCGTTCTCTCAACCGATTGGGATCAGGTCGCACATTCGGGTCTTCAATTTGGGGTTGTCAAGGCATCCGAGGGGAAGTTTATCAAAGATCGTCTCTACTACGATCATATTCGGGGTGCAAGAAATGCTGGTCTTCTCGTATCAGCATATCACTTCTATCGCCTCGAATATCCTCCTCTGGTTCAGGCTGAGACTTTTCTCTCACAGATCAAGACAACACCTCTGGATCTCCCAATCTTTCTCGAATTCCAAGAGGCCACTCTCTTAGGGACTCCGAAGGTCGAAGAAGATGTTCATACGTGGCTCCTTCGAGTCGAATCGAGTCTAGGACGTCGTCCGATGATTCTGACCTCGAAGTATTTCTGGGAGACTTTTGTTGGTTCTCCTTCTTGGTCTTCTGAATATCTCCTAGGGGTCTCTGACTCCGAATCGAAGAAATCCCCGATTCTACCTACTGGGTGGGATCAGTGGGAATTCTGGGAGTCGAGACTCCACGGGACTGTTCTGGGTCTTCTTGGGACTCCAAATATTATTCGATTTCGAGGGTCAGAAGACGATCTGTTCTCTCGAGCATTGAAACCATCGGAGCCTCTCTTTAGAGGGGAAATTCTAGGATCTCGGGTTCAGAGTCGATCTGGGCCTGGGATCACTTACGAGATCTTGGGGAAGTATCCCTCAGGAGGTAGACTTGATGTCTGGTCAGAAGAAACCGAATCCTATATCGACGCCTCAACAAGAGAACGAGTCTCCCGAGTCTGGGGGAGCATCAATCGGACCCTCTCCAAGTGGGTCTGTCTCTCGGACGAGAAAACTACCTACGTTACCCCTCTCCGAGTTGGGCCCAGATACGACGAGCGTCCTTCTGGCGATCCACAACTTATCGGCACAGATGGAGTTACAGAATCAGATCATAACGTCTGAACTTCAGGTTCTTCGGGAATCTGCAGAGATGAGCCGACGAACACTCAGAGGATCTAATGGTGATGTAGGGATCGTTGGTCGTCTTGTAAATCTAGAATTGCGGTTCTCTAAGATCGAATCATACGTTGAGAAGCAAATGCAATCAGGATCCTCTGACATTGACTCGAAACTAGCCGAGGCTGTTGACGAGGACCATGTAGTCCGATGGAGTACGATTCGAGAGAAGACACTCTGGCCAATCGTCATTATAATTTTACTCGGGGTCTTATGGTTACTCGGTAATCATGGGATCCTCCCTCAACCCTAAGGAGGTCTTGATGGCTATCGAACAAATTGTTGTGCTGGCTCTCTTAGGAGAGTCAATCGTGAATCTGGGAATGTCGATCTACGTCAAGGGGTCGACTCCCTGGTATCTAGGGATCCAATGGAAACTCCTCGTTGCGATCATCATCGGCGAGATCGTTGCATTTGGATTTGGAGCCGATCTCTTTCTGGCACTGGGGTTCGAGAGTACGACTCCGTATCTAGGTCTTGCACTCACAGGCTTGATGATCAGTCGAGGTTCGAACTTCATCCACGATCTAATCAAGTTCGTTCAGAATCTGAAGGATTCTGGATTTGCGACCCCAGTAAATAAGTAACAAAAATCCCCCGGTACTAAATGGTACCGGGGGATTTTTGTGTCGTTATTAGCGGTCAGCAAACCATCGATCTTTTCGAGGCCCTCCTTTCTTTCCCTCCTCTCCCTCAGATTTTACTCGCCGTACTTTCTTCTGGGACTCGAGTTGCTTCAATGACTCGCGAATCATATACTGGGATGTACCCTCGAAAGCATCAGCCAACTCATCGACTGACATCCCATCAGGGTAGATCGAATTCAGGAGATCCACAATCCCTCGAGAAGCACCTCGAGGGTTTCCCGTAGTAACTTCGACTTCATTAGTAACTTCGACCTGATAGGCCTCTTTGAGTTCGACAAATCGATAGGCCCAAGTAGTCTCTCCCGCAGACTTATACTCTCCCTTTACTCTAACCCACCCACCTTCGTCTGGGGTATCCCCGAGAATGTAGAGTGTATTCTCGGAAAATGCATGGAATGCAATCGAACCATAAGAGGATTTGCCCTCGGCTGTACCCTTCCCTTTGTGGTGAACCAGAATGACCCCTGAACCAATCTCAGTTTGGATCCGAGAGGCTGCTGCGAACACTGCAGATCCCACTTCTGTAGCTTTGTACTCATCGATCCCTGTCATCATTCGAAGGATAGGATCGAAGATTACTAGTGAGATTCTCCCATGACGTTCTTTGATTATCTGAAGGTCGTTCATCAGGGAAGTGATCCCCTCAGGGGAGAACAGAAAATCTCTCGAGAGGTCAAGGTAGAGTTGACCATTGACCTTCGGGAACTCTAGAGTGCCATCTTGGAATGTTCCCCCGAGCCCTTTCGAGATGTTGATCTTCTCGAGACGATCCTGAAGAAGATGATCTGGGTCCTCTTTCGTCAGGAGAACAACTGGGCCCGGTTCGGGAACTTCGAAGGTACCTAGAAAGGGAACTCCTGCCGAGACTGATAGAGCTATATCGAGAGCTAACCAGGACTTCCCCATCTTGGGAGAGCCTACGATCATCCCGATAGCCTGGGATAACCAAATCTGATCTACGAGCCATGTCGATGGCCGGATATTCGATGCAAGAAATTGGTCGACTGTTACTAGGTCGGATTTTGATCGGATCTCCTCGACTGACTCTTCGAGAACTCTTCGGAGAGACACGATGTCTCGATATCGCAACCAGAGGTCTCGAAGATCCTTCTCTCCAAGTAGAGGGTTCAGAATCTGAGATAGAGAGAGTCGATACGACCTAAGTCCTTCCGACGAGACGATCGAAGAGACTTCTTGGATACCTTTTTGGCCAGGCTCGTCCTGGTCGAACGCGAGGACCACTTCAGATACGCCCATTGCTTGAAGTCGTGACCAGATACCCTGGATAACACGCTTACCGGCAACCCCCTTCGTAATCGCAAATGCTGCGAGACCGACATGCCGAAGAACCCCGCAGTCACTCTCGCCCTCGGTAATCCAGATTCGGCGAGGGAGTGAACCTTCTGGTTCTGGCCACAAGGGAGGGGTTGCCGAGTTTTCTGGTTCCCAGACGAAGACCTTTTGGCCTGTAAGACGCTTCTTGATAACATTTGATGACCTCCATGTAAATTCTACACCAGTCTGATTACTCTTAGCACCCCACTCTTCCCATTCCCCCCAAGGGATTCCCGTATATGACGCCCACCATTCGTTAGCAGGTCCCTCGTTCTTTCGGGATCGAGATGTAACTGTGACCTTTGGAGAAGGACGTTTCTCCGACTTTCCCTCGATCGAGTCGAGAATCTGCTGGTACGTACATCCTGCGAAACAGTGAACAACGATCCCTGTACTGTCGACCGATAGATGGAGTGACCCTTTCAGATCATCATGTCCCGGGCAGAGTGCAGTATATCCATCTGATACTTTCTTGACTTGATCGAGCTGTGCAATCCACCAATTCAGATCCCTAGGAGTCATACTTACCCCCTAGTCGACCAAGGCTGATCGAGAGACTCAGCCGTATATTGAGGTCCGAGAGGTCCTAGTGCTTCCCAGAGGAGTGCTCTATGACCATCTGGGATCTCTAGTCCATGTTCGTACAGCGAAATTACTGGTTGGGGGATCCCCGTCTTCTTCGAGAGAGTCGACTGACTCAGTCGACCCCGAAGTCGAAGATATCGAAGGACTCTCATCCCTCTTGAACGAGAAGGTCTGCTCATTTTTCTTCCTCCATATCGCCCCACCGACACCCTATCTTAGTATCGGCCCGAATTGGTACGTTCATCTGAATAGGGAGATTCTGTTCCATCTCGTAGTGAAT
>Ga0315273_10009987_pt1 | contig 12071 bp, 9 predicted proteins | sample YL17G02_0_MG_FD_205753 | JGI IMG/M metagenome (GOLD analysis project Ga0315273, IMG submission 205753) | Sediment microbial communities from Yellowstone Lake, YNP, Wyoming, USA - YL17G02_0 | ecosystem: Environmental > Aquatic > Freshwater > Lake > Sediment | place: USA: Wyoming | collected... | reverse complement strand
CTTGGTTTACTTTGTAAAGGACGTCAGCATCTTTACTCAGCACACAAAAACCATGTGCAAATCCTTCAGGAATGTAAAGTAAATGATGATTTTCTTCAGAAAGAATTTCACCCACCCACTTTCCATAAGTTGGAGAACCTTGACGAATATCAACAGCTACATCAAAGATTTCTCCTTTTAATGCAATCACTAATTTACCTTGTGCCTTTGGATTTTTCTGATAATGCAGTCCTCTTAAAACTCCCTGAACTGAATGAGAAAAATTATCCTGTACAAATTTAGTGTTAATTCCATTATTGATAAATATAGATTCTTTGAAACTTTCCAGGAAAAACCCCCTATCATCTGAAAATGACTGAGCTTTTACAAGTATCACTTCAGGAATGTACAATTTTTTAAACGTAAAAGGCATGAAATTCTAGAATCAAATTACGATAAATATGTTTTAATGATCTTCTTATTTTGAGGGCAAAGCAGGAAGACAGTATAATTTTTCAGCATTTAACAAGATACAGAGGAATAATTTGTTCTAAGATATTTTTCCTTATTTCCGGATAAAAATAAGTTTCAAGGTGATTTTTGATATTTTAAGAAAGTTGTGTCCTCCCTGGTTTATACCCATAAATCCTTATGACATTTTTACTCCTTATTTGTGAACCCTGGAATATTTTCTTTTAGATAATCAAGATGTTTAAAACATATTATAATCAATTTTTAGATGTAATTCATGGACTATTCTGATCTGAAAAGATATGATCCTAGTGGGATGCACGAGGTCTATAATAAATGGCCTCAATTTGCACGCGAAGCATACGAGGCAGATTTAGAACCTGTTGATTTTAAGAATATTGATCATATTGTTTTTGCAGGTATGGGAGGATCGGGAGCAATCGGTGATTTGTTCTCCGCAATTCTATCAAAATCCAATATTCATGTTTCTCTTGTAAAGGGATATGTTCTACCAAAGACAGTAGATGAAAAAACCCTCGTAGTTATAATCAGTGTTTCAGGGAATACTGTTGAATCTCAGACTGTCTTAGAATATGCTTCTAAAATAAACTGTAACGTTGTTGCATTTTCAAGTGGTGGTATGATGGAATCTTTTTGTAAGAAAAATTCAATTCCGTTCAGAAAAATTCCTAAAATACATTCACCGAGATCATCATTTCCAACCTATGTTTATTCAGTTATCAAAGTCCTAAATTCTATTTTACCAATTAATAAGAAAGATGTTTTAGAATCTATTTTTGAATTTGAGAAATTAAAAAATAAAATTGCAACGCATAACTTGACTGATTCAAATCCGTCTTTGAAATTGGCAGAGTTGATGTCTGGAATCCCTCTGATCTATTTTCCTGTTGGCTTACAGGCAGCTGCAATTCGATTCAAAAATTCTCTCCAGGAAAATACCAAAATTCATGTAATAGTTGAGGATGTAATTGAAGCATGTCATAACGGAATTGTATCATGGGAGAAAACATCTGATGTACAGCCTATACTTTTGCAGGGAGTGGATGACTATATAAAAACAAAAGAGAGATGGAATATACTTAAAGATTATTTCAAGAGTCATAACATCGCGTATTTAGAGATTCACTCAATTAATGGAAATATCCTATCAAAGCTGATTTGCCTTGTGTATTTACTTGATTTTGTATCAATATACCATGCTGTAAAAACTAAAACAGATCCAACACCTGTTAATTCAATTGACTATATCAAAGAAAGATTATAATATTTTTAAGATGCAAATTTGATTTGTATTATTAGAGGTTCACTTGCCACTGTTCTGATTTAGTGGTATGAGACTCTATTCGACCTGTCGCTTTGATAATAGTGTTCCAACACCTATTGCAAAGAACACCACCAATGGTACAAGTCTGTAAGGTTGGTTGGTCTCTATTGTAAAGCCACTAAGGAATGGCGTAACTAGTAACATTCCACAAATAAGTATCATAACTGATTCTGCAGTTTTTACATTTTTTCTTGAAGCTATAAACAATCCGACTATTAACGGGAGTAAAAATAGTAAAATTAATCCGTCAAATCTTAACTGGTATGCAAGGGATGTAAAACCCATCCAAAACTCTTGTGATTTAAAATCCTCGCTTCTTCCTGATACATTGATTCCAAGGCTAACAACAAGTGCGATGCTGATTATGACTGTCCCCAAATATCCAAGAAGAACCAGAATTTTTTTCCTTTTGACTAGACTTGATCTAACAATAAAGAGAACAGACATTGGTAGAAAAACAAGTGTTAGAGGTTTTGCAAGTGTTGATAAAATGTATGTGATTGGTGATAGTGGCCAGAATCTGTATATAGTGTATAGTGATATCAGGTAAAACAAAATCCAGAAATTTTCATATGTTGCTGTTGTATCATATGATAAAAACAAACTACTCTGCAGCAAAACACCCATTGCAACGATTCCGGCAAATCTCTTCTTTGATATTTGTGCAGTAATTACATAGGTGAGTAAAAGCAAAGATATACTTGCTATAAAGGGAATTACCCGGATGTTATCAAATAGCAGTATTGAACTTGAGAGAAAAAAGAATTTTAGTGGAACATCAAATGATCTAAATGCCGAATCTACAGGACGATTCTCAGCTTTGTCTTTGACATCTTGATAATCTTTCCAAATCTCCTCCGTGGTCAACTCGTTTGCAGAGACAATGATGTAAATGCCAAGTAGGACAATGATTATTCCAAGTGAAACTTTTTTTGAAACTTCAAAGCTAAAAATTTTCTTGAAAATTCCAGATAATGATCTTGGAAGTTTTTCCTGTACATAAAGAAAATAAATTATAAAAACTACTAGACTTGTTGCTATTATTGGCCCTGCCCATACTCCACCTTCAAAACGATCTGGTCCAACCTGAGGTATGCCCAATGACTTTAATTCTTTTACGGTTTGAGAATCTGATAAGATCAATGCAGGAAATACTGCTGATGCCAAGCTGATGATCACCGCCGTAAGTGTTACTAGGAAAATTACCCATGTGATAGTTTTACCTGACTCTACATTTTTCATATATTCTGACTTTGAAACGTATCTATTTTATCTTTTTAATTTGGTTAGAAATGTACTAAATTATTATATTTTTTCATCTCATCATCTGTCAGACTGTAGACTTTAACGTTTGTGAATAAACGTCTACAACTATAATGTCTTAGTTTTCCTTGAAATTTTTTGTATTATCAAAACTGGTTATTCCATAGTTGTGTTTTTGTTGTGCTTTCATTTCTCTAAAAAATGTAAATCTTCATTCATTGCAAGATTTCAAATCTGCTAGTAGATCTTGAAAATTCTGGATTATGATGTCATATGCATACTATAGAGGCAGAGATATGTATGAAAAAGAATACAATCCAAAGGTATGTCTGATTAGTTGAATCTACCATTGATATGGAATGGTTGGATGGCATAATAGAGAGAAAGTGACTTAATAAAATCAAAACTACAAAAAATAAAGGGATCTAGGTATTGCAGGATGAGCCTTTTGGACAAATGTTCTAGCCTACTTTATAACGAGATACTAGCAATTAATAGAACAAAAATTCTTTAGTGAATTATGAAAATTGGACTTTTGGTGCAACGCTTTCCTGGTGGTGGTGCTGAAAACTATGTCGAAGAACTTGCAAATAGATTATTCCAGGGTGGAAAAGATATAGTTGTTGTTACATCTGAAAACAAGAATTCAGATGATTCAAAATATGATTTTAGAATAATTCGTTTGCCAAGTTTAATCAAAATAGGAGAATATTTTGTCTGGAAAGGATTAGAAAAAATCCTGAAAAATGAAAAGTTTGACATTATTCACACTAATACATATGGATATTATCACACGGACAAGGCAGCGCGTCTGAAAAAAAAATTCGGCTACAAGCTTGTCATGACAAGTCATGGATTTCATGGCTCAGAATTACACTTACTTAAAAAAAAAAAAATAATCAATAAAATATCTAAATTTGATTTTCTTAGGAATTTTTATGATTCAAAGATTGGAAGAAAGACAATATTGGAAGCTGATCACTTGATTGCACTTTCTCCTAAAGAAGAAAAATTTTATCAAAGCTTAGAAGTAAAGCCTTCAAAAATAACAGTTCTTCCTCCTGGAATCAGGCAAAGTTTTTTTGATCATTCAGAAACAGCACCAATCAAGCTTGATGGAGTTCCAAACATATTGACAGTTGGGGAGTTGAGCTGGGTAAAAGCAAAATCATTGGCCATTAAGGCAATGCCAATGATATTGAAAAAATTTCCCAAAGCCAAACTTTTTCTTGTAGGAAAAAACAGAGATCAATTAGAACAATTAGAGTCTCTTGTCAAGACACTGCATCTTCAAAATAACGTGTTCTTTCTTGGTGCGCTGTTAGAAGAAGATCTATTATCCTACCTAAAATCTGCAGACATTTTGGTTCATACCTCCCTTGCAGAGGGACTAAGCACCATTCTCTTAGAGGCGATGGCAGTTGGCCTACCTTTTATAACCACACCGGCAGGAGGCAATGGTGAATTGGCAGAGAATAGCAGTGCAGGCATTGTTACGCCCTTTGAAAATCCAGATGCACTTTCACAAAATGTTATAGAATCATTCAATAAACAAAAACTAGAACAAATGAAGATAAACGCAATAAACTACTCTCAGAACCTAGGTTGGAATAAAATTTATCCTCAAATTTTACAAATTTATCTCAATTTGATGAGCAGACGATGAAATCTAAAAATAAAGAACGTGTTATAGTGACAGGAGGTGCTGGATTTATCGGCACTCAATTAGCAATATCATTGGCAAGAGATTATCAGATCGTGGTTATTGATGATCTTAGTCTTGCAATGGATTCTAATGTTAAACAATTGTTAAATCACGGAATAGAAATCAAAAAACAGTCTTTACAATCAACACTTTCATCCAAACCTTTCAAAAATTGTTCTACTGTTTTCCATTTGGCAGGTAAATCAAATGTAAAAGAATCTATGTTAAAACCACAAGATTATTTTGAAAATAATGTTCATGTAACAATGAATCTATTGGAGTCAATGAGGAAACAAGATGTAAAGAAAATAGTATTTACATCATCATCTGTTGTATATGGAGAAACCAAAAAAACGGTAAATGAACAATCTTTGACGAAACCTATCTCAATTTATGGTGTGACAAAACTACTTTGTGAATCATTGATTGAATCATATTGTAACATCTATGGATTTAAGGGAGTGATTCTTCGTTTGGCAAACATCATTGGTGAAAACTCTACAAAGGGACTAATTCATGATATGATGTTAAAATTCAAGAAAAACCCAAAACAAATTATCATTTTGGGGGATGGAAAACAAGTGAAATCATATTTGCATGTAAATGATTGTGTTACAGCAATTATTACAGGACACAACAATATGAAAAAACAGAAATCAAATATTGAGGTTTTTAATGTTTCAGGTAAGGATTTTCTTGATGTTAATACAATAGTTAAAACTATTGGGGAAACATTGGGTTATGATTCCTTTAAGTCAATCTATCAAAAATATGATGAAAGTGGAAGGGGTTGGTCAGGCGATATAATCCAATCAAAAATGAATATCTCAAAACTGGAAAAACTAGACTGGAAACCCATGAGTAGCATAAATTCTATAAAATCAATCGTCAGAGAAATAAATACAAATTAATATTCTAGTATTCTAAATGAATTGAATTTTTAGTTTATGGATTTTTGTTTAATGGATCGTTTGAAATCCAAATTCTACTCTCTCCTAATTCCACACCCGAATTCAATTTAGCAATTTGTGGATTTTTATCTAGAAACTCTATTATTTTTTTTAATCTTATTGGGGTTTTCTTGTTGCCTATGCTTTTAAAGATCTGTCGTGCTACAAAAAGATCTTCTGGTGTGTCTACAGTGAGTCTTATTTCAGGTCGTTGAAATATTTTTGGAATTGTATAATGCAAAATTTTAAACTTTTTTTGATTTTCTTTTATATAAAGTGAACATAATTCGCTCCTGTGTTTTTTACTTCCATCTTTATGTGATCTCTCAAATGCTTTGACGTTCACAATTTCAAATCCACTACCTAAAGGAAGAGAATAACAATCTGAAAAATCATATTTTCCCTTAATATGAGCTTTGATTAGATCATCTATTCCTTCCCAATACAAAAATGGGTTCTCTGGAGTTACTCTAAAAATCATGTCACCGCCAACATAGTTGGCTGCTGCTATCAATCTCTTTAAAACATCACTGTCACTACCTAGGATAAATTTTAAGTCATGTTTTTTTGCAAATTCAACAAAAATTTCATTTCCAGGATCCTCACTTATTGCAAGAACAATGTCATCAATCATTTTTGCCATTTTTAATTGTGTGATAACGTGATAAAGAATTGGATTTTTGTCAATCAATTGCATTTGTTTTGCAAATAATCGTGATGAATTTACTCTACAAGCTATTGCAGCTATAATTTTGTGTGATTTTTTATCTATCATTTTTTTTTCTATTGTTGCTCCTTTTGAAATATTCATAGATGCTTTTTTCCCTCTTATTTCATATAATGTAACAGAATTTATTGCCGTGCTTCTTCTATGTTCAAACAATTCTTGTTTTAGTATTGTACCCTTTTTAATTTCTTTTTTAGCGATAAGGTGTTTTTTATGCTTATGTCTATAAGATATTTCATTATTTGGAAGATCAAAAGTATGTTTTCCAAATGATTTTTCAGCTTCACGAACGAACTTTACCATTGTGTGGAATTCGTCTGGATTCAATGATGAAAAATAATCCAGTCCTTTCATTGATCGTTCAAGAGTGATGTGTTTTTCTATAATTCTTGCACCTACACCAACTGCTATTAATGGAATTACTTTTGCTATTGGTAAATCTCCATCAACGTGATCCATAACTCCAATTGGTAATCCAAATTTTTTTTTCAATAAACAAATTCTATTAAAATTCATATCAGAAATTTTTGTAGGGTATCCTTGAAACCCATGCATTAATGCAATTTCTTTAGAAACACCTCTAATCGATTTTACGGTCTCATCTATCTCATTTGGATATGTGCCTCCGGTAGAAATAAGTAATGCTTTATTTGATTTTGAAAAAAAATCCAACAATACAGGATTTCCTATATCTGATGAATGAATCTTAAATCCATCCACTCCCATTTTAGTTGACTTTCTAGCTGACTTTAATCCAAAAACATCTACAAACACATGTAATTTCAAACCCTTTGCAAATTTTACAAGATTTACCCATTCCCTATCTGTCATCTCTAACTTTTTGTACAGTTGATAATTCTCATGCCCTTTGGTTGCAAGCTCATCTGCCGTAAATCTTTGAAATTTGATAGCATCAGCTTTTGCTTCTGCCGCCTTTTTTGTAATTTCTTTAGCAATTTCAATTTTTCCTTCATGAGCGTTTGCCATCTCTGCAATAATGAAAACTCTATTTTCAGAAAACATTCTCATGAGAGACTTCTATTTAATATCTTAATAAAATTAGTTTTTTCATGTTTTTGAACTCATCTATTGTATTTCATACTTTTTTACGCATATATTTTTTGGATTATTTTTTTAGTTTTTTCTCTTTAGAAATGAACAGAATAGTTCATGTGAAAAACGTAAATTTTCATTATTATTCACAATTTTAAAAGACATTTTGAAATATAACTATAAAAATTAACAAACAATGACTTTAAAACAAAATTTAGAATTAAAAATTGTAGACAAATCAGATTTGGAATTCCTATATGAATTATTAAAGAATCGTAATCCAGATGCCAATATTTCTCATAAAAAAATGCCCTCCTATGATGAGCATACAAAATTTGTTCTCTCAAATCCATATACCACTTGGTATGTTATTCTGGTTGATGGAAAAAAAACAGGCTCAATATATCTTTCAAAACAGGATGAAATAGGGATATTTCTTTTAAGTGAAAATATAGGTAAAGGCATTGGGGGGAAATCATTAGAAATGTTAATGAAGAAAAACCCCCGAAATAGATATCTTGCTAATGTTAATCCAAAAAACAAAAAATCAATAAAATTCTTTGAGAATAACAATTTTAAATTAATTCAATATACTTATGAACTTATGACAACAAATTCAAAATGATTTAGCAAATGAAAACAATAAAGCTTTTTGATCCATACATTGGAATAGATGAAGAAAAAGCACTTGTACATACACTAAAAAGCAAATTTTGGGCATCTGGTGCGGGAACTGGAAACGTAGAAAGATTTGAAAAAAAATTCTTACAATATACAAAATCAAAGGAATGCATCGCAGTAAATAATGGTACTTCAGCCTTACATCTTGCATTATCATTACTTGAAGTAAAAGGAAAAGAAGTCATAGTGCCATCTATGTCTTTTGTTTCTACTGCAAATGCTGTATTGTATAATGGTGGTACGCCAATTTTTGCAGATATTGATCCAGATAAATTATGTATTGATCCAGATAATATTAGAAGATTAATTACAAAAAAAACTGTTGCGGTTTTACCCGTTCATTTTGGAGGCATGTCATGTGACTTGAATAAAATTTCTGAAATTTGCAGAAAATATGATCTTACGTTAATAGAAGATGCAGCACATGCAGCTGGCACTACATATAAAAAGAAAAGAATTGGAGGTCATGGAACAGCTGTATGTTTTAGTTTTCATCCTGTCAAGAATTTAGCGATGCCTACTGGTGGGGCCATTACATTAAACGACAAACATAGTAGTAAAAATGCAATAATTCTTAAGACAAGACGCTGGTGTGGAATATCTAATCGTAGGGGAGCAGTTTATGATGTTTCTGAACTTGGTTGGAACTTCTATATGAACGAGTTCTCAGCTGCCGTAGGTCTCGTACAATTATCTAAATTAGATTCTATGAATAACAAACGTAAAAAAATCGCTAAGAGATACTTCGATGAAATAAGATTATTTGAAAAAATGCCATATGATCTTGAATGTTCATATCACTTCTATTGGATTCAAGTTAAAAACCGTTCCAGATTCATGTCTTATATGGAGAAAAATAATGTACAAACTGGGATCCATTATTTACCAATACATAAAATGAGTTTGTACAATTCTGCAAAGAGATTACCAATAACAGAAAATATATCAAGAAATATTGTTTCTATTCCAATTCATCCTAATCTAACAGAAATGGATGTAAACAAAATAATTGATTTAGTTAATAAATTTTCATAAATTCCATGATTTTCTAACTTAGTATTCACTTCTATTTAGAATCTCATTATCATTGAGTCTTTGAAACTACAAATAGTTATCATCATGATAATTATCATTGTGCATTACCTTGTAATGATTGTAATAACTTCAATAGTGATATTCTCTGCCACCCTACCTATTTTTGCCACAAACGAAGCACCATTATCATATTGGAAGTTTAATGGAAATCTAGAAGATAGTGGATCATTAAATGTCAAATTATTGAATACTTATCCAATTTATACTTGCAATAATTATGTAATGACATTTTGTTTTGATTCACATGATCCACTATTAGGAAAAATTAATTTTACCTCGACACAATTTAATAAAGGAATTCATTTTAATGGAAAATCGTATCTTACAAGTGGATTTGAAAATGAAAGTAAATATGATTTTCTAAATTCGAAACACCAATTCACTATAGAAACCTGGATAACACCATCAAGACTGTGCATTGCTGAAACATGCTACCATCATTATTTTATTTCAAAGACACAATCTTTTCCACCAACTAAAATGTCCTTTGGCAATGTGCAAGGTTTCGCATGTGGAATACAAAGAGATGGTTCGTTTTATTGCTATTTTAAGAATCCATACGAATACCTCCACATAGAAACACTAATCAATTATGCTGATGATCTTCCTAAGCATCTTACTATTGTGCATAATGGAGAAGGAACATACAATGGATTTTCATTTTATGTAAATGGAGAATTAGTGAAAAAGAAAGATAGTGATTATTACGATATTCAGACATTGCGTCTAGAACATCAAACTGTAAATAACCAACCTCTCGTGCTGGGAAATTACTGGATTAGGAACATAAATCCGTTAACGAATTCAACTCTAGATGATTTAAAAATTTATGATTATGCAAGAACAACAGAACAAATTGAATTTGATTATGACAATGATATTAACAAATTAAAATAATTTCAAAAATATTAATCAACTCTATTCATATTCGGTTATGCCATCACCTCTCTTGATTTCTGCTTTAGCTTTTTTACCATTAATGGTAGCAATAAATCTAGGCTCCAAACCTCTTATTCTATTTCCAGGTCTTAGCACTTCAAAATTTATCCCTTCTTTCAAAATTTCTCCTTTTTTGATGTCTTTAATTGCTTGAATCGCTCTAGTTGCAAAACGCCTAAGTTCCAACTCTTCATTGAGAATTTCTTTTTTACCTGTACCTTTTGTCTTTTCTGCATTTCTTATTGATTTTACCATTAATTCTAATTCGCTTGGAATCAAAGCAAACGGATGATCAGGACCGGGTAAATTTCTGTCTAAAGTAAAATGTTTTTCTATTATTGTTGCACCAAATCCTACTGCTACAAGCGGTGCTATTATTGGTTCAATACTATGATCTGATAAACCAACAGGAAGATCATACCTTGATTTCATTTGTGGTATTACAGATAGGTTCAGCGCTTCTAAAGAGCATGGATATTTTGAAGTGCATTGTAATAATGTAAGGTTGTTGTTTCCTTTCTTTTTAACAAAATCAACAACAAAATCTATTTCCTCATAAGTGCTTGCACCTGTGGAAATCAAAAGGGGTTTTTTAGTCGCTGCCAGAAATTCAATCAATCGGACATGGTTTATTTCAAAAGATGCGATTTTGTGAATTTCTACATATGGATCTACCGCTTTTGCGTCCTGTATTGAAAATGGGGTAGACATAAACATAATATTTTTTTTCTTGCAATAAGTCTCAAGTTCTGGAATCATCTCATATGGCATCGATAAATGTTCAAAAATATCATTGATACTTTCCGCTATTCCCTGTTTTGAAAGGTAGTTACTTTTTCCGGCATCTTGTACATAAATTGACGCGGGTTTGAATGTTTGAAATTTTATTGCATCTGCTCCTGATGATTTTGCAGCATCTATCAATTTTTTTCCTTGTGTCAAATCTTCTTCAAAGGTTCCACATTTCCAATTGGAACCTGCTTCTGCAATAATGAAAACTCTGTCCAAATGACTAAGATTCAACATGATAATGTCAATTTGTAGAGTTATAAAATATTACTTGTTTTTTATCATAGTTATCATAACTCTTTTCCTGATTATTTCAAATATTTCCATGAAACGTTAAATTATGAATCATTTAGAACATATTTATGAAAATTTGTAAAAAGTGTATTCAACCGGATACTAGGCCTGGAATTTATTTTGATGAAGATGGCATATGTGGTGCTTGTCTTTGGGAAGAAGAGAAAAAAACTATTGATTGGAAACAAAGAGAAAATGAATTAAGAGAAATTGTTAAATGGGCTAAAACTAAAAATTCTTCAAATTATGATTGCGCTATTGGAGTGAGTGGTGGTAAGGATAGTACATTCCAAGCCATTTATGCTAGAGATAAGTTAGGATTAAGATGTTTGTTAGTTAACGGTGAACCAGATGGGATTACTGAGTTGGGAAAACACAATATCGAAAATTTGAAACAACTTGGATTTGATGTTATTTCTTTGCGTCCTAATCCAAAAATTTTAAAAAAACTTGTTAGAAGAGACTTTTTTAAATATTTGAATCCTCAAAAAATTACAGAATACTCACTTTACTCCTCTACATATATTGTGGCAGATAAATTTGATATTCCATTTATCATTCAAGGTGAAAATGCAGGATTGACATTGGGCGTAAGTTTAACCGGATTGGGAAAGGGTCCAGATGCACTTAAAATTAATGAGTCTAATACGTTAAGTACTGGTTGGAAAGAATATCTAGAAGTTGAAGGAGTTGAAGAGAAAGATCTGTTTCTTTTTCATTATGACAGAACGAGATTAGAAGAAAAGGGGGTCAAAGCAATATGGTTACAATACTATCTTA
>Ga0315273_10009986_pt1 | contig 12072 bp, 12 predicted proteins | sample YL17G02_0_MG_FD_205753 | JGI IMG/M metagenome (GOLD analysis project Ga0315273, IMG submission 205753) | Sediment microbial communities from Yellowstone Lake, YNP, Wyoming, USA - YL17G02_0 | ecosystem: Environmental > Aquatic > Freshwater > Lake > Sediment | place: USA: Wyoming | collected... | reverse complement strand
TCCGACGCATCCCGCGCGAGGACCGCGGTGACACTCTCGACGGAGATCCGCCCCTCGAAGACGGCGGATGCGAACGCCACCGAGCGACGGATCACCGTGGGCCGCGCGATTTCGAGATGAACGACGGAGAATCCGCAAAGATGAAGCCTTCGTCCGATGGCGGTCGCCAGATCCCCCGCCCCCCGAACGACAGCCACCGGTCTCATGCCGCGCCCCGTCTCGCTCCGCGAACCGCGATCATCTCGGCAAGGACGCTCACCGCGATCTCGTCGGGGGTATCGGCGCCGATATCGACGCCCATCGGACAGCGGATCCGCTCGAAATCCTCCTCGCGGATCCCGCCGGAGGCGAGGATGCGCTTCATGTACGCCCGCTTCGTCTGGCTCCCCATGACGCCGACGTAGGCGCACGTGGCCGCGTGGCGGCCGGCGAGGTCGGCATCGGTACCCGCGTCCCGCGTCACGACGACGGCGAAATCCTCGCTAGACAGCGGCCGGTATCCCTCGCGAAAGAGAGCATCGGTGGCGACGAGCCCGACAGTCGAAGGAAATGCCGACGCGTCCAGATGCTCCGGGCGGTCGTCCACGACCTCCACGGCGAATCCTGCCGATGGGGCGAGCCGCGCGATGGCGCGGCCGACGTGGCCGCCGCCGAAGATCACGAGGCGGGCGGGCGGATTCACGGGCTCGAAGTACACCTCCACCGCTCCGCCGCACTTCATCCCCAGCCCTTCGGCCGAGAGCGCGTAGGAGCTCAAGGCCGGGGCGCGCCGCCTCAGACACTCCTTCGCGTCCTGGATGACCTGAGCCTCCAGCTTGCCGCCGCCCAGCGTTCCCTGGACGGTGCCGTCCGGGAAGACGACCATCTTGGCCCCGACGTCGCGCGGGCTCGACCCGGAGACCTTGACGATGGTGGCCACGACGAACGCGGCGTGCTTCTCGATCAGTTGGCGGATCTCTTCATAGAATTCGCGCATGCTCGCCTTTCTCATCCACGAGGAGGCGCCGGTAGTCCTCCTCCGTATCCACATCCACGACACGGGTGCCCGCGATCGGGACCTTTTCGGCGGAGTCCCAATGCTCCCGGATGATCCCCTGCCCGCTCTCGTCCCCCTCGAGGGCGGCGAGCCGCGGGAAAAGCCGCCGGGCGAAGAGGACCGGATGCGCGCGCTCCCCCGCCTCATCGACGGCGACGACGATGGGGGCGCGCGTCCGCTCGAACCGCTCGACCAAAGCACCCACGTCCGCCGCCTGCAAGAGCGGCATGTCCCCTGGCAGGAACACCGCCCCTTCACACTGCTCTGGCATCGCCAGAAGCCCCGACAGAACCGAAGAGGCGCGCCCGGAAGCATAATCTCGATTGACCAGGTACCGGATCTCCCTGGGAAATGGGAGGGCGTTGACCGCGGCCAGGATCTCGTCGGCGTGGCACCCGAGCACGCAGAGAATCGGGGATACTGGGGAGTCGGCCATGCATTGCAGCGCGTGGGCCAAGAGCGGCCGCCCTCGGTAGGGCAGGAGCAGCTTGTCCTTCCCCATTCGTGTCGAGCAACCCGCTGCCAGAACCACGCCGCCTACGAACATCGCGAGCAGAATCCTCCGTCACCGCGCCGAATTCCCTAGTATGATACAGGTTCGCGCGGCCCCACGGGCAGCGGGAATTCCTGGAAGTCGCTCGCGGAATCGAGACTATTGATCACAGGATTGGAGCCGGGGAGACACTCGATGCTGGTCGATCCGTTTGGGCGCATCATCGATTACCTGCGCATCTCGGTCACGGACCGCTGCAACTTCCAGTGTCTCTATTGTTATCCCCCCTCGGGAGTGAAGCTTACGCCCCGGCGCCAGCTCCTCGAATGCGACCAATTCGAGCGCGTGGCGCGCATCGGCGTGAGCCTCGGCGTCCACAAGATCAAGCTGACCGGGGGCGAACCACTTCTCTACGGAGACATCGTTCCGCTTGTGCGCCGACTGACCTCCCTTCCGGGGCTCACCGATCTCTCGGTCACCACCAACGGGAGCCTTCTCCATCGGCTTGCGCGGCCACTGCGCGAGGCGGGGCTCCGAAGAGTGAACCTCTCGCTCGACAGCCTGCGCCCCGACCGATTCGAGCGCATCAGCAGGGGCGGCGATCTGGGAGAAGTCCTGGACGCGTTCGAGACAACCCGCGCGCTCGGCTTCGACGTGAAGATCAACACCGTCGCGCTCAACGGCTGGAATGCCGACGAGCTGCACGACTTCGTGCGCTTTGCGCAGGATCGCCGCGTGGAGGTGCGCTTCATCGAGTTCATGCCTCTCTGCGGTCATGGCTCGGATCCGAGCCTCTTTCTCAGCGCCCGCGAGATGCAGGCGCGCCTGCGAGAGCGCTACACGCTCCACGCCCTCGAACCGGACGGAGTGGCCACCCGCTTCATCACCGACACGGGCGCGCGCGTGGGCTTCATCCCGACGATCTCCGAGCCATTCTGCAGCGGCTGCCGCCGCATGCGGCTCACCTCCTGGGGAGCGCTCCGGCCTTGCCTCTTCTCGAATCGCGAGGTGAGTCTGGGACCTCTCTTCGCGGCGGGCGCGGATGACGACGCGATACGTGCCGCGATTCTTCACGCTGTCGAAGCGAAGCCGAAGCGGAACGCGGTGCTGTTCGGCAACGAGGATCCCGGGAGGCTTCGCATCCGAAGCATCGGCGGATGAGCATGATCGACGTGTCGATGAAGCCCACCACGCTCCGTCGGGCGCGTGCGCAGGCGATCGTGCGGGCGCGGCCGGAGACAGTGGAGAGAGTTCGGGCGGGAACGGTGCCCAAGGGAAACGTTCTCGAGACGGCGCGCGTGGCCGGGATCCTGGCGGCCAAGCGAACGTCGGATCTCATCCCGCTCTGCCACCCCATTCCGCTCGCGCACGTCGCGGTGGAATTCGATCTCCGCGCCGATGCGATCGCGATCACCGCATCCGTGAAAGCGATCTGGCAGACGGGCGTGGAAATGGAGGCGTTGACGGCCGCCAGCGTCGCCGCGCTCACGATCTACGACATGCTGAAGCCGCTGGACGATGCGCTGGAGATCGGCGACGTGCGGCTGCTGGAAAAGCACGGCGGCAAGTCGGATTTCGCGGAGGCGTTCGTGGACCCGCTGCGCGCGGCGGTCGTCGTGACGTCGGACAGCGTGACCGCGGGTAAGCGGGAGGACCGTTCGGGAGCAGCGATCGTGGAGGCACTGGCTCCGTTCCAAGTCCAGGTCGTATCGCGTGTGGCGATTGCGGACGAACGCGCCGTCATCGAGGAGACGCTGCGGCGGCTGTGCGACGAGGAACGCTGCGATCTGATCTTCACGACGGGGGGAACGGGGTTGGGTCCCAGGGACGTGACCGTGGAAGCCACGCGCGCCGTGGCGGATCGCGAGGCGCCCGGCATCGCGGAGGCGGCGCGCCGCTTCGGGCAGGAGCGATCCCCCCGCGCGATGCTCTCGAGGGCCACGGCGGCTCTCCGCGGCAAGACGCTGATCGTCAATCTGCCCGGGAGCCCCAACGGCGTGCGCGAGTCCCTGGCCGCCCTTCTGCCCGGTCTCCTCCACGCCTCTCGAATGATCGCGGGCGAGGGCCACGACGGGTGAGCGCGCCTCTCTGGCTTCTGCCGGCGTTCGCGATCACCGCGGCCGCGTACGCGTCGGTGGGCCTGGGCGGTGCGACGGCATACGCGGCCGTCTTGAGCCTGACCGCCGTCCCCTACGTGCAAATTCCGCCTTTGGTGCTCACGCTGAACCTGCTCGTGGCCGGGAGCGCCTACTGGAGCTTTCACCGCGCCGGTCGCGTGCCCTACGCGACGGTGGCGCCCCTGATCGCCACGTCTGTTCCAGCCGCGTTCGTGGGAGGGCTGGTGCCGCTGCGGGAGCGCCAGTTCCTTCTGCTCCTCGCGCTCGCGCTTCTGGTGGCGGGCCTTCGCTTTCTTCTGGGCGGGCGACTCCACCGAGAGCGCCCCGCGGCGACCGCGGCCGTCCGCACCGGTACACCGCTCCTCGCCATGCTACTCCCGCTCGGTGCTGGAATCGGCCTCCTCGCCGGGATGACCGGCATCGGCGGAGGCGTCTACCTGGGTCCGATCCTTCTCTCGAGCGGATGGAGCGATCCCAAGACCGTGCCGGCGATCACGAGCGCGTTCGTCTGCTTCAACTCGGCCGCGGGACTCAGCGCGCAGCTCACCCGGATCCACCCTGCGCTCGATTTGTGGGCGCCGCTCGGAGCGGCCGTGATACTCGGCGCATTGGGCGGAGCCGTCGCGTCCCTGCGCTGGTTGTCGGCCACATGGACGCAGCGCGTGTTCGGATCGGCGTTGATCGGTGTGGCCATATTGAACGCGGCCAAGGCGCTGTGATCTCGGTCGCAAGAGCCCGGAAGCTGGTCTTGGAGAAAGCGCGCCCGCTGCCCACGGTGCGTGTTTCGACCGCCGAGGCGATGGGCCGGATCGCGGCGCGCGACATCGCGGCGCCCATCGATCTCCCGCGCTTCGCCAGCGCATCCATGGATGGCTTCGCGGTGTCCAGTCGCGCCACGCGCGGAGCCTCTCGCCAGCGCCCCGTGACGCTCCGGCTCGCGCATCGAAAGATATTCGCGGGCTCGAAGCCCGGGACCGCCGTTCCCGGTGGTTCTGCCGTCCGCATCATGACCGGCGCTCCGCTGCCCGCGGGCGTGGACGCGGTCCTTCGACAGGAAGATGCGCTCGTTCAGCACGGCGCCCTACGGGTGGACCGTCCGCTCCGCGCGGGAACGAACGTCCGCAAGGCCGCGCACGACTGCCGGAAGGGTGAGACGGCCGTTGCCGCCGGCACGCTCGTCCAGCCCGGCGTCGTCGCGCTTCTCGGCGCGCTGGGTGTGAACCGGATCGCGGTGCGCCGGCCGCCCCGCGTCGCGATCGTGGTGACCGGAAGCGAGGTGCGCCGGCCCGCCGCGCGCTCCTTGCCGGAGTGGGCCGTGAGGGACTCGCACGCGGCGTTTCTTCTGGCGGCGCTCCAGGAGTTTCGAATCAAACCGTTGCTCGTGAGCTACGCCCGCGACCGGGCGCCGGATATCCGGCGGCAGATCGCGCGCGCACTCGATCGGGCCGATCTGGTGATCGTCACCGGGGGCGTCTCGGTGGGAGAGCGGGACTTGGTCCGTCCCGTCCTATCTTCCCTGAACGTGCGCCCCGTCTTCTGGGGCGTGGCGCAGGCCCCGGGCAAACCGCTTTACTTCGGGACTCGCGGAAACGTCGCGGTGTTCGGCCTGCCCGGGAACCCGGCGTCCACGATCGTCTGCTACTGCGAGTACGTGCGGCCCGCGATCCGCAGGATGATCGGATATCGGCGATGCAACCCGGAGGGATGGACGGCCCGGCTGGCGACACCGATCCGTTCCGTCGGCGGAAGAACGAGGTTTCTCCGCGGACGCCTTTCCGTGCGTGGAGGAGCGTGGACGGTCTCGGTGATCCGGCGTCAGGGGTCGCACATGCTGGGGGCGTTCGTCGGGAGCGATTGCCTGGTCATCGTGCCCGCGGGGGTCCGGCACCCGCTCGCCGTCCGATCCGAGGTGCGCGTGCACGCGCTCCCCTGGAGGAAGACATGACCGAGGCGCGGATCCTGGCGGTCTGCCGATCGGAACAAAAGGGCACCCGGAAGAAGAACATCGGCGAGGGAACGATCCTCGAGAACTGGGGGCTGGAGGGAGACGCCCACGCCGGCCCCTGGCACCGCCAGGTCTCGCTCCTTGCGGACGAGAGCTACCAGAAGGCGCGCGCCCAGTGGCATCTGGATGTCTCCCATGGCGACTTCGCGGAGAACCTGACGACGCAGGGGATCGATTTGAAATCGCTCCCCATCGGGACACGCCTCGGGATTGGATCGAGCGCGATGCTCGAGATCACCCAGATCGGCAAGAAGTGCCACAGCGGATGCGAGATCATGCTGCTGGCGGGAAAGTGCGTCTTTCCGGAAGAGGGTGTCTTCGGAAGGGTAATTCGCGGCGGGACGGTTCGAGCCGGCGATCCGATCGAGATCCTGGCTGCGGCCGGCGACGGGGACGGCGACGGACCCCGCAGCGCCGCCCGCGACGGCGACTAGAACAAGGTGCTCTGCGGCGGCGCCTGCGTGTCGCCCTGCCCGGTTCGCTTCGGCGGCGGGAGCCCCAAATGCGTGAACGCGAGATCGGTGGCCTCGCGGCCCCGCGCGGTGCGCTTCAGGAATCCTTCCTGGATCAAGAAGGGCTCGTAGACGTCCTCCAGCGTGTCGGCCTCTTCTCCGACCACCACGGCGATGGTGGATAGCCCCACCGGGCCGCCGTTGTACTTGACGACGATCGCCTCCAGCATGCGCCGGTCCATATCGTCCAATCCCCGCGTGTCCACCTCCAAGAGCCTGAGCGCGTTCTGGGCGACGTCGACCGTGATCTTCCCCTCGGCTCGCGTCTGCGCGTAGTCGCGCACACGGCGAAGGAGCCGGTTCCCCACACGAGGCGTGCCGCGCGAGCGCGACGCCAGTTCGCGCGCTCCGCCGGCGTCGATCGGCACGTTCAACAGCCGCGCCGAGCGGGTGATGATCCGCGTCAGGTCCTCGGCGGAGTAGTAGTCCAGGCGCGCGGCCATTCCAAAACGGCCGCGCAGTGGTGCGCTCAATAGCCCCGTCCGCGTGGTCGCGCCGATCAGCGTGAAGCGCTTGAGGTCGATGCGGACCGACCGCGCGGAGGGACCGCGATCGATCATGATGTCCAGACGGAAGTCCTCGATCGCCGGGTAGAGGTACTCCTCGACGACGGGATTCATGCGGTGGATCTCATCGACGAAGAGGATCGCCCGCTCCTCGAGATTGGTGAGGAGCCCCGCGAGATCAGCCGCGCGTTCGAGCACGGGACCCGAGGTCTGCGTGATGGGCACTTCCATCTCGTGCGCGATGATCGAAGCGAGCGTGGTCTTGCCCAAGCCCGGAGGCCCGTGGAAGAGGAGATGGTCCAGCGCTTCGCCGCGTCCACGCGCCGCTTCGACAGCGATGCGGAGCTGCTCGCGCAGAGACTCCTGCCCCACGAATTCCTCGAGCGTCTGGGGACGAAGCGTGCGGTCGAGATCGACCTCGCTCCCCAGAGGCCCGGGGTCGGTGATCCGCTCGTGCTCGGGCCTGTTGGACTTTGCGGGCTTGGCCATCGTCAACGCACTCCCTGCTGCAGCGCTCTGCGCACCAGCGCCTCCACCGAGGCTTCCATTCCGAGATCCTTGACCGCGTCCTGCACCGCCGAGAGAGCGCCGCTGCGGGTGAAGCCCAGCGAGACCAGGGCCGACGCCGCGTCGCCGCCGCGACCGACGATGAGCGCGCCGGGCGTGCCGGACGATACAGGGAGCTTCGCCTGCGCACCGGGCGAAAACTTTTCACGCAGCTCCACGATGAGTCTTTGCGCCAGCTTCTTCCCCACGCCGGGCAGGGTCATCAGGAAGTCCACGTCCCCCGCCTCGATGCCCTCGCGCAGGCGACCGGCGGTTGCGCCGCTCAGGATGCCCACCGCGAGCCGCGGCCCGATCCCCGAGACCGAGATCAGGCTCTCGAAGAGATACCGCTCCACCTCGTCGGCAAAGCCGTAGAGCTGCAGCACGTCCTCGCGCACGTGGAGGTGGGTCAGAAGGTGGATCTCCTTGCCCAGTGCGGGAAGCGTCTCGAAGCACGAGACCGAAATCGCGACCTGGAGGGTGACGCCGCCCACTCGAACGAGCACCGAGGTGGGCATCTTGGACAGGAGGAGGCCCTGGACCGCCGCGATCATCGCCGCCCCGCGATTCCCAGCGCGCGCATCGGCCCGCGCTGCGCGTGGCAGAGGGCGACGGCCAGCGCGTCCGCCTCGTCCTCGCGGACCGCCGTCAGGCCAGGCAAAAGCTGCCGCACCATGAACGCGACCTGCTCTTTGTGCGCGGCGCCGTTTCGCACCACCGCCATCTTCACCTCGGGAGCCGTGTACTCGTAGATCGAAGCGCCGCTGCGCTTGGCCGCCAGCAGGATGACACCCCTCACGTGGCCGAGCTGGAGCGCGGCCGATGCGCTCTTTCGCACGAACGCGCTCTCCACGGCCACCTCGTCGGGCCGCATTTCCTCCAGAAGCGCCGCCAGGGCATCGTGGATCGCCAGGAGACGATCGGGGAACGGAAGCGTGGCTCGCGTGGTGATCACGCCGGAGCGCTCGCAGCGCGGAACGCCGCGAGTCATCGTCAGGAACCCGTAACCCGTGACCCGGCTGCCCGGGTCGACCCCAAGGATGAGGGGGGACCGGGGGCTAGGACTGGATGCGGGCGAGGACTTCGTCCGTGATGTCGAGATTGGACGAAACCCGCTGGACGTCGTCATTGTCCTCGAGCGTCTCCATGAGCTTCAAGGCCTGCTCGGCGTCCTTTTCGCTGAGCGAAATCGTATTCTGGGCGATCTTGCTGATCTCCGCGGCTGTCGTGGGGATGTTCTTGCCATGGAGGGCTGTCTTGACGGCCTCGAAGGCCTGCGGCGGGGTCATGATCTCGTAGACTTCGGCATCGTCGAGGCTCACGTCCTCGGCGCCCGCGTCCAGGACCAGCCCCAGCACGGTGTCCTCGTCCGCGGCCGACCGCGGAACGGCGATCGTTCCCTTTTGATGGAACATCCACTGAACGCTCCCCAATTCCGCCATCCGTCCTCCCGCCTTCATCAGGATGTGCCGGATCTCTCCGGTCGTGCGGTTTCGGTTGTCGGTCAGTGTGTCGATCAGGATCGCGATCCCGCCGGGACCGTACCCTTCGTAGGTGACTTCCTCGTAGGTCACGCCGGGCAGCTCGCCCGTGCCCTTCTTGATCGCGCGCTCGATGTTGTCGGCCGGCATGTTCACCGACTTGGCGCCCGCGATCGCGGTGCGGAGTCTGGGATTGGCCGCCTGATCACCGCCGCCGTTCTTGGCGGCGACAGTGATCTCCTTGATGTACTTCGTGAACGTCTTGCCGCGCTTGGCGTCCGTCGCGCCCTTCTTGCGCTTGATGGTGCTCCATTTTGAATGACCTGACACAGCTTCTCCTTGCGTCTCCCCCGCGTGGGGGCTTGCGTCAATCGATCAGCGGATCACGACCATCCGGCGCGAGTAATTCTTCCCGGCGACCGTGAGACGATAATAATAGATTCCCGACCCGACGCGGTGCCCCTTCTCGTCGGTCCCATCCCACACCTTGACCGACATCACCGACGCCGTCCGCGTTTCGTTCTGGGCCAATGTACGGACCAGCCGTCCGCTGGAGTCGAAAATGCGCAGCGTCACCGAGGCGACACCGGATCCCGCGCCGCTCCCGACCATGAACGGGATTTGGGCGGTGCCCTGGACAGGGTTCGGGCGGTTCTGGTAGAGAACCGCCTGGGGCGCGGAGGGCGCCCCGGCGTCCTCGACCGCGGTCACGATACGCGACGGGAACCGGAAGCGGCTGCGGCATTCGCGGGCGTGGTTTGCCGGATCCTTCGCGGCGACGAACCATTCGTAGACGTCGTTGAGACCCAGGGTGCCCGGATAGGTGGCCGTCGTATCGGTGGTCGTGACGGTGTAAACCAACGAATCGGCGGGCAGCTTCACCTTGTTCAGGGTGAGCTGATAGGTCACCGGATCGCCGTTGGGATCGCGGGTGGCCCGCCACTTGAATACCGTATTCGGCAATGCGGGCACCAGCCGGTTATTCACCGGTAGGAGCAGATCGAAGGGCTTCGGAAACACCGGACCGCCGAGCGGCGACGTGTAGATCGCCTTGACGACGTCGGGCCGTCCCCACCCGTACGTCGTGCTGTCGGGGGTCAGGTGCTTGTCCGCCGTGATCTTGAGCGCGTAGCGAACCTGAGAGACGGTCCACTCGGGATGCGCCTCGCGGACCTGCGCGGCGGCGCCCCCGATCAGCGGCGTCGCGAGCGACGTGCCGTTGGTCAGGGCGAGCCCGACCTCCGTGCCCGCGGTCGCCCAGGTTGTGTTCACGCCCTGCGCCACGATTTCCGGCTTGCCGCGGCCGTCGGAGGTCGGCCCCCGGCTCGAGAAGGCGGCGATGAGGTTGCCCGAGTCCACCGCGCCCACCGAGAGGATGCTGTCGGCATCCGCCGGAGCGTTGAGGGTACTGTCAAAGGGCCCGGTGTTGGCCATCGCGTTCGCGACGATGATTCCCCGGCGATGGGCCAGGACCGCCGCGTTGGTGACCAAGGCCGTCCGCCCATCGAGGTCCGAGAATTTCAGATTGTCGGACGGGGAATCGAACGTCATGTACGCGAGCGAGGAGGAGATCACGTCCACGCCGAGCGAATCGGCCCACTCCACGGCGGCGAGCCAGTTGTCCTCCTCGATGGGGGTTTCGGACCGGACGTCCTCGGTCTTCGCGAGAAGAAATGTTGCGTTGTAGGCGGGGCCGACGAGGTTGTAGATGAAGTGGCCGCCCAGCACAGCCCAGGTACCCGTGCCGTGGCCCCACGCATAGGACAAGTCGCCCGCCTGGTTGGAGGTTTCGGCATCGTGGAAGACGAAGTCGTATTCCGCAAGGCGCTTGAGATCCTTGGTCGCGAAGTGTGTCTTGTCGAAGCCGGTGTCGAACATCGCCACGATCACGCCCGCGCCCGTGTACCCGGAGTCCTGCGCGGCCTTCGCGTTGATTCCGTTCAGCTGCGCCAGCGAGGTGCCGTATCCCCCTGGCGGATCCAAGGTCGGAGCGAGGAACGGCGAGGACTCGGCCCGCGGCGAGACGCTTGCCTTAGGCTCCTGGCCTGGGAGTTCCACCGGAAGGAGAGGCGTCACGGATCTGTATGACTCGACGCGCTTGGAATACGCGATCGGCTCGATGACCCTGACGAATGGCAGGGCGGCGATGCGGTCCGCGGTGGCTCGGTCGGCTTCGACGCTGACGGCATTCAGCCAGCGGGACACTTGCCGGATCGTGGCCCCCGTGGAGCCCACGCCATCGACATAGCGCGCGGCGACCGGAACATCGTAGTAGTCGGCCACGAAGAGGCCTTCCCCCTCACGGACGCGACGCGCGCGCGCCCGATCCGCCACCCTGCTCCCCGCATCGCGCACAGCGGCCGCGAAGGAACGCTGATCGGTCTCGCTCTTGTCCGTGAAGAAGACCCACAGCGCCGAGCGCCCTTCCAGCGCGAGCCGCCCCGCTGCGCGAGCGCTGACGACCTGCGCCGCGCGTGGGGCGCTTGGAGAGTAACTCGCGTGTGGATCCGGTGCCGCCTGTCCGGCCGATGGAAGGGCGGAACAAGCAAGCGCGAGTCCAAAAACCAGGATGCGCGGGATGCGGAGCGAGTTGCGATGCATGCGTTCTCCTTTGGCTTCGCTAGGCGGAGGCCATGGCCTCTTTTTCGGCGCGGGCTTGGTTGACCACTTTCTCCGCGAATTCCTTCGGGATTTCCTCGTAGTGCGAGAATTTGGTCCGGTGCGACGCGCGTCCCTGGGTCAACGAGCGCAGATGCGTCGAATACTTGTACAGTTCGGCCTGCGGTACGTTCGCCCGGATGATCTCGTACCGCCCCTGTGACGACATTCCCAGAATTCTTCCCCGCTTGCCGGAGAGATCTCCGGTTACGGCGCCCACGAAATCCTTCGGGACGCGCACTTCGATTTCAACGATGGGCTCGAGGAGGATCGAACCGGCTTCCTTGGCCCCCTCCTTGAACGCGATCGCGCCGGCGATCTTGAAGGCCATTTCAGAGGAGTCCACCGCGTGGTAGCTGCCGTCGTAGAGCGCCGCCCGAACGTCCACGACCTGATAGCCCGCCAGGACGCCCTCGTGCATCGCTTCGATGATGCCCTTTTCGACGGCTGGAACGTAATTCCGCGGAACGGAGCCACCCACGACCTCGTTCACGAACTCGAAGCCCGCCCCGTGCTTCAGCGGCTCCAAGCGAACGTGGACATCGCCGAACTGGCCACGGCCCCCGGTCTGCTTCTTGTGCCGCCCCTGCTTGGAAACGATCCGCCGGATGGTCTCGCGGTATGGGATGCGGGGCTTCGTGAGCTCCACCTGAACTCCGAAGCGCCGATGGAGCTTCTCCACGATGACGTCGATATGCAGCTCGCCGGTGCCATGGAT
>Ga0315273_10009985_pt1 | contig 12073 bp, 8 predicted proteins | sample YL17G02_0_MG_FD_205753 | JGI IMG/M metagenome (GOLD analysis project Ga0315273, IMG submission 205753) | Sediment microbial communities from Yellowstone Lake, YNP, Wyoming, USA - YL17G02_0 | ecosystem: Environmental > Aquatic > Freshwater > Lake > Sediment | place: USA: Wyoming | collected... | reverse complement strand
GGATGGTGCTATAAAAGGCGTCGAACAGTTCCGTCAATCCGGGATAACTCCGCTGCCGCTTCGCCACCCGACGGAACAGCGAGCCGGTGGTGCCGAGGATGAGCTGCCGGGCAATTCGGTACGGCGCCAGCACCTTGTCGATGGCGGAGGAGCCGGGCCCGATCTGCCGCTGCACGGTACCGCGGACAAAGTCGGCATGGATGGTCCCGTTCGAACCGACGATCCGGACGTAGCTGTCCACGGGGCGCCCCGTCAGCGTGACCAGGAGCGCGCCGCTCACTTGCCCCCGCTTGAGTATGCCGTGCACCGTCCCGTCATTCCCCACGGAGACGCTCATCGAGCCCGTATCGGTCATCCCGGGAGAGGCGGCTTCGAGGAAGTGAAGCAACAGGTAAACCGGGTGCGGGAGGACATCGAGCAATTGAAGATCAGCCCGGAGTGCCACCCGACCGGCCGCCGTGCGCCGCGATGGCCTGAACGCGAAGTAGCTCTCGATATGGCAGACCCGCCCGATCGCCGGCAGCAGTTCGAGCGCCCGGCGCGCCGGCTCCTCGAACAGCAACTGGTGCCCTGCGCAGAGCGACCGCCGCTTCGATCGGGCGAGATCGATCAGCTCGGCGATCTCGAATCCCTGTTCGACGACGGGTTTTTCAACATAGACATGGCAGCCGGCCCCGAGAGCCTGCCGCGCCAGTTCGAAGTGGGTATCGAGCGGTGTCACCACGTGCACGACGTCCGGGTGCTCGGCGGCCAGGAGCTCCTGGAAGGAGGCGTACCCCCGGGCCGTCGGAGCAATCCGAGTGATTGCCGCGCGACTGGCCTCGGATGGATCCGCGACCGCCACCAGCGCCGCTGCCTCTGCCGTTGCCGCGATTGCCCGCGCGTGATGCTCCGCCATCTTACCACCACCCACCAGGGCCACCCGCAGCGGCTGGCCGGCGCTCGAGTGGGACGGTGCGGGTGCTACGCTTGGGTGCGGAGGCGCGGGTGTCGTAGCGGCGGATTCGGAGGCGAGGGTTGTCATGTCTGGTGTGTATCTTGAGCGAGTCTCGGTCAGACCGGGCGTGCGGTCGGCAACGGGTCGGGCTCCCGCAAGCCCTACGCCATGTCAGCGTGGCCGGCTGGGTTGGAGGAGGTTGAGGAGGTTAGTGTGGAGCCCCCGTCCAGTAATCTACAGGTGTGGTGACGAAGCAACAGCCGGGCTCCCTTGTGAGCTAAGCCGGGAGGGGAATACCATGACTATCCCGTGATCTCCGGCCCTCATGGCCATCACTCGGTTTCCGAGGGGACGGCACGGCTTTTGTCATGGAGAGTAGGCTTCGGGAGCGCCGAGGCCTCCGTCAGGGCAAGGCGGGATCGAGTTCAGCACCGGCTGGGGCGATCGGGAGTCATCCGGCACGAACAGGGAGGGGCTCGGTGGAAAGTCAGGAGGTGGCGCGGGTCCTCAGTTCGCCATCGGCGGATCGCCGCTCGCCCAGGAGCTTCATCCCGGTCAAGCTTGACGGGTATCGGCTGGCGCTCTTTCTCCTGATTGTGATCAATGTCAGTCGCGTGCACCAGGCGATCGGCACCATCGGCCAGCTGCGTCCCGCCCTCATCCTGGTGGTTCTTGCCGGCGCCTACGCGATCCTCAACGCCCGGAAGGTCTCCCTCCGAGGCCTGCTCAAGACCGTCGAAGCCAAGCTCATCCTGGCGCTGTTCGTTCTCGCATGCCTTTCCGCAGTCGCGGGCATCTCCATGGGCAATAGCGGGAAGTACATCCTCGAGAATTACAGCAAAGTCGTCATCGCCGCATTCCTGCTGCTGGCCGGGATCCGGCACGTGCGGGACCTCTTTGCCTTCGTCGTGGCCTATGTCGTCGGGTCGGGCATCCTAGCCTTCCTAGCCATCTTCATTTTCAAACTGACCAAGAGCAGCGGAAGCGAGGTGGCTCGTCTCGCGGAGCTGTACACCTTCGATTCCAACGACATCGGGGTAGTCCTCCTCGTGGGACTTCCGCTCGCGCTGCTCGTGGCGCAGCACTCCCGCGGGCTGCGAAAATGGTTTGCGATCGGGGTAATCATCTCGCTGGGCGTCACGTTCGCCCGCAGCGGGTCCCGGGGGACGCTGGTCGGGCTGGTCGCGACGGGCGCAGTGCTGCTGGTCGCGCTCAAGACGATCCCGATTTGGAAGCGTGCGGCCTTCGTCGGAGCCGTGGCGGTGGCGCTCGTTGTCGCCGCCCCGCCCGGGTACTGGGTCCAGATGATGACCATCTTCGGTCTCAAGGAGGATTACAACTGGACCAGCGAAGACGGTCGCCGCCAGCTGATGTTCCGCGGCCTGACCTATATGTCGCATTACCCGCTCACTGGACTCGGGATTTACAACTTCTCTCGAGCCGAGTGCATGAGTGACCTGTCCGAAAAGGTGCGTGCCGCTGTTCGCGGGCGCGGAATCCGCTGTTCGGCGGCGCACAACACCTACCTTCAGGTTGGCGCGGAGATCGGGGTCGCGGGACTGGTCCTGTGGTGCATGTTGGTGTTCGGTGGCATCCGGCGCCTCCGGCGGTTACGCCGGCGGCTGCCTCGAGCTTGGCGGACCGGCGATGCAGAACAGCGATTCATGTACGATGCGACGCTCTTTCTGTCGACGTCGATCGTCGGATTCGCGCTTACGAGTCTCTTCGTCAGTTTCGCCTGGCTCGATATTATCTACATTCTCGCGATGTTCCAGGCCGGTCTGACCAACGCGATCCGCAGCCGCTTGGCTAAAGACCTAGCGCAGCAGCCCCAGCCGCTTCCCCAGCCGCTCGGCGCAAGATCGGCTCAGCCCGTCGCGCTGCTGCCCACGATGTGAGCAGCCGGGAGATGCTGGGCGGACACCGCTGAATTATGGGGCGGACGCCCCGTGGCTGGGTCCGCGGAGATCCGGAAAAGTGGAGAGGCAGTCCCCGCGTGCGGCCTCCCGGAGCAGCCGGAGCAGCGCATCGGGACGCTTTCGGAGCGACGCCATCGCGTAGGGAAGGAAGGCGTGCCCGAAGGCCACGTAGACTCGGATCGGGACGTTGAATTCCGTCGCCAGTGCCACCTGGCCGCCCACCGGCAGTCCGTAGAGCAACTCGACTTCGCACGGCGTCTTGGCCGCGGCCAGGATCGTCAGCGCCTCCCGCGTCACGACCGGATCGTGGCTCGCCACCCGGACGCAGCGGACGCGCCCCGCCAGTGTCCGCACCACACTCACATACCCTGCGGCCGGGTCGCGTTCTGGTTCGGCCGGGTCGGGGCTCTGGCCCTTGACCACCCGCACGATGAGACCGAGCTCGATGGCGCGCTCGGCATCGTCAAGGCTCCTCCGCCAGCGGCCGGGAAGCACGCAGCCGAGTTCACCGGCGGACGGGTCCATGTGCTCCGCAATGAACTTGAACATCGGAGTGGCGTTCTCGGCATCGATCGAATCGAAAGTCAGGGGAACGCCACACGCCCGGCTCTTTGCCTGCAGTACCCGGAACATCCCGCCATCATACCTGAGGGCCGGGATCTTGATTGACACATAATTCCCGCTCCCGAGGGTGGCCAGCTCCTCGCAGGAGGCGAGGTAGGCCTGCAGTACCCGATCGGCGGGATCGTCATCGGCGTCCCAATAGCCGAGAGTGGCCCGGTAGCCACGCAGGGCCAGCGCCCGACCGATGCGCATGGCGTCCTGCACGGTCGGCCCGGCGATGTAGTTCCGGCTCACCCGCTGCAGCAGGGAGCGGAATCCGGCGCGGAGCGCCCTGGTCGGGTGCAAGATCATGGGTCAGCGTGGGCGAGGAGTGGGGCCCGAATCGGGGGCCGTCTCCGGGCGCGGATGACTCAGCACCGCCACCTTACTCACCCTCGGCACCGGCGGAGGAAGAAACGGTGTCGGCATCCTCGGGGGCTTCGCTGGCTTGGCGGCGTGCCGCGAGGCGCACGGCGAGTTTCCGTCGGACGGAGCGGAGTACATCGCGACCCAGGGTGACCATCCCCGCCGGTCCGAAGGGGTAGATCATTGTGCGCAGCGTGCTCATTTCGGCGGTCGTCCAGCGCCGGGTCCAGGATTCGGCACTGCCGAGGAACTCGTACGAGTGCAGGCCCTGTTCGGCAGCGTACCGCAGCGTGTGCTGAATCAGCAGCATCCCGGGTGAGCACTTGGAGAAGGACTCATCGTAGCCGATCTTCAGCAGCCAGAAGGCGCCGTTCCATTGGACCGCGTACTGCATCGCCGTGACCGCCCCGTCGATTCGCAGGAAGGCCAGCCGGAGGATGCCCTCCTCACTTGCCAATTCGCCATATCGGGTGAAGAAGGCCCGCGGCATCTGATTGACTGCGACCGCGGATCCCCCCCGGCCTTTCCAGCCGGCCGCTTCGACCTGAACGGCCTGCTCGAAGAGGGGAAGAAACTCGGCCGCGGTTCGGGGTGCGTGGATTTCGTAGGTCACTTTGCCGCGGGACTCTGCTTTGCGCTGCGCCCGGCGCAGGTCGCTTCGCAGGCGGCCCGAGATGATCTGGTCGGGCGACTTATCCACGCCCTCGAGCGTGATGTATGGACAGGTGTTTCCCGGCCGCGAGATCACGACTGCCTTGCGGCGGACCCCGGCCCGGATGGCAGCCACGGAAGCCGAGCGCGCCGGGACCCGCTCCAGGAGGATCGGCGCGGTGTCTCGCGCGAGCTCGTGAATGATGGCCGCCAGCGCCTGCGCGTCTCGGAAAACCAGGTCGGACGGCTCACTCAGTTCGCGCACGCCCAGCAGTTCACTGACTGGAGGGAATGATGGCCGTCGGATCATTGGGGCGACGGCGGCGATCCCTGAGGCATCTTCGATCGTGATGACATTCAGGGCCGCATCCTGAGCGAACGTCTCCGCGCACGCGACGACCCAGGGACGGGTCTGCATCGGTGTCGTTCCGCGTCCGCCGAGCGCCGAGGCATCCCACAGGGGGAGGTCAGCGGCGAGAGTTGCGGGCTGAGTATACCGTCTGACGACGGTCTCGCCCGCCCGGTGCATCGGTCGCGTCCCGGCGCGCTCGCCAAGGTTCGTCAAGACCGCGCTCCCGCTCGCGGGGCCGGTCCCGGCCGAGGGAGGGCCACTGCCGTCGCCGACAACGCGGCTGGACACGGGCATCTGTCTGACCTCCGCCTGGGGAGAAGCCGCTTCGGCGCCTGAGGCGCGAGGAAGCAGGGTTGTAGGGACACGGGTCGAGGTACCTTCCCGTTTGAGGAAAGCCCCGGACATCTCTGCAGGCCTCGTACCATGAGTCCGGCTACCTGTGGTTGGATCGACCGAGCCGAGGTCGGGATGAGTGGTGGCGCCGATGGCCTGAATTTTGACAGAGTGATCCTGCTTCGCCGCTAGAGCGAGATCGGGGTGTTCGACGGGCCTGGCCTGGGTCGAGCCCTCCGAATAGTGTCCGAAGGCTCAACGGCTGAGGGCGAGGACGATCTCCAATCAGGAGGGCGGGATGTTGCAGCCCCGGCAGACCCGGGTCGGCCAGGACGGCTTCGAGGTCCATCTGCTTGCAGGCGGAAGCCCGGAGCATGAGGACGCCGAGCGTGAGCTGCTGGGTCGGGGGGTCCCCCTGCCGCTGCCTCACCGCGCCGTGTGGGCCAGATTCTGCCCCGCGGACGCCCTCTGGTTTGTCCTCGTTCGCGATCCGCAGGGACGGGCCGCTGGCGGGTTCACCCTGGAAGTGAGCCGGAGCCGCGCCCTGCCCGGACACCTGACCCTGTGCAGTGAACGCTTCGGCGACTCGCTTCCCGCCGCGGCCGAGGCCTCGGCGCTTCGGGCGCTTGCCGACCTGATCCGTCGCGATCGCCGCATTCTGCGCTTGGACATTGAGGTGTTCTCTCCCGACGGCGAGCGACGCCGGGCGCTCGGGGAAGCACTAACCTCGGCCGGCCTGCGGCCAGCCCCGCTTGTCCGAAGTTATCCCGAGACGCTCACCAGTGACCTGCTGCTGTCCGACGAAGAGCATCTCGCCGCACTGTCCGTCAACACCCGGCGCCACATCCGGGCGATTCACAAGCGCCCGGTGACGCTCCGCTTGATCGAGGACGGCGCGTTTGCGCCACGGGTGGATGATCTGCTCCGCGAGACGCTGCAGCGCACCGGCGGAGTGCATCGCCCAGTGGATTGGCGGTGGCGCATCGCACTCTCCCAGGCCGCCCCGCGAGAGTCTCGCCTGGTCGGCCTCTTTCGGACGGAGGCCGAGGGGCCAGAGAGCCTGCTCGCCTTCGCCTGGGGGTGCTGTCACGGGGAGTATGGGCATTACGATGCCGCTGGGTCGACCCGACTCTCCGATCTCAAGATGTCCTTCTCCTATGCCCTCATGTGGGATCTGATGTGCTGGGCCCGACACAATGGCGCCCGCTGGTGGGATTTCGGTGGCATCACCGAAGGGCACCGAGGAAGCGACGATCCGGTCGGTGGGATCTCGGATTTCAAACGGCACTTCAGCACCACTGTTCAGCAAGTGGGTGAGCGGTGGGTCCTCGAGCCGAGTCCGGTGCGGTCCGGGCTGGCACGGGGGGTAAGCGCTTTCGCGACGGCGATTCGGCAGCTGCGGGCTCGATAACCCTCTACGAACGACCTTCCAGGTAGAGTGCCTCGTACGCGCGGACCATGGCGTCCAAGCTGAAGCGCGCCTCCACTCTTCGGCGGGCGAGGGCCACGTCCTTCGCGCGCCCCGCGGCATCACCCAAGGCGCGCGACCAGGCGCTGGCGAGCGCCGCCGGATCGGACGGCGGCACCAGGCGATGGGCCAGGTCCGGGCCGAGTACCGCCGCGTTCCCGCCGACATCCGTCACGACCGGGCAGCACCCCAGGGCCATGGCCTCCAGCAGGCTTAGCGAGGTGCCTTCACTGTGGGAGGCCAACGTGAAGAGGGAGAACGATCCCAGCAGGTTCGGGAGATCCGTTCGCCAACCGAGGAAGTGGACCAGCGCGCGGGGACCGAGCGCCGCCGCCAGTGCGCGGAGGCGGGGCAACTCGGGCCCCTCCCCGGCCAGTGCCAGGACCGGCACGGGGCTCAGCCCCCAGCTCGCGGCGAGCGAATCGTAGGCAGCGAGCATGATGTCGTAGCCCTTGATCGGATCGAATCGCCCGATGCTCCCAATGATCGGCCGGTCCGGGTCGAGCCCGAGTTCGCGATGGAGGGTGGCCGGGACCATGCCGGGGCGGAGCAGCTCGGTGTCGATGCCGTTGGGGATCACCCGGAGGCGCTCCGGCTTCGCCACGACGCTGGCCGCGAGTTGCGTAGCGAGCGCCTCCGACACCGCGACCACAATGTCCGTCCATCGCGACGCCAGGTTGTCGACCACTCGATCGAGGAACGGATCGGGATGATGCCGCCCATGGTCGGTATGGATCAGCCGTGGTACCCCCGCCCTGCGCGCCGCACGCGACACCTTGTACCAGACCCCGCTGTGGGTATGGACCACGTCGGGCGCGATCCGCCGAATCTGCTCCGCAAGCCCGCGTGGCCACAGCATGGAGAGGGAGGAACTCGGCGCCGCCCGGTGCAGGGTGGCGCTGGCCTCGAGCCCCTCCGCATGTCGGCCGGGTGCGCCAAACGTCAGCAGATGGCTTTCCACGCGGCTGGGGTTCGATCGCCGGATGAGGTCCGCGACCAAGCGCTCGAGTCCGCCCGCCTCAAGATCGAGCGCGACTTGGAGCACCCGGACCGGGCGTTGCCGGGATGGCGCGGGGTTCCTCACCGTCGGACCAGCCCGGAGGTGCGGAGTTCAAATCCAGCCCGGGAGAGCCCGGCCGGCACGTTCACCCGCGGGAGGTCGAACGGCGCTGCGTCGCGCCGGCCGCGCAACCACCCTCCCGTGACGAGGAATCCAGAAACGTAGCCGGCCCGACGGGCCGCTTCACTGACCGCCGGTGAGGTCAAGCCGTAGGGAAAAGACACGACGGGGAGCGCGGCCGCCCACCGCGCCCGCAGCCAGGCCAGCGGGCGCTCGAGTTCCGCCTGCAAGGTCGCTGCGTCGAGCGCTGTGAGGTTTGGATGCGACCACGTGTGGGCGGCGACGCTCATCCCCGGGATCGTCAAGGCCGCGGTGAGCTCCGCTTCGGTGGCTGTCCGCGCGTTCTCCGGTACCGTGGCGGCTGGATCGGCCCGCGCGCCGGCCCAGGTGCAGACGGCTTCATCTTCACCGCGCAGGCTGGTGAGCGCGTGGCTCCGGATCGAGGCGGGCACCTCCCCATCACCGAGCGTACCCAAGCGGTCCCACCAGAAGGCGTGGCGTCCCAACCGGCCAGGTGTGACGAAGAACGTCGCGGGGAAGCCGAACCGCCGTAGCTCAGTCACACCCGCCGACAGGGCTCCGGCGGAGCCATCGTCGAAGGTGATCACCACGCGCGGGCGCGCCGTGCGCCGGCGAGCACCCTCGAGTACCTCGCCCAGCGCCACCACCTCGTGGGTTCGTGCGAGCAGCTCCAGCTGTTCTGCAAAGTGCCGCTGGGGCAGATGGAGGGAGCGATCCGCCCCACCCCGTTCGCCGTCCGGAACGATGTTGTGATATGCAAGGACGAGTGTTGCGGATGCGGACCACCGCCGAGCCAGCACTGTCGAGCCGGTCAGGATCAGGGCGCGTTCGACGGACTGCTTCAGGCCACGCCTCGAGGGTCGGGGGAGATTGAACACGCGGGTTGGGGCGCCGGCCGCAGGGTCAGGGGAGGGGGTGCGGAGTCCACTTGGCTCCAGTGCCGGGGAGTGATGTCCACGGAATGGAGGAATCATGTCTGCTCTGTGTTCGCGGGTACAGGGGGATCTCGACGATTCAGCCGACCCGGAGCCGGACTTGTTGCCACAGCCACTCCAAGCCGCTGGCATAGCGGAGGTTCTCTTCGTGCGCGTCCGAGAAACTGAACCGGGGTACCCGGAAGGCCCCCTCGCTCCCGGAGAATCCCGCAGCCGTGGCGTACCCGCCCTCGGCAGTGACGGCTCCCAGAAAGCCCAGCTCCTTTAGGATCGCCGTCTCCCGGGGGCCGAAATCAGACTCACGGCCGTTCGGATAGCAGAAGACCGGGACCGGCCGAGCTACCTCCGAGGTCAGGCGCTGCCAGGACTGCTCGATCTCCCGTTGCGATTGGGCGGCATCGGTGCGGGCCAGAACCGGATGCGTGACGGTGTGGGGCCCGAAGCGCATGCCGCCCGCCTCGCAGCGCCGCACCTGCTCCCACGTCATGGGCCGGTAGGCATGCGGTGGCGTGTCGGGAATGGGGACCAGGGCGCCGTCCGAAAGCTCGGCGATGGCCGTGAGGCGGTCCGTCTCGGCCAGCGACTTGAAGTGTTCCGCGAGCCGCTCTGTGGCGAGGCGACGTTGACGGGGGCCCTGCAGGTCGAGGTCCAGCCACCGCCCGCCCGCATCGACCATGAGGCGATCCACTCGGGCATGCTGGAGCACATATTCGACCTTGTCCCACCACAGCCAGAGTGCCCCGTCGATGAATCCCGTGGTCAAAAACGTCGTGACCGGCGCCTCGTACTCGGCGAAGATCGGTGCCGCCACTTCCGCCTGACACCGGTACCCGTCGTCGATCGTGAAGGCAACTGCCCGTCCGAGAGGGGGACCCTCCCCGCTCAATCGTCGGAACACTTCCTCCAGGTCAAGCAGTTCGAATCGGTGGCTGCGCAGCCAGCTCAACAGGCGCCGAACAACTCTCGGATCATGGCCGCCTGCGTCCGCTGCAAAGCGGTGGAGCATGAAGATGGTGGCCATGCCGCGCTGCCGCGACGCGAGCGCCGTAAGGGGGGAAGCGGCGAGAAACCGTACGAGCCCGAGGTGGTGAAGCACATGGAGAATCGTCATGGCCCCCCGCCTCCCCTATGCACAGGTCTACCCACACCCCACCCCCGCAGATCGCCGCCCGCGTGGCGGCAAGCGAGGGCCATCGGACGGCGTCCGAGCCATCGCGTGTGAGGCGGCGTGGGCCGGTCCAACGAGAGCCGAGCTGACGCAGAAGGCGCGTCCGGGCGCGGGGCTTCCCCCGACCCACCACGAATCACCGCGTCCCCGCGCGCGCGGTGATCCCTGCGAGTTCCTGGAGCAGCCGATCGGCCTGATGCCGCCGGCTCAGCCGCGAGTCGCGGGCAATGGGGGAGGGGTGCTCTCCTGCCGCGAATGCTTCAACACACCGTCGAAGCACCCGGGCCAGCCCATCGACATCATCGGGCCGCAGCACGTCGGCGCCCGTGCCCGCCAGGATTCGATCGGTCGCGCTGTCCTTCTCCGTCAGCGCGAGCAGCCAGGCCGGAAAGCGCATGTACTCGTAGATCTTCGAGGGGATGGCGTAGGTCGCGTCCTGGGGGAGGCTCAACAGCAAGCTTGCTCCGGCCAGGAAGGCCATGGCTTCCTTCCGGGGTCGCTCGCCCCCCGTTCGCACGTAGCCCCCGCCGAGACCTTCCTGCGCGGCCAACTCCTCGACCGGCGTGCGACCGTTGAAGTTGTCGGCACTCCCGATGAATTCGAAGCCGAACTGATCCGGCGTCAGCCGGAGTTCACGGACCACCCGTGCGGCGGCGCGAAAGATCAGCCGCGGATCGCGATCCAGGTAAATGGAGCCGGCGTAGGCAATCACAAACCGACTGCGTGGAGGGATCGGCGGCAAGGCCTCCTCATCGTAGCCGTTAAGGACCCACACGATGCGTTTCGTGGGATAGGAACGGGTCATCATTTCAGCGGCTGGCGGCGTGTTCATGACCACCAGGGAGGCGCGATCGATGATCCGGCGTTCCGTCGTCGCGGCCAGCCGGAACTGGAGCGGGCTCGCCTCGTGTTCCGGGAAACGATGCTGCAACGTCCATGGATCCCGCATGTCCACCACCAGGGGGAGACCGGTGGCCTCGGAAACGAGTCGTCCCGCCTCATGGGTGAGATGGGGCGGACCACAGCTGATGATCACCTGATGGACGCCGGGTTGTCTCACCGCGCAGGCCACTGAGGCCGCGCGGCGTGCCCAGGCGCGGGCTTGTGCGAACTTGATCCAGGCGTAGTAGGCGCGGCGCCAGCCATCGGGGTGCCACAGACGCCAAGTGAGTTGATCACCCGTGAGTGTGGGAGCGACCGGCGAAGGGACAGTCGTGGCGGCCCGGGCAGGCGCGGGCTTCCCGCGTCGGCCCACCGACCGGAGGCGAACAAGGACCCGCCAGGCGGCATGTTCCAGCCGTTCGAGCAGCAACTTGTCTTCACGCACCCCGAACAGGCGTGTCCCCGGTGGCAGGTCATTGTACCGGTCCTGCTCCGCGCGGTTGAGCTGGGTCGGATCCAGGGCCACGACGTCGAGTCCCCATCCCCGTTCGGCGACCAGGCCAGCGAGCTTCTGCCAGCGAAGCGCGCCCGCAGCCGGGCTGGGGGGAAAGTGATAGCTGAGCAGCAGAATGCGTGGTTGCCGAGGCGAATCGGGGATGGCTGTTGCGAAATACGGCGCCGGCGGCCCGCCTGGTTCGAAGGCGATGGGGCTCGCCGGCAGAATCGTGGACTTGGCCCCACCAGGGTTGAGCGCTGTCGAATTCGCCGCTGTCATCCGGAATCCTCATTCTCTGGCCAGGTTGCAGGTCCGCACGGCGGCCTCGCCGATGGTCCCGCTCGCGCATCCACCACCCTCGATGCCCTTGTCCAAGTCTTGGCGCACAGCGGCTTTCGGCGTGGTCCGCGGGAGCCAGATCCGTGCCAGCGGGGTAGTTCACTCGCCGCGTGGCGGCTGGCCTTCTGCCGCCCTCTGCATTGTCACGGCCCGATGGCCTCAAATGTAGGCGCCCACCCGCCAAGAGGTGCGCGGCCACCGGTTGGCCGGCGGGTGAAGCCGGACGAGGTCCAGAGGTGCGCGGTTCGCCGTCGAGCCATCGACCCGGCACCACCGCCGGCCGAGGTCGGCGGAGCGGTGATGCCCGAGTCCATCAGTCCCGCTTCGGTTGTGGCGCCGAGTCCGCAAACCAGCCGCGCCCTTACCACGAACCGGAGTTCAGCTGGGAGGACATCTCCACGTTCGGCCTGCCATTCCCGGCCTCATAAGTCCTGCCGCGTCAAGCCTTTAGATATGCACGAGGAAGTTCATCACCAAGCCTCT
>Ga0315273_10009984_pt1 | contig 12073 bp, 6 predicted proteins | sample YL17G02_0_MG_FD_205753 | JGI IMG/M metagenome (GOLD analysis project Ga0315273, IMG submission 205753) | Sediment microbial communities from Yellowstone Lake, YNP, Wyoming, USA - YL17G02_0 | ecosystem: Environmental > Aquatic > Freshwater > Lake > Sediment | place: USA: Wyoming | collected... | reverse complement strand
CAGAAATACATTGGCAGCAGTGGATCTGCGTTGACCCGCGATCAGATCACCGAAATCGGCAAAACCCTCGGAGTACAAGGCATCATTCTTGGCTCCGTCAACGAGACTTCTGGTTCTCGTGCGGGAGGCTCGGCAACTACAGAGATTACAATTGATGCCCGGATGGTCGAAACCGAGACCGGTCAAACGGTCTGGTCTGCGACCAACACCGAGGGTGGTCGAGGTCTCTTGGCATCGCTCTTTGGCACTGGTGATAAGTCGGAAGCCGAGACTGCTCGTAATTGCGTCCGACGCCTGATCAAGACATTGGTGAAATAGGCTGTGAACATACTAAGTCGATCTTCCGTACTCCTGTTGCTCGGGTTATTGCTCACTATGTCCGCATTGCCTTCGATGAAGTTATTGGCGGATGAGACCGCTACGCGACTCAAGGTCGGTGTCATTCCCTTTGCCAACTTCACCGGTAGCAACGAGGCCGCTGATTCCATATTGCCTCTGATCAACAAGCAACTTGCAACTCGCAACATCGAACTGGTTCCTCGTGACACGCTACGAAGCATCATGCGCGCACGCCGCATCCGGATGACCGGCGCGATTGATGTTCGCAGCGCACAGCAACTGCGCGAAACGCTCAGTGTTGACCTACTGCTGACCGGGTCGATCGATTTCTACTCGACGGACGAGAATCCCGAAGTCGGTCTGTCGTTGCGGCTTTACGATTGCGTTCAGCAGCGCCTGGTCTGGACGATCAGTGTTGCCGCCAGCGGTGAAGATTACGCCGGTTTGTTTGGTATCGGCAGGATCACTTCGGCGCCCATTCTCGCCGACCGCGTCGTGAATAAGATTTTCGACCAATTTCCTCTCGGCGAAGATGGAACGATGTCCGCGTCGCCACAACCGGCGGTTACTGATCGTACAAACTTAGTCGTGAAAGCTGACGCAAGGATCGCCATCGTCACATTCGATAATCTTACCGAGCAACAACGGTCGGGCGACATTGCCTCTGTTCTGCTGCTGTCAGAACTGTGGCGGCAAGGATACGAAGTGTTGGAACCGGGCGAGGTGGCCGCTACACTGGCCGAACTGCGTTCTCTCCCGCGCGGCGAAATATCGGTAAAGGAAATCTCCCGGTTGAGAGACAAACTTCAGGTCGATTTGATTGTCACCGGCTCAATCTATCGTTTCGTGCCCGGAAGAGGCAGGAACTCCGAATCACCTCCTCAAGTCGAGATGGGCTTGCGCTTGATTAATGCAACCGATGGCAAAGTGCTCGCGTCCGTGGCGCCAACCCGCTCTGGCGATGATTCCGAGGGGCCGTTCGGCGTCGGTAGATGCTACTCGCTCGGTAAGTTAACGCAGAAAAGTTTTGTGAACGCCTGGCAGCAGCTTCTTAAACAAAGTGAAAAACGACTCACTGCCGTAACGCGGTCTGGGGTTGATGGAGGACAGTCTAATGCGTCTCGATAATCGCTTCTCTCAAGCAAATCGACTCTGGTTGGTAGTGGCAATTCTGCTCCTGAGCCTACGATGCGCTCTTGCTGCAGATCCCATCAAGACTGCCGGTGTTGAGAAGCAACTGCTGGCGCTCGTCAACGGTGATTCGATTTTCACCAGCAACATCGATGCCATCTTCAGCAAAATGCACGGCGCCATGTCGACACAGGACAAGGAAGACTTTGACTACCGCAAACTGTTGAACAAGCTGATCAACGACCGCCTTATCATTCAGGAAGCCGAAGCTATCGGTATTGCGGAAGACAGCACCGTCGCAGCATTTCTCGCCAACCGACAGCGCGATTATGCCGTGAGGGCCTTCATCGTTGCGAATTTCGTGCCTGACGATTCGGTCACCAAGACTGAAATTCTCAGCTACTTTCAAGCCAACTACCACATGAAGCAACTCCGCACCGTGTCGGTTCCATCACAGGAAGAAGCTGCCCGACTGCTCAATCTCGTGCGCAAAGGCGCCGCCATGGATTCGATCGCTCAGGCAGTATCAGCCGATATCTATCGCTACCAGGGTGGTTTGCGCGGAACGAGATACTGGGCTGATATTGAACCGGATTTGCGCAAGCTGTTGACTTCTATGAAGGATGGTGACATTGTCGGCCCCTTCCCCTATCGACAGGTTTATGCCTTTATGCGTTTAGAAAAATCCGTCCCGGCCGATACGGCGGAGCTTGCCAAGTACGAATCGTACATTACTTCGATTCTCAAATTCCAGAAGAAATCGGCGAGCTGGAAGCAGTTCATGATTCAGCTACGCCGGGACTATCGGGTGACAATGGACAGCGCTGCACTCAGACTGATGATCACGCAGGGAACCATCCGGATCGATTCCACCTTCCTGAACGGAACAGACAAACCGGTAGCGACCGTGAATGACACCGTGGTGGTCACAGATCGGCAGTTGCGTCAGAAGATAGGCCACGGAGCGATGTCGACACCGGATCAGCCTTTTGACTCTCTGGTGAACCGCGTTCTCAATGAGCAGGTCGACAATGCCGTGTTGTTTCGCAAGGCATTTCAAGTCGGATTCGACAAGCAAACGTCGGTCGTAAAGAGATTGGCTTCCGATCGCGACAGCATGCTGATCGAGGCCTATCTGCGCGAGACCGTCGTCCCCAAAATCGTATTTAATCATCAGGAATTCGATCAATACTACCGGGACCATCAGGAAGAATTCCGGGAAGCAAATGAGTACGTCATGAAACAGGCGCTGTTTAGTCGGAAAGAACTGGCCGATAGCGTCGTCGTCTTGCTTGAAGATGGCGCCGACTTCGACTTCGTAGTCAACAAGTATGTCGAGGACAAGCTGAATCTTATCGAGAAGGATCAATGGGTGTCGTCCGGATCATTCCCACAGCAGATTCAGACTGACCTGGAGAATCTGACAATCGGCAAGACCAGCAAAACTTATCCTACCACCGACGGCTGGTTGGTTTTCAAAGTCAAGGATCGTCGTCCCGGCAAGATCAAAACGCAATCCGAAGCAGAGCCGCAGATTCGCCAAGTCATGTTTCAGAAGAAGTTCGATGAGCAGATGGACAAGGTACTGGCGACACTCAAGGCCAATTCCGAAATCGTCTTCTTCAACGAAGCGATTGACCGCTATTTCGGGAGCGCCAAGCCGTGAGGCGCGGGATGCTTCGAAAACTAGTCAGCAACGCCAAGGGACAGTTGGTGCGCCCGAAAGCCACTGGCTTATTGGCGGCATTGCTACTGCTGATGACGGCGATTTTGTTCACCGATCTTTCCAACGATTCCTTCGCGCAGGTAAAACGCGGTAAGCGCTTCTCCAACGAAGGCAATTGCCTCGACTGCCATCCGCTCGACAAATTCAAAGGCGACAATCGACACAAACCTTTCGCGGATAAAGACTGTCTTGCCTGCCATAAACCTCACGGGCTCGTCGGCATGCTGCGACTCAAGGAAGACCGTCCGGCGCTCTGCTTTACTTGTCACGATACAACGCAGTTGGGTCTGACGCGCGCTTATGTGCATGAGCCTGCGAAAAAGGGCGACTGCAAGATCTGCCACGACTCCCATGCTTCCGACCACCCGAATCTCCTGAAAGCAAAATCCGAAGAACTCTGTTTCACCTGTCATGATCGACAGGAATTCGAAGGCAAGATCGTTCATCAGCCGATGCGGCAGACCTGCTTTAGTTGTCACGAACCCCACGGCAGCGACCATCAGGCGCTGCTCAAGAAAGATAAGAATGCGCTTTGTGCCGATTGCCATTCTACGTCAGATACAGTATTCCAGAAAGCACATGCCGACTATCCGGTTGCGAAAGTCGATTGCTCGTTGTGCCATTCCTCGCATTCATCCGATTCACCGAAGCTTTTCACAACGTCGATACATGCCCCTGTGGCCGCCGGTGAGTGCGGAAGCTGTCACACCGATCCGTCAGATACGACTTTCGCCGTGCAGGGTGATCCACAAAAACTCTGTCTGACTTGTCATGACGCCAATGATGTTGCACCGAAGGGAACGCATCCTCCAGTCGCCTCCGGAGAGTGTCTGACCTGCCATACTCCGCACGGCTCCAAGAACAAGGCGCTGCTGACCAAGTCGGAAAAGCAGCTTTGCCTCGATTGCCACACTGAGGTGGCAACGGAAATGGCACAGGCATCATCCCACAAACCGGCGAAAGAGGATTGCTCACTCTGTCATAAGGCGCACGGCAAGACAGAGTCCAAGCTGCTCGCCAAAGATGTCAACACGCTCTGTCTCGACTGTCACACCGATCTGAAAGCGGCCTTGCTGGACACGACCGTTCACCCGCCGTTTGCTGATGGTGTCTGCACCGATTGTCATCGACCGCACGGATCGGAAAATGCGAAGCTGCTGAAGGCGAACGTTATTGATCTCTGTGGTTCCTGTCATGATGACGCTGCTAAGTGGAACGCACAGAAAAGCGTTCATGCGCCGGTCAGAGCCGGACAGTGCGCCAAGTGCCATAATCCGCATGCATCGCCGCGACCAAAACTGCTGTTGGATGAAGACAACGCCCTCTGCTCCAAATGCCATGGAGCAATGATGGCCGACAGCTCGAATACGGTAGTGCATCCCCCCTTTGCGGACAAGCAGTGCAACACTTGCCATGCGCCGCACGCTACCGATCACAAGAGTTTGCTGACGGCTGAAACCGGCGAGCTTTGCAGCGGCTGCCATTCCGATATACCGGGTGATACGACCAAGATAGTCAGCGAACATCAGCCGGTAGCTGACGGCAATTGCTCCGGCTGCCACGATCCACACGCAGGCAAGATCGCCAAGCTGCTTCTCGACAAACAGCCACGGCTCTGCTTGAATTGCCATACTCAAATAGCCGACTTGATGAACAAAGGTACCGCGCACGCACCGGCTAAAGATGATTGCAGCGGGTGTCACAAACCGCATTCCAGCGAAGTGAAGACACTGCTTGCAGAGGATGTGCCCAAGCTTTGCTTAGCTTGCCACGATGGTGAAGATGCCGGCTTCAAGAAACAGCATCTCGGTCTGAGCGGCACACAGATCGACTGCCGCAAGTGTCATGAACCGCACGCGTCCGACGACAAGCGCCTGATTCTGCCGCAGAAGCATGACCCGTTTGAGGCTGGCGCCTGCGATGTCTGCCACACTGAAACCGCACAACCGGAAGGAGAGAAAAAATGAAAACCATTCTGGTTGTCATGGTAATTCTGTCCTTGATGTTTTCGGTCACCGGTTTGGCTCAAGCGGTCAAAGTCAATGAACCGGAGGTCTGCTTCAATTGTCATTCGGACCTGAGCGCTCTAAATGCCAAGAAACATGTGCACACGGCATTCAAAACCGGCAAGTGCTCATCCTGTCACAACCCACATGCTGCCCGTCACGCCAAACTCTTGGCCGACGAGCCCGGCACTCTTTGTTTGTCGTGTCATAGCGACATCAAGAGATTAGTTACTGGCGTATCGCCGCACCAGCCAGCAGCTAGCGGCGACTGCCTTGGTTGTCACGATCCCCATGCTTCTGATCTGCCGGGACAGCTTAAGCAGTCCATGAGCACTTTGTGCGTGTCATGCCATCCGGCGGTCAACGACTGGCTGAAACGTCCGAATCAGCATTCGCCGGTAGCAGCTAAACAGTGTCTCAAATGCCATAATCCGCACGGAACGGGGAATGCCGAACTGTTAGTGAATGGCGTGCCGACCTTGTGCTTCGGCTGCCATCAGCAGAATCAAGCATTCCAGACCGCGCACAAAGGCTACAATCTGACCAAGGCCGATTGTACAACCTGCCACGATCCCCATGCTTCCGGTTCTAAGGGTCTGTTGATGGCAAACCAGCATGCGCCTTTTAAGGGGGGGCGCTGCAATGATTGTCATACGGGCGGGACTCAGGCGGGAGGATCATTTGCAATTGCCGGAAGCGTTACAACTCTCTGTCTCAAATGCCACAGCAGCATCAACGCCGAAGCCAAGCAGGATTTCCACAAGCATCTTGAAGGTGATGCGGCCTGCATCAACTGCCACAATCCGCACGCATCCAATGGCGCGTCGCTATTGGCAGCCGATCAAAAAGACCTCTGCACCAAGTGCCACTTCAATAACCTCCCGCAGAAGGTGAGAAGTCTCTACACCACGCACCCGGGCAAGGACTGCACAACGTGTCACAAACCTCATGGCGCCGATAACGAAAAAATGCTTACGCAAGCCCCCATGGATCTTTGTCGTAGCTGTCATCCGGACGTACACAAGGGTTCGCATCCGATGGGGACAGGTGTGACCGATCCGCGCACGAAAGCCGACTTGACCTGTCTAAGCTGCCACAAATTGCACGGCTCCGAGTTTAAGTCATATCTGCCGCTCAATCCCGACGGCGACCTATGCGTTCAGTGCCACCGGAAATAAACTGATCCGCGCGGATAGGAATTCCGAGGTTCTCCCGCAAGTTGGTCGCAAAAAAAAGAACGAGGACAGGTCATTCCCCCTTATTAGGAATGGTTGAAGAACTTTTGTCGCCCACATGAATGTCGCGACTAAAGTCGTTCCTACACGTATTTCATACGCGTTGCTGTAGCTTGTAGGAGCGACTTTAGTCGCGACCTGCCTTATGCTTCAGAAGACAAACAGACCGGCAGTGTCGACCACCACCGGTCTTGCATGTGCCCCGGAACGCCCCCGTTCTCCTGCACCTCTCAGGCATTTTCACTGCGCCCTCAGGAACCCTTTCCTGACGGCCATTTCCTCCATTGACGGTCGGACAGGAAAGGATTCCTGCCCGCGCTCTGGAGCTTACTTCATCAACACCATCTTCCTCGTCTCGGCATATTCACCCGCCGTGATGCGATAGAAGTACACCCCCGACGACACTTCCTGATGGTTGTCATCTCTACCATCCCAGACGGTGTTGTGATTGCCTGCGCTCTGGAATTCATCAACCAGCGTCCGCACAACCTGCCCGAGCACATTCAGCACTTCCAAGCGCACTGGCGATGCTTTCGCTAGCGCATAGCCGATCTCGGTGGTCGGATTGAACGGGTTCGGGATATTTTGCTGCAAGGCAAACTGTGTCGGCAATGATGTTGTTGCCACTCGACTACTGATGCGGACATTCATCTTACTCGCATCCTCACCGACGACTATGGCATTGACCAGCTTGATCTCGCCCTCTCCCGCTCGCACTGAGCCAGTCGAAGTGGTCGAAGCATAGCTGATCGTCACAACCTCATGCTGTCCCGCCGGAATAACGGCTCTGCCAGTCATATCGATAAGGCCAACTTTGAGCAGACCATCGACGGTGCCAGAGAAGACATCCATCCCTTCGATGTTGCTCTGGATGCCGGTAATCTGAACACCATGACCTGTCTCGAATTCGAGTTGGAGGCCTTTGGTTTCAACTGTTGTTGAAATGCTAAGTCTCATCGTTGCCACTTCGCCGGAAGTGCCGGCGAATGCCATAAGCTCAGCCGTTGACGGAATTGCCTTCGCAAGCGGTACTTGATAATCGCACAGAAGGTTGCTGCCGGGCATCGCCCCGCCGCTGAAGATGTACGCGATCAAGTAGACGACATCGGAAATGTCAACCATCCCGTCCCCGTTGGCGTCGCTGGCTGCAAGACAGACCGGAGTTCCGCCGGAGAAGATGTATGATATCAGGCAGACCACATCGGAGATATCAACGTTGTCATCACCATTGCAGTCGCCCGGTTTGTAACGCAGCACTTTCGTTGAATCGCGTTCCAGCGCCGGCACATATCCCACGTCATGATTGTCAACCACTTTCAAGCTCTGAAGGTTATCGCCTGGCAATACCAGCGTGCAAGTATCCGGCGCGCCAATCATTTCCTGTGAGCATTGATAGGGGAGATGGAACATGATTTTGGCAACTGGTATATTGGCGGTCGTGACATCGACCGGCGGCAGCACGAGGCCGCTACCGCTGTTGTCGGCGATAAGGGCAATGCGAATCTTCTTGTTCACCGCGTCAATCGAACGAATCTTGACCTCAAAATCCTCAACTCTCGTGCCCACAAAACTGATACTGTCGGGATCAAACGGCCAATCATACTGCAACGGAATATCCATCGCCTTGACCGTGTCGTGATTGTTCAGGTAGATCGGAATGGAGAGGTTGTTGTGATTGACACTGACAAGGCAGTCGGGTTGACCGACAATAAGCGTGTCTGCGGGTGCGGCAAGTGGATTGACACAGATATCATCAAACCAGGCCGTGCCCTCCGAACTCGAAATGTCGAGGTACGCCGTCTCAGACATCCATGGTTCCTCGGGCAATGTGTACTCTCCCAGATACGAGGCATTTACCCACAACTTCATGTGGAGATACCCATCTCCAGGAGTCGAAAGAAGCGACCTGACATTGTGCCAACTGCCAAGAGCGTACCCTGAAAATATAGTTGCTGGTGAAAAATAAGGTAGTTCGATGTCTCCGTTTGGCAAGACCCGCACTAACGGGGGGCAGGGACAGTCCGGCCAATCCGGCCCGGTCCTTAATCCAAGCGTTGCACGATATTGATGGCAGCCGGAGAGCGGCTCGCTGCCGTTCTTCACGGCAAAACTGATCTCCAAAGGCAAATCCATTTGGATCGGGCGGGTGGCCACAGCTCCCCAGCAGCCGCCAAGTTGACCAAACATTCTAAGTGATTGTGAACCCGTAAATGAAGTCGTGTTATCTACTGCAATACCATCGACATTTCCGGAGCCATGCCAATTCAGAGTCCAGTCGCTGGGATTCTGATATAATTCAAAATCGTCACACCAGCCCAAGAGCGGGCGGGTGGCTTGATTGTAGATGTCTATGCCCTCCAAGTATCCCCCGTCATGAAAAGCGACTACGACCGACCACTGCACTGATGCGCCAACATCCAATGTAAACGCCGATGCCATAAAGTCCAATCTAGGCTCGATTGTGGGAGAGGCGCCTGTGTAGTACGCAACGATTTGATGGATCGGATAGTCCCACGATTTGAAGCCGAAAGTGATGGTCTCACCGCCGGATGGCCTGTACAAAACTCCAAACGGCGCACCTTGATCGGGAGTGTAGCTGCTCCACCAGTTAAAGGATGTCAGCCCAATAGTCCCAACGCCACTTATATACGCATCGATATCGCTTAATTCGGCAGATTGCACCCAAGCGAGGTACGCGCCATCGTGAATATGCCCTGGGTCCTGGTCGTAGTAAAACGAGCTGGCTCCGGTGTTGGTGAAAAGGTAGTCAATCCAAGAGTTCTGCGCTCCCGCTTGCAGCGTGATTGTGAACTCCTTGGTAATCTCTTTGCCATTTCCAGTGTCAACAACGGTAACTCTAAAGATGCCTCGGTCAGGACTATTTTCCAGGATATCGATGGCATAGGACTCGGGCAGCCAAGAGACTAACTGATCGACCATGCCATTGGAAATGATGCTGCAGCCGAGCAAATTGGGTCCACCAGTGATGCCACCGGCGTCAATAAATCCCTTAAAATCGCTATATAATCCCGACGGAGTATCTCGATTCACCTGAAGCCACATGATTCCATTGTCCATTTTCACGTCCAGCGTCCCGTCCCCCGTGAAGTCTTGTTCCTGAATTGTTACTGCATTAGCTGCGTTCTGGGCCGCCGTGCCAGACAGCAACAGCAGCAGTAGAATAGCCATTGTAACAAGATACTTACGCATGTTTACCTCTTTCTTCTAAGGATGAATTGTTTTGTAGGTAAGACCGCTTCTGACGTCTTTCTGCATTTTAGTAGCCATGAACAATGTGAACGTACTAAGAGCTTTCATCTGAGTCTCCTTGTTTGAGCGAATTGCTATTAACCTCAACCAGGAGATAGGCACCATTGCGGGAAAATGTCGAAAAATCGGGTAGGATAAATCGCCACTCAATTACTTGGCGATCTTCTCTCCTCCGAGCGCAACTCCCCTTCAGTCGGGTATTTGCCGTCGATGTAGTAAAACACACGATCTCGTAAAGAGTCTTCCCATGCACTGATTGGCTGCTGGGCGACATATCCAGAGTCCATCATTTCGAGCAACTTTTTCTTGTAAGGGTCTGCGCACAAGACTTCCTTTGTTTGCAGACTATGCAGACTGAGCCGGTAGATGATTTCGAGTCCGGCCCCTACAGATCCCTCTTCTATGATCACGTCGATTACTCCCGGCCCAAACATCTCACAAAAGATCTTCGACTGGTAATTGGCAGGGGCAAAGCGCCTGTTCATTTGAGATGGCATGAAAAAAGCAATGAATCGCTGGTTTCCACGTATCACCCAGCTCAGGTCCCAAACGGAGTCAGCATACGGTGGCGATACGCCATTTGCAGTCGTGGGGTCGAGCATGAACACCATACTGCAGTTCAGTCGGTTATTGGTTCCCGTAAAGATCGCCTCCTCACTGCCGTCACCATCCACGTCTTCGATCACCCGAAGGTGGCTGTACCCCGCGCAGATGTACTTACCCATTAGATTACCGTGACCGTCCCAGAATCGAATGTGACTGCGGCCTGGCCTATCCGCAACAATCCGAGTGATGATCATTGGTTCGCCGCGATATTTGCACACATATATAGACGAGCCTTCAGTTGCCATTGGCTGACCCTCCGGTATGGTGTCCCCCGGATACTCACGTCTGATCGTGCAGTCTTTGGCAAACAGAGAGTCACCATCGTCATCAAAGGCGTAGAGCATGCCGCCGCATGACCAGTATCCATAGCGGGAGGGTGCTATTAGGACTTCATTTCGATTGTCGTCGTCTAGGTCAGTCACTGCCCACGATTCCTCTGTCGCGGAGAAAGTGTCGGGAAATTCATAGCTCCAAAGCAGTTGTTCCGATTTGTTCGAAACTTCTAGACGCTTGCCATCGGCTTTCAGCTGCGTTGGATTCCAATCAAACCCCACCCATGCCTTCGGATAGATCAAACAAACCAGCAAATACCCCAGCACGATCAACAGCGGCACTTGCACTTTGGTCATCCGGCCATATTTCGCGGCTTTTTTGGCGACGAACTCGCCGATACAAACCTTCTCGCTGCGGACGATGTTGTGGTCTTCGATGATGTCGGTCAGGCGGTCGGCGGCAATCAGATGCAGGTTGCGGCGCGGATATAATTTGCGCAGGCGGTCAAGATGCTGCTTGGCAGTGGACAGGTTCGCTTCCGGCAGAGCGACATACTTGACGGGTGAGAAAAACGCCCGTTCCATTTTCTGTCCCAGCGTTTCGTCATTAACTGCGGTCAGCTTGCCGTTGGTGTCAACGCCGCCGGTAAAAGCGACCTCACCCGACAACAGTCGATCCAGCCGCAATACTTCCGGTCGCAGAAGTTGCACATAGGCCAGCAATCCGAAAGCCAGCCCGATGGAATCGCCAGTAAACGTCTGGCCGCTGTCGGCAATCGCAAAATGGGCATGATAGTAAGACGAACCCTGATTTTTCAAGCCACCTGTCCGGAACACCTTACGCACCGCCGCCAGCGCACTGTAGGCGACGCCGACAAACGGATCATCCGGAGTCTTGATCTGATTTTCGAAAGTGATTTCATCGGTGCGCGCCGATTTGCCGAACAGGTCAACTTTGCCAACCAGCGTCCGCAACCGCCCACGCACGCTCCTGCCGGAATCATTCCGCTCGACAAACAGACATCTTGCGCGGTCATGGTAGATTGCCTCCCGCTCGGCCTGCCAATCAGTCAGGATGCCGTTGAGAATCGTTGCGAGGGGATGATTTGTTTCCGTCGCGCGAGCGCAGATGGTTTGCAGCGCTACATATTCGTTTTGCACAGCGCCGTCAGGCGATGCACCTTTCTCACCGGCATTTTCATCCTCATTGTCATCCCTCTCCCCTTGCCCCTCTCCCAGTGGGAGAGGGGTTGGGGGTGAGGGCAATGCTGTTGTAAGGGTCGCCAACCCTTCCTCCACCGCTCCGACATAGAAATACACTTTCGCCAGTGTGATAGTCACCAAATCGAGCTTCCCGCTGATCTCTAATCTCGCCGCGAGTGCGGGAGCGTCTTGAATCTCTGTGAGAATGCTTTGTACTCTCGTCAGCTCGACAATACTTAAATCAGCGAGGTTTGCCGGTTCAACTAACTGAATAAGCAATGGCAG
>Ga0315273_10009983_pt1 | contig 12073 bp, 16 predicted proteins | sample YL17G02_0_MG_FD_205753 | JGI IMG/M metagenome (GOLD analysis project Ga0315273, IMG submission 205753) | Sediment microbial communities from Yellowstone Lake, YNP, Wyoming, USA - YL17G02_0 | ecosystem: Environmental > Aquatic > Freshwater > Lake > Sediment | place: USA: Wyoming | collected... | reverse complement strand
CTCCGCAGTTCAGAGCATGTTTTCGGTGAGGGCAGTTTTAGAGGTGAGGGCACTTGAGGGCACTTTCTATCTCAACAGCGATCCAAGCTGGGCATGCTGCGCATCCGGTCGCGAGCTCCCGGCACTATCTCCGCTACCTCCAGGCGTGTCGGGCTGGGGACGGGCGGCAGTTAGGGCTACGGAAGGCGGCAGATGCAGGAGTTGACGAGGGCGGGTAGGACGTCAAGTCCTCCGGTGGCGACCGCATGAAAAGGTCCGCGCCGCTACCTCCCGCCACCCCCAGCGGCCTTCACCCACGCCTGGATGGTGTTGGTCGACCGCCCCAGCAGCGCGGCGAGCTCCCGGATGGAGGCGCCACCCTTGTGCGCGACGCTGACGGCGGCGTGCAGCTCCGCCGCGGCCGCGTTCGCCTTTCGATCGGCGGCGACGGCCTTCCGATCCGCGGCCAGCAGCGTGCGCGCCACGTCGGGCGGCACCACGCCGCGCTCTCTCGCCATGCGGGAATCGTAGCAGCGGACGCTACAAAAACATCCTCCGGAACACCTTTCATTCGTAGCGGTGTACAGCTACGATTGCCACATGATCTTCGACACCGCCCGCGAGATTCCGTCTCACCGCACCACCTCCCCCATCGGTGGCCCGCAGCGGCACTTCCGTCTCGCCTCCGTGCTGGTGAACCCGCTGGGCATCACCACCGACGTCGTCCTCGTCGAGGGGCACCGCGCGGTGTACGTGTACCCGGCCACCGCCACCGGCGACATTGCCGACTTCGGCGCCCTCCTGGCGGAGTTCCCCGCCGGGACCGCGCCCGGGGACGCCCTGCACCAGCTCGGCTACGAAGCCGCCGCATAACCTCCACCACCACCGAGCGGCGAGACCCCGAGAGAGGACAAGCAATGCCCACTACGCCTGATCCGCACATCGGCTTCCGGCACCCGCCGCCGCCGCGGCTGTCGCCGCGCAGCTGCTGCGCCACCACCTGGAGCTGGCCCGCGAGGCCGCCGCTACCGCTCTCCCGCCGTTCTGGATGAGCGAGGGCGCCTGGGACGCGGCCGCGATCGCCACCGTCAACGCGCTGGCCGACGTGGACGCCGCGGTCACCGACGCCACCGCCGAGGTGCAGCGGGCCCTCAACGGCCTCGGCGACATCGCCCGAGAGCCGGCGTGGTCCGGCGCCGGCCCGCTGCTGCATCGCGCGGTGGAGTTGCGCCAGCTCGCCGATCTGCTGCGCGGCTGGGCAGGTAGGACGGACAGCTCACTGAACGAGTCGCTGGGGAAACGGCACCCCCTCAACGACCTCCTCTGGAAGCAGGTGGCACCGCTGGAGGGGCGCGTCGCCCGCACCGCCGACGACATCGCCGCACGGCTGGAGCGGCTCCACAACGCCGCCACCGCAGAGGCGGACGTGGCATGAATGTGGGTTGCTCGCACAGCGTTTCGGGCGCTGATGATGACGCGAATGTGGGTTATTCGCAATGAATGTGGGTTGCTCGCACAGCGTTTCGGGCGCTGATGATGACGCGAATGTGGGTTATTCGCAATGTATCTCAGGCGAAGCTGAGCACGCGCGCCGCGCCACCGCTGATGCGGTGGATGTGCCCGACAATGAGGCTATGGCGGAGACAAAGCTGGGCGATCAGATCGTCGAGATCGAAGCCGCGTCCGCGGAGCTGACGCGACGCATCGACGTCGCAGTGGCAGCGGTGCAGGCGACTGCCGCACCCGCCGGCGCCGACCCCACGCAGTGGGACGCCGCCGCCCTGCAGGTTGTCGACCAGCTGTTGGTGGCTGCGTACAACGCCACCGTGTGGGCGGTGCCCGACGCCGTGGCCCGGCTGTGCAACCTCGCCGCGGCTGCAGGTGAAGCCCCGACTGCCACTTCTCCTCTCGTCGCGCGAGCTCTGCGGTTGCGGACGGTCGCGCAGGAGCTGACGCGCGAAATCAACCTCACACTGGCGGAGCTGACCGAGATCCCCACCGCGGTTCGGGTAGACACCTCCCCGGTCTGGGATCTGCTGGAGGCGATCGACGAGGGCCTTTGGAAGCGCGCAGATTCCGCCGCCGCTTCCCTCGACGATCTCGCCGCCCTCGTTGATAAGGAGGTGGCACGGTGACCGCCCCGATCATCAAGAAGGACAAGGCCACTATCGAAGCAGCCACCACCGATCTGCGGCGGATCACCGCGGATATGCCCGGTGTGACCGCACCGATCGCCGAAGCAGTGGCGGCCGCGGCCTCGAAGCCACTCCCCGCCGCCACCGCGGAGTCCCCGGCGCTGGCGCTCATGCGGGACATGGCGGAGCAGCTGGAGGCAATCACCGTGACCGCGGTGAAGGATCTCAACGCTGCGGCCACCGCCATAGCCACCTGGGATGGCGGAACCGACAACATCGACGAGGCCGCCGTCGGCGGTGTGACCAGGCAGGGAGGTGGCGCATCATGGTGATGCTCAGGACCTTTGCGTCGGCTGCAGCGGTCGCTGCGACGTTGGCCGGGTGCAGTCACGCACCCGACGCCGCGCCGGCAGCGTCCTCGACGTCGACAGCGGCCACAGCGGCGTCGGTGTGGCAGCACCTGCCCGGCAACCCTGTCCCGGATTCTGCGTTGCAGCTCGACCGGGAGGGGACGCAGTTCGGCGCTCCGCTGCGGCCGGGTGTGCAGCTCGTACAGATCGGTCCCGTGACGACAACCCAATGCGGCGTGGCCCTGCGGGGCGAGCGCGGTGGCCTTCCCGGCGTGATCACCGCCGGCCACTGCGACAACACCGCCCACGCTCCGGTCTATGCCGTCACCGGTGCCGCCGGAGACCGGGTGCCGGTTGGAGAGATCACCATCAGTCCCCGCGGGGAACGGTTCACCACCGACGGCGATGACTTCGCCTGGGTGGAACTGGATCCCGGCGCCGCCGCCACGGGGCCCGACATCATCGCCGGGCGGTGGCCACTGACCGGTGTGATGCCGACAGCGCAGGCCCGAGCACTTCCCGCAGGCACGCCGGTCTGCGTCACCGCGGCGCAGGCGGGTGTGCGCTGCGGAACGGTGACGGGGACCACGGATGATCTCCTGGTCTTCTCGCTCGACACGCCCGCACGCGGAATGGCCGACGGAGATTCTGGTGGCCTCGTCTTCGCCGTGGATCAGGGCGGCAACGCCATTGCGATCGCGATGTTGACGACGATCTTCAGCCCCACGATGGGGAAGGGCCCGATGCTCGGCGGTGTGCTCGACCGGCTCGGCGTGAAGCCGATGCAGCTGAGAGCTAAGGAGGATCCGGCATGGCTCCGGTAATCCAACCCGACCCCGATTTGCGCGTCGCCGAAAGCGGTCTGGGCGCGACGCTGCGAGAGAAGGCGCAGAGGCTCAACAGCCTCGCCGACCAGATCGGCAAGACCGAGCAGCAGCTCGCCACGACGAACAGCGGTACCACCGTCGACCGCATCCTCACCGTGTTCGACGGCGTGAGGAAGAGCCTCAGCGAGGGCGCCGACGCGGCATGGGCCGCCGCGACGTTCCACGAACACCTCGCCGCGGCCGCGGCGCGGTACCGCAACGACGCTCCCACCGTCGAGGAGGTTCTCGCCGCATGGGCGTTGGTCGAGCAGACCCGTGCGGCGAAGGACGCCGCTGAACAACGTGGCGGGAGCTACGCCGCGGAGGGCCGGGCATGGCAACGGGCGAAGGACCATCTCGTCGACCTGCAGCGGAGACGGACCGACGCGATCGCGGCGTACACGGCCGACGAGGCGGAAGCCGTCGCCGACTTCCAGGCGGCGGGTGGAGATCGCAAAGTGGGGAGGACATCGCCCACGCTCACCACTCCCACCACGCCCAAGTCCGCCCCCGCACCTCCCCCGCCCGCCGCACCGCGGGAACAGCCGACCACACCCGCCCCACCCTCCGCGGTGATGCCGCCGATGCCGCAGCTGGAACCGCAGGCAACGCCTCCCGCACCCGAGACTGTCACGTCCTCCATCGGGGGCGGAAGCGGTATCGACCCAAGCAAGCTGCTCTCCGCACTGGCCTTGCAGCAGGCGATGCAGCCGCCGCAGGTCGCGCCGCAGCCGCAGCCGCAGATGTTCCAGCCGCAGCCGCAGCCGACGACGAAGCCGGTCGATGAGAACCGCGCCCCCCTCACCGGCGACGACATCGCCCGGCTGCTCACCGACGCGGCGCCCGGCGCTGCCATCGTCGGCGGTCTCCCGTTGGGGCCCAACGGGCTCGGCGGCGCCCCGACGTTCACCTCCGCCTCCCCGGCGATCACCCCGGCGGCGACGACGCCTACCTACTCCCCGGCCGCGCCGTGGAACACCACCAGCCTGGCCGGCACTGCGCCGCTCAACCCCGTCACCACCGGCACCTCGATCAGCGGCCTGTCCACCGACAACAACGTGACGGGCCGCCCGGACAACGTGGCCGCCCGCACCGCCTACACACCCGCCGGAACCGCTACGGCGACGGGCTCCCACCTGTCCGGTACGCAGGCCGGTGTGGCGGCGGGGTCGGCAGGCGCCGCGGGGGCGGCTACGGCCGGCGCCCCTGTAGGTGGGATGCCGATGATGGGCGGCCCCATGATGGGCGGCCCCGGTGGGGGCGGTAACGGTGGAGCCGCACACCGCGAGCCGGTGACGGCGAAGCCCGGTTCCGACGGCTGGCTGCTGACCGGCGGCCCCGCCATGGACGCCGCCGTCGACGGTGGGACGATCGCGCAGCGGAAAAACGACGCCGCGTAACCCCCGTCGTACACTGCGGAAATGGCCGCCGATCCGGCACTGAATCTGGTGCGTGCCCGCGCCCGCGAGGTGTGGAGCCGGGAGGCGGCGGACATCTGGATGGAGAGCGCCAACGTCTTCCTCGGCGGCGCCCGGCCGGTCGACGTGGTCGTCCTCGAAGGGCCGGAGCGCGTGCTGCGAACGCTCGACGCCGAAGCGTGGGGCGGCGGCGCGTAGACCGACGCCGAGTGGAACCACTACCGATAACCCGGCGGATCTATCGGGCGGATGGTGAACAGCTCACCGGTGATTTCCGGCCACTGGCTCGTTGAGTCCTGTCGAACCGTGTACTCCCCCAACCAACAGCGGTGGTCGTCGGGACTGATTTTTTGTAATGAGCCGTTCTTGGAAATTTGTACCGCGGGCGTAGGGAACACCGGCCCGGCGCAGCAGCTCAGGGCATGCCGGAGTTCACGTTCGGTGACGCTGGGCAGCTTGGGGAGAACGGCTGCGACGAGTTCGTCTGAAAGCGGATCGTGGTGGAAAGCTGCGATCGCCCCGTCGACCACGAACTCACTGTTCGTGATGGCCTTGTGGGAGCGATTTTTCGGGGTGTACACGGTGATGCGCACCCCGAAGTTCGCCCCGGGCTCGAGGTGATGGTCACTCGAAACGGAGACGAGTCCGTCGGCGTTCGCCTGGCGCAGGGCGAACCACACCGGGCGGGCTGTGTCAGTGCCGACTGAGAGTCGGCGTGGGACGCGCGTCCAGCGGGCGATTATCTGGTCGGGCTTCCACGTCGTCCACGGGCCGCCGACCTGGTAGCGGTAGTAGTGCGGGTGGCCGCTGATCAGGTCGATGGGGATCGGGGGCGGTGGTGGAGTGCCGACGCCGCGCTCGAAACGCAATGCGGTGAATTCGTGCGGCATGGTCTCGCCCACGTTGGTGAACAGGCTGTTTTCTGTGTCTGTCTCGGCCGGGCTGGTGCTGTTGTAGTGCCCGGCCAGCAGCGCGTCCGTCGGCATGTCTAGCAGCGAGAACATTTCTCGTAGTTCGGCTTTCAGTGCTCGTTGCCAGTCGCTGCGGGTTTCGTCACCGTGTTGGATACGTTTTCCGGACCATATTTCGACGGTTGTGTTGTCGGAGCGAACAACGTAGGGATTCACGGCTGATCTGCCAAATGTGTTGACGCGTCGCCGCGGCTGGTCGGCTCTTGGACGCTCGCCTGGAAGCTGGCGACCTGCCGCGCGGCACGGAGCACGGCGGTGAAGTCTTTGGAGTCGGTGGCGCCGCCCAGCACCTCGATCGGGGCCTCGTCGTCGAGGCGGGTGTTGGTGCCGAACAGCCAGGCGCGCGCGGTGCCCTCGTCGTAGGCATCAACGAGCATCCGCACGACTTTGTACCCCTCGCGCAGCCGGCGCTCGACCGCCGGGTGGGGCTGCGGTCCGCCGTCCTTCAGGTAGCGGCCGACCTGCCTGGCGTCGCCCAGGCCCGCGATGGCCGCGGTCATGCGCTGGCCGAGGGCTTTCTGTAGGTAGCCGGCGATCTCCCGGATCGACAGCGTGGCGGATTCGTCGTCGAGACGGTGAGCGGTGGTCGCTGTGAGAACGGGCATGAGGACTCCTCCTGTGGCGTCCCAAAGGTACCCCCAAACCGACCAAAAACTACACCGCAAAACCCACCCTCGACACCCGCGGTGGGCTACGCGGTCAGGCCGCCGCAGCGTGGGAGCGGAGGGATACTCGATTCGTGGACCTCGACGACGAGCAGCTAGCGCAGGTCCATCCTCGTCGTGACCGCCCGAATGGAAAAGTGGCGCGAAATCACGGAGTTTGTCCTATGCGCGGTGGCGGTAAGAGGCGGCTCGATGTTTTGGACAACCGTGGCGATCCGTCGCCGTACCGACATATAGTCGAACAGGTGTTCGATACTTGTTGGGCTGCCGGGTCGTGACACTTCGCCGGACCCGACGCGGCTATGAGGAGCTGCCGCCCCAGCGCTGCGCTACCTGCGGCATACCGTTCAAACCCGGACGGGTCAGCGTCGGCGTCCAGCACTGCGCTTGCGGGGTTATGCACCGCTCCCGCTGGAACGCCGACTGCGGACACACCACCCTGACCCCGCCGCCTGCGGAACGGTGCCGGCCGTTTGGCCTCGACGGGCGCTGATTCTTCGCGCCGGGCGCGCCGCGTTCGTCGTGCGGTACCGGGGGACGCGACAGTGACCGCCATGAGCAGCATCCCGTCTTCCGTCACCGTCACACTGCCCACCCCGACCGGCCGCTACAGCGACGACTTCGGATCCGGCGTCACCATCGGCGCCTCGAGTTCCCGCCGCGTCGACGGCGTATGGGTGTGGGCGCAGCGCCGCGGGGAGCTCTCCCCGGACGAGGCCCGCGAGATGGCCGCCGCGCTCCTGGCCGCCGCCTGCGCCGCCGACGCCGAGAACGAGGCCGGCGAATGAGCACCCCCACCAGCTCCCGGATCAGCGACTCCGACCGCTACGGCCACTGGGGCGACGATCGCCTCTATGGCGAGGACCGCCTGGACGACTGGAGCGCGACGAGTGGTGGCGGCCGCAGAGCCCCGGAGCCGGCCTGATGCACGACCTGCTGTGGGACAACAGCGTGAGTGAGCCACTCAACCCGGTTCGATGAATGGCGTCGACTCCGCTGCTGTTCCTCGGCGCGGGAGGTCGCCGAACTCTGTCGACGGCGTTGGCTGGCAACGCTTTTCGGGCGAATCCGGGCGGCAGGCCGCGGCGGAATTTTATGCTGGGCGCGGGACGACCATTACGGGGATCTCGGCCAGTTCGAGAACCTTGCGGGTGACCGTGCCGACGAAGGGGTGGTGACCGGGTCCCCGTAGGTCTGGTCGGCCCATGACGATGAGGTCGGCATCCCAAGTAGTTGCCTCCGCGAGCACCAATGCGGCCGGGTCACCTTCGAGGACGGTTGTCTCGGCTATGACGTCGGCGCGCTCAGCCTCGGCGCCGACATGGGCCATTAACGCTGCCGCCGCCTTGCTGCGTCTGGTCGCCAGCTCGCTGTCGCGTCCCATCCTGGTCAGAGCGCGGACGAGTTCGCCGTCGCCCGTGACGTGTACGAATCGAAGGCGTGCGCCGGTTCGGGCTGCGAGGTGGACTGCGGCGTGCCCCGCCGCCAGTGCGGCCGGTGAGTCGTCGACCGCAACCAGGATTTTGTCGAACACAGGCGCTGTCATGGTTTTCCTTCGCTGCGACTGTCCCGCTTGGCGCCGGTCGGATTGCCCGACGCCCAGCGCAATCGCACGCCGTCGGTGTGTTCTTCCTCTTCGAGCTTGAACTGCAGGTCCGCAAGGGCCTCCTGCAGGCGGGGTATCCACCGGTCCTCGATGGCCCGGAGCCGACGTCGAGTGGCCGTCTCCTGCGCCTCCAGGACACGGACGGCAGTCTCGTTGGCTGCTTGCTCGACTGCGAGCTGCAACGCTCGCCGATAGCAGTCGCGCGCCGCGACCAGGGCGGCGTTGCCGGCGGGTGGCGCGTCTGGCGAGGGTTCCGCCACGGTGCAGATCGCCTCGGCGGGATAGCGCACGCCCATCGACTGCTCCCAGATGATGCGGACCTCAGCGGGCGCCGGTGCGGCGGCGAGCCGGAGCGACTGTTCGCCTCCGAGAAGAACGCCGCGCAACAGCCAGGCATCCGCTTCGTGGCTTGCAGCCTCCCACGCGGTGACCGACCGGTCCCGTTGCAACGTCAGACGCTCCCGTTCGGCACGCAGAATGCGTAGCTTCTGGTCGAGCAGATCTGCGCCACGTTGCGCGGTGGAGAGCCGATGTTGGAGCCACAGCCGACCGGCGCGTCCAGGCGGTGCGTGCAAGATACCGGCCATGGCGTCTATCGCCCCGCGGAAGGATCGGCGTACCGGGCGTCGAGCACAGCGTTGGGAAGCATCGTGAGCTCCTGGCGTGGCAGCACACGCAGCGCCTGCCAGGCGCGGTCGAGTGTGTCGTCGAGTGTCCGTGCCTCGTCGCGGCGCTGGTTGAGCAGCCGCTGCTTCACCGCTTGCTCGAAGGAGAGATACGCGCCGTCGGTGGCGCTGAGTGCGTCCTCCCCCACCAACTCGGCGAGCTCACGTGCTTGCCGGGCCCGGGCCAGCGAGGCCAGGACCTGGGCAGCCACATCGAGGTGATCCTCGCGGGTCCGTCCCGGTCCGGCGCCCTTGCGCATGAGTCTGGACAGGGAGTTCAGTGGCTCGACGGGCGGGTAGATGCCGGCGTCCTGCATGGCGGCCGAGAGCACGATCTGGCCTTCGGTGATGTATCCGGTGAGGTCTGGGACCGGATGGGTGATGTCCCCGGCGGGCATGGTCAACACGGGAAGCACGGTGACCGACCCGGGTACGCCGCGGATACGGCCGCACCGCTCGTAGAGCGAGGCGAGGTCGCTGAACAAGTAGCCCGGATACGCCCGGCGCCCGGGTATCTCACCTCTAGCCGCGGACACCTCCCGCAGCGCTTCGGCGTAGGACGTCATGTCGGCCATCACGACGAGCACGTGCCGGCCCAGGTCGAAGGCGAGGTACTCGGCGACCGTGAGCGCGAGCCGGGGGGTCAGAATCCGTTCGACCACTGGGTCGTCAGCCGTGTTGAGCAGCAGCACCAACTCCCCTGCGGCTGAGCGCGCCTCAAGGGCGTCGCGCACAGCGGCCGTGTCGAGGTGGGTCAGGCCCATGCCCGCGAAGACGACCGAGAACGGCGCATCACCCGCGGTGGCCTGCGCAGCCACCTGAGTCGCGAGCTCGAGATGCGGCAACCCGGCAATCGAGAACACCGGCAGCTTCTGTCCCCGCACCACGGTGGTCAGCGCGTCGATGGCCGAGACCCCGGTGATGACCGGCTCAGCGGGCGGTTCGCGGTGCATGGGGTTGAGCGGGAAACCCGAGACAGCAGCACGCCGCACACCGAAGATCGGTGGCCCCCCGTCGACGGGTTCTCCCCTTCCGTTGCAGACCCGTCCGAGCCAGCCGGGTCCCACCGGGATGTGGAGGGACTCCCCGGCGAAGCGGACACGGGTGTCGCCGGGGCGGATACCCTCGGTGCCCTCGAGCATCTGGACGACCGCCAGGTCGCGGTCGACCTCGAGGACGAGGCCGTTGCGCACCTCGCCGGAACCCAGTTCGATGCGCGCGGACTCGTCCCAGCCCACGCCAGACACGCCCCGGACAACGAGCAGCGGCCCTCGCAACTCGGCCACATCGGTGTACTCGAGCGCGCCGAACGCCGCGGCCGGCCCGATGGGACTCGTACTCATGACAGCGTCCCGAGTCGGGTCAGCATGGCCTCCAGATGCGTCTGGACCCCCGGGAAGTCCTCGGGCCCGGTTTCCTGCGCGGCGCGCAACAGGCTGCCGAAGTCCGTCTCCTCGATCGTCGCGGCGGGCACTCCCGAGTCGATGAGTGCGTCACATCGGTCGATGACCGCGAGGACGGCCTCGAGTAGCGCCGCGCCCTTGGCCGCGGAACAGAAGACGTCGTTGGGGCTGAGCGCACTCTGCTGCAGCACCGCCTCGCGCAATAGCCGTCCGGCCAGCATGACCACCCGCTCGGCACCGGGCATCGCTGCGATGCCGACCAGATCGGCGAGGGCGCCAAGCCGATCGGCGTCGGAGAGCAACGCGCTGACCCGCTCTCGGCGGTGAGCCCATGCCGGATCTCCCTGCCGAGTGTGCCACGCGCCCAGCGCGTCGGCGTCGCGGGAGAACGATCCCGACCACGCAACGGCCGGATAGTGCCGCGCGTAGGCCAGGTCCCGGTCGAGCATCCACACCGATCGGACGAACCGCTGCGTGTGCGCGGTCACCGGTTCGGTCATGTCCCCGCCCGGGGGCGAGACCGCACCGATGATGGTGACCGACCCGCGCCGCCCGCCGAGAGTGACCACATGTCCGGCCCGTTCGTAGAAGGCCGCCATCTCCGAGGCAAGACTCGCGGGATAGCCCTCCTCCGCCGGCAAGGCCCCGGTCCGAGACGCGAACTCCCGCAGCGCCTCCGCCCAGCGCGAGGTCGAGTCCGCAATGAGCACGACGTGATATCCCATGTCCCGGAAGTACTCGGCAACGGTGACACCGGTGTAGATGCTGGCCTCACGCGCCATCATGGGCATGTTCGAGGTGTTGGCGATGATCACCGTGCGGCGACTGAGCGGTTCGCCGGTGCGAGGATCCTCAAGTGCGCTGAGTTCGTCCACCACATCGGCCATCTCGTTGCCGCGCTCGCCGCACCCGACGTAGACGATCACATCGGCGTCGCACCACTTGGCGATCTGCTGCAGCAGCATCGTTTTCCCGTTACCGAAGCCGCCCGGCACCGCCGCGCTGCTGCCGCGGGCCACCGGGTACAGCAGGTCAAGGACGCGCTGCCCGGTGTGCAGGCCCTCGGCGGCGTTGAGGCGTTCCCGGTAGGGCCGCGCACGCCGCACCGGCCACACGCTGGTGAGCCGAACGTCGACCCCGGCGACCGTGGCGGCCACCGCGTCCGCGGTATAGCTGCCTGCCGACGCGATGTGCTCCACCACACCGGCCGTGCCGGCGGGGACAAGGATCCGCAGCGCCAACGACGTCTCGCCGCCGACCGATCCCAGCTCATCACCCTCGGACACGAGCGCGCCTTCGGCGACCGAGGGGGTGAAGTGCCAGCGTCGGTCGTTGCCACCCTGTCGTGCCGCGCCTGGAACCAGCCAGGTTCCGGCATCGGACAGCGGGCGCAGCAGGCCGTCGAACACCGAGCCCAAAAGCCCCGGGCCCAGTTCCGCCGAAAGTGGTGCGCCCCGGGACACGACCCCGGCACCCGGGGCCAGGCCGCCGGTGTCCTCATACGCTTGGACGGTGATCCGTCGATCGGTGATGGCAACGACTTCTCCCGGCAGTTGCTGCTCACCGAGCAGCACCACGTCATACATCGCCACGCCGGACAGACCCTCGAGCTCGACCAACGACCCTGATACCCGGGACACCTGTGCGCTCACGACGACCACAGTCCTTCGACGTCCGCGCCCATCGTGTCGATCACGTGGTCGGCCAGTCCCGCCAGGGTGTATCGCACTCGCCGACCGTTCGCCTCGCCGAGCACACCACCGTCGGGAGGTTCGCTCAGCACGGCATCGGCTCCGAGCACCGTTCGGGCGTGGGCGGCGAGGCGATCCCGCCACGGTCGGTAGGCGGGGTCGTCCCGAAGGGCGGGCAGCGCCTGCACCACCCGGGAACGCAGCTCGTCGTAGGCCTGCCGCTGTGCGGCCAGTATGACCGCTCGGGCCTGGCGTCGAGCCCGGGAACGCTCCACCGCGAGCACCGCCGCGGCATTGGACTCCCCCTCTGCGCGGGCCGCGTCG
>Ga0315273_10009982_pt1 | contig 12074 bp, 12 predicted proteins | sample YL17G02_0_MG_FD_205753 | JGI IMG/M metagenome (GOLD analysis project Ga0315273, IMG submission 205753) | Sediment microbial communities from Yellowstone Lake, YNP, Wyoming, USA - YL17G02_0 | ecosystem: Environmental > Aquatic > Freshwater > Lake > Sediment | place: USA: Wyoming | collected... | reverse complement strand
TGATCTGCTCGGTATGGTAGACGGCACGATCGGGCTCGGCGAAGAGCCCTGCCAGATGCTCCGCGGCAGTGTGGCTGCGGCGCGCGACCTCGGTGAACAGGTCGAAGAAGCTCTCATCTCGTGGCAGTAGACTGAACCGCACCCGATTCTCCGGCGAAGGTCGCGCCAAAGATAGCCCGCGCCTGAAGCTCCGGCCATGCGGCCCCCGCTTGCGTTTTCCCGCCCCAGGCCCAATATTGACCACTGCACCCGAAGAAAAACCGAAAGCTCATTCTAGGTCGTGTATGCAAGTCGTTGTGACAAATGCTCTTACGGAGACGCCCCAAGTGGCGGCCGGCTTTCTTGTGTCCGCCGGTCCATGGTCCGAGACCCCACCTTGGGCGGTGCTCGACGTCCGCGCACGCGGCACCGAATTCGTCCGGTTGCCGATCGCCTCCATCCTCAATTCTCCCCAGCAGACGGGGATGCGATTCTGGTCGCTCAATCCGTACGTGGGGTGCGAGTTCGGCTGCAGCTACTGCTACGCGCGCTACGCGCACCGCTACGTCGTGGAGCGGGCGCCGGATCGCCGCTTATCGCCCGCAGCCACTGAGCCCTCCGGCGGGTGCGGCGGCGGTGAATTCCCTGGGCTCCCCGGGGCCGGAATCGGGGACGGCGGGGAGGCGTTCGAACGGCGGATCTTCGTGAAGACCGAGGCTCCCGACGTCGTCGGGCTCACGCTCAGGCCCTCCCGTTTCCAGGACCATGGCATCCTGATCGGCACGGCGACGGACCCCTACCAGCCGGCCGAGCGGCGTTTTCGGCTCACGCGGCAGGTGCTGGAGCGGCTGGCGCAGTTTCACGGACTCCGCATCGGCCTCATCACCAAGTCGCCGCTCGTGGCACGCGACGTGGACGTGCTCCGGCGTCTCGCCGAGCGGAACGACGTGACGGTCCACTTCTCGATCATCGCCGTGGACGTGCCGCTCGTTCGCAAACTCGAGCCCAAGTCGCCGGTGCCGCCGGTGCGGCTCCGGGCGCTGGCCGCGCTCGCGAAGGCGGGGCTTCGCGCCGGAGTGCTGATCGCGCCCGTCCTGCCGGGCCTCACCGACGACGTGCCGCACCTCCGGGCCCTGCTCCGCGCGGCACGGGAGGCGGGCGCCGCGTTCGCGGGGGTCTCGCCGCTCCGGCTCTCCCCCGCCATCAAGCCGCGCTTCCTGCCCATCGTGGCGCGGGAGTTCCCCGCGCTGCTGCCGCGCTACGTGCGGGCGTTCGACGAACGGGGAAATCTTTCGGCCGAGTACTCCGCGGCACTGGAGCGGCGGGTGGAGCGGCTCAGCCGGGAGGCGGGGGTCGAAGAGGACGGATGCACCGACGCACCGGCGTACCGGCGTACAGAGGCGACACAGTGGGAGTTGCCGCTGTGAGGGGACCTCACGGATGGGCGATGCCGGAAAGGAAACGGGACCAGTCGGCCATACGCTTGACGAGTGACGCGCACGCGGCGTATGGTGGGTTCATGCGCACACTGCATGGCGTCAGTTTCACCTATGGCCTCGGACTGCTTGGCTTGCCGTCGCTCCTGTTGCTCTCCGCGACAGGGTGTCACGCTGAGCGGATCATCGTGCCCCCGGACACCACGGCGCCGCGCTTCCAGGTGCTCGCCCCCGTGGACACGCTCTACGACCTCGACGGCGACAAGTTGGTAGACGTCCGTATCGAGTGGGCCGACTCATCGGGAGCGATTGACCCGGCCAGCGCGCGGGTCCGAAGTCTGGATGGCATCAACGGTCCAGCCACCGCCAGCGATAACCTGCTGGCGTTCTGGCACGTCGAGCGCCTCGATTCCGCTGGCCTCGTACTGCATGAGACGATCGAGAACCTGCTGCACGGCGGCGCGAATCGCCTGGAAGTGAGCGTGGCCGACACGGCCGGTAATACGACGACCGATACAATCTCGTTCACGCTCCCGCACGGGGCCTTGTTCAAGACCCTCGCCTCAGGGGTGACCACCGCCGGGCACGGCATCGGCGCCACGGTCTGCCCCGACGATCACCGCGCCTACGTCACCGTCGGCCGTTCGCTCGTTGTGATTGACGCGGACTCCCTGCGCGTGCTTGCTGCGGTACGCAACACCACGGCGTCGGACGACCTGTATACCCCGCAATGCGTGCTGGGCGACCCGGTGCTCTACGTCACTGAGCGAGTGGAGCGCTTTGATCGGCCCTCGATGCAATGGCTCCCGCGCGTAACCGGATCCTTTGGCGCCACCGGCATCGCGCAGTCGCGCGCCGATCCGAACATCCTCTACGTCGGAGAGACCTACACCGGCGGCATCGCACTGATTGACCGCGCCCAGGCAGCGCGGATCGGCAGCATCCCGCTCCCGGGCCAAGGCTCTCCCGAGAACCCCGAGTACGTCTTCGACATCGCAGTCCTGCCGGGGGATAGCAAGATCTACTTCACCCGCTACCTGGACGGCGGCGTCCTGGTGGCCAATCCGCGGACCGGGACGATCCTCAAACACATCGGCGTCGGGGGGCCAGACTGGCCGGACTCTGGAAGGACCGATGCCTTCGTGTTGAGCCACGACGACCGCAGCCTGTATGTGGCGGTGCTCGATGGCGATCCGCGCGGGGTCGTCGAGATCAACACCCAGACCGATGCCGCCGTGCGGCTGCTGCCGCTGCCCTTCTACGTCCCCCAGGAGATCGCGTTGAGCCCCAGCGGCCGGCGGCTCTTCGTCACCACCCAGGACCGCTGGGTCAATTTCCCCTCGCAGAACGTCCTGATTGACGTCGTCAACTGGCGGGTGCTCGCCGAGTTCCCCCGGCCGCGGGCCGAGGGGGCCATCCGCTGGGACGGCGGGGTGGCATTCCACCCCAACGGCAAACTGGTCTTCGTGGGCCGCGACCGAATGATCGACGTGTACCTAAGCCGGGAGTGAGTATGCACCATCCTCTTCGGACTTGCGCGGGCCTTTGGGCGGCGGGCTTCGCTCTTGCCGCTTCCGCTTGCCGCCCGGAACCGACAGCCGCGCGCCATCCACCAGCGTATGACGAGTCTCGGCAATACGCCGAAGAGGAGTTCTTCGGCGACATCTACCAGAACAGCCAGCGGACGACATCAACCGCCTACTCGGCCAGCTTGAGCCCGTTCGACTCCACCACCGACGCTCGTGTGTTGCCGCCCAGGTCGTTCACGGTGTGGGCCAATCCCAACGCCTCACGCATGTACGGCTGGTGGGATCCCGCGGGCGGAGGCGCCTGCGGGAACCTCACGCAGTACTTGGCCGGGCAGCGGGGCGGTGAGTCGCACTGGAGTGGCCCCGGCCAGCCGCCGTCCGGAACCGAGTTGCACTGCATTCGCCCGGGAGTCTACGGCTTCTCGGCCTCGGGCAAGGTGTTCCGAATCGACTACCTCCAGATGGCGGGCGACAACTACACCATCAACAACACCACGGCCGGCGTGGCTGAACGCCTTGAGGCGACCAGTTACTACCCAGGTCAGGCGGGCAACTGGATTGATCACGTCGCGCACGTGGACCTCACGCCTGGGAACTTCACGGACACCGCGGTGCTGGACGTGGACAACGCTCTTGCTGACCCTCTGAGCCCCACCTTCACGAATCAACCCAGCCCGGCTGGCACCGAACTCGACTACTTCCGGTTCAGCGCGGCCCGAAGTTCCTCCGGGTGGAATCTGAACAGCCAGGGGGGCCGCGCACTTGCCAGGCTGTACTGGGATTTCAACACAAACAAGGCAATCAACACCGGCTACTACGACGCCCATTCAACCGCGAACGTCATTCGCCATCACCGGTTCGAGAGCCACGTCCATGAATCCCGGAACGCGGTCGTGGCGCTGGAACTGATGCGCCCGGACGAGGAGCCTGATGACACTGTCAACGTGGCGACACGCGTCGTCGCGATCACGCGGACCACCCCCGTCGCTTGCGGGACGTTCGAGGGCACGATGACGTGGCTGTACACCGACCAGGTCCTCAACTCCGCGTGCTCGACGCGTGGCGCGAACATCCGGTACCGCTGGCAGTTCGACGCCGGCGGCCCGTGGACACCCTACTCCCCGGACACCCTCTACGACTACTTCGCCGGCCACGACGCGGCGGGCACACACCAGGTGACCTTCGAGGCGCGCAACACCACCACGGGGATGTCCGGTTTCGCGAGCTATCCCTTCTCGGTCAGCGCAAGCCGGATCGTCCTCGACGGCCGCACGTACGTCACCGACAAGGCCACCAACACGTACACGTCGAACTACGCGCTCTTCTGGTTCGAGAAGTTCGACCACGATACCCAGTGGTGGCCGGCAACCTCCGAACCGCGCACCTGGATGAACCGCATCTGGTACGCCGGCGTCTACACCGTGGATCTCCGTCAGCAGGACTCCAGCGCGACGCTCCTGCGCCGGGGCCGTCTGCACATCACCGTGTGCAATCCACCGTCGTCCTGCGAACCTGAGAGGGCCCCGTCCATCCCGTTGGCGCCTGCCGCCACACCAGTACTCGACGACTGGGGCCTCTTTGGCGCTGGCCCATGGCTGACCTGGGGTACGGGGAACGCGGTGCGTTTCTACGACCTCATCGGCGCCCACGACGTGCCGAATCGCTTCGTGGACGTCGGCTGGCTCGACGGGCCGGATGGGCAGGCGAGCGCGATCGGCGCCGGCAGCTACCTCTCATCGACGCGCCGGCCACTGCAGACACCCGAGGCCCGGGCGTTCGATTTCGTCATCGCCCCGCCCGACGCGGGAGTCCCCTTCACCTTCGGCCTCGCGCTGGATCCCGACCTCGGCCCGAACGCCGCAGACGACGAGGCAGGCTACGATGCCTCGCGAGGGATGGTGTACGTGTTCGATGGTACTCGGGCGGTCGGCTTCCTGCTGCGCGATGCGCAAGGCCGGAGCGCGTTGCGGGGCGTCATGCAGTACGGGCTCGCCCGTCGCTCGCCACTGACGGCCGAGGCAACCTCGACGGCAACGCGCGCCAGGGGCATCAGCCTACTGACCGGTCGGAGTGACGTGCAGTTGCTCCTCACGGCCCCAGCACAGCCGGGGCCCGTGACGTGGACCTTCGTGCTCGTCCGCGGCGCCAGCATCGGCGACCTGCGCACGCGCGCCAACGCCGTGCTAGCCGAGCTGATCTCCAACCGCTAGGGAGAGACGAGAGCGCCTCGGCGACGGGGCGCTCTCTTGTGACCATGAACTTCGGTGTTTCTTCGGTTCCGCCGGACTCGACTATGGGCCGCAGGCCCGTGCCGCTACTGCCTACCTGCGCGTCTGGGCGTCTGTTCTCTTGGTCTTCCTCCAGTCGCCCACCGCGGCGCGGGGCCGTCGGCGAGGAGGCGCACCGCCCGTGCGGCGGCCGCGATGACCTGCGCCATATGCGCCGGGTCGGCGCGGTCCGCCTCGTCGTCCGGCGTGTGGTAGTCGGCGTGGCGGTTGAACGAGGAGAGCGTGTGCGCCGGGATGCCGCGCCGCGCGAAGGCGATGTTGTCGGAGCGCTCGAAGAAGTTCTGCTCCGGCCGCGGGTCCGGCACAATGGGGATGCCAGCCTCGCGGAGCATCGCCCCCATCGTCGAACGGTCGAATCCGGTGAGCCAGGCCTTACCCGGGCCGCCGGCCAGCGAGTCGGGGCGGGCGACCATCTCGACGTTGAGGTTGGCGACGGTGTGTTCCAGCGGCACGACCGGGTGGGCGACGTACCAAGTGGTGCCAAGAGCGCCGACCTCCTCGCCTGTCGCGAAGAGGAAGATCACCGTGCGACCCGGGGCGAGGCGCTCGCGGCCGAGGAGCCGCGCGATCTCGAGCACCGCCGTGGTGCCTGACGCATCGTCGTCCGCGCCGTTGTAGATCGAGTCGTCGTTCACCGGCTGGCCGATGCCGATGTGATCGTAGTGCGCGCTCACCACCACGGCCTCGCTGCGGAGCCGGCGGTCCCGGCCCGGCAGCACTCCGACGACGTTAACGGCGGCGAAGGGCGGCCGGTTCTCGGTGGCGACGGTGTCGTAGGAGGCGAAGTCGGCGTGGAGAATCAGGATGGGGCGCTGCTGGACTCGTGTCGCAGCCCGTGTGGCGCGCCGCAGGGGCCGTGGTGTGAGCCGTGTGATCGGCACGCGCTGGAAGTAGCCTGCGTCGCCGGCCGGCTGGACGCCAGCCTCGCGGAGCTGCGCGGCGATGAGCCGTGCCGCGGCGGCGCTCCCGCGGCTCCCCGTGTCGCGGCCCTCGAGCGAGTCGTCGGCCAGGGCGCCGAGCAGCCAGGCCGCGCGGGCGGCGGCGTCGATGGTGGTGGTGGTGGTGGTCGCTGTGGCACGGCCGGGGTCGGGCCGCTGCGAAGCGCGCCGCTGCGCGTGGGCAGCGGGGGCCACGGCGAGGGAGAGGAGGGTGATCGTGACGCAGCTTACGGGCACGTGCTTCGAGGCTCCGGCAGCCGGAGCAGAGAAATAGCGGCAGCCGGGCCGCGCGCGTCAATCGGACGTAGCGGGTGTCTCGGCCGGAGCCGCCAGGAGCCTGCACAGCGCGGCCCACAGTTCCTCGTCCCCCACCGGCTTTTGAAGGAAGGGGACGGCGGGGTCGAGCGAGAGCGGCGGCAGGGACAACCCGCTGCACAGGAGGAAGCGGTGGCGCAGCGCGGGATGTTGGGCGACTACGTGCCGCTGCAGCGTGAGGCCGTCCATGACAGGCATCTCGATGTCGCTGACCACTGCATCAAAGCGCTCGCGAGCCAGACACTCGAGGGCCTCGCGGCCGTCAGCCGCCGCCTCGACGGCGCAGCCGCGGCGGTGGAGGAGGGAGCAGAGGGCTTTTCGCATCCCCGGATGGTCGTCCACGACCAGGACGCGCGGAGCCTGACGGCCGTGCATCGCGACACCCTCCCGCTGGGCAAGGATGCAACTGCACAAACTGCACAGCCGAGCATAGACTCGGCGGCCGGCCGAGTCAACTCGGCGTCAGGTGGATCGAGGGGCGTGATAGTGGCTGGCGAGCTCGCGGACCCAGCGGGGCGGGACGATGTGGCGCGTCTGGTACGCGTCGAGGAGGAAGGAAGCGGTCTCGCGGCCAAGGGCAGCTGCCTGGGTGGGCGACAGGTCGCCCGCCAGGTCGCCGATCAGCCGCACGAGTTGGCCCACGGTCGGGCTGCGGTCGGCCGTCGTGACGCGCTGTGCCGCCAGCCAGTGCTCGAGGCGTGCGCGCGTCGTCACGCGTGGCTCGGCGCCGGCGAGGAAATTCCTGAGCGCATTGGGGCTGAGGCCAATCTCCCGGGCCGCCTGCCGAAGCGAGATGGTGGCGGTCGCCCGCGCGACCGCGTCACGCAGGAGCGTGGCCGGGAGCGTCGGTGGCCGGTGCGGGCGAAGGTGGCGCGACGGGCCCGCGGCACCCTTCATACCACGCGGCCGCATGGGCGTGCAGTTTGTGCAGTTACGGTCGGATTACACGTGTCAGGTTAGGCGCGGGCCGGGGGTCACGCAAGGGGTTCTTCCGGCGTGCCGACGGCAGGGCATTGCCGCACGTGGGTTGTTGCGTGTGTACACAAAGAGTGTACTGTAGTGCACAAAATGTGTACGGGGACTTCGAGATGAGAACGCGTCGTAAGATGGCAGGTGCCGCCAAGTCGTACCACGAGCGGTCCACGCTCGGCCGGCTCCTCGGCTCCGAGGCACGGGCGAAGGTGCTTTCCGCCCTCCTGCTCGGCACGGAGGAGCGGTACTACGTGCGGGACCTGGCAAAGCGGCTCGATCTCCAGCCCACGGCGGTCAGCCGGGAGCTGCTAACCCTGGAACGGCTCGGGCTCGTCCGGCGCCAGCCCGAGGGGCGCCGTCTCTACTGCGCCGTGAATCCGGACGCTTCGGTGCTCGGCGAACTCCGTGCGTTGACGCTGAAGCTGGGCGGCATCGCCGAGGCGCTGCGCACCGCACTGGCCCAGCACCGATCCTCGATCCGATGGGCGTTCCTGTTCGGCTCAATCGCGACCGGGAAGGAGACCTCGGCGAGCGACGTGGACCTGTTCGTGGCCGGGGATATCCGGCCGATCGCGCTCAACGAGCTCCTCCGGCCCGTCGCCGACACGCTCGGTCGAGAGATCAACCCGTTCGTGATCACGCCAGCCGAGCTTCGAGAGAAGAAGCGCACCCACAACCACTTCGTCTCCCGGGTGTTGGCGGGTCCGAAGCTGGAGCTGATCGGCGATGCACGAAGCGTTGAAGCAACTGCTTGAGAACCACTGGAACGAAGAGGCGGAGAGCGGCTCCGAGGAGATTCGAGGGCTGCTTGGCATCATCGAGCGCAGGACCGAAGAGGCGGCGGATTCCAGGCCTCTCGGACCAGGCGCGCTACTACGACGACTGCCGGCGCAAGCGGAACACCTTGGAGTATGACTGCATGGCCGACGTGTCCAACGCAGAAGCGGAAGATTTTCTGCGGGAGGCGCTTCGGTTCACGGCCGAGGCACGGGTGTGGCTGGAGCGAACGCATCGGGAGTTGCTGCAGCCGTGAGCACCGCCGGGCAGTCAAGATGAGGCGCTTTTTTTATCCTCTTGGACTTCGGTGTTTCGTCGGGGTTCACCGATGACCGCCCCGAACCTGTCACTCGTGCTCCCCGAGCGGCTCCAGCGGTTCGTCCCCGCTGCGCGCCGCGGGCTTGCGTTCGGCATCCCGGCGCTCGACGCGCTGCTCCCGCTGGGACTCCCGCGTGGACAGATCACCGCGCTGGACGCGCCGCTCGGGAGCGGCGGCACCGCGCTCCTCATCGTGCTCGCCGAAACGACGCTGCGGGCCGACGAGGGGGTGGCGTTCGTGGACGCCGCGCGCACCCTCGCTCCGCAGGCGGCGGCGCACCTCGCGGACCTCGGCCCGTTCTGGGTGATCCGCCCGAGGGGCACCGAGAGCGCGTGGTGGTGCACCGACGTATTGCTCCGCACCGGCGCCTTCGGACTCGTGATCGTGGACCAGGCGCCAACCCCGGCGCGCACCGTCGCGGTGCGGCTCCAGCGCCTAGCGCGGGACAAGGATCCGGCGCTGGTGGTGCGGGGGGAGGACGTACCGGCGCACCGACGTACCGGCGTACCGGCGTACCGGCGTACAGAGACTCCGGCCAATGGGCGCGAGGAGCGGGGGGACGCCGGGCGACGGCCGGCCGCGTCCGCGACTCACAACCTGTCCGTGTTCGGCGCGGCGCTCGCCCTCTCGGTGCGCCCGGCCGAAGGGGGCTTCATCCCCGCCGCACCGGGATCCGGCGCCGCGTGGCCGGCGCCGCGCCCCGTGCGTGTCGTGATCGAGAAAGGCGGCGCTCCGCGCGCCGCGGAGGTTTCCGTCGGTGCTCCCCTGCCGCATCGCCTGCGTCCGCATTGGGCGGTTCGCGACCGGCGCGCTGGGCGGCCAGGCGGCGGCATCAGCGGGCGCACGCGGCGTCAGCGCGCCGCCCAGCCCGACTGGCCCGCTTCGCCCTGACCAACCGCCCGCCGCCCTCGTCGCCGACGTCCGCGGCAAGCCGCGCGTCATCGCCACCGACGCGGCAGCCGCGCGCCGCGGCATCCGGCCCGGCATGGCCTTCGCCGAGGCCCGGGCACTCGCCGCCGACCTTGTCGCCCTTCCATGGGATACGGAGCGCGTCGCCCGCGCCGCGATCGAGGTCACGACCGCGCTCCTCGCCGCGAGTCCGCGAGTGGCCTGGGCGGGAGGTCCCTCCGTACTCCGGTACGCCGGTACGCCCGTACGCCTGGCGGGGTCGGGCGGTGAGGTGGGCATCTGGTGGGTGGACGCGGCGGGGCTCGGCAGCGAACCGAAGCTCGCGCAGCGGCTCTGCCGCATCACGGACTGCCTCGGGTTCGGGCGCGCCCGCGCCGGCATCGCCGACTCCGCGATTGCGGCGTACGCGGCGGCTGTCAGCGGGCACAGGGGCACAGGCGCACAGGGGCACAGGCGCGCCGGTACGCCGGCACGCCGGTACGCCGGTACGCTTGTCCGCCCTGTCATCGTCCCGCCCGGCGACGACGCGACGTTCCTCGCGCCATTCCCTCTCGCGCTCCTCGCGCCTCCAGACGACCTCGCCGAGACGTGCCACGCGCTCGGCCTCAGGACCGTCGGCCAGTTCGCCGCGCTCGACTCCGACGAGGTCGAGGCGCGCTTCGGCCCCGAAGGGCTCGCGGCGCACCGCCTCGCCCGTGGCTTCGACACGCGCGGTCCCACCACCCCGCGCGACGACACGCTGCCCGTCATCGTCTGCGACCTCGGCAGCCCCGTCGCCACGGCGGAGCCGCTCCTCTTCGTCCTCAAGGCCGCGCTCGCCTCGCTGGGCTCCGCGCTGCGCGCGAAAGGCCTCGCCGCACGCGAGATCGCCCTCACGCTCACGCTCGACGACGGCTCCACGGCGGAGAAGACAGTCCGCCTCGCGCGTCCCACGTCGCACGAGGGTGCGCTCTTCGATCACTGCCGCGCCGCCTTCGAGAATTGGAAGTTGGCTGAGCCGGTCACCTCGCTCGCCGTGCGCACCGCCGTCGCCGTCCCCGCCTCCGGCGAACAGGGCGACCTTCTCGCCCCGCGCTGGGCCGACCCCGCGGCCCTCGAGGCAGCCTTCGACCGCATCCGGGGCAGCGAGGGCGCGGATGCTGTGGCGCAGCCGCTGGTCCGGGATGGTCACTTGCCCCGGGACGCCGGGGCGTGGCGTACGGAGGAACTCGCGGCGGCCGGCGAGCACACGGCCGCCGCACCCACCCGTGACACAGCGCCAACCCTGACGCTGGGCGCGCCCCCGAACCGCCCGGCTGCCGCGGCGCTCCGCCTACTCCAGGCCCCGGCACCGGTCCGCGTCCGCCTCGGCCGCTCCGGCCTCGAAGCTTTCCACCATGGCGAGACGTGGCACGACGTCACCGCCTGGAGCGGGCCGGAGCGACTCGCCCCACGGTGGTGGATCGGTGAGTCCGCTGAGGCCGCCGGCGCGTCCCTGCCAGTCGGGCCGCGCGACTACTACTCGGCGCGCACGGTCGCCGGCACGCTCTGGCTTCTCTTCAGGGCCGGCGCATCACGCCAGTGGTTCGTGGAGGGGTGGTGGGACTAAGGCTTCGCTCCGCGCCGCCGGTGCGCCGACGCCGGCCCCCGGTTCACGGTGTCCGCGTGCGCGAGCCGCGCCATCCGGAGCGCCAGCTTCACGTCGGCCGACGTCCGGAGCGGCATCTCCACCCAGATTCCGAACGTGGTGCGCGGCCCGACGTAGAAGGGCTTTGCCTGCCGCCGCTTCAGAAGCTTCCCGCGCTCCCGCTCCGGGACCCGCGCCACCATCGTGCGGTCGGTGAGGAAGGCGAACATCCGCGCGCGGTTCAGGAATGCGTCGCAGCCGAACATCCGGCGGCTGGTGACGTCGTCGAAGCCGTGGAGCGCGGCCATCGCGAAGTCGTGGACGTCAGCGGCGGCGGACACGGCTGAAAGATGAGCTACGCCGAACTGCACTGCCATTCCGGCTTCTCGCTGCTCGACGGGGCCTCAAACCCCGAGGACCTCATCGCCCGCACCGCGGCCATCGGGATGCGCTCCATCGCCCTCACCGACCACGACGACCTCGGCGGCGCGGTGCGCTGGGCGGAAGCGGGACTGGAACACGGCGTCGCCACAATCATCGGCGTGGAACTGACGGTCGCCTCCCGAACGGAAGACGGGGCGCAAGGAGCGGGGGCGCGCCGGGCGACGGCCGGCGCCGTGCGTGCCGTCCGACGGCCGGAGTCCGCCGCGCCCCCGCGACGCAGCGCCCGCCGCTACGACGGCGGCCGCAGCGAGGGCGCCTCCCACCTCACCCTCCTCGCGATGACCGACGCCGGTTACCGCAACCTCTCCCGACTCGTCTCCCTGGCGCGCGGCGGTGAGCGCGGCACCCCGGCCGTCGCGTGGGACGCGGTCGAGCGGCACGCCGAAGGCCTCTTCTGTCTCACAGGCTGTCCGCACGGCGAGGTGCCACGGCGCATCGCCCGGGGCGACGAGGCCGGCGCCCGCGAGCGGCTCGGCTGGCTGGCGGAGGTGTTCCCCGGGAACGTCGCCGTCGAGTGCTGGGACCATTCGCTCGCCAGCGAGCGCGCCCTGGTGCCGGACCT
>Ga0315273_10009981_pt1 | contig 12074 bp, 10 predicted proteins | sample YL17G02_0_MG_FD_205753 | JGI IMG/M metagenome (GOLD analysis project Ga0315273, IMG submission 205753) | Sediment microbial communities from Yellowstone Lake, YNP, Wyoming, USA - YL17G02_0 | ecosystem: Environmental > Aquatic > Freshwater > Lake > Sediment | place: USA: Wyoming | collected... | reverse complement strand
ATAATCGCACAGCAGCCAATGGCAGCTCTGAAAATGTGACAGCCCCCGTAACTCCAGGCAACCATACCTGGAGCGTGATAGCATATGATGGGGCCGACAATTCCAACCAGTCGGAGAACAGAAGTTTCACAATAGACCGCATCTCTCCTGTCGTGACTGTGCTATCGCCGATTCCAGCAAGGATTGTGCTCCAGTCGGTGCCCTCAGGCTACCAGATTGTCTATACTGCCAGCGATGACCTCGATCCTTTGCTGGAATGCGAGTTGCTGAAAAACGGCACGTCAATCGCATCAAACAATTCTGTCCAGAACAATCAGGCAAGCTCCTTCATGCTCCCTTCGCTCTTGCCAGGCAGCCATTTGATCGCAATCAGGTGCTTTGACAGTGCAGGCAACAGCGGCACTTCTTCATCGAAAACGTTCGTGATCGATCCCAGCTCCCCGACTGTGATCCTACTCAGCCCAGTAGCCGGATACCTCGGGAACAGTTCCAACGTGACATTCAGCAGCAATGCTTCGGACAACTACAGCAGCATAGTAAACTGCTCGCTGATCCTCGATGGATCAGTGCGGCAGACTGGCAGTGGAAGCGTGTTCAGTTATTCTGTCGCTTCTGGCCAGCACAACTGGAGCGTTAACTGCACAGATGAGGCAGGAAACATTGGCCATTCAGTGACAAGGAATTTCTCGCTCGACCTTTCCCCGCCATCGATTACTCTGCAAGCCCCGCAGAATGGCGAGAGCATACATTCCAATTCTAGCGTCATTGCCAATTTCTCATTTACTGCTACGGATGATAGTTCCACTCCTTTGTTCTGCGCCATGTATTATGACAATGATGTTGAATTCACCAACGGCTCGGTTGCGAACAATGCCCTTGTTTCCCATTCAATTAACGTGAGCCTGGGCGCGCACCAGTGGTATGTTATTTGCAAAGACCAGGCCGGGAACTGGGTACACTCAACGACAAGAACGATTACCGTACGCTCGAGCAACACCAATCCGGGTGGCGGAGGAGGAGATGAGGATCCCAAGATAACGATCAATTATGATCAGGAATGCCCGGGCAATGTTCTGAAAGTTACCCCTTCCCGCGGCTCTGGCACCTTGATCAAGCTCCTGGATGAGAACAGCCTGCTCGTGGAATCAAAAGTAGCGGGCAATGAAGGCTTTGCAGAATTTACACTGAGCATAAGTGGCGACTACACCATAAGGGCGTCTAAGCCTGGTTATAGGCAGACCTCAGTATTGCTCGACTACACGGCATGCAACGAAGGAGATCCCAACCAGTCATCCAATCAAACATCCGGCCAAACATCCAATCAGTCATACAACCAGAGCTCTTCGCCGATTCCTGGAGGCACTTCAGGCATTGTCATTCAGCCAACCAAACCGCCCGCATCAACAGGTTCCGGAGTCTCAAGCCAGGTTAATACCGTTCCGGAAGGCGTTATTGCCCACACCATAAATCTGACTGCAAACGAAACAGTCAGGGTCAATGACACTGTTTCTGTAGAGGTTTATATTGACGGGGAACCTGCAGCCATATGGCTTGGGTATACGTCCCCGGATGGCGCCACAAGATTGATAAAAAGCAATTCGAGCGGCCAGGCAGAGTTTGTTGCACTACAGGTTGGCGATTGCCTTGTTTTCACAGCGCAGGATGGCATTCCATATGCGAATTCCACTGTGGTTGTAACGAATGTTCCGGAGACCGGATTGCTTCCCTGGTTGGGATTCGGATATTCCTTCAGCATCTGCACCCCGATCACCATGTTCCTGCTGCTGTTGCTCCTGATGCTGGTCTACCTGGCAACAAGAAGGCGGAAAAAGGAGGATAAGCGCTACAAGGGATACGGTAAGGGCTCGGAAAAAACAATGAGCTTCTTTTGAACTCCCCCTTTCTTCTTTCCTTTCTCAGCCGCCTCTTTGGACAGCTCATCCGCCTCTTCGTTTTTCTCTCTCGGAATGTGCTCGAACTTGACTTCCATCCCTTCAATAAGGGAATCTGCTTTTCTTTTTAGCGGCTTGAGCTTCGCGTCCGTAACCTTGTACTGGCCACTCAGTTGCCGGACGATGAGCTGGCTATCAGACATTATGTGAACATTCTTTTCCCCTTGTTTTTTCGCGAACTCGAGCGCCCGTATAACCGCGGTATATTCCGCCACATTGTTCGTCCCTTCCCCGATGTATTCACTTATCTCCTTGATCTTTTTATGATCGCGATAAATGACGACGCCTATGCCCATGGGGCCTGGATTTCCCAGCGAAGCGCCGTCAGTGAAAATGATCAGTACCATATGCATCTCTCTCTACGAATTGATTAAAACATTTTCGACTAAAAGTCAGCAACAATAATTTCCATATTTAGTAACATTTAAAAACAGTTTGCACCATACAACCATTATGAATGCGCTCAAAAAAGATAAGACGCCTAGAAAAGGCGCTCTAAAACATGTTGCCTTAGCGCTTGCCATAACCGGCGAAGTATTGTTTGCGAGTTTTGTTGGCTCTTGCTTTATAAAAAATGAAGCAAAAAGGCGAGATACTGCAACTGAAATAACACACCCGGATAAAGAGAAACCACAGAATAAGGAAAATGCCAAACAACAGAAGAATTTTGTCGAGAGAGTAAAAAAGATTGCATCTGATATTGAGAAAAGAAATATCATCAGGCAGACCCTCGTGCAAGCCAAACCACAAGAGGAGGGAATAATGGATAAGCTTGCCGCTACGCTGCCCTACGAAAGCTTCGATTGTCCCCTAGTAAAGTTCGAACCCGATGGAGGTGAAAGTGAGGAAGATACATTTAGACCTGAGGGATTGGCTGCCGCTGCGCATGAAGCTGCGCGTGTTACTAGAAACCAGAAGAAGAATTCTCCACATGTAAAATCCGAAACTGATGAGATTGCAGATTATGCGACAGCATTACGTGAACACCCCTTCATGAAAAAACACCGGAAGATAGAGAACTTCATACACGATATGCATTTTCACTCCGAATCAGATGAATGCGGATTTTTGGATGGCATTCAGAATCTGAAGGATGAGAATGGCATTCCTGCACTGGTTTCTGTAATAAACTATCTTGATTCCTTGAACATTGCTTGGAAGAATGAAGATGGAAGTCGAAGCGACTTGTATTCCAAATATTTTTCGATGTATTTTGATGCCGATGATGGCACGCTTGTTCCAGATCCGTCATGCGTAGCCAAAACAGGCCATACTGTTTTCCTATTGGATAATTCTGTACTTGCTCTTGCAAAATTGCTATCTAGCTATCCAGAACTTACTGCTAAACTGGTCATATCACAGATTCCGGAAAGATACCAGCAATACGCATCACTACAAAGCTCATTGGTGAGACTTCAGAGAATGTGGATGGAGAAAGACAATAGGCGCTTCCTTTATGACTTGGATGTAGAAATCCATTGATATCGATTACAACTTCCCTTGTATTTAATTTACTTTCGTATTTACTTTAATGTCATGAGCAAGACAATCCATCCGTCAACCATAGTGGCGCAGTGCGAGCTTGCGATATTCGCGATTATGATAACCGTGATCGCTTATTACGTGAAAGACCTTGCAGCAAATCTCTTTGTCCCAACCCTGGAGATTGTGTGGGGACTTACGATTTTGTCCGGCATTTTCCTATTTATTATGGAGAGGTTCGTATCCCTTGAAATAGGAGACCACGACCTGGTTTATAAAAAGGGTATCCTTTTTACTAGGACAGTGCTTGTGCCTTATGAAAAAGTGACAGATGCGCGCTATTCCCAGGGCCTGCTGGAAAGGATTTTCGGGCTGGGAACCCTTGATGTGGACACTGCAGGGACTAGCGAGATAGCCATAAAGATGCGGGGAGTGCACAAGCGGGATATGCAAGAGATTCTGGACCTTGTCAGGCACAAACCAGGGAGAGGAGAATTGTGACTAAGAAAAACGAAGTTGAACTGACTGATCAGTTCGTTATTATAAGGGACAGACCGCTTATCCTTTTACTGCGGAATATCGGTGGAGCAGTAGGAGATGAGGAAGAGGCGAAAGTCCCACTCATTGAAGCAGCTTATTTTGCTGAAAAGAGAAAATTGCCTTTTTCAAAGGATGAGATACTCGAACATGCAACCAAAACCGATCCGCTGGCTAAGGAAAAATATATCGTAATCGACCATCTGAGGAGCAAGGGATATGTAACGCGCGTTTCCCTTGATAGTACTGAGTTTCTGCGCTTGCACAGGAAGGGATTCAGGCCAGGGGAGGACAGGACCTACTATCTGGTAAAGGTGGTGCCGGATAGCTGGACTCCTAACCTCAAGGAAATCGAAGACGCGCTTGATTTTGCAGGAAAGCTCAGGAAGGAACTAGTCTTAGCAATGGTAAAAAACAATAGACCGAGATTCGTAAAACTGGGAAGGGCTAATTTCGAGTGACTAGTTCAATGAAAATCCAGCACAAATCCAAAGTAATTGCCGGAATTCTAAGAAAAGGCTTATTAAACTGAGACGTGGCGCAATTTTCCTACATTTTTCCCTTTCGTGCGGTAATTCGCGGTAAATCTCATGTATTCAAAAAAGGCGTCGTCTTCTTTTTCCCATTCTGCTCCGCCGGCCTTCTGAGATTTCACATCTGTTTTAATTTGCAATGCCCAATTAGCTAAAAAGGAGATTGCATGGAGAAGAATCTTGGCACTATTGTTGCGCTCGAGGGATCGCCCTCAACTTCTGAATTCTCATTCGTAATAAACAAGGAAGCAGAAGTAAAGAAAGGGCAGTATGTTCAGGTTCAGAATCGGAAGGAACTGGTTTTCGGCTATGTGGCTGAGATCGTACGTGCAAACAGGTATTTTGAACACGCAGAATCCGTGGCAGAGTTTGAGAAGGTCGGCAGGCTTGCAGAGTCATTTCCATCAGATGGATGGGAATACGTGCTCGCCCAGGTGAAAATACTGGGCAACCATCATGATGGAAGATTTATCAGGACTTTCAGTCCCCCTTGCCCGGGCGCAGAGGTTTTCAATGCTGATGGAGAGGTGCTGAAAAAGTTCCTGGGTTTTGATGACCACGGACTGCATATGGGAGCCATCCAGCATCATGATGTTCCTGCAAGGCTGAGCATGACCAGGCTGCTGCAAAAGCACATGGCAGTGCTCGCAATGAGCGGAGCGGGAAAATCTCATCTCGCTTCCGTATTGCTTGAAGAATTACTCGAGCGGAAAAAGGAGCATGGCAGGATTGCCGTGGTCGTGGTTGACATCCACGGCGAGTATGCGGGTTTTGCCCATGATGATAAGTATGGCCAGCTTACAAAGGTAGTTGATGGGACCGACATGATGATCCCATTGCGTAAAATTCCGCCCGAAGCCATGGAGGAATGGCTGCCTAACCTTTCCGGCCCACAAAGGGAGCTGTTGCGGCATTGCATGCACGAGCTGAGGAAAGCGAAAAAGAAAGACGGGTACACGACTAAGGAATTGCTCTCGGTTATAGATAGTTCTTCTGTTGCCAAGGATGACACGAAAAAAACCCTGACAAGGGCGCTGAACGAGCTTCGGCGCTATAGGTTCCTTTCCACGAACCGGGAAACACCGAGGCTGCTCACTGATGTCCAGCCGGGCAGGCTGCTCATACTCGATTTCAGCGGAATAGACTCTTTGCGCAAGAAGCAGATACTGGTCGCACTGACTGCAAGAAGGCTGTTCAATTTGAGAAAAAAAGGTAGGATACCTCCTTTCCTGCTGCTCATAGAAGAGGCGCACAACTTTGCCCGCGAGAAAGCTGAAGCGCACGAGGCAATCTCGCGCTCAGTGATAGAGACCATTGCTCGTGAAGGAAGAAAGTTTGGTGCATCCCTTTGCCTGATTTCACAGCGGCCGGTTAACCTTAGCACAACTGCCCTTTCCCAATGCAACACGCATATCATCCTCCGCGTAACGAATCCGAATGACCTTGACCATATCCAGATGAGTTCTGAAGGAATAGACGCAAGGGTAGCGAAATCGATCACGGGATTGAAAGTTGGGGAAGCGATTATTATCGGCGAAGCAGTGAACTACCCCGTGTTCGTGAGCATCCGGGACAGGAAATCCATAAAGCGCGAGAAGGGCGCTCCTTTGCACGAGCAGGCAGTGGAGTATGAGAACGCAAAAGAGAGGAAGGAAGAACAGGTTGAGGCCTTCCTGTAGGTTTTTAATTCTTAAGAGAGAATAAGCGCCATGCGAGCCAAAGTCATTTTCCTGATTATGCTGATGTTTTCAGCCATTGCCGTCGCAGTTCCGGTTAAGATGGTGATGCCGTTCGAACGGACACTGGATAATGGAAATGAAGTTTTCCTGGGTACGATAGGACCTGGCCAGACCATGGAGATCCGGATCGAGCCCATGGTCACGGCCGGCGGAATTTACGGAAATGGGGGGCAGTACGACATTGCTGAGGCTGCGGATCTTCCTGCCGGGTGGAGCTCCACTCCGAGCGCACTCTACGGAAAACCGCTTCAGGTTAAGATAACGGCAGACAAAGATGCGCCAGAAGGTGAGTACAAATCCACGATAAATGTTGTGGATGAGAAGAATGGCGAGCAGCTTGGGAATGTCACCTTCTTTGCAAAGATAAATGTCACCTGGGATGTTCTTGGTATGGATGTCACCCCTCCCCAAGCCACAACCGGACCAGAGCAGCCAACAGAGTTCATGATCACAATAACCAACAAAGGATCTGCAAGCGATACATACACCGTGAGTGCAACTGGTGTGAAGAGATGGGAGTTTGTAAAATCGATATACGTGCCGGCAAGGAGCTCAAGGACGATTTTCTACGAAATAACCGGCTATGAAGAAGAAACTTACACCCCTACAATAGGGGTTGTTTCAGTATCCAGCCAAAACATCCATGCGGAGAAAAACGTTTCAATAACAGTAAGGTCGGACCTTCTTGGTGACTTCAAGGCAACGAACCATGGTGTTCTTCTTTTCCCGGTGTTTGAAGCCCCCATATATGCACTTGCGGGGATAATCGCTGCAGTTCTCGGAAGCATCGGGTTTTGAAAGGTGCGAGTGTGGAAACTAAGAGAAAACGCCTTATCCTCATTCTTATCTCGCTCATTGCCACTACAGTGATAATGAGAACCATCCTCTACTTTTACCCTGACACTGACCTTATCATTGGAGGGTTTGAAATGCATCATCTGTTTGTTGGCATCATTATCCTTGCCTTATCCGCACCCCCGCTTATTACGCTGGGAGACTGCTGCAAATGGATGGACATTGCTGCCCTGTCATTCGGAGCAGGAATGGGCCTAGTGCTTGATGAACTGGTGCTTCTGATTGTTACTGACGGCAGCAATGCAGCTTATTATCTTCCGGGGTCCTACATCGGTGCGATTGTTTCCATCGTACTGTTCTCCATCTACATACTTTTTCTTATGCGCAAGGCTGAATCCAATAATGCACAAAATTTGAAAAATTTTGTGCGCTATGGTAAATTATCAAATTTACCATACAATAAAAAAAGAAATGAACAACAATATAGTGATGGACAGCAGGAGCGAAGCGATTGAATTTGTAATCAAATCAATGAAAAAGGGTAATACAGAAGTCGAAAGGATAAAACTAGCGGCAGCACGGAGATTTAAACTGGAAAAGATTCTCAGGAACAGCGAGATAATTGCACGGCTAAGTTCGCATGAGCGGGAACGGCTTTTGCCTTTTTTGAGAAAGCGGCCAATGCGGACAGCATCAGGTGTTACGCCAATTGCAGTTATGATACGGCCTGAGGGTTCCTGCCCCTATTCCTGTATATACTGTCCAACCGGGCTTGCTGCAAAAAGCTACACTGGCTTCGAGCCTGCTGCCTTAAGAGCAAGGCAGGAGGACTTTGATCCGGTTCGCCAAGTTAGAAACAGGCTGAAGCATTACGAAGAGTGCGGCCATCCCACAGACAAGTGCGAAATAATTCTGATGGGCGGAACTTTTCTCAGGATGCCTTCAAGCTACAAACGCTTGTTCGTGAAAGGGATATATGACGGGTTGAACGGAAAAAAAAGCAAAAATCTGCAAATCGCAAAAAAACAAAACGAGACTGTCCACCATCGGGCAATCGGGCTGACAATCGAAACCAGACCTGATGTTTGCGGAAAGGAGGAGATAAACGAAATCCTGGAGTACGGAGCGACCAGGGTGGAGCTCGGAGTTCAGCATCCTGATGACAGGATATACAAGACGATAAATAGGGGGCATGGGACAAATGATGTTATTGTTGCCACATCGCTGCTGAAGGATTCTGCGTTCAAGGTCCTTTACCATCTTATGCCAGGGCTTCCTGGTTCAAACAAAACCAAAGACATCTCAATGGTAAAGCGACTATTTTCAGACGAACGGTTTAGGCCAGATATGCTAAAAATTTATCCGGCGCTTGTGATGAGCGGCACCGGACTGGAGCTGATGGCAAACAGGGGGGAGTACGAACCGTATAATACTGAAGAGGCAGCAGATGTGATATCTGAATTCTACCGCCACATCCCTTCTTACGTCCGGGTGATGCGCGTGCAAAGGGATATCCCGACTGGCCTTATTGGTAAGGGCGTGCATAACTCCAACCTTAGGCAATTTGTTGAAGAAATGATAAAAAAGAAAAGAATAAAATCAAGGGAAATACGGTCCAGGGAAATCGGTATTGCGGGCAAGGGTAGTGAATTGCAGGAATTCAAGATGAAAAAGACGGAATACAATGCCAGTGGCGGTAAGGAGGTCTTCCTCTCATTCGAGAATAGAAAAAGCATCATCGCAGGCTTCCTGAGGTTGAGGATAGGGAATGAACCATTCAGAAAGGAAATCGACGAATCCACTGCCCTCATAAGGGAGCTGCACGTGTATGGATCAGAGATGGAAATTGGAAAACACGGATCTCACCTGATCTCGCCACTTGCGTCAGACAGACTGCCGCGCGCACCGCGTGTCCGGCATCAGGAAGACGCGGCTCCAACATGGCCCGAAGGTCATGGGGGTCCCGCGATCGAAACGTCGATCGCGAGACAGGTGGCGAAATCAGGTGTCCAGCACTCAGGTCTTGGCTCTGATCTGCTTCATGAAGCAGAGAGATTGGCAAGCGAGCATTTCGATAAGAAAAGAATGATAGTAATAAGCGGGGTAGGCGCCAGAGAGTATTACAAAAAGCAGGGCTATATGCCAAAAGGACCGTACATGGCGAAAAAATGTTGATTTTTTTAGGTTCACGGTCTTAGGCTTATTCGATTTTTATTGAAAGTTCTTTTTCCTCATCAAACTCCCGCAACAGCTCATCCTGCTCCTTAAGCAGCCGGAGGAGCTCGTTCTGCATCTGCGCATACTCCTTTTCCTCATCATCGCTGAAATTCAGGACATACCTGACTGCGTTCTTGAGCTGGATCTTTGGAGAAAGCTCATGAATCCTCTTAAGGTTCAGTGCCAGCTTTTCGCTGATTTCAGGAGTTACCCACACAGTCCGGTTGGAAATTTGCACTGGCACTTCTTCATTTCCTTCGCATTGTACGAGTGCGCCATCCTTATGAACAGCATGGATTCCCAATCTGCCAAGAATGCAAGCCATTTTTTTACCGATCGCTTCCTCTGACTTAAGGATAGGAATGGGAGATTCAAGATGGCCCTTTCTTACGGCATTGCTTATCAGGATCCGGATATCTTTCTGGAACCTGAGAAGCAAAAGGGCGAGCTTGGCGATGTTTTCCCTGTTTTCAAAGTTGTGCTTAAGAATTGTCCCACGGGCAGCCAGAATCTCGTATGTTTGTCCTGATCTTTTCTTCATGGATTCTGCGATCTCACTCACAGGCAGGTCAGACATACCCGAATTCAGGCGGTTTATTTCATTTTCATTGGGAATCGGGATATCCGCCCCAAAACTTTGAAATGCGGATGAAAGTTCTTCGATTTTTTTATTTATTGAAATAAGCTTTTCTTCGCAGGACTTGGCATCAGGAGAGCCGGCATCTTTGTTTTTCAGGATTTCAAGCTTGAAGTTTAGCTCAGCCCTGGTTTTCCCCAACTCCAGGTATTCTACGATGTCTTTTACCTTCAGGGTATGTACCATGTGATCTTCCTCTTTGGGCCGCCTTAGCCGCAATGTAGAATAAAAGCACGGTTATGATTAAAAAAGTTGACACAAGCAGCAATGCCTGTTGGTTTATTGGTGATGAGACGGTCTGCTCCTCTATAGTTGATGATTGGGGAACCGCGATCTTGCTCATTGCGGCAGTTGTGCCGTCAATTGCCCTCGCGTATCTGAGTATCCTGAACGCGGACCCGAACTCTGAAACGTTTTTCGATGAAAGGAAGGCGCCATGGGCCTGGTAAACCTTTCCCCAAAGGGAGTTCCTCTTTTCATTCAGCATGAGCTGGATCTGCCCTTCGAGCTCCTCAGGGCTCATTCCCACCGTCTCCTTGCTCGCGTTGCTCATTTCAATGACGTAGGTGGAATCGAATATGGAAGCTCCGTATTTCCCGTTTTCAAAAGACGTTTTTGCTGAAAGCAGCCGCTCTTTCAAATCCGCATCAGAGACCTGACTCTGCTCTGCTTCGTGGATTTTCGATTCAGCCAAAGACTGCCACGCGGACTCGTTTATCTTCTGGCCAGAGGGCTGCGCGTTTTCAGACAGAACCTTAGATACCGAGCACCAGGCATCCGAGTACATGAGCTCATTGTAAACAAGATATTTCTCCTCCTGCAGCTTCGGCTTTGCCGTGTCCGTGATGTTCAGCCTGTTAATGGCCCAAACCTTCCTGAGGTCGCTGCCAACCACCCATTCGAAATTCCCATCTGTCTTGTTAACTTCGGGCAAAGACTCGAGACAATCAAGCACATCCTTTTTCTTCGTATCCAGGTCCGGGCTTTCAATGAGAATCGCTGATATGGTGGAAACCTGGATGTAATCCAGGAATGCGTCGTTCGCTGCTGTGAAAAAATAACCTTTTTCGCGAATCGCCTGTTGTCTTTCGATCGAGGATCTGAAGTAGCTCTTAATGGATGCTGATTCGTTGTCCGTCTCAGGAAGATTGTCAACCACTTGTTTCTCAATCGCGATCATTCTTGCTGCAATGTCCCCAAAAGGTTCGATGCCGGATGTATCGTATGAATCCAGATCAGGAACCGGCTCGGGCTTCCTCTCAAAAGGCTGGGATGTGATGCTCTTGTTGTGTAGCATAAAGTCGATTGCCTCATCGACGCTGGTTATCTCAACAACATGAAGGCCATAACTGCTCGCCAGATTCCTGAGGAGCAGCACATCAAAGAATGTCCTTTGGGGCACGACGAAATATTTCGCTCCCGAGCTTACGGCTGCCAGTGCCTTCTCATACATCCCGCCTACTGGACCGACCTCTCCGTTCGGCTCCACAGTGCCCGTGATAATGGCGTCCTCCCTTGGCTCCAGTCCTTCCAGGGCGCCATAGGTGAGAACTGTAAATGCAGCTCCAGCGCTCGGTCCGTCTACGTACCCTGCAGAACCAGATGTGTTTATGCTTACCACCGCGTCGCAATTCCTTTCCCCGTATTTTTTGAATGCGTATTGCGCTGCATCATCCAATGACTCCTGCGTGCTGGTACCGGTCTGTGGAAATGTGGAAAGGAAAACCTCTCCACTGCCTGGAATTATCCTGATGGAGATGATAACGAGCCCGGATCCGTCACCGACTACGGCAGGCACGGCAATGGATGCGCTTCCGTTGCAGGAGGCCGCGTAGGAAAGAAGTTGCAGTAAAAGAATCGAAAAGAAGATTTTGGTTCTCATGAAATGCAACTCAACTCAGCCTATTAAGCAATAACCCGAAGCGCAAACCGCGAGGCTATTTGAACAGTTATAGGTTATGTGTGCCACTTGATTGTTGCTGCAGTAATACTCAACAAGCAAACCATTGGAGCAATAATCGGTATCCGAAGATAATGTCCCTTTCGTTACGGTACCCCGTACGAAATAATCCTGACCGCCATCGCTGTCCGTACAGGTCGGCTCAGCTGAGCACGCTCCGGTGATACACCAATAACCTGGCGGACATGCAGTTGTCAGAGATTGTATGCTATTGCTCTGGCA
>Ga0315273_10009980_pt1 | contig 12075 bp, 10 predicted proteins | sample YL17G02_0_MG_FD_205753 | JGI IMG/M metagenome (GOLD analysis project Ga0315273, IMG submission 205753) | Sediment microbial communities from Yellowstone Lake, YNP, Wyoming, USA - YL17G02_0 | ecosystem: Environmental > Aquatic > Freshwater > Lake > Sediment | place: USA: Wyoming | collected... | reverse complement strand
GGGCAACCAGGGCAACCAAGGCAACCAGGGCAACCAGGGTTTCACTGGTGCCGGCGTGCAGGGCAGCCAGGGCAACCAGGGATTCCAGGGCACCCAGGGCAATCAGGGCTTCCAGTCGGCTGTGCAAGGACCCCAGGGGTTCCAGGGCGAGCCGAACGGGCCTGCGGGCCCGCAGGGATTCCAGGGATTCCAAGGCACGCAGGGCAACCAGGGCAACCAGGGCACGCAGGGGCTGAAGGGCGACCAGGGCGCGAAGGGCGACCAAGGATTCCAAGGCGTCCAGGGGTCGGTCGGCACGCAGGGCAACCAGGGCTTCCAGGGGAACCAGGGGACCCAGGGCAACCAAGGCTTCCAGGGCACGCAGGGCTTGAAGGGCGACCAGGGCTTCCAGGGCACGCAGGGCACCGCGGGCGTGAAGGGCGACCAGGGCGACCAAGGGAACCAGGGTTTCCAGGGCAACCAGGGCACGCAAGGCGTGGTCGGCGGGACCGGTCCGCAAGGCTTCCAGGGCTTCCAGGGCACGGTCGGCGGGACCGGTACGCAAGGCTTCCAAGGCTTCCAAGGCTTCCAAGGCTTCCAAGGCGTCCAGGGGTCGGTCGGCACGCAGGGCAACCAGGGCTTCCAGGGCACGCAGGGCGCCGGCTACTACGCTACCTCGACGACCTCGTTCGCGATCGGCACCGGCTCGAAGGCGTTCACCACGCAGGCCGGGCTGGCGTACGTCGCCGGCGATCTCGTGCTCGTGATGCACCGCGTGGACCCCGCGAACTTCTACATGTTCGGCACCGTGTCGTCCTACTCGGGCACGACGCTCACCGTCAACGTGACTGTCACGCTCGGCAGCGGTACGTTCACCGACTGGGACATCTCGCTTGCCGGGTTGCAGGGTGTGCAAGGCGCTGCCTCGACTGTGCCGGGGCCGCAAGGATTCCAGGGGAACCAGGGCTTCCAAGGGAACCAGGGCTTCCAGTCGGCTGTCGCCGGCCCGCAAGGGTTCCAGGGGTTCCAGGGGCTGACGGGCGCCGGTACGCAGGGCAACCAGGGGTTCCAGGGGTTCCAAGGCGCCCCCGAAGCGCTGAGCATCAGGTACACCTTCAGCACGACGACGGCCGACGCGGACCCGGGCAACGGATTCTTGCGGCTCAGCAACGCCACGCAGAACGCCTCGACGGTGATGCGCGCGGACCTGCTCGATCGTCTCGCGGTCGATGTGACCGCCATCCTCGACTCTTTCAACGACTCGACGTCGGTGATCGAGGGGCACATCCTACTGACGAAGGAAGACGACGGCAGCAAGTGGCTGCTGTTCTCCACGACCGCCACCGCGTCGCCGGCGGGCTACCGCAACATCACGGTGACGAACGTCTCGTCTTCGGCCGCCAGCCCGTTCGCCAACAACGACCTGATCTCGCTCACGTTCACGCGCACGGGCGACAAGGGCGACCAGGGCACGCAGGGTGTGCCCGGCACCGGAGCCCAGGGCGCGCAGGGCGCGCAGGGCGCGCAGGGCGCGGCCGGATCCGGCAACCAGACGTTGTATGCTGTGCTCGGCGCGCAGAAGAACTGCACCGCGCAGACTGTGACCGACATTTTCACCCCCATCACCGTCGGCGGCGGCACGCAGTGGGAGTATGAGGCAATCCTGATCGCGCACCCGGCGCTCGGCACGCAGGGTGCGCAGTTCGGCGTCCAGGCGGGCGCCGCCGGCGCTACGGTGTCGGGAGTCGTCGCCGGCGTGCAGAAGGCCAGTGTCGACTTCTCGTACATCCAGACCGCGCAGGGCGCTGGCACGTCGCCGATGTCGCTCCTCGCCAGCTCGCAGGGCGTCCGCATGTTCGGAGTCATCACCGTCGCCGCCGGCGGCAACCAGACCATCGGCATCCAGGTCAAGGGCGTGCAGGCGTCGCAGGCGTGGGGCATTGACTCCGGCTTCATGAAGATCACCAAGACCTCGTAGCCATGGATCTCATACGCTCCGATCGGCGGGTACTGGTCATCGCCCTCCGGGTGCGTGGGGATGTGGTCGACAGTGTCCGCACGCGTGCGGACATCGTGCGCGCGGGTACCACGCCGGGCCCGCAGGGGATCGCCGGTCCGCAGGGCGCGCAAGGCGCGCAGGGCGCGCAGGGCGTTCAAGGTGCAACTGGATATCAAGGTGCAACCGGAGCGCAAGGGACGACTGGCTCGCAGGGGCCGGCTGGCTCGCAGGGCGTCCAAGGCAACCAAGGGTTCCAAGGCAACCAGGGAAACCAGGGCAACCAGGGAAACCAGGGCGCGTCCGTGCAGGGGCCGCAGGGCTACACCGGCGCGACGGGCGCCACCGGTTCCCAGGGCAACCAAGGCTTCCAAGGCGCGCAGGGCTTCCAGGGCGCGCAGGGCGCGTCCGTGCAGGGGCCGCAGGGGTCTCAGGGTGTGCAGGGAGCCAAGGGCGACCAAGGTGCCCAGGGAGCGGCCGGAGCGGCCGGTGCGCAGGGCTTCCAGGGCACGCAGGGGCAGACCGGGGGCCAGGGGCCGCAGGGCTACACCGGCTCGCGCGGAGACCAGGGCCAGCAGGGTACGCAGGGCTCGCAGGGCGTCCAAGGCTCTCAAGGGGTGCAGGGCAACCAGGGCTTCCAGGGTGTGCAGGGAACGCAAGGCGTGCAGGGCACGCAAGGCGTGCGCGGCTACATGGGCTCGCAGGGCTGGCAGGGCAACCAGGGGACCCAGGGCGACCAGGGCTTCCAGGGCTTCCAAGGGGTGCAAGGCGCCGGCGATCAGGGATACCAAGGCACGCAGGGCGACCAGGGCTTCCAGGGCTTCCAAGGGGTGCAAGGCGCCGGCGATCCGGGATACCAAGGCACGCAGGGCGACCAGGGCTTCCAGGGCTTCCAAGGGTTCCAGGGCGACCGCGGCTTCCAAGGGCCACAGGGCCAGCAGGGTGTCCAGGGCACGCAGGGCAACCAGGGGTTCCAGGGCAACCAGGGCTTCCAGGGCGCCTTCGGCGGGCCGCAGGGCTTTCAAGGATTCCAGGGCCAGGACGGCGCGGCCGGTGTGCAGGGACCGCAAGGTTTCCAGGGGTTCCAAGGCAACCAGGGCAACCAGGGTTTCCAGGGGACGGCGTCGACCGTGCAGGGGCCACAAGGGGCCGCGGGCACGCCGGGCGGACCGCAAGGCTTCCAGGGGTTCCAAGGCTTCCAGGGCAATCAGGGTTTCCAGGGCAACCAGGGCTCGGCCGGCGCAACGCTGTCGATCTCGCTTACCCCGCCTGGTAGCCCGAACGCGGGCGACCTGTGGTGGAAGTCCGACGAGGGCCAGCTCAAGATCTTCTACAACGACGGATCGTCGACGCAGTGGGTCGACTCGTCCACGCCGTTGTCGGGGCCGCAGGGAACGCAAGGCTACCAAGGAACCCAGGGGAACCAGGGCTTCCAAGGAGTTCAGGGCGGGGCGGGCAGCCAGGGCACCCAGGGCTTCCAAGGGCAGCTGGGGAACCAGGGATACCAGGGGTTGACGGGAGCCCAAGGGATCATGGGCGTCGAGGACTTCGCCCCGAATTTCTACCAGATGACGGGGGGCTCCATTAACGGCATCGCGAGCGTCGCGCTGAACATAACGAATCTCACACGGCTGAAAGTCGGGTCACATGTCTGGATGCGGGTCGGCATCAGCAAGACCGCCGCTGGCACGAACGCTCAGGTATGGGTCCTCAAGATAGGTACCGGGGGCAGCAGCGGTGATGCAACGGTCGCGACTTTCACGTCGCCAGCCGGTACCGCGGTTGCCGACACAGGGTGGATTGAGTTCGAATGGATGGTGCAGACTCTCGGCGCGGCGGCAACTTCGGTCGCGTACGTACGGGAGATGCACGATCTTGCCACGACCGGGCTGATGACGCGTCAGTCCTGGATCGGACAGCAGTCGTGCGCTACATTTGACCAAACGAGCGTGGTTAACTATCTTACCCTGTGGTGCACGCCCAACGCGGACACGGTACTCGAACACCGCATGCACACTTTCACCTCGATGAAGTTCGTCTCCTACTAGCCATGGCAGCGCTTAACTTTCCGTCGGCACCGTCCGTCAACGATCTCTACACCGCCAACGGGCGGACGTGGATCTGGGACGGCGCCACCTGGCTCGGGTACAACTCCGTGTACCTGGCGACGATTCTGGCTGCCTATCTCCCACTGGCAGGGGGGACCATGTCCGGGCCGATCAACATGGGGAACAAAGACGTGCTGTTCACGCGCGCTCTGGCGTTCAACAGCATCATCGACGACGGCACGATCTCGGCCTCTACGAAGACGATCGACTTCACCATAGGGCAGTTCCACAAAGCGGTGATGGCCAACAACCTCGTCACCTTCACACTAACTCCGCCCGCCGGCCCTGGCGTGGTTCACTTGCAGCTAACCCAAGACGGGACCGGGGCGCGCTCGATGCAACTGCCTACAGGAACGTGGCCTGGGTCGTATCTCTTCTCGGAGAAGATTCTGAGCATCGCCCCAAGCGCGGTGGACTTGCTAACTCTGCGGTGGGATGGCTCAGCGTGGAAGTACACCCTGGCAAAGGGCTGGGCGGCGTAGGAGAAAATCATGAGCACAACCTTCAGCATTTCCTATGTGGCCTCGGCTCTGATCTACGGGGGTACGTCGCTCGACTCTCTCGCGTCGAGCTCAACCTGGATCGCCGGGCGCGCGAGCGCGCTCATCGACAACACGACCACGAAATACGTCGACGCGTATCTGACTGGGAAGTTCAAAGCGAACGCCAGCGCGCCTACCGCGGGGGTCATCCAGGTGTGGGTTGCCGGCCTTCTTGACGACACACCGACGTACCCGGACACCTATGCTGGTGCCGACGCGGCGATGACCTGGACCAATGCGGACATCAGGAACGCCGCCGCGCGGCAAGCGGCGAGCATCGTTACTACTACGGGCTCGAATGTGGTCTATCCGTTCGCGCCGGTCTCCGTCGCGTCGCTGTTCGGGGGCGTCATGCCGAAGAAATGGTGGACCTGGGTTACTCATAGCATGGTGACCGCGTTCAATGCCACCGCGAGCGCGGGCGGGCAGCTGTACTATGTAGGGGTCAACTACGGTACCACTCCGTGAGCAACGTAACCTTCGCAGACCAGAGCGGCGGCTCTGGCGCGACCTCTCCGTGGACAGTCACTCTCCCGGCGACCAGAACCGCGGGGACGCTCATCATCCTCACGGCGGTCGGGGAGGGTTGCCAATTCAACCTGACCTCTGGCTGGACTCGGCTCGTCTATGAGGAGGCTGCCCCGCTGCCCACCAAGATCAATGATATGCAGGTCTGGTGGCGCATGTGCGACGGGAGCGAGGGGGCTACCATCTCGGTGACGGGGACGAACCCGTCTATCAACAACGCGGTGTTCACCACATTCTCGTACAAGTTCGCCGACCCGCTGCGCCCGATCGGCCGCTGTCGCGGACGTTACATGCCGTCGCTTAATTATGGCAGCGCTACTGCAATAAAGCAGACGTTCCCGACCATGAAGTACAACAAGACGCAGGACGGCGACGCGCGAGCAGTTGCCATCGCTCTGGGTCTCCAGGCTGGCGACACCTCCGGGGCCTTCTGCGCTACAAGTCACGGGGGTTTTCCCGGACCGTGGAACCCGCGAAAAAACCAGGCGTCCACGAACCCAAACCGGACCCCCGGGTGCTTCCTAACGGATCGCCTCATCCCTGTAGGAGGGCTCGAGACACCCGCGTACACGATCACTGAGGGCTCGTTCGGGGACTCCGACTTCGGGAACGTCGTGTTCACGTTCTCGATCCTGCCGATCCACCAGCAGCGCGTTACTGGCTGGCGGGGGGCTGCGCGGGTCAGCTCGATTTCCCCTACGTCGTGGGGGTATTCAGGAGCTACGGCTTGGTCTGGTACCGGGAACATCGCGGCGGATGACGCGTCGTACGCGACGAGCGCAGTTTCTGACGCCGGGGGAGTAACTGAGTGGCTGGCTGCGTCGGGGTTCGATTTTTCCGCGGACACCATCCCGAGCACGGCGGTCATAACCGGGATCGAGTTCTCCATAACGCGCAAGCACGAGCGCTCGGCAAACGCTGCGAACACGAAGGTCCTCGAGCGCTTCGCGCTCGTGCGGGGAAACGCTGTAACAGCAATAGCTGAACCTCCGGCGCGCGCCCGCCCGGTTTTCCGGGCGGAGGTATCCGGGAAGTCAACGCTGGTACCTGATGGGGTTACTCTCTCACTACCGATGTCGATCGGAGCATCTGCTGACGTGATGGCGTCAGAACGCTGGATGCTCCAGCTCGGGCAAGATCATCTGCCGAAAGGAGTCTCCGGCAGCACGTCGATGGATCTCCACCTTGGGAACCTGGTAACGTACCTCGGTGCGTATCATGGAAACATCTGGGATTCCGCGTACTCGACGGCGAAAATTGTCCCGCCCCAGACCGGTACAGACGAGACCCATACGTGGAGCGGATCATTCGCGAATTCTCAGATAGGCGGGCGCGTCGTCTTCCAGGACGTCGACTTCAAGGACTCCGTTGTCACGCCTATCGACGCCTACGAAACCGGAACCGCGACGACGAAGACATTCACGAACACGCAGGTCGGCGACCTGTTCGTGGTGCACGGCATGCTGCGGACGAACTCCGGCGCCGGCGTGTCTGTGGCTGCTCCGGCGACGCTGCATCAGAATAGCGTGTACGTTGCGGCCGACGACGGCAACAAACAGTACTCAGTGTTTTGCGCTTCTTCCCCGACCAACGGGCTGGCGTTCACTTTTTCGGGGGTGAGCCCAACCTGGATCGGGGAGCGCTACGCCGTCGTGGGGACGTACAACCCAGCAGCGATTGAATCAGTGTATCCGTCTACCAGCGTGAGCACTATGATTCTCGGTGGGGCGCTGTCGTACTTCACGCTGGACGATCTAACTCTCGATGAAATAAACCTTCAGCAGATAGGACTCGCGTACCTGGCGGAAACCCTCGGAACATACCCGCTCAGCGGGACCTCTACGGCCTCGGTGGACAGCATCCAGATGCGCGTTCACTACTACGAGTCCAAAGGGCAGCCGCGGATCGAGTGGCTGGCTCCCCGCCCGGAGGCGACGCGGTTCGACGGGGCAACGAGCATGATCCAGTACGAGGGCACGCTGTGGTTGTCCAAGCAGATGTACTCCGACGTCAGCCAGAGCTACGGGTTTATGGCAGGGATAGTTCCTCGCGGGGCCGGGTCGGGCAACGAGGGGATGATCATCCAGCACGGCAACACGGACGGAACGCTCAGCGCCGGCTTGTCCATCGAGCACAACGGGGGGAACCCGCGCCTGCGCATGTCAGGGTGCTCGACCGGCACCGCGCGCGCGCCCTACTCGGTGACCCCGCCCGGGGACATCTCCTATGGGACCTATTACGACGTCGCTGGGTTCTGGGCGCCGGTATTGCTCGCCGACCGCCCGCTGCTCTGGGTCGGGGCGAACGGCACCCCGCTGGTACTCAGACAGTACGCCGAATTCGGCGGCGCCGGGACCACTGCAATCTCCCGCCCCGCGGCGACGTCCCCGCTCACCATCGGGGGACGCGGGGATGGCACTTCCCTAGCGTTCAACGGCGACATATACTACGCGGTGTACTGGGGATCAATGGCGGTTGGCAACACGGCCCGCGCCGCGATCACCGAGCGCTTCCAGCGTGCCCAAAGTCAAGGCCCTATGGGCGTCGACCCCTACGCGATCCGGCTGTGCTGGTTTGGTGGCAAGAATCTCAACGACCAAAAAGCCCAGCTGAACGTGATCGCGAAAGTCGCCACGCAAATCATGACGCACATTCCTGGAGTACGTCTTCCCCCGATGCCTGGGCGCCCGAAGGTGCTCTCGTACGGGATTCCGAGGACGCTACCTCCTTTCTGGTGGTTTGAAAATGACGGGAGTTCTTGATGCGCTTTTCTGTGTTTACCCCTACCCACAACCCGAAGTTCCTCAACGAAACGTTCCGCTCGCTGCAGAAGCAGACCTTCAAAGACTGGGAGTGGGTAATCCTGCCCAATAACCTCAAGCCCGATGGGCCGAAGATGCCGGAGTTCAAGGACGCGCGCGTGCGCGTTCTTCCGGAATACAACGGCAGCACGCGCATCGGCGACATCAAGGCCGAGGCCTGCAGCAAGTGCAGCGGGGAGTTCCTGGTCGAGCTCGACCACGACGACCTGCTGGCTTCTAACGCGCTAGAGAAGCTGGATGCGGCGATCACGGAAACCGACGCCGCCTTCGTCTGGTGTGACACGGCGAACTTCTTCCCCGATGGGAAGTGCCAGTTGTACGGCCAGGGCTACGGCTGGACGGCCTACGAGGCGATCGTCGACGGCACGAAGTACGTCACGAACCGATCGTTCGAGGTCACGCCGAGCTCACTGCGGAGCATCCACTTCGCGCCGAACCACTTCCGCGCCTGGCGCGCGGAGACCTACCGCGCGATAGGCGGGCACGACCGCAAGCTGAACGTCTGCGACGACCACGACCTGGTCGTCCGCACCTACCTGGCCGGAGCGAAGTTCCACCACATCCCCGAGACCCTGTACCTCTACCGGATGCACGAGGACGGTGGGAACTCGTTCCTACTCCGCAACCAGGAGATCCAGGACACGAACGATCTGATGGCCGCCAAGTACACCCACCCGATCATCAAGGAGTGGTGCCGGCGCCACGAACTCCCGATGTACGACCTTGGCGGCGCGCACGGCGCGGTGCCCGGGTTCCAGACCGTGGACATCCAGGGGGAGGCCGACGTCATCCATGACGTCCGGACCGGCCTGCCGTGGGCGGACAGCTCAGTCGGTTGCGTCCGCGCCTACGACTTCCTGGAGCACATCCCGCACTGCGGGAGTTCGGTCTGCAAGCATGACAGCGGCTGCACGGTCCACCTGATGAACGAGATCCACCGGGTGCTGGTCCCCGGCGGCATGCTGCTGTCGGCCACCCCGTCGACGGACGGCCGCGGCGCCTGGCAGGACCCCACCCATGTCTCGGGCTGGAACACGAACAGCTTCTGGTACTACACCCGGGCCCAGCAGCAGAAGTACGTCCCCGGGATCACCGCGCGCTTCCAGGCGTCCGCCGTATCGAACTGCTTCCCCTCGGAGTGGCACAAGATGCACAACATCGTCTACGCCTTTGCTGACCTGGTCGCCCTGAAGGGCCAGCGACAGCCGGGCCTTTGCGAGATATAATCAAGGGAATCATGGGCATCCTGACAATTCTTTGGCCGCTGATCTGGCGTGTTCTCGCCGTGGCGGCAGTAATAGGCGCCGCGGTTTGGTCGTGGTCGCACTTCGTGGCCAACCCGTATATCGAGCGTGGGGTCAAGCAAGAGATGGTCCACACGCTCGAGTGGAAGGCGGTAGCCGAGAAGGAGAAGGCGGCGAACGACACGCTGCGCGCAGACCTGGACTCGCTCGGCGAGAAGGTCAAGCGGGCGAACGACGCGCTGGTCGAGCTGGTTCAGACGAGCGAGCGCGTGATACAGGCCAAGGACAAGGTCCTGGCCGGGTTGCAGAAGAAAGAACGATCGTTGAAATCCGAGTTCGACAGGCTGCTCATTATCGCGAACGGCCCGCCGGCGCAAACGAAGGAAGAAGCCTGTGTGGAAGCCGCAGCGATTCTCGATGCTCTTGCTGATCGGCGCTTGGGTGCTGTTCCACAATAATGTCTCGAGGAACTCAAATGCTTCGTCTCTGGCCCCTGCTCCTACTCACAGCCTGCGCGTCGGCACCGCCGACAGTCGTGACGAACTCCGCCCCCTCTACGGAAGTGAAGGTGGCGGTTATCGTCCGGTGCGTGGAGCCCAAGGATATCCCCCCCGTCCCCAAGACCGTGATGCGACGCAACGTCGACATCAAGCAGCAGGCAGCGGCCGCGGCGGCGGACCTGACAGCTCTGGAGGCCCACGATGAACGTCTATATGCACTGCTACAAGCATGCGCATCGGAGAGCCGCCATGACCCCAGTTGAACTAGGAGATCCCCTGCACTACACATGGGCAGCCGTGGGAGCCGCGTTCGGCGGGGCCTATGCCGCCGTGCGGTGGTGGTTCCATGTCCGCAGGCTGAACAACGCGGACAAGGTCGATGGCGGCGTCACCACAAGCATCAAGTTCGTCTTGGACGAGCTGCACAAGGAGATCCAGTCGTTGAAGACGGAGGTCGCGTTGCTGAAGGCGGAGAACGCGGAGTTGCGGCGCTCGCGCCACGCTATCGCGCTCGCAATGGTGAACGAGGACAACCAGTGATCTCTTTGGAAGGGCTGCAGGCGGTAGTGGGTGTTCGGGCGCAGTGCATCGAGGACCTCTACGACGACCTGGTCAAGACCATGGCGGCCAAGGCGATCGACACACCGCTCCGGATCGCCATGTTCGTCGCCCAGGCGGCGCACGAGACGATGGGCTTCACACACCTGGAGGAGATCGCTTCAGGCCAAGCCTATGAAAACAGAGCGGATTTGGGTAACACGCAGCCCGGGGATGGTGTACGATTCAAGGGTCGCGGGGTGTTCCAGGTGACCGGCCGCGCGAACTATGCTCGATGCTCGATCGCCATTGCCTTCGCGAACCGGTTCATCGACCACCCCGAAGACCTGGCCAAGCCCCAGTGGGCGGCCGCCTCCGCAGGGTGGTTCTGGGAGTGGAAGGGCTTGAATAAGCTAGCCGACGCGGGGGACATCCTCGGCGTCACGAAGAAGATCAACGGGGGGACGAATGGGCTTCAGAATCGCCAACGGCTCTACGACCGAGCAAAACGTGTCCTCGGAGTACACACATGAGCACAAAAGTAAGACGGGTCCGGTGGGGGGTAATGAACGCCTGCATACGCCTCGCGTTCTTGATGGACGCGCTCCGGCTGTGGCCGCGTATCTATCTATGTCTGTACTTCGCGGGCGGGGGGATGATCTTGGACTGGTATCTGCGCCAGGATCAGTTGGCCTGGGATCGGAGCGGGTTCGTCGCGGTGTACGCCAGCCTGGGGCTCCCGCTGATGAAGTGGTACATGGAAAACGGGGTGGACTGGACGACCACGCTCCCCATGGTGTTCAAGCGCTACCGGCAGCTGGACAAGACACTCGAAAAAGCGGACGAGGTAAAGACGAATGAGCCTACCTAAGCGGCCGGCGACAAAGGCGTTCAAAGGACTGAACAACGTCCAGGACCCCATTCGCCTGGGCGCTTCGTGGCTGTCGAAGGCCGACAACATCGACATCACCGACACGGGCTCCATCCAGCGCGCGAAGGGCTACACCCGCAAGACGACCAACACCGCGATCACCGGGGCGTATGCCACGGCTGACCTGCAGCGCTGCTACCTGATCGACAACGGCGAGCTGCGTGAGATGGCCCCCGGTCTTGCGTCGTACCGAGTACTTCGCACCGGGCTCTCAGCCCCTCTGTACTCCTTCACGGAAGCAAACGGCCAGGTGTTCTACACCAACGGCATCGACCGCGGCCTAATCACCGCAGCCGGTGCGGCGCAGAACTGGGGAATCTCCGCACCGAGTACTCCGAACGTCGTACTAGGTACTGGGTCCTTGGACGCCGGCGCCTACCACGTGGTTCTCACCGCGACGGACGCGCGCGGGCTGGAGAGCGGCAACAGCGATGTGGCTTCCCTGGCGGTGACCGCCGGCGGCGCCATCGCTGTGACCGATATTCCGGCGATATCGGGAATGACGATCAACGTCTACGTCACCCGTCCGAACGGCACGGTGTTCTACCTGGCGGCAACCAACGCTGTTGGCTCCGTCACCATCACGGGCATCGCCAACCTGGGGCGCGAGCTCCCGTTCTGGAACCACACCGAGCCGCGCGGCGAACAGCCGGCCTTCTTCCAGGGCCGGATCTACTGCACCGAGGCCATGCCTTCGCTGGACGTGTCCATCGTGTGGCGTAGTAAGCCGCTGCATTACCACCACTTCGAGCCATCCGAGGAGGCCTTCGCGGTCCCCGGCACGACTCTGCTCCTGGCGGCCACCTCGACTGCAGCCACCTCCGGGACGGGCTTCGAGAAGGGCAGCCTGATCATCGGCACCGAGCGGGCCGTCTGGGCATACGACGG
>Ga0315273_10009977_pt1 | contig 12076 bp, 11 predicted proteins | sample YL17G02_0_MG_FD_205753 | JGI IMG/M metagenome (GOLD analysis project Ga0315273, IMG submission 205753) | Sediment microbial communities from Yellowstone Lake, YNP, Wyoming, USA - YL17G02_0 | ecosystem: Environmental > Aquatic > Freshwater > Lake > Sediment | place: USA: Wyoming | collected... | reverse complement strand
AGTACTTAGGTACTTTCAAAATTCCCAATATATTTTGTAAAATTACTAAATAATCTAATAGGAGTTTCCATGGAAAATAATAATACTTACTGGTATAGGGATGCAGTCGGGGGTCTATGGGAAGAAATGGGGAAACTACAGTTCGAATTTTTAGTGGAAAAAGGACTTTCGCCACAAGATTTCCTTCTTGACATCGGTTGTGGAAGTTTAAGAGGGGGAATTCATTTCATTCAATATCTCGAACATAGACACTACTTTGGCATAGATAAAAGTAAAGAACTTTTAGATGCTGGTATGATTGAGATACAAAACAATAATTTAATACATAAGAATCCAACGTTAGTACAGATGGAAAATTTTGAGTTTCAAAATCTGAATCAAAAATTTGATTATACTTTAGCTCAATCTGTATTTACTCATCTTACACTTAATGACATTATAAAATGCCTGATGAATGTTGAAAAGGTCATTAACCAAGGCGGTAAATTTTACTCGACATTTTTTGAAAATAAGAAAGGGAAATTTTATTTAGAAGCACTTGTGCATCCTCGATCCGATGGTCCTGATTTAACTACATATTTTAATCAAGATCCTTACCATTATGATTTTGAAACTTTCGAATGGATTTGCGAAGGGACGAGCTTAAAAGTTAAATACATAGGTGACTGGAATCATCCAAGAGATCAGAAAGTAATGGTCTTTACAAAGGTGTAATGATAAAAATGAATATTAATCAAGAACTATTTATTAAGGTTCGCGGACCGCATGATTCGCATCACAACAGGGGAGTGAAGTAATGCCGGTCTGTATTACCGGAATGCACCGTTCTGGTACTTCTATGATTGCTCGATTGCTGAATATCTGCGGTTTATATTTAGGAGAAGAAAAGGATCTCATGAATTCTCAACCGGATAATCCCGAAGGATTCTGGGAAAATATTCATTTTGTGGATTTGAATGACAAGATACTCAGCAAACTTGGAGGAGCATGGGATTTGCCGCCACTGATTAAGACAGGCTTGGGAAAACAGCTTGGATTCAAATCCCTTTATAGCAAAGCATCCGAACTCCTTCATAAATTTAAAGGTCATGAATCGTGGGGATGGAAGGATCCCCGCAATTGTCTTACAACTCCATTTTGGAATAGCCTTATACGAAATCTTAAGTTTGTAATTTGTATAAGAGACCCCTTTGAAGTTGCTCAATCTTTACAAAAAAGAGGGGGTAGCTCTAACGCTTTTGGTCTTAACTTATGGTTCATTTATAATCGACAGCTTTTGGTTAACACAAAGCCCCAGCAACGCATCATAACTCACTTCGAATCTTATTTTATTGATCCAAAAGAAGAATTGAAAAGAGTGATAGATTTCTTACAATTGCATATTTCTGAGCAGCTAATTAATCAGGCATGTGCAACAATTAATAATTCATTTAGGCATCATATAATTAATAAATCCCCAATAAAGATCTCCTCAAAGATAGATAGACTTTATGAGAAGCTGGGTGCAGAGGCTGGTACAGTATACCAGAAAATACTGGCTGGTGAATTTACAGAAGTAAATAATCCCACATTATCTCCCGATCAACGATCTGATAATCAAAATTATTATGATTTAAAGAAAATCAAACCTCTTGTTTCTGATTTTGAATTAATCATAAAGGAAAAAGATGAGCATATCCAAAAGCTTCAAGCATTCATAAAGAATTATGACCAGACTTACTCCATCGATATAGTAGAATTCAAAAAAAAGCTTACTGCCATCGAGCCGGTCAACACAGTGCTAAGCGGTATCGACGTGTTTAGTCAACAGAAAGATTATACGCAGATTGATGGTTGGGCATATATAAAAAATCAAAGTTCTGAAAACAGCAAAATTGCCATCCTGTTCATTTCTGAGAAAAGGAGTTATCTGTTTAAAACCAGTCCGGTGAAGAGACCCGATGTCACTTCTCATTTCAAGGCATTGAATTATGACGATTCTGGTTTTTATGCAGTTATACCCTCTATAATATTAGAAAAAGGGGAATATCAATTATTTATTTATATTGAAAAAAATGCCATACATGCTCTTCAAAACACGAATAAACGGCTAGTTATAGCAGATTAAGGTGGAGTTGATAATTAAGAACCTTTTTTCGATCGTTGAGCGGAGTCTCAAATTCTTTTCAGGGGGAAGTGGCAATCACTTTTAGAATTTATAATCAAATTCTCCATGTAAGCAAAGTTTTCTATGATTGAAACAACTATATTATCAGAACACCCTACTGTATCTATCATTATTGCGGTTTTTAATAAAGTCGAAATAACGCGGAAATGTCTTGAAGCCCTTAAACAAAACACTCCTGAGGGAATATGCGAGGTCATTATAATTGATAACGCTTCGACCGATGGAACAAAGGATTTTCTTGATAATCTCCGCAATGAAATTAAACTTATCACAAATCGCGATAATATGGGCTATACAATCGCGAATAATCAGGGCGCGAAGATAGCGCTGGGGAAATACCTTGCTTTTCTCAATAATGACGCCTTTCCCCAGAAAGGTTGGTTGGATTTTCTTATGCAAATTATGGAGAAAGATCCGGATGTTGGTGCAGTTGGAGCAAAATTGATTTATCCTGACGGCAGACTACAGGAAGCCGGTGCAATAATTTTTTCCGACGGCAACGCCTGGAATTTCGGCAAAGGTGATCATGATGCAGATAAAGAGATTTACAATGACATTATTGAAGTAGATTATTGTTCAAGTGCCTGCCTGTTGGTACGCAGGGAATTCTTCCAACACCTCGGAGGATTTGATGAACGCTATACGCCCGCTTATTACGAGGACTCGGACCTGTGTTTCGGAATAAGAAAATTAGGGTACAAAGTTATGTTTAACCCTAAAGCAATCGCCATTCATCATGAAGCAGCAACTGCTGGCATCGACGCTCAAAGGCTTTACGATATTAATAGAACAAAATTTACTGAGAAATGGGAACACGAATTACTTTTGCAAGATGCTCCTCAAGTTCCAACAACGGCAAACAGAATGCGGCTTTATAAAGATGTGGCTGAGAGCGACTTTTATAGAAAGCTCAATCGTTTAATTACTGACAGTAAAACTGTTAAACACCCATTCGATAGGACCGAAATTCTTACCCAAATATCTTCCCACAAATCGTGGTACCACCAGATTGAGATAGCGCCTGGCATTAGAACGCCGGGCATCAACAACTGCTCGGAAACATTGAAACATCTTGGGCTTCCTGATAGTCTTGAAGGGAAAAGGGTTCTCGATATCGGTGCTGCGGATGGCTTTTTCTCCTTTGAGGCTGAAAAGCGAGGGGCAAAAGAGGTAATCGCAATCGATTATCTTGCACCTGATTATTATGGGTTTCCGATCGCAGCTGAACTATTGAACTCCCAAGCAGTTTTTATAATGGACAATGTCTATGATATAACACCCAAAAAATATGGATATTTTGAAATTATCTTTTTCCTCGGCGTTATTTACCATCTTCCTGATCCGATGCTTGCGCTTAGAATTATACGAAGGCTCTGTATGCCTTCAACATTAGTATTCCTTGAAACCAATATTATCGATTACCATTTTCAACTTCCCAACAAAGAGTTCTCATCGTTAGATAAATTAAACCACTTGTTGAAGCAAACACCGATCATGCAATTCTATCCGGGAGACAGTTTGAATCAAGATTATACAAACTATTGGGTTCCGAATATTGTCTGCATGAGGCAAATGTTAATTGAGTCGAATTTTGATATCTTGCGTGAGACAATTATGGATAAAGACGATAAAGCAATATTTACCTGTAAAATTGGGCACGATGAGAAAAAGCAATATTATATAGACCTTGCGTATGGAAAGGAATTTTAAAGTTAAATTCCATGATAAATAAGGATATTGATTGTTTTAGCCGTGTCGCCAGAATAAAATATGTTATATTGAAATTAAATTTGCAATCGTCATAATCCTCAGATGAAAAGGACGATTATTATCTTCGGAAACTGCCAGGCGCAAATGATAGTAGCATGTCTGGATAGCATTCCTTTTTTCCAAGATCAGTTTGAGATTATCTGGGAACAGAACGTTGAAAATCCAGCATGGCCGACAAGGAAGGAATTGTTACAGTCGCAGATCGAGAACTGTGCATATCTTTTTGAGCAGCTTGGCAGAAAGGAAGCTGAATTTCCCCATAAAGATAAATTGCCTTCTGAATGCGTTGTCACACGGTATCCATATCTTAAATTGCAATGCTTATGGCCATTAGTTGCAGGCGATCCGAGAAACAAACCTGAACCTCCCCGGTATGGCGCGGGACGATTCCCTTACGGTGACAGAATCGTGATTGATAGAATACAGAATAATATCCCTAACGAAAATATTTTCAATGATTATATGAACCTTAACATTAAAGACCATGTGGATCTGGATAAGATTTATGAAGACGACATGCAACGCATCCGGAAAGTAGATGATAAATGTGATATTAAGGTCTACAACTTGATCAAGGAGCAGTTCAGACATAGAAAACTCTTTAGCACTTTTGCCCATCCTACAGATAACCTTACAAAGCTGCTTCTTTTAGAGATTCTTGAAAAATCAGGCTTAATAGATAGCAACTGGAGAAACAAAGAGATACGAGAAACTGAAAACCACAACCTGGCCGACTCGATTGTCGTTCGTGTTGACGCTTTTTTCAAGCATGCAAAATTTGATGCTGTCCAGGTACCGATACATCCGCAAGTATGTGAACATTTTAATTTGACATGGGCTAACGGTGAGACAAGATATCAGTATTACGATTATGGGGATCTCACTTTTAAAGAATATATGAGGATTTACACTAACTATGAAGGCCCGGAAATCGAGGTGATAGAAAAAATTAAAACCTTATTGGAATCAGAAAAGTTTGAAGAGGCACATATCTTAATAGAGCGTGCAATCATCACATATCCAGTTGCTCCCGGTTTCCTTAATTTAAAAGGACAGCTACTATTACAAATAGGGAATCTCGAACAGGGGGCAAAGATATTTTCAAATATTTTTGAGCGCTGGCCGGATAATAGTGAAGCATTAAATAACCTTGCAGTTGTATTGTGTTATGAGAAGAAGTACGATAGCGCAATCAAACTTTTACAGAGGGTATTAAGATTAGATCCTTCTAATAGCGATGCACTCGAAAATCTTAAATTTATACAGAATGAGGTTTCAATATTAAAAGCAAAAGATTTTATGCAAAAAGGAAATTATTTTGAGGCGAAAACAATACTTGAGAAAATATTGGATACAGACGAACAGAATGTCGAAGCATTAAATGAGCTTGCAGTAATTTATATAAAGAAAGGTAATTTAGAGGAAGCTGAGAAAAAACTATCTTTAGTATTTAAGATAGATCCGACCAATGAAGAAGCAACGCAGAACTTTATTTATTTAAATCAACAAAGAGCTTGCCATCATGGATGAAAGTAATATCCCAGAATTACCGAGTGATGAATTAATATGGCGTGTTACTTCAACGCGCAGTCGCGAAAGGTTTTGGAACACAGGTAGTCGCTCGGTTAATGAAGTCAATGCTGTTCTTTCTGTAATTGGCTCGTCGCTTATTGAGACGCAGATGTATATTTTATTCTTAAATCAGGCACATCGAAAAATTCAACCTTTATTTCATCTTTCAGTAGCTTGAGGCCTTCACCATATATTTGAAAAGATTGCGTTCTTTGATTCGACTCACTGCTGCTAAGCAAGCTATTGACATCATGAAGATTTTGAGGAAAATAATTTATAAGGAGGCCATTCCGAAGATTATCGGGAACAATTCTGAAGGTTGATGTAAGCCCGCTCTCTGAAATTAGTTTCATCTTCACTTGCGGAATTTTATAAATGATTTTTAGCATTTTGCCTATAAAGTTAAAGTCTATTGAGATCTTTGCAATAACGGGATGGTCAGATTTAGGAATTTCTATTCTATTTCCTTTCTTATAAATCTGCTTCTTAATGAATTGAAGATTGCTAAAACGAGGAAGTGACCTCCTTTGCAAAAGCAACTTATTTGCATCTGTTTTAGTTACACCATACCACTTATAAATAGATACCCACATCGCCGGGACATCAGCTACGGGATGGCGTCCATCTATTGACGCCCATTCCATTAAAATAAATTCAGGCGCTTTTTGTTGATCTTCTATATATCGGGAATTCAAAAGATCGAGATAACTCGAATAGGCAGAATATGACTGAAATACCGGAAAAGGCTCGTAATTCATTTTATTTGCGGCAGCATAATTCAATTCCCATGGGAAAATGCTCATTTTAGATTGGCCGATTGTATTTCCCCAATCTTCAGACAATTTAAGAGGATCAAGAGATTTTTTTGTACTGTCCAGATATTTTTTGGTGTCAGAATAATGTATGAGAGCATTTGCATTACTAAGGAAATTACCAATTCCAGCATAATTTATCACGGCATTTTTATAACCTGGGAATCGAATATTAGCACAGATGGATATTATAGATATCGTAATTATCAAATATGCGATATATTCTTTCTTTCTATCTATAATTTTTGTATGTAAAAAAATAAAACTAAAAATAGCGGAAGCAAAATAAAAAAATTGAAGTTCATGCCCGATATCTTGCCTTACAAATCCCGATTTAAAAGCAATAAATAAGGATGGAATAAAAAGCAAGGAAGGAATAAATGATTTTTTCTTATATTTATAAAGAAAAATAATTGTTACGCAATAGACAATAGTAATGAGTAAGGCCGAAATCAATTTTGGCACGTCGTGCCCAGGTAACCCTAACATCACACTATAGCCATTACTTATCTCAAAAAGTCCCCTTACATAACTTATCATGTTTGATAAGGAAGGATTGTAAATTAAATATGGAACAATAAAGAATAACGGTAGAAGAGTAATCGCAAGTAACCCTGATTTTAACGCTGTTCTTTTTTCCTGAAAAAACATCAGAAAAACAAAAAATATGACAGAGAGTGTTGATAGTAGGGCTGTATTAAACTTCATGAACCAGGATAGTGCGCTCAATAGCAGAACCCCGATATAGGGGATATACCACCTTTTCATAAAAAAAGACAAAGAAAGAAGAAACAAAATGAGAAAATCAACAAACCCCTGGTAACAATATCTTAGGAAAGTAGCATTTGCAAAAAGGATTGTAAACAAGAAAACCTGAAACAATGGCAGATCATTTTTAACTATTACATAAATTAATAAACTAAAAAAAATAAACCATAAAGAAATCTGAAATAGAACAGCTTTATCAAAATTAGCGCCGATATTGAGAGGAAACATCAAAAACTCAAACGGCCCCCCGGTCCACGCTACATATTCACCCAATTTATTTACAAATTGATAATTTATGGAAAAAATCCAGGACGTGTCCAACCCCGGTCTATAAAAACTCCACGGCAGGTACAATGGGAAACTGATAATAGCGGAATACAAGATTAAAATAAATCTTAAGAATGAACTTACTAAGGGGGTCATAAGTAAGGACACATAGGCGTTCTCATAAACCCTTTTAATTAGCCATGTTATGAGTATCATAGGTGTTTTTACAAATGACCTGATTAGTATTCGAGTAAAGTTGTACCCCGCAAGAACATTTTTTTTGGAACTGCTATCCTGTTCAGACTTTTTGAATCTTTTGCGTTTTCTGATTTCCAATACGATTATGCCGACCAGACCTACTGCAAAAACTATGGCTCTGAGCAAGAATTGGCCAGTCGTATGCGTTGGTCCATTTATGAAATATAAAAAGGCTGGGAAGAGGACCATTAATATAAAAACAAGTTCAACCATAAATTTACCTGTTTAAATCCTTTTCACAGACACCTTTTATAAATCTTTTTTTCATTGCATAAGAATACCATCTCAAATATTTTGGTGCCCATGCAAAGATTTTGAATCTTGATTTGCCTTTCTGCCTGTCCATCCAGACACATGGAATCTCGGTAACCTTAAAACCGGAAAAATGAGCTTTAACGATAATCTCCATGCCAATCTCAAAACCACCATCACTCTCGATATTTATGGAATTAAGCATACTCTTGCGATACATTTTAAAACTATTTGTGGCATCATGCGTTGGCAGGCTGGCAGCATATCGCAGACTAATACCTACTATTCGAGATATGGTCTTCTTCAGCAAAGGGCCGCCAATCTGCTTTCCGCCCTTCATATATCTTGAACCGCAGACCACATCGTATCCGTCTGCCATAAGTTTGCACATATCGTCTACTACAGAATAATCATCAGATAAGTCTGCCATAGTTACCAGCAAATAATCCTCGTCAGCCTTCTTTAACCCTGTTTTTATCGCGTTCACCACACCTCTTTGCGGGTTCTTTAAAAATGCTATATTTAAGCCTTTATCGAGAAAACTTTTTGCAACTGGCAGGGTGTTGTCTTCATCAAAATCATAAACGATATATATCTTATGAGTAGTATTGACTTTTTCTTTTATGGAATCGATGGTATTCCCGATATTCTCGGCTTCATTGAAAACAGGGATAATAATACCAAGAGGAATCTTATTCATTTCAGCATCCTTTTATGTTTTTACCTTCGTTGCAATGATAAACATTTGTTTCCCCATCACCTTCCAAATAACCGGCAGCTTCAGATAGGTCTTAATAAACAAATCATTTTGGGGTATCCTACTTTTTGTGGAAAACGGCAAAAATTTTGATACCACCAGTTCAATCGTCAACCCGGCAATCTGTAATGCCTCAACTAAACTCTTGTCGCTTAACGGGATATAATGGTCAAAAAAGTCCCAATATTCTTTATAGGCATATTTGATATTGGGCTGAAGTATCATAACCTTACCCTCCGACTTTAAAACTCTGTAAATTTCCATGAGTGTTGTAAGAACGTCTTCCTTAGACTTCAGGTGTTCTAAAAAATTACTCATAAAAATTGTATCTATTGATGAGTCAGATATAGGAGATATGCTGGTTGAGGTACAGATGTGAACTTGTACATCAGAATCTGCAAAATTGAGAATATCTTGGTTGAGGTCTACAGCATATTTCTTACTGCAATTGATATTGTTGATGAATTCGCAATAGCCTGCTCCGATGTCTAAAACGATATCGTTCAGGTCGATATATTTTTGAAAAAATGAACTACATAATATCTTCCAAATATTATTTTTCTGACGTAATTCTCCTTCAAACCGCTTCTCGTATAACTCTTTTAATTTATCTTCCATTCAGACTTTATCAGGAAAAACCGACCTATATGCCTCCTAATTTGATCTGTTTTTCGATCCATGGTATTACCTCATTTAATGCCTCATCTAATGTCGTTGATGCCTCAAATCCCAAAACTCGCTTTGCCTTTTCAACAGAAGGAACCCTCTTTTGTACATCATACTCAAAGGGCTTATCACTGACATATCTAAATGGTTTGTCACCGTTAATTTTCTGCCAGATGAGTTGAGCAAGCTCCAGAACGGTAGTAGACACTTGTGTCGAAAGATTAAAATCTTCCTTAAGGGCCTTCTCACTTTCTATGCATATCCGAATACCTCTGGCAAGATCTCCGGCATAGGTGTAATGCCTGACCTGATTGCCTTTACCAAGAATATGCAAAGGGTCCTGTCCCTTTAAGACTTTCTGAACAAGATCAGGGACAACATGACTCATTGCCAATTTTATATTGCCTGATAAGATCTCTATCTCAAGTTTCGCCCTCTTCTCACCGATGCCCACCGCATTAAACGGCCTGATTATTGTGTAGGGAAGACCATATTGCTCAAAAGCACCTTTTGCAAAGTATTCGCAGGCTAACTTCTGAAACCCATATGTAGACAAAGGAGGTGGACATCTCAGTTGTTCTCCTTCAGGAGTAGGGTAAGTACCTGTACTTTCGAATACCATAGATGAAGACATTACATTAATCTTTTTTAACTTTCTGTTCTTAAATGCCCAGATGGCTGCATCAAAGATAGCTGCCGTTATTCTCTCATTCTCAGCCAACAGATCATAAGCCAGTTCATGGAAAAGCGATATTCCCCCAATAACAGCTGCAATTGCTACAGCCTGATCGCAATCAGCTATCAACTCCTTTAACAGTTCAACATCCTTTGCATCCCCATTCTTGAATGTGTAGTTGGGATTACTGTCATAACTCTTTTCGACTTCTCCGTATTTAGAATAATTATCCAGCCCTACGACACTATGCCCGTGGGACAGAAGCTCCTGGACCAGATACCCACCGATAAAACCTGCTGAGCCCGTAACCAGTATTTTCGCGATCAGAAAGAACCTCCTTTTCCGAAGAAATTCCAGATATCCACAACAATCTTTGAAGAAAAATCAATGTCGATCTGTTTATACAATTTGTGCGGCGCGCCGAGAATCAAAATATCCGAATGGGTTATTACCTCATCCATGCCAATCAAAGAATTGTCTTTAACAAACGGATCGGTACAGAGGACCTTTTTTGACTCTATTTCAAGGATTTTCTTCAGTTTATAGGACAATGATTCTCGCGAATCATCACTGTCGCCCTTAAAAGCCATTCCAAGGATGCCAACAACCTGCTCCTTCATCGCATATTTCTCTTTCAACTTCTGGACAATAAAATTGGGTAATCCTTCATTGATCAGCATCGCGGCATGGCCCAGGAAAAAGGTGTTATTACTAAAGGCTGCGAGTTGCATCGTGTCTTTAAATAGACATGGCCCGGCTGCGAAACCAGAAGGAGGAAAACTCTGGGCTCTGGGATATTTGTATATTATCGCATTATAAATTTTATAGAAATCAAGACCTTGCTGGGTTGCAATCTGATAGAACTGATTAGAAATCGAAAACTGGATATATCTCCATACATTGGTAAACAGTTTTGCAAGTTCAGCCTCAATCGGTTCCAAATAAACTATTTCATTTGTAAGGGATGAAAACAGTGCTTTTGCCTCGTTGAAAGAAGGTTCATCGAATGAAGCAACAATCTGTGGAAGACTCCTCAGTTCCATAATTGCCTTCCCTTCCGCAATCCGCTCAGGGCAAAAAGATACTTTCGTCTCCTTGCCATAAGCCCTCAATAAATCTCTGACCTTTTCTGTAGTTCCGGGGAAAACCGTGCTCCTTAAAATTATGTGCTGGTCATTGCTCAGGAATTCCATGATATCCAGGAAGAACTTTTTGAATTCTATAAATTTTGGATTGAGGTGTTCATCCACCGGTGTTCCAATAACAATAATGACAAAGTGGCTATCTGAAAGTTTATGCCTGTCAAAGGTGACAAAAAGGTTCTTTCCTAAGACTTTTTTCAACATATCTTCAGCACCAGGCTCTATGAATGGCATTTTACCTTGCGAAACGATATCTATTGCTCTTTTATCAATATCATATAAGATTACTTTCTTGCCGGATTCTGCCAAAGAAATCCCAAGAGGTAACCCTGCATGGCCCACCCCACCGATAATACAAACATCATAGCAGTTACTTTTCATATAGGAGAAACCTGCCGTACTATAAAAAAGTGATTTTCCAACTGTCAAGCTTTATATCGATATCATGCGGCTCTGATGCCTAAAAGAAATGGCATCCTCACTTATACAGAAATATTAACATAGAGAATTGTTGTATTAAGTTTTAAAGTAGCATTATACTTTAAAAATAAACTTAAGATTACCATCGAGGAGGAGAAAATGGGTGCTAAAGCGTTTAATGTTTTGTGAAGACTGGCTTGCGCATCAGGTCGCATTTCATGCCAGCGGTCAGACAGCAAAAATTGTTCTCTCTGTTGAGAAAAGCGGTTCAAATGCAATCATAATTCTCAAAAGCAGTGAATCATTCATCCCTGCTCAGAAAAAAATCAATGACGACAACCGGCAGCTGTCGGTTCAACTGAGCAATCTAAAGGTCATTCGATGAGACAACCGATAGATTTATGGAAGAAAAGATAATAAAAAAAGTAATATAATATCACTACTGTCCGGTTGTTAATTAAATAAAATCAATTGGTTAGCGGACCCATCATCTAATTCATGTTTCAAAGCATCGCTAACAGCTTGAAAAATGGACTTCTGCTCAAAAAT
>Ga0315273_10009976_pt1 | contig 12077 bp, 9 predicted proteins | sample YL17G02_0_MG_FD_205753 | JGI IMG/M metagenome (GOLD analysis project Ga0315273, IMG submission 205753) | Sediment microbial communities from Yellowstone Lake, YNP, Wyoming, USA - YL17G02_0 | ecosystem: Environmental > Aquatic > Freshwater > Lake > Sediment | place: USA: Wyoming | collected... | reverse complement strand
TAAGAGCACACGTTTGCACTTAACAATACTGTTGAAAGGGTCGGGGGATTGGCTCGGCCAGGATAAACGAGCGACGCCGCGCAGATGTGCGCTGCCGCTGGAGCGAAGAGTTGAGCATTACCGATAACATCCTGGAAGAAAGAACAGTGAAATGTGTGAGTCTTGCCTGTATCGAAGGTAATAATACAAATTTTCAAGCGTTGTGACAATAGACACCGGCAGAAAATTCAGTTTGGCGCATAACCCTGTCGAATGCGCCGGCATAGGGCATTTGGGGGGATCTGAGGACACAAAAAAAAGGGGCTCCATGTGAGCCCCCTCAAAGTGGACTAAAAGTGCCCCCATGGGGCTCCCCTCCTACCCCCTCACCTCTTTCACCACCGACGACATGACCCATCCAAGGACGCCCGACCTTGTCTTCACCAGGATCCAATCGGGACCAGTCTGCGAGGTGAACTTGCGGACGATTTCGACTCTTTCTCGGTTACGGACCGTCGTCTTGGGAATGACTTTCGACTGGATCGAATGGCTGGCGCGAAGACCGGTGCTCGGCACCGTCACGACACCCGGCTTTCCTTCGGTGGCGGGCGCAACCGCGGGCCGCCGTTCGGGAAGAGGATCCTGCGACCTGATCGCGTTTTCCGTGACGAGTTGCACGAACTGCGCCGGCTGTGCCTGCGGCTCCTTCTTGGTCGGGATCAGGAACGTCGCTCCGAGGAGCAGGAGTGAAAGGACCAACCCGACGACATAAACCCGCGTGTCCAGCCCCTTCCGCTTCCGGAGTGAGGGGATGGCCGCTTTCGCGCGCGCGTCCACCGGCGAATTGATCCTCGGTCTTGCCGGTCCGGAGGGAAGAATTGCCATCTTCTGCTCGGGCGGGGGAGCCGCCGTTGATTTCGTCATGCGCATGAAGCCGGATAAATCGTCCGAAGAACCAGCGGAGTCGTGTCGAACGGACGGACGGACGGCCGACGCCGGTCCCCTCGATGTCGGCATGACAGAAAGAAGGGATCTCGAAGACTCTGTGACCGAGCGCGGTGCCTTGGCTGTTTCCATCACGGAGGTCTCGGGATGTCCTTTCGTCGCGGTGGCTCCGTGGAGGAAGTAGTTCTGGTCAAGGTGCGCGTTCTGCACCTGGGCTTCGACACGCGCAAGCACAAAGGTGAGAATCCGGGCCCCCGGGCGGGCCCCGCGGATCGTCCTGCAAACCGCCTCCAGAGTGGCCCCCGTCGTCACGAGATCGTCCACGACGAGGACGCGGAATGTGTCGGGGAGTCCCGCCGCATCGAACGCGTACGCCCCGTCGAGTTCCATCTGACGCATCACGCGCCCCCCCAGTGTCGTCAAAGCACGCACCGGACCTGTCTTTCTCAATCGCTCAGGGGCATAGGTCGCTCCCGAAGCGGTCGCGATGGCCCGGCACAAACGATCGAGAGGTGCGCTGCCGGAGACCGTCTCTTCGGCACTCCCGAGTGGACGGACGATCAGATCGAAGTTGAGCTGTTTGCATACCAGCGGCGTCGCAAGGGAGATCCAGCGGGAAGTCTGCGGTTCACACCCATCCTTGAAATCGTGCAATGACCGCGAAATGACATCCTGATATCCGACGCGGGCCGCATGATAGTACGCGACATGGATGAGAGATTCGAGGCCTGGATAGCGCTTGGCCGACTTGAGCAGCCCTGCTTGTGTTGGTGTGGTTGTCTTCATGGCAAACATCCTCGTGATTCTCGGTCAGGCGTGGGTCCTGCCCGTCTGTTTCCGCCCCGCCAGCTTCTCCACCATCCTGTTCACGTGCCTGGCGGGGTCAAGCCCGACCACCTGGCAAATGACCAGAAGAGTGACAATGACGGTCGCGGGATAGACAAACGGTGCGAGAGTGCTTAGTGCAAATGGCATGTCGGACATAGTCTCTCCGGAATGCGTCGCGAATACCTCACAGTATGCCCCATTCAAAGCAATTCCTGCGCCAAGTCCAGTACCCCTCCTTTCTACGCAAGGAATGAGCGTTTTTCGCAACCGGGAGAGCTGCGGAGGAACATTTTACACGTGAGATGAAGTAACAATTTCCTGTTTTGTGGTCTTTCCTTTTGCTTTGTTGGTCTTCAAGCGCTATAATAGTATCCATTCCTTTGCGACCCCGCTATGGACACGAAGACAATACCCGTTTCAGAAAACCGTTCGATTCCGAAGATCACGCTCACGGTGCTGGAAGGAACCTCGGACCCGAAAGTTGTTGCCTTTGCGGCAAGCTTCCGGATAGGACGCGACCCCGAGTGCCAGGTGATCCTCACCGACAATGCGGTGAGCAAGGTCCATCTGGAAGTCTTCTTCGAAAAGGAGAAGTGGTGGGCGCGCGATCTCAACAGCACCAACGGAACGTTCAGCGGCAAGAAGAAGATCACGAAGATCCCCCTCGGTGGACGCACCAAGCTTGTCCTGGGCCGGACCGGTCCGCTCCTCACCCTGGAAGTCGAGGGAGCGCCGGTCGAGGCGGACAAGACCATCATGAAGACGCTCCTCTCCCCGACCGCTTTCATCAACAAATACCTGAACGACCCCGACGCGAAGGATGAAGCCGGCGAGCGGACGCGCCTTATACGGCGCAAGGTCCTGGTGCGCGATAAGCGCATTTCACGGAAGTATGTCCTCATCATCGCGGCGGTCGCTTTCGTCGCCGTGCTTGCCGGAGCGTACGCATTCTACAAGCACATGCAGCTCGAGCGGCAGGAACGTCTCGCGGAAGACGCCTTCTACGAGATGAAAGCCCTCGACCTTGCATACGCCGCGCTGAAGAAGCAGATCGCGGCTTCCGGGCGCGACACGCTCGTCACCGCGTACGCGGTGAAACGGAAGCAACTCACCGAGACGTACGATAAGTTCCTGAGCGAGCTGGGAATCTACTCGGAAGGGATGGATGAAAAGCAGAAGACAATCTACCACGTCGCACGCATTTTCGGCGAATGCGAGATCGGCATGCCGGATGACTTCGTCGAGACGGTGGAGAACTACATTGATCTCTGGAAGAAATCCCCCCGCCTCCGCACCGCCGTGTCCCGTGCTTTGGCGAACGGGTACCCGGACCGGATTGCCCAGGCAATGATTGACAACGACCTCCCGCCGCAATTCTTCTACCTCGCCCTCCAGGAAAGCGAGTTCGATTCGTCGGTGGTCGGCCCCCCTACCCGTTTCGGCATCGCAAAGGGGATGTGGCAGATCATCCCCTCCACGGCACTGCAGTACGGACTGAAGACCGGACCGCTCGTCCAGCTCGCCAAGCCCGACCCGCGCGACGAAAGGCAGGACGTGGGCAAATCGACCGCTGCCGCAGCGGAATACATCAGCGACATGTACAACACGGAGGCACAGGCGTCGGGACTGCTCGTAATCGCGGGATATAACTGGGGGCACAATGTCGTGAAAGGCCTCATCCGTCAGATGCCCGGTAATCCCCGCGAGCGGAATTTCTGGCGATTCCTCCAGCAGTACCGGGACAAGATTCCGAAACAGACCTACGACTATGTTTTCTATATCTTCTCGGCCGCGGTGATCGGTGACAACCCGACGCTCTGGGGATTCAATTTCGAGAAACCTTTCCCCGGGAATCCTTCGCAGAAATGAGGCCGGGCAACAGATCCCGTTCAACCAGCGACACCACCTGTCCATGACCCGCCTTTGCGTACTCCTGCTCGCACTCTCCTCATCCGCCCCTCTGATACGCGCACAGGATCCTTCGTACTACGCGAAGCGTCCGACCTGGGAAGAGACGGCTCAGGCCGCCATCGACTCCCTGACTCTCCTGCGCTCACGGCATGTCATCGCGAACCCGGTGACACTGGGGAGCTGGGTCGCGATCGGTCCCTTCGGAGCCTCCGCAGGCAATGCGTTCGCTGAAGCGTTCCCACCGGAATCAGAGTTCGCGCCCGATACGGCGTACGGGGGGAAGGGGTGGACGCCGAGACCTGAATGGAAGGACGGGAGCATCTGCATGTTCCCGAACGTCGACTTCAGCGCGATGTACCTCTCGAGAACGATCGGCGCCCCGCACGACACAACGCTCCTTCTCTCTCTCGGCAGCGATGACGGCATCAAAGTGTGGCTGGATGGCGTACTCCTGCTTCAACACGACGTCAGCCGGGGCGTCGCGCCGGATCAGGAGACCATCGATCTGAAGGTGCGCGGGGGAGACCACCGCCTGCTCATGAAGATCAGCAACGGACAGGGGGACTTCGGGTTTTTCTTCAACGTCGCGGACGCCGAGATTCGCGGGATATGGAATCTCGTGAGGCGTGACTTTCCCGCTTGGGAGACCGCGCAGGAAATGGGTTGGGAGGCAGAGGACAGCATCTGGTCCGCGTCATGGACTCCCGGCGACGTTGGCCCTCTGGCCCTCCGCTACGCTCGCGCGACGATCGTCGGCTCCCCCGAAGAGCATGCCGCCGCACTGGCCGAAGCGGCAAGCGCCAGGACGGGAGAGGATCTCGGGAGGATCCGCACGCGCTATCTTCTCTCACGCCGGATCGACGTCACCCCCGTCATCCTCACCCCGAAACCCCCGGATCGGCCCCGGATCAACGGTCCGGGGATCTTCGGCGTGAGGCCAGGCCATCCCTTCCTGTACACGATCCCCGCCAGCGGAAAGCGACCGATGCGCTACGGCGTGCAGAACCTCCCTTCGGGACTCCGCCTGGACACTCTGACAGGGCGCATCACGGGTGTCGTGACAGGGAAAGGCCGCTACATCACCTCCCTGTCCGCCCGGAACAGCGCCGGGGTCGCCAGCCGCAGGTTCACGATTGTCGCAGGGGATGCGATCGCGCTTACGCCGCCCCTCGGGTGGAACAGCTGGAACTGCTTCGCGTCTTCGGTGAGCGACGCTCACGTCCGCGCGGCCTCGGACGCCATGGTCGGGAGCGGACTTATCAACCATGGCTGGACCTACATCAATATTGACGACTGCTGGGAGGTCAAGCCGGGGTCGACCGACACTCTCCTTGCGGGGGAGCCGCGCCAGCCGGGAGGTATGATCAACACGAACAAGAAGTTCCCCGACATGAAGGCGCTGGGCGATTACGTCCACGCCAGGGGGTTGAAACTCGGGATCTATTCCTCACCGGGTCCCCTGACGTGCGCGGGGTATACGGCGAGCTACCAGCACGAGCGGCATGATGCCGCCCGGTACGCGGCATGGGGGATTGACTATCTGAAGTACGACTGGTGCTCCTACGGCACGATCGAGAAGAAGCGGACCACCGCTGCGCTCGCCCTGCCCTACCGCCTCATGCGCGAGGCGCTCGAGAGTGTCGACCGGGATATCGTCTTTAGCCTCTGCCAGTACGGCATGGGCAATGTCTGGGAATGGGGGTCGGAGGTGGGTGGAAACAGCTGGCGGACGACCGGGGATATCGAGGATACATGGGAGAGCATGTCAGGCATCGGATTTTCCCAGGCCGGTCACGAGCTCTACGCGGGACCCGGCCACTGGAATGATCCGGATATGCTCGTCGTGGGAAAGGTCGGCTGGGGATCACAGCTCCACCCGACACGCCTTACGCCGAATGAGCAATACACCCATGTCACGCTCTGGACGCTGCTGAACTCCCCCCTGCTCATCGGATGCGATATGACGCAGATGGATGAATTCACGCTCAGCCTGTTGACCAACGACGAGGTCCTCGACGTGCATCAGGACATCCGGGGGAAACAGGCATCGCGAATCAGGAAGGACGGAGATATCGAGATCTGGGCGAAGGATCTGGACGGGGGTGCCAGAGCGGTCGGACTCTTCAACCGGGGGCGATGGAAGGCCGACATCACCCTCCCCTTCGCCGACCTCGGACTGAAAGGATCGTACGCGGCACGCGACCTCTGGCGCCAGCAGGATCTTGGCGTCCATGCCAAGGATATCACCCGATCAGTGCCCCGGCACGGGGTCGTTCTGTTGAGGCTCACCGCGATAGCCCCGCACTGATCTCCGGGGCTCTGCCCCCCCGGGGCTCTGCCGCCCGCGGCCACGCCGCGTTCCGCGCGTCACCGCAAAGTCAGGCATCCCGCCTGCGCCGAGAGAGCCGTGGGCTTTTTTCGCAATCCCCGGCCCGCTATTGCATCAGAGGAGCGTTCGCGGGTTCTATGACCCGCAGTTCCCTGACAAAGTACTCCGTCTCCCCGAACCAGGTCGTGGGAACACCAATGTGCTGGTCGTAGACCAGGACAACCCTCCTTCCCAGCGATGCATTGATCCTCGCGGCGGTCGAGTCGTCCCGCACGCTGAAAACGAACTTCTCGGGCATGGTCCCCGGCATCGATACCATCGCCAGCTCTCCCTCCCAGGTCTTGAAGACGAACCCCTTCTTTGAAAACTTCTGAACGTACCCTGCCCTTTCGCCCGAGGAATAGCTCCACCACAGGACGAAGGCGGTATAAAGTATGACGATGATGACCAGGGAACTCAGAAACATAAGGAACCAGCGGACAAGGTGAAGTTTTTTCACGACGACTCCTTCTTTCGTTGTGACGACCGCTGAAAAATCTACATATTGACCGGATGAGAAGCAAGTTGGCGCAACCACTCCCCCCTCTGCACAAGAAAGGTGAACGATCTCCCCCCGTTCCGTGCTTCTGGATCGGCGCCTCCATCGATTCCATGGCTTCGTCGATCTTGACGCTGGGGGGGGTCCTACGAGATGTTCAGTGGGGGAAAACCGCACGGGGGCTGGAGGAGATTACCTGCATCTCCTTCTACGGCCTTCCTAGTTCTTGTTGAGCTTGAGCTTGTCGAGCTTCGGTTTGATCACGAACCTGCAATACGGCGCGTTCGCATGATTCCGGTAATAGTCCTGGTGATAATTCTCTGCGAGGTAGAAAGCCTTCAGGGGCTCGATTTTCGTCACGATGGGGTTGTCGAACCCCTTCTGCGCCTCCCTCATCGACTTCTCCGCCGCCGCCTTTTGCTTCTCGTCGCTGTAAAAGATCACCGACCGGTACTGAGTTCCGATGTCGGCCCCCTGGCGGTTCATTGTCGTGGGATCATGGGCCTCCCAGAAGACCTCCAGCAGCTTCTCGTAGCTGATCCTCTTCGGATCGAAAGTGATCTGCGCCACCTCGGCGTGACCCGTCGTGCCGGTGCAGACCGCTTCGTAGGTCGGGTTGGAGATCGTCCCCCCCGCATATCCCGCCTCCACCGACCTCACTCCGTCCAGACGATCAAAGACCGCTTCCACGCACCAGAAGCACCCCGCTCCCAATGTCACCTTTTCCAAACCATCCATGGACTTCCCTTTCTGATGTCCGGCGCCGAGCGTCAAGAGCAGAACCGCCACGATCGTCATGATTCCCTCCCCCTGTGATTCACCGCGACCATTCATCCTCCCCTGATTCAACTGCGAAATTGGGAAAATCGTTCGTTTTCCCCCCTCTTTTTGTAGAAACGTCATGTTGACACATAGGAAACTGCCCTTTTTGGGGGGAGGTTCCTCCCTTCCCGGTGGCATAGGCTTTGCGCGGACTTGGTGAGTCCGTAGGGCCGATTTACCACGAAGCAAGGAAGAGAGGTGCAAGGGTGTCCAACTCCTTAAGACGCAGCCCCGAGAAAACCGAACGGTGGGTGAAACTGGCGTTCATCGCCGCCATCACGGGATTCTTCCTTCTCGTTTTCCTCACCACACTGAGCATCAACGCCTATTTATCCTCCACGGACAGGATTGGAGACGCCCTCCGGCGGGATGCTTCTCTCCATCTGCTGGTCTCCTCGCTGGCAGACATGCAGCGCGCCACGCGTGGGTACACGATCGCAGGGGACAGCTCGTTTCTTGAGCCCTATGCGACCGGCATGAAAGGATTCACCGGCTCGCTAGCTGATCTCCGGGAGATGTGCAGTGAAAGCCCCGAGAAGCTCAGGCGGCTGGAAGCGATCGCTTCCCTCGCAGAGACGATGATACGCGAGGTTGACGGTGTGGTCGAGCACACCCGTCTGAACGAACCGGATCTCGCCCGCGAAGCGGTCAAGTCCGGGCGAGCGAAGAAGGCGCTGGAAGGAATAGAGAACATCGCCCACCAAATGACGGTCGATGAGAACCGGTATGAGGCGGAACAGTCCGCGCTGGCGGAGACCGATCTGCATCAGGCAATTCTTTTCCTGGTCATAGGAAGCACGTTCAGCTTCGGCGTCATCATCGCGATCTTCCTCTTCATCCGCCGTCAGGTCCGGGAGCAGCAACGGCTTGCGGACGTCTCCCAGCGAAGCGAGCAACGGCTCCAGCTCGTCATCAATTCCATCCGTGAAGGGGTGACCTTCAGCAACGCCGAAGGGCGGTTTGAAATATTCAATCCGCGCATGCGGGAGATGACTGGCTACACGTTAGAGGAGGCGAACAGGTCGAACGATTTTTCCCGTCTTCTCTACCCCGATCCCGCGGATCACCAGCGCGCGCTCGACGGTGTCCGCGAGTTGATCAATGGGAAAGGCCCTTACTCCTCCGTCTCGGTCATCACGTCCAAATCCGGCGAGCGGAAGACCATCCGTGCTTCCTCTCAGATGCTCGGCCTCCTGGAGAGGAAGATGTTCCTGACGACCTGCCAGGATATCACCGAGGAGAGGCGGGCGGAAGCGGCGGTTCACGAATCGGAGCAACGCTACCGACTCCTGTTCGCGGCAAGTCCCATCCCGATCTGGATCTTTGATTTCAGGTCTCTCGCCTTTCTTGAGGTCAACAGCGCCGCGGTTCAGAACTACGGCTACAGCAGGGAGGAATTCCTGTCGATGACTCTTAGAGATATTCGGCCGCCGGAAGATGTCCCTCACCTGGTAGAGGTCATCGCGAAACTGGAGGAGGGGGTTGCACATCATGGCATGTGGCGCCACATCAGGAAAGACGGCACCCCCATCAGCGTCGAGATCACGAATCACAGGCTGGAATGGAAGGGGCATGAGGCCTGTCTGGCGATCGTCCATGACCTCACCGAGCGACTGCGGGCCGAGGAGGAACTCAGGATTCAGAAGACGTACTTCGAGCGTCTTTTCGAATCCATGCCCGAAGGAATCGCGCTCATCGATGAATCACAGCACATCCACAATGTGAACAGGGCGTTCGAACAGATGTTCGGTTACGGGAGAGAAGAGCTTGTTAGCCGGGAGATTACCAGCGTCCTGATCCCGGAGCGATACCGTGAGCGGGTACGGGACAACGTCGAGGCGGTCATGAGCGGCGTAGGCCTCCATGTCGAAACGCGCCAGCGGCGGAAGAACGGCGAAGCCATCGAGGTATCGATCACCGCCACGCCGGTCGAGCTCGGTCAGGGCCAAAGGATGGCATACGGGATCGTCCGCGACATCACGCAAAAAAAGGAGAGTGAAAGGGAGAGGGAGAATCTGATCCTCCAACTCCAGGAGGCACTCGCCGACGTGAAGATCCTGAGCGGTCTGCTCCCGATGTGCGCGTGGTGTAAGAAAGTCCGGGACGACTCGGGATATTATCACCAGATCGAAGCATTCCTCGCCCAGCACTCGGATGCAACATTCACGCACGGCATCTGCCCGGACTGCCGCACGAAAATGGTCCGGGAGACCGGTGTATCGGACGGTGATGAGGCGGCGAAGCATCAGGGCGGGTGACGGCTGATCCTCTAGCCCTTCACGCACTCCGCAAAGATGTTCACCCCTTCCGCTTCAAACCGTATCTTCGTACACCTCCTCCGGAACGAGGAGTGTTCAAAGAGCCGGTGCATATCCTCCTCCGTCCGGTGAATCAGGTTCCATTCCAGGACGTAGTCCATGAACTCTTTAGCGGGGTTGTTCGGGTGGAAGTTCCCGAGGATGACCCGTCCCCCCGGGGCAAGGTTCTCGTAGGCGTACTGGAGCAGTTTGTTGACCAGCTTGTCATTCAGATAGTCGATCAACCCGATGCTGTAGATCAGGTCCTGGGGCTCCACCTTGGTCTTCCCCCGGCCAAGGTAGAGCGCGATCAGGTTCTCGTTCACGAGATTGATCTGGTTGACCAGCTTCTGGCGCGCGCGGATATCGTCGACATAGGCCAGTGACTGGAGATCGATGTCCAGGAGCGTCACTCTGAGTCGAGTCTTGTCGTCGAGCCGGGCAAATGCGTCGAACACCTCGGAGGCCGGACCGCTGGCCATGCACATCACGTTGACCTTCCCGTCTGGCTGCGCGCCGACGGTGGCCACGATCTCGTCGGCGAACAGCACGCGCCTGTTCCTCACCGCCTTCGACGGTGGGGTTTCGAGGAACATTCTGTCGATGATGGGTCCAAGCCGGCCGGTCCCCCCAGGAACGTTTCTGTAGATGTTGCCGATAGCGAGATAGTCCCCGGCATACCCCCGGGGCTTCGAGTAGAAGCGGTCGGCGGTTTCCGTGGTCAGAATATAGGGGAGCATTTCATGCTGGAGCCGCTCGCCGATATGTGCACGTACGTTCTCACCGAGGGACGATTTCTCCCCCAGGACCTCGTGCATGGTGAGCATCAGGGACCTGGCATGGCTCCCGAACTTCTGATAACTCTCTTCCGAGACGCTCCCGTTCTTGATCCCCTCCTTGTCCAGCGACGTCAACAGTTGCTTGAATGAATCGATGACCCCTTGCGCTTTCATCACGACGGGATCGCGGTTGAAATCTCCCAACTCCTCCGCCCTCTTCACGAACAGGCGGCGCGTGGATTCACGGAGCCTTACGACAGTCGTCGTTACAAGGGCCTTGTAGAAATCAGCCGCGTAGCCATGATCGTTCTCCAGCTTTGCCGCAATAAGGCCCTTCGGTATCTCGAGAACGAGAGATTCTTCTTCGGCTATGACGGTGGTGGGGGCGATTCCGTCGGTGAAGAAAGACATTTCGCCCAGAACACCGCCGGCGCCGATATGTTCGAGGGGCTTGTCCCCCGCACCGCCGGCGTAGACACCGAAGAGACCGTCGAGCACGATATAGAGCGACTCGTTCCTCTCTCCTTCCCTCAGCAGAGCGCTCCCGTGCATGAGGGAGCGCTCCTTTCCTTTTTGCACGAGCCAGAACAGGACGTATTCGGGGAGAAGGTCGAGAAGGTTGGTCAAAAGAACTCCTTGGGTAATTGGGTGACCGCCGGCATTCAAAACGTTGATGAAACTATGGATTGGCAGAATAAGAATCAAGAGGCCGGTCGGCCGGCCGGTTGAATCTCCGCGATTTTTCCCGTAGATTGGTTCATCATGTCCAACATCACGCATCCTCCATGCCCGGACTCATTGTTCTCCTCCTGCTGTTTGCCGCCTCTCCTGTCACCGAACTCCACTCCGGCATGACTGCCCCCCGTGTCGTCTTCTTCGGCGACTCGATCACCGAGATGGGCGTGTGGCCCGACGGGTACATCACCCAGATGCGTGCGATGCTGGCGGCCGGAGGGGGGGCTGAGCGGTTCGAGCTGGTGGGCGCGGGGATCGGCGGCAACAAGGTCTACGACCTCTATCTGCGGATGGAAAAGGACGTCCTCGCGATCTCGCCCGATATCGTCGTGATCTTTGTGGGGGTGAACGACGTATGGCACAAACGGACGTACGGGACCGGAACAGATCCCGACAAGTTCGTGCGCTTCTACGAGGCCATTATCACCAAGTTCCAGGAAAAGAAGGTCCGGGTTATCCTCACCACACCGGCCTGTATCGGCGAGAAAACCGATTTCAGCAACGACCTCGATGGTGAGCTTAACCACTACGCGCAGATGATCCGGGACCTTTCGGGTAAATACGCCTGCGGGCTCGTCGATCTGAGAAAGGAGTTCCTCCGGTTCAACCTCGAGAACAACATGAAAAACGCGGAGGAGGGAATCCTGACATCCGATGGCGTCCACTTTTCGAAGGCAGGAAACGAGCTGGCAGCAAAGCTCTTCTACGATGCCCTCCTCTCCCGTTGAGGCTCTCTCTTTTACCACCTTCGATGCCCACTGCTGCGGTTTAGTAGCGGGGAAGTCGCGGATCGATCTTCACTGACCAGGCGTCGATGCCCCCCGGAGGAGGTTCCTGGCCTTTCCGAATCCGCTTTTCTCCAGACATCCCGCCGCACGGCCGCCCTTACGCCGGTGTGGCAGTACACGACAGGC
>Ga0315273_10009975_pt1 | contig 12078 bp, 9 predicted proteins | sample YL17G02_0_MG_FD_205753 | JGI IMG/M metagenome (GOLD analysis project Ga0315273, IMG submission 205753) | Sediment microbial communities from Yellowstone Lake, YNP, Wyoming, USA - YL17G02_0 | ecosystem: Environmental > Aquatic > Freshwater > Lake > Sediment | place: USA: Wyoming | collected... | reverse complement strand
AGAAAGAACTTGGTTCTCACTGTATGGCAGGCATAGACCCGGATTTTATAGGCAAAGTCAAACAGGGTGACATTATAGTCGCAGGCAAGAACTTCGGGTGCGGTTCATCAAGAGAGCATGCTCCCGTAGCGCTGAAAGCGGCAGGCATCAAATGTGTAGTTGCGGAGTCGTTTGCAAGAATATTTTATCGCAACGCCATAAATATAGGGCTTTCAATAGTAGAAAGCAAGGATGCTCCAAAGGAAATAAATAACGGCGATGAACTGTCAATAGACCTTGATAAGGGAATAATGGAAGTTACCGGCATTGGAAAGAAGTTTGAAATCAAAGCGTTTCCGCCGTTCATACAGGAACTTATAAATGCCGGCGGCTTGATGAAACAGGTAGAAAAAACTATAAGTAAATAACTATAAAAAATAAAACATTGTAGTTGTTGGCGATTGCTGTCTGTTATATAATTGAAATATCGTTCTGTCGTTCCGTCGTACCGTATAGCCGTAACACTTCCGCGTATGGCCGACTCTGGACTTCGCGGAAGTGTCCAAGTTGGTTATGGTTAGACAAAAATACGTGACGACGTAATAGAAAGGAGCAACACAACAAATGGGTAAGACTTACAGAATTGGAGTGCTTCCTGGTGATGGAGTAGGGCCAGAAATCATCAGGGAAGGGATGAAGGTTTTTGATGCGGTATCAAAGAAGATTGGGTTCAAGTACGATACGGTTAATTATGATTTTGGTGGTGACAGGTACCTTAAAACAGGTGAAATTATACCTGATTCAGCTATAGAAGAAATGAGGAAATTAGATGCTATATATCTAGGAGCAGTCGGGCACCCGGATGTGAAAACAGGCGTGCTTGAAAAAGGGCTTCTTTTAAGGTTGAGGTTTGAGCTTGACCAGTATATTAATCTAAGGCCGGTTGTGCTGTATGATGGAGTGCCGACTCCGCTCAAGGATAAAGGGCCAAAGGATATTGATTTTGTGGTAGTGCGTGAAAATACAGAAGGCCTTTATATAGGTGTCGGAGGTTTTCTAAAAAAAGGCACTCCTGACGAGGTTGCGGTCCAGGAGATGGTCTGCACCCGCAAGGGAGTGGAAAGGTGTATCCGTTATGCATTTGACTTTACAAGAAAAAGGAATAAAAAGAAAAAGTTAACGCTCTGCGATAAAGCAAATGTGCTCACTTACGGACACGACCTGTGGCAGAGGGTTTTCTATGAAGTGGCGAAGGAATATACAGATATCCAGACCGACCATGCTTTCGTGGATGCCACCTGCATGTGGATGGTGAAAAACCCGGATTGGTTTGATGTGATTGTTACGGATAACATGTTTGGCGATATAATAACAGACCTCGGGGCGATGATACAGGGCGGGCTGGGAGTGGCAGCCGGAGGCAACATTAATCCAGCCGGTGTAAGCATGTTTGAACCTATTCACGGGAGTGCGCCAAAGTATACAGGCAAGAACGTCATTAACCCGATTGCCACTATCGGTGCGGGCGGGATGATGCTTGATACTCTGGGAGAAAAAAAAGGTGCGGAACTGGTTGACAAAGCCATCAGGAAAGCTCTGGTAAGCGGTAAGATAAAAGACCTGGCTGCCGGCAAGATGGGCATGTCAACATCAGAAGTTGGTGATTATCTGGCAGAGCTGGTAACGATTGGTTAATAACAATGGTCGTTACGTATTTAAGTCGTCCCGTATATCCGTAACAGCATTTATTAGAGCGGTCGTTACGTCGTTGGGGAAACAACCCGTCGTTACGTCGTTAAGTATTTCCGTAACGACGATTAAGTAGTTTCCGTTGGACGGAAATACGGGACTACGGGAATACGTAACGACGATTAAGTAGTTGCAATGGAAAGGAAGATTCAAGAATGAAGTCTTATAATGTTGGAGTTGTTGGCGCTACAGGGTTAGTTGGCAGAGAGATGATGGATATGCTTGAGAAGAGGAAGTTCCCTGTTGAAAAGATAAGATTGCTGGCTTCGGTACGTTCAGTCGGAAAGAAGCTGAAGTTCAAGGGTCAGGATATAGCAGTGGAGGAATTAAAGCATGATTCTTTTGAAAAGGGTGACAGGCTGGATGTGGCTTTATTTTCCGCAGGCGGTTCCACTTCAAAGGAATTCGCTCCTTATGCTGCAAAGGCAGGAGTATTTGTAATTGATAATTCAAGCGCATGGAGAATGGATAAGGATGTCCCTCTTGTAGTTCCTGAAGTGAACGAGCACAACCTGCAAAAGGATAAGAAGATAATTGCCAATCCTAATTGTTCCACGATTCAACTGGTGGTGGCGCTTAATCCCCTGCATAAAGTGGCAAAGATAAAGAGGGTGGTAGTTACCACTTTTCAGGCGGTATCAGGGGCAGGAAACAAGGCGGTGATTGAACTTGAAGAACAGATTAAGCAGATAGCAGAAGGCAGGAAGCCAAAGCCGAATGCTTTTCCGCACCAGATTGCTTATAACGCAATTCCCCAGATTGATGTCTTCCTGGAAAACAGGTATACGAAGGAAGAAATGAAGATGGTAAATGAAACAAAGAAGATTATGAATGACAATTCAATCCGGCTGACTGCTACCTGTGTGAGGATACCTGTTTTCAGGTCTCATTCCGAATCAGTAAATATTGAAACGGAAAAGAAGCTGACTGTTGAAGAAGCTATGGAAATACTTAAGAATGCTCCCGGTGTAGTGGTCGTTGATGATATAAGCAGGCTGAAGTATCCGCTTGCCATAGATGCTGCGTATAAGGAAGAAACGTTTGTGGGGCGCATCAGAGAAGATGAGTCCATAAAGAACGGTTTGAATATGTGGATAGTCAGCGACAACCTGCTGAAGGGGGCGGCTCTGAATGCAGTCCAGATTGCTGAATCATTGATTAAGCTGGAATATATTTAGTGTGGTGTATTATGGATGGTTTCCGGTGAACGCATACAATCAGCTTACTATAGGGAAGTACTTAAATAGAGATTCTGTAATAAATCGTCTTGACCCCCGAACCAAAATAATAAGTGTTTTCCTGCTGTCATTATTCGTTTTTTACCTTAAAAGTTATCTGGCATTTGCATTGTTCGCCGTATTTTTATTATTGGTGATTATGCTGTCAAAGTTGTCGCTTAAACTTGTTTTAGGCGGACTTGGCCCGCTGGCGTGGATAATCTGGATGACTTTTTTTCTTCACGTATTCTTTACAAACGGAAAGGTTCTTGCCTCAGTTGGTTTTATTAAGATTACAGTTGAAGGCATATCGCTCGCTTTTTTTGTGACAATAAGGCTGATATTGCTTATTATTGCAGCTTCGCTATTGACTTTAACCACAGCTCCGGAGAAAATTGCGATGGGACTGGAAAAGCTGCTGATGCCTCTTAAGTTCATTGGCCTGCCCCCGGTAAAAATTGCTTTTATGGTAACTCTTGCAATACGGTTCATACCGGTTCTGTTTTTAGAAACAGGCAGGATAATCAAGGCTCAGAAATCAAGAGGGGCAAGCTTATCAAAGGGCGGTATTTTCATGAGAATAAAGAGTTTTATAGCTATGATTGTGCCACTGCTTGCAGGAGCATTAAGGCGGGCGGATGAAATTGATGAGGCGCTTAAATCACGCGGTTTTGATATAGATGCTCCCAGAACACAAATGAATTCCCTGAAGTGGACACTGACTGATTCCGTTGTAATTATTATCGTAGGTGTTTTTACCATGTGTTTAAAAACAATATCGTAGTAGGCGGATGAAAATAAAAATGAAGAAGGGATTATTTATAACTATTGATGGGCCTGACGGCTGTGGTAAAAGCACCAATGCGGTAATGCTTTGTGAATACATAAAGAGAAAAGGCTATAAGGTAGTTCATACTTATGAACCAGGCGGAACAGCCATCGGTGAGAAAATACGGAAAATATTATTAGCTCCGGAAAACATCATTTCTCCGGAAGCGGAACTCCTGCTCTACGAAGCAAGCAGGGCTCAACTGGTAAAGGAAATCATTATACCCGCAGTTAAAAAAAACAGGGTTGTTGTTTGCGAGCGTTTTTATGATGCAACAATTGCTTATCAGGGCTATGGCAGAGGGCTTGATATTGAAATGATAAAGAATTTGAACAAAACAGCTTCATGCGGTGTTGTGCCGGATTTGACGATAATATTGGACATAGATGCTGAAAAAGGGCTTAAAAAAGCTGTTTCTGTCTCAAAGGATTTCAAAAAAGGAGTTGCTGACAGGCTTGAAAAAGAAAGTATGGGGTTTCATAAAAAAGTGCGGGCAGGGTTCTTAAAGCTTGCAAAGGAGGAACCCCTCAGGATTAAAGTAGTCAAAGTGTCGGATACAATAGAGAGCACTCAGAAAGCTGTAAGAAAGGAAGTTGACAGGATTCTATGAAATTCTCAGAAATAATAGGACAGGAAACTGTAATAAACATTCTAAAGCATGAATTCATTAACGGCAGGAATTACCAGTCCTATCTTTTTACGGGCCCCGAAGGAGTAGGAAAGAAGAACACTGCTATTGCGCTGGCGCAGTTGATTAACTGTACCCGGCTTCCTGATACAGATGACCCTGATAGGCTTGATTCCTGCGGTGAATGCGTATCCTGCAGGAAAATCAGCCAGTTAATCCACCCTGACGTGGAAATTATCACCATTGAAGAGAAACACAAGGAAATATTAATAGAACAGATTCGGGAGCTTCAAAGAAAGGCGTCATTGAAACCCATGGAAGGCAGGAGGAAGGTTTATATTATAGATGACGCAGACAGTATGAACAGAGATTCGGCAAATTGCCTGCTCAAGACATTAGAAGAGCCCAACGAAGATGTAGTCGTTATACTGCTTGTAAGGAACCTGTATGGTATTTTAACCACTGTAAGGTCAAGATGCCGGATAATGAAGCTAAGAACAATAAAGTTGTCAACAATAAAAGAAATGCTTGTAAAAGAGTGTGGGCTGGAAGCTGACAAAGCGTTGTTTATCGCCCAGCTGTCACAGGGCAGGATGGGCCTGGCGAAGTCCTATATTGAAGAAGAAGGCGCTGAAAAACTCCTTGATATGGCAGCCAGGATAATGGATGATACAGTTAAAATGAAGAAAGGCGAATACCCTGATTATGAAAAAATATTTAAGCTTACCGATGAAGTATATAGCGACCGTAAAAGCATCATGAATATGCTTAATTGCCTGATTGTTGATATACGCAGCAGATTTATTAAAAATCCTACAACTGAATTAAAAAGTAAAATTGATACAGTATTGAATACACAGGAACTGATTTCTTACAATATAAACGCTCATACAGCTATAAGCAATATGCTGATAAAACTCGGCAACTGAAATACGTCGTTAGTCGTTGGTTCGTTCGTTGACGGAAATACGTAAATACGGAGATACGTAACGACGTTTATAAAAGGAGATAAAAATGCCTGTAGTGGTGCAAGCAGAATTGAGAAAAACAAAAGATATTGTTAATTTCATACCGAGAGACATTGACCTGAAGGTCGGCGACATGTGCATAGCGGAGACAGAGAACGGGCAGGAAGTAGCCAAAATAGTATCGCCTGAAAAGATGGTGGAAAGGATAAAGGATAAGCTGTATCATATAATCAGGAAGATGAATCCGAATGACGACATTAAAATAAAAGGGAACGAGAGGGTAGCAAGAGAGGCGTTCTATAAGGTGCTGCAGAAGGTAAAAGAGCGGGAGCTTGACATGAAACTCACTGCGGTGGACTACACGTTTGACCGGGGCAAACTTTTTATATATTATACCGCCGAAGGCAGAATAGATTTCCGCGAACTTGTAAAGGACATGGGTTACATTTTCAAGACAAGAATACAGATGGTACAGATAGGTGTAAGGGATGAGACCAAGCTCATGGGAGGATACGGCGGCTGCGGGCGGGAACTGTGCTGCTGCACATTTATAAAAGATTTCAAGCCAGTTTCAATTGATATGGCCAAAGAACAGGAACTATCGCTCAATCCTACGAAAATATCGGGAATATGCGGCAGGCTTATGTGCTGTCTTTCATACGAGGATGAATTCTATAAGAATGCAAAAAAACATTTTCCCCGAAAGGGCTCGAAAGTGAACACGAAAAAAGGTGCCGCGATTGTCAGGGAGATTGATGTTTTAAAGAACAGGATATCCGTAAAGTATGAAAACGGTGAAGTGGAAAGTATTCCTGTAAGTGAAATAGCTTCCGGAATATTGGGCAAACTTGGGATAAAGAAAGACAAGAAAGAAAATGAAGAGAAATAAGTTTTACATAACAACGCCCGCATATTATGTGAATGACGTCCTGCACATAGGCCATGCGTATTGCACTATAGCCACGGATATTATTGCAAGGTTCAGGCGTTTTGCGGGAGATGATGTTTTATTCCTTACAGCAACGGATGAGCACGGACAGAAAATTGAAGATGCCGCCAAAGCTGCAGGGCTTGAGCCGATAGCCCTGGCAGATAAGGTGGTGGCTCATGACAGGAAAGTATGGCAGCGGCTGAATATATCCTACGATGATTTCATCAGGACTACCGAAGGCAGGCATACAGAGGCTGTTGTGCGGATTTTTAATACCCTTTATGAAAAGGGAGACATATACAAAGGTATGTATGAAGGGCTATACTGCACGCCGTGCGAAACCTTCTGGGTGGAATCCCAGGTCCAGGATAACAAATGCGCTGATTGCGGCAGGGAGCTGAAACTGCTGAAAGAGGAGAGTTACTTCTTCAAATTATCAAAATACAGGGAACCGTTATTGGCTTATTATGAAAAAAACCCTGATTTCATGAAACCTTCTTCAAGAAAAATGGAAATGATAAACATTGTAAAGGGAGAGCTCAAGGACCTCAGCGTCAGCAGGACGGCGGTCAAGTGGGGTATACCGGTGCCTTTTGACAATAAGCATACAATATACGTTTGGTTTGACGCTTTGATCAATTATATCAGTGCGGCAGGTTACGGCAGGGACGATAAGAAGTTTTCTACATTCTGGCCTGCAGACCTGCACATCGTGGGGAAGGAAATCTTCAAGTTTCACGTTATAATCTGGCCGGCGATGCTTTTAGCGCTGGGCATTGAAATACCCAAAACGGTTTTTGGTCATGGGTGGTGGACTGTAGATGGTCAAAAAATGTCAAAGTCAAAGGGGAATGTCGTTGACCCTGTCATAATGGCGGACAAATACGGCGTTGACGTCTTCCGGTATTTCCTGTTCAGGGAGGTGCCTTTCGGCGTTGACGGAGATTTTTCTGAAAAAGCAATGCTTGAACGCTATAATACGGAACTTGCAAACGAAATAGGCAATCTGTTGAACAGGACCCTTACTATGACTGAAAAATACTTCAGCGGCGAGGTACCTGATTGTTCCATAGATTATACCGAGCTGGGAAAAATGGTTGATAAAACCACCAAATGTATCATTGAAGGTTTTAACGCTTATGAAATAAGTTTCGCTCTGGCGGAAATATTAAAACTTGTCAGGGAATCAAACAAGTTCATTGAAGTTACTTCTCCATGGAAACTGGCAAAAGAGGACAGCAATAAATTAAAGGCTGTTATCTATAGCCTTCTGGAAACATTGAGAATAATAACATTATTTTTAGCGCCTTTTATGCCGCAGGCCGCAGAAAAGATGTGGGAACAGCTGGGGGCAGGAGGTAAAATAGCTGAAATGTCCCTGGAAGATATTTCATGGGGCAGGTTAAAACCCGGAACCAAAGTCAACAAAGGGCAGCCATTGTTTCCAAGAACAAAATAGAAAACGGTCGTACCGTCGTTCGGTATTTCCGTATATCCGTGAAACAACAATTATAAGAGCAGTTGCTGTTGGACGGAAATACGTAACGACGAACGACGATTAAGTAGTTTCGGTTGGACGGAAATACCGGTACTACGGGAATACGTATCGACGATAAAATAAAACGTTGTTGGTTCTTGCAATCTGCGGTCTGCGGTTGTTGTCTTCGCTGTTGCTTTTGGCGATCTACGGCCTGCTGCCTACGGGATTACGGTTTTTTAATTATGATAGGAATTATTGCTGATGATTTAACCGGAGCTGGTGATGCAGGCCTGCATTTTGCCGATGCAGGGCTTAGTACGGTTATTCAGGTGTTTCAGGAAGGTGAATACGCTGTAGAGCAGAATATTCCTGAAGTTTATATTATAAATACAGACAGCCGTTTTGATGACCCGAAAAAGGCATATGATAAGGTAAAAAATGCCTCCAGACAGCTGAAAGCTATGGGTGTAACCAGCGTATTCAAGAAAATAGATTCCACCCTGAGGGGCAACATCGGGGCTGAAATAGATGCGTTGTTTGATGAGTTTGACATAGAGGTGCTTCCTTTTTGCGCCGCATTTCCCGATATGGGCAGGACTACCGTAAATGGGCATCTGCTTGTATATGACAAATTGGTCACCCAGACGGAGTTTGCAACTGACTCAAGGAATCCTGTATTGGAGTCCCATATTCCTACCTTGCTTGCAAACCAGACAAAAAATTCGGATTTCATCATTGTTTGCGAAGCCAGCTCAAGAGATGATGTGAAAGAGTTTGTAAAAGAGATTTCAAGGTCAGAGCTGGAAGTTGTAGTTGGTTCTGCCGGTTTTGCAAAGGAACTTGTAGAAGCCTGGACCGGGAGAAAACCGCGGCGAAAAAGCATTAAAAACAGCAGTTTGAAAAAAACTGACACGAAATCCTTAAATCCCGTGCTTTTAATTTCCGGCAGCAGGAATGGAACGACTTACAGTCAGATAGAAAAACTCAGCAGTATTAGCGAGATTATGTTCGTGCCGGTAGATTTTTCGGAAAATAAGGTAAAGCTGGCAAACTGGCTGGATACAAGCGGCACGGCTGATTCCATGGAAAAATCTCAAGGCAAGTCTATGTTAATATTTGCCCTGAGCAAGTCAAAGCAGCTAGACCCCCGGAGAGTTATGAATATTCTTTCACAGCTTGCAGGAACGCTTTGCAAAAAAGGATTGTTCAGAAAACTGATACTTGCCGGCGGGGATACTGCCGTAAATGTCTGCAGGGTGCTGAATATCGGGAAATTAAGGCTTTTGCGCTCGGTGCTTCCGGGGATGGCATTATGCAGCGATATGGAAAATAGATATAGTATCATACTGAAACCAGGCAGCTTTGGTGATGAAGATGCTCTTGTAAAGTGCTATGGGTTTCTTAAGGAAGAGGAGTAAATATGGAAAATAATGAAAAAAAGCATTATAGGCTTTTAATGGGGCTTCTGTTTTTGCTGGTGGGGCTTCTGGTTTTTTGGGGAGCTTCAAATCAGAGAGGGTTTAATTCACAATTAAGACTGATAGCAGACAGAAATTCGTTACCTAAAAAAATAGATGTGTTAAAAGAAGTTTATAACCTGCAGGACTCTTTTGCCAATGTTGCAGAAGCGGTAAAACCTGCAACTGTGAATATCAGCGTGGTGCAATTGCTTAAATTGCAGAACCCGTACAATAACTTTTATTTTGGAGACCCTTTTGAGGATTTTTTTCCTGAATTTTTTGGCACACCCAGGAAAAATGTACCCAGGGAGAATATGCCCCAGAGGAAGATGGAAGGCACCGGTTCCGGAGTAATCATTGACCCAAAGGGCTATGTACTTACAAATTATCATGTGATTGAAGGCGCTGACGAGATAAAGGTAACACTCTCGGACGGCAAGACACTCTCAGGAAAGGTGATAGGAAAAGATTCAAGGACAGACCTTTCGGTAATAAAAATAAGTTCCAACAATGAATTTTCTTATGCGCCGCTCGGGAATTCTGATAATATCCGTATCGGGGACTGGGCAATAGCGATAGGGTCGCCGTTTGGCCTTGAACAGACCGTTACTGTAGGCATAATAAGCGCAAAGCGGCAGTCGCTGAACATTGAGGGAAAAACTTACAGGGAAATGATACAGACTGATGCCTCCATTAACAGGGGCAATAGCGGCGGGCCTCTGCTTAATATTAAGGGAGAGGTTATAGGGATAAATACTGCAATATATGCTCCCACCGGAGTATTTGCCGGGATAGGGTTTGCCGTACCGATAAACAAGGCAAAAGAAATACTGGACGACCTTATACATAAAGGAAAGGTTGTCCGAGGCTGGCTTGGAATAGAAATCACACCTGTTAATGATGTAATGGTGAAGAATTTTAACCTGCCCGAAAAGTTCGGTGCTCTTGTAAACGGCGTAATAGAAGGTTCAGCCGCAGAAAAAGGCGGTATCAAAAGAGGCGATGTAATAGTTGAGGTGGACGGGATAAAAATAAAGGACCAGCTGGCATTGCAGGATATAGTGAGCAAGACAGAGCCCGGCAAAGTGGTAAAGGTGGCCGTTATAAGGAACGGCAGGCAAACGATGCTTAATGTAAAACTGGGAGAGATGCCGAATGAGACGGGAGAGGTTAAGAAAGAACAGCCGAAGTCAGAACAAAAAGAAACAAGCATTAAATGGATGGGTATGGAAGTCATGCCAGTATCCGAGAATATAGCCCAGCAATACGGCATAGATAACCAGGAGAAAGGCGTTGTGGTTATAAGTGTGGATCCGGCAATCAAGGCGGATGATATCGGGCTGGCGGAAGGCGACCTGATAAAGGGTGTTAACCAGCAGGCTATAACGACTATAATAGAATTCAAAAACGCTACAGATAGAGTGAAGTTGTCTTCCGGAGTAATGTTTGACATAGTCAGACAGGGAAAGCCGCTTTATATAACTTATTCGGAATAGATACAACCGTACTCTGTACAATATCATTATGTGGAAATACCGAGGCCTATTTTTATGATAAAACTTCTTAATAAAATCACTCCCTGGATATTCATCTTTTTTACAGTGTTCTCAACCCTCGCTGTTGATGTAAAATTAACACGCTATAAGTTGTTTGCAATGGAACTGGCAATAATAATTTTAGTTATTGCCTGGATGTTAAAAATAGCGTATTACGGAGAAATGTCTTTTAAGAGGAATATACTCAACCTGCCTGTTTTACTTTACGGAATCCTGATTTCATTTTTTTATATCATATCCAACGATAGGGCGGTCGCAAAACCTGTTTTTGAGAGCAGTATTTTCTGTATGCTTATTTTTTATGGTACAGCCAACTGCATAGTGGAAGATAAGGACAGGATAACAATAATAAAAGCATGGTATGTTGCTGCCATATTCCTTGCAATTCATGGCATAGGCTCATATATTGCAGCAAATAACCCGGGAAACCTTATTACCGGAATGTTTTCAGGAGTGGCAGGATTTCTTGATTCACTTGATAAGATATTCCATCTTCCTATAAGAAATTTCTTTGGATTTGCTTATTTTGACCCTAACACGAGGCCTTTTACAACATTTGGCAATCCGAATTTTTATGCTGCATATCTTGTCACCACTATTCCCGTGTTTATGGCCCTGGCGCTTGTAATGAAGAGAAAATTTATAGTTTTAAATTTTATCATATTGTGCCTGCTCTTATTCAATCTATGGATAGCCGCTTCTCGCGGCGCCTGGCTTGGCTTTACAGCTTCGGTTGTATTGTTCATTGTATTGCTTAAACCAAACCTGAAAAAACTTGCAAAATCAAAAAATATGACGGCAGTCTGGTCTGTATTGCTGCTGGCGCTGGTGTTCATTCTTATCAAGGGGGGATTTGTAAGGGAATTCATTCAGGTGGCAAAGAGGCCCACTGAAAGGCTCCTGATATGGAGAGATACTCTCGTTATGGGGCTGAAAAATCCTTTAGGTGTGGGTATAGGAGCGTATCATATATACTTTCCGAAGTATGCTTCAGGTGAATTGATCAGCAGGTTGCCTCAGGATAAGTTTATCGTTAATTATACCCATAATGAGTTTCTTCAGGTGTTTTCTGAAACGGGTATTGCCGGATTGATATTTTTTATATGGTTAATATTCGCTTTTTTCCGCGCAGGAATAAATCAGCTGAAATCACTAACTGCAGATGACAGGAATATGCGTTACCTTACAGCAGGGTTTCTATCAAGCGGGGCAGGCATACTAATCCAGGATTTTTTTTCAGTAAGCATCCGCTTTATTGTGGAGGCAATCTATCTTTATTTC
>Ga0315273_10009974_pt1 | contig 12078 bp, 14 predicted proteins | sample YL17G02_0_MG_FD_205753 | JGI IMG/M metagenome (GOLD analysis project Ga0315273, IMG submission 205753) | Sediment microbial communities from Yellowstone Lake, YNP, Wyoming, USA - YL17G02_0 | ecosystem: Environmental > Aquatic > Freshwater > Lake > Sediment | place: USA: Wyoming | collected... | reverse complement strand
ATGCGAGCGCACTAAATGAATGGTGTACAGGGCGTGGCGGGCGAGAGAGTATGACAATTTAATTAATGCGTTTGTATTAATGGGTCCGCTTGGGTTCCGAGAGGAGAGGTCACTTGAATCCACAGGCGAGGAGTGGAAAATGAAAAAATTGTATCGTTCGACCGATAACAAGAAGATTGCAGGCATTTTTGGTGGACTGGGTGAGATCTTTGATATTGATCCAACTTTATTAAGACTTGTTTTTGCCTTTATCGGACTGGTGACAGCGATCCTCCCAATTGTCATTGCTTATCTCATCGGTTGGATCATCATTCCCAAGGGGAAAGGGTCTACTGAGGCCGCAAAGTGAAGCTCCTTGCCCCTGTCTACCCTATCTGCCGACAGGCAGGCGCAGGCAGGCACCATGCGTTTTTCGGGTTCTGTTGATCTCCTTGCTCCTTGCGCCTCACGCCTTACGGAATTGAGAACAGAAGGTGGGTTCTTTGAAAAGAAAGACACTCGTCAGAGGAGGTGCTCTATGAAGATATTCTTTATGGTGTTCAATCTGCTTTTGCTGATTCTAGCGATGGATGCACTCGCACAGGACAAATGTGAGACAGATGTGTTCAAGACCTCTTCAGGCGATCTGAAGATTACTTTCTTGGGCCATGGGACGTTGATGTTTGCTTTTGGGGGAAAGATTATCCATGTGGACCCCTATAGCAGCGTGGCCGACTACACCCAACTTCCAAAGGCTGATCTCATTCTGATCTGCCACGAACACCGAGACCATCTCGATCCCAAAGCGCTCGGCGCCATACGGACGGAGAAGACCGTTGTGGTGGCGAACCCTACGGCTGGCAAGCAAGCTGAGGGAAGCATCGTGATGAAGAATGGCGATGTCAGGACCGTGGAAGGCCTGAAGATCGAGGCGGTGCCCGCCTATAACGTTGTTCACAAGCGAGATACAGGAGAACCTTTTCACCCGAAGGGTGTGGGAAACGGATACATCATCACCTTTGGGGACAAACGGGTTTATGTGGCTGGAGACACGGAGAATATTCCGGAGATGAAAGAGCTCAAAAATATCGCCATCGCCTTCCTGCCCATGAACCTGCCCTTTACGATGACTCCAGAAATGGTGGCCGATGCGGCAAAAGCCTTTAACCCAAAGATCCTCTATCCCTATCACACCGGTGAAACCGACACGTCCAAATTGGTGAGTCTTTTGAAAGGTAGCCCGAGTATTGAAGTCCGTATCCGCAGGATGAAGTAAGCATTAGCGAAGTGAGGGGCTTGGGTCATTTCCAATTCCTTCCCTCAGCTCTCTAATTTTTCCGACCGGTCGTGGAACGATTGGTTCGCTGCCTCGCGATTTCAAATCATCATTGACATAGTCGATCCCCTCTGTTGACAATCTTCCGCTATTCTCTTAAACATGAGGCCATGTTTTTCTTTGTCCTCTCTGTCTCTGTAATGATTCTTACCTCCGCACCGTGCTTCAGCCAACCGCTGAATGGATCATCTGATCAGATCTGGGAAGTCGGCGGCCGCCGATGGACGGCTGAAGAAGAGCAGGGATTTGCAAAATGGGTGGATGAGACGATTAATGAGAATTTCTTCATTCACTACAGGATTCCCACGGATTGTGCGGATGCCGTGTACACAATCCGATGGATCTATGCCCGGATCGCCCATCTACCTGCTGCCGCTACCACAACGGATGGCAAACGGGTCGGCCACTGGTCCACAGACTGGAAACATCTTCCCACTCACCCGGAATGGGACAAGGACGAACGTTTCCGCGCTGCCCTCCTTTATCTGCTTCCGAGGACCCGGACAGGGACCCTTCCTCTCGACACCTATCCCATTAGAATTTCTCCCGATTCAGTCACACCGGGAACACTCTTTTTAGTGAGCGAATCCCATGCCGGGATCATCGGCCATGTCTTCCTCAATGGAAGCCACGCCCATCCTCTCCAAACCTGGGAATCGGCTCTCCCGGTTAAGCTTCGAAAGCTGAGTATGGGATATTTTTTTGCGGCGAGACCTAGATCCAAAGACCGATCGGGTCTCGTAAAGTTCCGGTGGCCTGTTTCAGAAAACGGGGAGTGGAAATATCTCCCTGTCACTGAGCACCCCTTCTATTCCGAGGAGCAATATGCCTCTGATTTTTGTGAAGGCTACGCCGGTTTTACCGAGGCTGTAGCAGGGAGGATCGGTTCAACAAACTACGCCCCCATGGAGAAGATCGTCAAGGTGATGGGAACGATCACCCGGCTTCTCAATGAGAGGGTTCCCATTGTTCTTCAAGGATATCAAAGGTGTCGCTATGGGGGCTGTCCGGAAGCCTCAGAATTATGGGAGAGATACAGCACCGCGAACCGTGACGGAATGATCACCTCGCTAATGGATCATCTCTCACAGATCATCGAATCGAACCATCTCGACCCGGAAGTAGTGAAAGGGATGATGGGGACCGTTCGGATCGATATCTCAGAAGGTCGCTCGGTCACACTGGATCATGTGTATCAGAACTATCTCTGGTTGTCTCCTCACCCGGAGGAGTCCATCGAAGCCCGTTGGGGGTTGAACAAGTGTGAGATGATCTACGCACAGACCCGCACCACCCAGGACTCCATTGAGTTTATTAACAGGACCTATCGGAAGAAGGACCCCGTCTATGCCGATTTCTCGATTCGCCAGCAGCAGCTGCTCCTGCAAAGATTAAGCAAGGAGTGGGCTCGGTCCGAATGCACAGAAACACCTCTGATCGCAGCGATGAGAGCACGGGTTTCCCCTCCTCCGAAAGGTTCGATCGAAATCCGGCCGGTGTTGAGAAAGTGTAAGACGATCCGGGCAGAGATCCGCGCCACTCATGACTCCATTGCCTTCATCGAGAAGACCTATCGGCAGAAGGACCCTACCTACGCAGATTTTGCGATTCAGCAGCAGCAGCAACTCCTGAAAAGGCTCGACGAGGAGTGGACCGGGTCCGAATGCAAAGGACCACCTCCGACACCCGGAAGACAAGGAGACGGTTAGGGGCCTTGAATTATTATATTATACGATGACTCCCGAAATGGTGACCGACGCAGAAAAAGCGTTTAACCCGAAGATCATTTATCCCTATCACACCGGCGAAACAGACACATCCAAATTAGTGAGTCTTTTGAAGGATACCCCAAGCATTGAAGTCCGTATCCGCAAAATGAAATAGGTATTAGGCAGATGAGGGGGCTGGGGTCATTTCCAATCCCCTCTCTCAGACCCTCCGATCTTTTCAACCCGTCGTACGAAGATTGGTTCGCCGCCTCGCGTTTCAATCATACCGAAATTGCTATAAAATTGAATATTTGATATAAGATAACAGTTTAGCCTTTTGAAAAGCCGTCAAATCCCCCTTCATCCCCCTTTTCCAAAGGGGGGAAAAAGTGGAAGGAATTCTCCATCGAATCCCCCAAAGCTCTTCTCCCTTTGAAAAAGGGAGGACGGGAGGAATTTCTGGCAAGGCCTTTTCAAAGCGCTAAAGTGTTACGATATAAGTAAGTCGACTCCTGGGGTGATCGGGAATCTAACCGGGGGGAGAAATGATGCATCGTAGGACGGCCTATCCCGACGTTAGACGGGAGATGTCGTCCCACAGGGGCGTTTGAATGGGACCACGGGCTTGCCCGTGGGGCTCCATCCAAGGTAATCAGGTTCATTCCCGATCAAGCCAGCGCGGCATGAATAGGAGGCCCCCTTCTTCCATTCGAGATCGGGATCGTTGTGGCAAGACTCATCGGGAGAACAGGGTCTTCGCGAAAAACAATTTCCCAAGAGACAAGAATGGATCGTCATCTTCCTTCCAGTGTTCTTCATTTCCTCAGACAGCTCAAGACGTCTCTCTATTCTGGAGACGTCCTTCGAAAATGGTCCAGCCTGAAGGTTAAGATTTCTCTCTTTATCATCCTCGTTGTAGCAGGGGTCCTCTTTTTCTCCAGTTATTTGGACTTCCAGCTTGCCAAGAAAGCTCAAATCGATCTCTACCTGGATCGGAACCTCTATATAGCAAAACAGATCGATATTGGAATCCCTGCTCAGAGGATCATGGCGAACCTCCCTCGCGTTCACGACGAGATCGAAGAATGGTTGTTGAGCCGACCCAGTCTCACGGAGATCGATGTTTTTCTCTTAACTGCGAAAGGATGGGAACTCGTTGCCTCTCAATCCTTGCAAGGCGATGAGACTTCGATGACCCTGACAAAGAATCAGATCAATGACCTAAAAAAAGACAGGCATTTTTCCTCTCTCATGGAGGTGGAGGGAGAGGAACTGTTAGAAGTCGTTGTTCCTCTCCATTCCGGGGCAAGGGTAGTCGGTGGAGTTCGGGTGGTCGGTAGCTTGAACGAAGTTCAAAGTTACCTTAACCAAAGGGTTCGCTGGACGTTCATTTTGACCCTTTCCAGTATCTTCGTCATCTGGATCATGCTGATTCTTCTCTTTAAAGGAATGGTCGGGAATCCCATCAAGAGACTTGTCGAGGCCATGTCGAAGGCAGAGAAAGGCAACCTGGAAGCAGAAGCTTCGATTCAAAGCCACGACGAATTGGGGGAACTGGGAAGACATTTCGACCAGATGATCAAAACCATCCGAGAAACCCATGATCAGAACATTCAACTCCTGTCGCAGGTGAACCGATTTAATGAGGAATTGACAGAGAAGATTAAAGAGGGCACGTCAGAATTGGCAAGGAGAAATGAGGAATTGAAGCTTCTCAACAAGGCCCTCTTCGAATCGCAGAGGCAGCTGAGTCAATCCGAGAAACTGGCTGCCCTGGGACAGGTGACTGCCATGATGGCTCACCAAATTGGAACCCCTCTGAACTCTATCTCTGGTTATATTCAGCTCCTGTTGCAGGATGGGACCCTCCACCCCCCGGATCGGGATCGGCTGAAGATCATCGAATCTCAACTAGACCGATTGGCTGATTCGGTTCGAAATCTCCTCTCCTCCACCTCTCAGCCCAAACGTCGACTGAAACTCCTGAATGTAGGTGAGCTTCTGGAGGAATTATTCCGTCTGAGCGAGCCTTGGTTCCATGCCCGGAATGTTAAACTCTTCTCTTCGCTCTCCATAGAACTTCCTTCGGTTTTAGGGGATTCCGTCCATCTTCAAACCGTCTTCCTCAATCTTATCACCAACGCCCTGGACGCCATGCCCCATGGAGGATCTCTCACAGTGAAGGCCCAGCAAATATCCTCTCCCACCTTCTCGGAAAATGGGAAGTGGTTGGAGATCTCAATGACCGACACGGGAATTGGCATACCAGAAGAATCCAAGAAGAAGATTTTCGATCCCTTCTTTACTACGAAGAGGATGGGGGACGGGACTGGATTGGGGCTGTCCATCTGTGAGAAAATCGTCAGAGATCATTCCGGAAGGTTAGACGTGAAAAGTGAGGTTGGGAAAGGAAGCACCTTCTTCGTCTTCCTCCCGGTTTATGAGGGGAAAGAGAAAGATGAGCAGACCATTAGCACATCTCCTGATCGTAGATGATGATCCCGTCACCGTTGATCTCTTAAGAGAGGTTCTCTCCAAAGAAGGGTACGAGGTAACCACCGCTCTCAGTGGAGAGGAGGCCATCTCTCAAGGGACGGGGAATCTCTTTGACATCGTGATTACCGATGTCCGGATGGGGGAAAAGGATGGAATGGATGTGCTCCGATCTTTCAGAAGAACTTCTCCGGAAACATCGGTCATCGTGGTCACCGCCTTTGGATCGATCGATACGGCGATCGAGGCAATCCGGGAAGGCGCTTTTGACTACATCAGCAAGCCCTTTAAACTGGAGGAGATTAGAATCACGGTCAAGAGAGCACTTGATCAAAGAAGGCTTCTTCGGGAAAATAAGTTCTACCGGCAGGAACTCGTCGATAAGTACCAGATTAAGAATGTCATTGGACGGGGTCCTCAAATGTTTCAGGTCTATAAGACCATCGCAAGAGTGGCGGATTCGAGGTCGACCATCCTCCTCTATGGAGAGCGGGGGACGGGGAAAGAGCTCATCGCCCGTTCCATCCATTACAACAGTCAAAGGAGCAGTGCGCCTTTTATCGTGGTGGATTGTGCCTCTCTGGTGGAGACCCTAGCGGAGAGTGAGTTATTCGGTCATGTCCGGGGAGCTTTTACAGGCGCCTTCTCTGCGAAAAGAGGACTCTTTGAGGAGGCCGACGGAGGGACGCTCTTGCTCGACGAAGTGGGCAATCTTAGTCTTTCGATGCAGGCCAAACTGCTGAGGTTTCTCCAGGAATATGAAATTAAGAGAGTGGGAGGGATGGAGAACGTCAAGGTCGATGTCCGAGTGATCGCTGCTGCGAACCAGCCCCTCGAACCACTGGTCAAAGAGGGGAAATTCAGAGAAGATCTTTTCGATCGCCTCAACGTCGTGTCGATTGTCCTTCCTCCACTAAGAGAGAGAAAGGAGGATATTCCGTTACTGGCCGCTCATTTCCTCCAAAAATTTTCCGAGGAGAATCGAAAGAATATTTCTTACATCTCTCCAGAGGCTCTTGAGATACTCACCCAATATTCTTGGCCAGGAAACGTTCGAGAACTCGAACACACGGTGGAACGGACTGTCATTCTGTCGGCCCATCCCATCATTCTTCCTGAGAGCCTGCCCAGAGAGATAGTCGAAGAGATTAAGGGAACGGAGATTGGGCCCGGCGAAGAACTCTTGACGTTAAGAGAGATGGAAAGAAGATATGTCTTGAAGGTACTTGACAAGTCAGGAGGAAACAAGAAGAAGGCCTCAGAAATATTGGGAATTGACCGCACGACCCTCTACCGACTGCTCGACAAGAAATAAGAACGCCACTCCTGTTGTAATTTGCATCATCCCCACAATTCAAATGTTGTAAAATTCAACACCCTTCTCAGCTTCCCGTCTCAACAAAATTGCAAACTTAATAAAGTTCAATGAGTTATGGATTGATAATTTCTTTTGTTTCATGGCATTCTTTTTGCGACATATATAAGAAATTAGAGTTCAATGCGAAAGGAGGTGAAACGGAACGAGAAGGTTGATAAGGTTGTTAATCCTTTCCATTGTAGTCGTCTTTGCGGTGATTGTTGTGGCCCAGCAGCAAAAGCAAACACAAGGTCCGACATCTGCCCCCGCTCCGACCCTTCCTGTAAAGGAAGACAAGCCCAAAATCGAAAAGTTTCTTGGTGTCATTGAGAAAATCGATGAACTGGCAAGAACCATTGACGTCAAAGGAAAGGTGAAGAAAGAAGAAAAAGTAGTGACCTTTCCAACGGACGACAAGATAAGAATCACCAGGGCTGGAAAGGAGATGTCGCTGGCCGAATTGAAGAAGGGAATGTCAGTCTCTGTTGAGTACAAGAAAGAGGGAGACAGAGTCGTTACTGTGGCGGTCAAGGTTTCTGCGCCAAAGGCTGGACCAACGAAAGAGCAACCTAATACATGAAAATCAACCTGTCTCAAGATGAAAAGAGAGCCCACAGGGTGGTGTGGCTCTTGACCTTATTTCTTGTTTAGGTTTAAATTAGTTCAAAATTTCAAAAAACAGGAGGAAGAAAAAATGAAAAGAGTTCGATTGGTTATTATTGGATTGGTGGTACTGGCATTCCTCGTCGGCTGCGCCTCAAAGCCTACGAAAGAGATCGAGGACGCAACGGCTGCCGCGAAAGCAGTCATTGCAGAGGGACTTGGGAAGTACGCTCCAGAGGACGAAAAGAAGTTAAACGATGCACTCGCAGCCATCAATGAAGAGCTCAAGGTCCAGGACGGCAAAACCTTCAAGAGCTATGATAAGACAAAACAATTGCTCGCCGACCTGTCAAAGATGGCAGCCGAGATGAAGGCTGCTCTTCCTGCCAAGAAAGAAGCTGCGAAACAGGCTGCAGTCGCGGCAGTGGAAGCCGCGAAGGCTGCTGTAGAGGATGCGAAGAAACTTCTTGCCAAAGCTCCAAAAGGCAAGGGGACAGCAGCAGATATCGAGGCCCTCAAGGGAGATGTGAAGGGAATCGAGGATGCATTCGCTGAGATTCAGGGCCTGATCGACAAAGAAGACTATGCCGCCGCGGTCAGCAAGGCGAATGCAGTGAAAGAGAAAGCAGGAGCCGTAGCAACCCAGATTACGCAGGCTATGGAGAAGGCGAAGAAGAAGTAGGCCGCTGGAGATAACTGCTCAACATTGAAACGAACAGTCCTCGCAGTAGCCATCCTTTGCTTACTCCTGACCGGATGTGTCAAGGAAGAGCCGGTCCCCCCGGAGGTGGGCCTTGCCGAAAAGCAAGAGCTTAATCTCTGGAGGGCCGGCGCCCCCTTTTATCTGAAGGAACCCTTTAGCCGCTACAGAGAGGCCCTTCTCAAGTCAAAGGGCAATCTTTCAAAAGTCGATGCTCAGTTCAGATGGTTCAGGAACTATAAGCCTGTCCAGGTTGAATTCGCTCAACTGCTCAAGCAGGGCGATGAATTGTTCAAACAGCTTGAGATCGAGAAACAGAAGAGAGCCTCGGTGGTTCTCGAGCGAATGAAAAGCCTGCAGGAGAACCACAATCACCTGGAAAAGGTGACTCTCCTCGTTCATTTAAAGCTCCCAAGGAGCTACCTGGCAAGGGCCGAAGTAGCTTTGAACGAGGTGCAGACGCTCTATAAAAAGGAACAGTATCCTGCCTCTGAAGAGAAACTGAAAGAAGTGGAGGTCTATCTCGCCAAAGCAGAAAAGGCGATCGCCCCCGTCGTAAACCGCTACAAGGACACAAACCAGATCGCGAAATGGAAAAGGTGGGCGACGGAGACCATCGAGGAATCAAGGGAGAAAGACATCCACTGCATCCTCGTTGTCAAAGCCAATAAGAAATTGCTGCTTTACAAAGATGGGAACCTGTCGAAGAGCTATCCGGTCGGCCTGGGTCAGAACGGCTGGTCGGACAAGCTGCGAGCAAAAGACAACGCAACACCAGAGGGAAAATACAGGATCATCAGGAAGAATCCCGCAAGTCGCTATCATCGGGCACTGTTGATCAATTACCCGAATGAAGAAGATCAAAGGGAGTTCTATCGCGCGAAAAAAAGAGGCCTGCTTCCAGAGACCGCAGGGATTGGTGGCTCCATCGAGATCCATGGCGGGGGAGATGAAGGCCTGACCTATGGTTGCATTTCCCTCGATAACAAACAAATTGAAGAACTCTACCTTACGGTAGACGTGGGTACCCCAGTGACGATCGTCGGGGCAATAGATGAACGAAACAGCGTGTCCTCCGCAGGAGCCGCAACCCCAAGTAAGCGGGGACAGTAAAAAGAGATTCCTCAAGATTGCGGGACTGGTGTTCTCGATATGGCTATCCATACTGGCGGCGGGGTACGTTGTCGGATGGAGAGCCTCAAGGGCACAGGACACGCAATCGATCGAGCCGAAACCGGGCTTCTTGAAGGTTCTGAAATCTGAGAACGCTGTATTAAAGAGGAGGCTTCAGGTCCTTCGACCCAAGGGCCTCTGCATTATCATCGATACGGCGGACAATATCCTCTACCTGAAAGAAGGCATCAAAACCTCCCTCAAAGCGACCGTTTCCGCTGGGAGCGGGAGTCTCCTGATCGAGCCCTCGGGAACCCGGAGATGGATATTTGACACTCCCAGAGGGGAGTTCACGATCGAGTCGAAATTTGTGAAACCGGCTTGGGTAAAGCCTGACTGGGCTTTTATCGAAGAAGGCAAACCCATTCCTAAGAATCCCAAAGATCGAGTCGAATTAGGCATGCTGGGAGATTATGCCCTCGGATTTGGGGATGGGTACTTCATTCATGGGACCCTGTATACGAGACTTCTCGGAAAGAATATCACTCATGGATGTGTCCGGGTGGGAGACCAAGACCTCAAAATCCTCTATCAAGCAGCGACCCTGGGAACAAGAGTATTGATCTTCTAACAGGCTGCTGAAAAACGCCCATCTGCGGCGTTGCCCCTGCCAAGCGGCAGGTCCTTCGTCATTGCGGCGTACAGGAAGGTACGCCTCTTGCCGGCTCACCAACTCGCCGGCGTGGCAGGAAGTCGCTCCTTATTCGTTGCGACGCCACTCTCAGGGTTTTGGGCGCCTTGCATCTAGGCATTTTTGAGCAGCCTGCGAAAGATGGTTTTTTCAGCAAACTACTAATGATCTTTTTCAAACTCCTCTTCTTATGTCTCTTCCTTGCGCTGGGTGTCGAAGCAGCACCACTCCCTGAGTTAGATAGACTGGTCAGGGAAAACAATCTCTTGAAATCGGAGCACCAGCTTGCGAAGACACCTCAAGTTTACGTTCTGTTTGACCTGGTTGAGAAAAAGATCTTCATCAAGGCCAGAGGGACTGTGTTGAAGGAGCTGCCCATCGATTCTCTTGGAATCTGGGGTGCATCCGTCAAGGTGAAGCCCCTGACTCTTCGGAAGAAAAATGCTCTCATCGAACCAGAAAGGAAGGAAATAAAGCCTACAAAAGAAGGTGAGGAAACCACCTCCGAACTCCAAGCCCTCCAGGTAGGAGATATGCCTGCAAGGTATCACTTGAGTCTCGATGGCACCGTTTGGCTATATGTGAGGCCAAAGGCCGAAGGGACTATGTCCACTCTTCTAAATATCTTGTCTTCCCTGAAATCCTACCTCATCATCAAACCCTTGGGGACACTATGGCATGCTTTGCGCGGAGAGACTTTTACCGAAATCGTCATTTATTTAAGCGAAAACGATGCCAGATCTCTCTACTGGGCATTTCAAGAGGGCTCCGGTTGTATGATTTGGAGCGAATAGCCCTTGTTACAATCTCGTCACCCCGGCAACAAGGGACCACAGGCATAGCTCGCAGAGATCCCAAGCAGGCACTTCTTTCGATCCCCATCCGTTTTAGCCCATTTCTTTCAAAAGAGCCCTTACCTTTTCCTCTATGAGGTCCCTGACTTCGCGGTAGAAATCCATCGGTTTTCCCTTCGGATCGGGTATGGCCCATTCTATAATTCTCTTCGAGAGAACTGCAGGGCAGGCTTCTTCGCATCCCATGGTTACAAGAAAGTCCATCTCTATCGAAGGAAGATCATTTAGACCTTTGGGGTGCCTGGAAGAGAGATCAATCCCTTTCTCCCTCATGACTTCGATAACCAAAGGGCCAATTGCGGAAGAAGGGCGAGAACAGGCACTGAAAACTTCTATCCCCCCCTTACTGAAGGCCTCGGAAAATCCTGCTGCCATCTGACTGCGCCTGGCGTTTTAAACACAGATAAAAACAATCCTTCATTTTTCTTTCCTCCTGTGGGGACCCTTCCTTATTAGTATCCTGTCCCGATCTGGCTCTATCCAATTTTAACTTAGCTTTATAAAAGGTGCACCGGGTTGAAATTTGGGATAAATTGTGTTTTATTGAGGAAAATGGGGGAAAGGATGTCCCCTTTTTTATTCCTACCTTTTGTTTAAATAAACTTCTCAAAATAATATTTGCCGAAAATTGGGGTAGTAGATTAACCATTTTCAGGGGATAAATCTCTTTGGAATAAGGAGGGAAGGATGAAGCTCTTTATCATCGGATTGCTCATCATTTTACTTACAGCCCCTCTCTCTTTTTCAAGGGTTGGAGGGGGGGATATCACCTTTAAGGTAAAACGTGGGGGCGATGTTTCGTTCAGTCATGACTCACATGTTTCAAATGCTGGGCTTCAATGCACGGATTGCCACGCTTCGCTTTACATGACAAAGGAGAAGCACAGAAAGGTAACGATGGCACAGATGCAAAAAGGCCAATCCTGCGGCGCCTGCCACAATGCTAAAAAGGCCTTTGACGTGAAAGCCAACTGCAGCAACTGTCATAAGAAATAGGGGAGGTAAAGGGAATGTACGAGGGGAAAGACGAGATCACGATCATCCAGGAAGACATAAGAAGAGCCTCTGGAAAGCCACATCCGAAGTGGGCCATGGTTATCGATCTCAGGCGGTGCACCGCCTGCCAGGCCTGTACCGTGGGCTGTATGGTTGAACAGAAGAGTCCGCCTGGAATCAGATACAGGCCTGTCTACGAAGAAGAGACGGGCGTATTCCCGAAGGTGAAGAGACGGTTCACCCCGAG